>Ga0065711_1043433_pt1 | contig 14735 bp, 9 predicted proteins | sample Hoacrofraction12_FD_59098 | JGI IMG/M metagenome (GOLD analysis project Ga0065711, IMG submission 59098) | Hoatzin crop microbial communities from Cojedes, Venezuela - Epithelial fraction 12 v2 (version 2) | ecosystem: Host-associated > Birds > Digestive system > Esophagus > Crop | place... | reverse complement strand
GTAGCCCTCCGCTGGACTCTCTCCAGTAGTTCCTCATCTTTCTTGAACTGGGGAGCCCAGAACTGGACAGAGTACTCCAGATGAGGCCTCACTAGGGCAGTGTAGAGGGGAAAACGCGCAGGAGAGTCCATTGGAGTTAGAGAAATCGCAGATGTAAGGGAAGTGCAGTGGATTTTTATAACACTGTAGCCTTTCTGTTTCCGTAGGCAGCTTCCCAGTGGGTGGCAATGCAGTATACTTACAGCCACACTAGAAGAAGTCCTGAAACCCTGACAAGCTTGACAAGAGGTGAGGTTACCCGGTGATGTTCTAGCAGCTGGCGGCACCAGAAAGCACACAAGAAAGCCTAGAAGCGCTGTCCCCAAACTACAGACAGCGTGAGCTAGAGGCAGACCACGGCAGATCGCTGTTCAACATACAGCAAAGCAATTTTTGTCACCTTTCAGGAAATGAAGGAATCTAATTCAAGTCAACGTGACAATAGTTAAAAGTACCAACTTCCCAGAAGAACTGAAAAAGGACACTACTGGAAAACCAGTGTCCAATATAAAAGAGACAGTCACCCTCACAGCAAATGTATTTTACCACAAAAGCAGCACTTCAGTGGCCTGCTTTACAAGGAGTGGCTGGAGCAGAATTGCTGCAGGGAAGTGCTCCAGGGGGGAATACATCCAAACAAAACAGAGCATATCATACTCAGACCAAAAAGGAATTCTTTTCCTTTGACCCTGGAAGTCAGAAGTTTGGTTAACACGTGCACAGCCCCACAGTAATGATTGCAACAGGTGTGAAATCTCCTGGAAATATCCTTGGGATGAGTCAGACTCGTCTACCAGCAAAACTTCGGCACAGTAGTTACAAAAAACCAGTAAAAAGGCAAAAAAAATCTTGTAACAGATTCTTTTCACATAATGCTAAAGTGAAGGGAGACAAGAACAGGGACACAGGATAACAGCTGCTACTATCTGCAAATAAGAAATCCAGCAAAAGTAATGAGAGAAAGGGGGAATTATGACACAAGTGAAACTTCTAAGAAAGTAGGCATCATCAGGCCAGCCTGCACAAGAACAGCAAGCTCCCTGCAATGTCTATGAATTCTGGAATGGAAAAACAGTTCTGTGTGGATAACAAGCATGGCTAAAATTGATTAATTGACTGCAGCTGACAAAATTCTAATTCCAAAGAAAGTGACAGAAAGATTCATAAGGGGATTTCTACGATTAGAGAAAAAAAAAAAAGAAGAAAAGAAAGAAAATAGGGAGACACATAGTTGTCTGCCTCTACATGGATTCAGAATACAGAACACGTGTTTAGAAATTGCTGCATTTATTCAAAATGCCAGAGACAGAACTGAAAGTAGCTGCTGATAATCTGTGACGCTCCTCACGGAGTCTGGCAGAAATTTGCAACTGATTTATTTGAATACAGGAAAGCTATGTGTGATGACAGTTGATTATTACTGTCATTTTTTTCCAAGTAATTCTTCTAAGCTTCACATTATCCAGCACAGTAGCGAATGACATAATATAACATTTGCCAAATTTTTGACAACCTTGTTTCAAAGGGAGCGCAACACACAGGACACTTGCAAGACTGCAGAGGATTATGCTTCATGTGGAAGTTACAGTCTATTTCGAATGTATGTATGACTAACCAAAACCAGATGTAAAAAGCCAAGAATAGGTGTTCCAAAAGTGCCAGCTGCAGGTCTCAAAGCCTTCACATGTGCCCATTTAAAAGGGCTTTTGAACCGTGGTCATCCTCAGTGGAGCCAGCTGAGCCTGAGACCGTAGTGGCTACACCCCCCACCCCTCCTCCCCCAAGTTGTCCAAGGACTGGCATTATTCAGAGAAACTTAAGTGTTAACTACAACCCCCAGTCCCACTTCTGCAGAGTCACCAGCCAATGTGAGCTTGGAGATACACCAGTCATTCTCATATGCTGAAAATGCCCTGCACCCTCCCCTCTACACTGACCAGGAATGTCTTAATCACAGAGAGCACCTTCTGCTGCCTCCCAGTAACTGAGCAGATGAGTGAAAACAACCGCAATGTTAACTGCACAGGTTGCAAATGATGCTGCAAAGTTAAAACCACCTTGCAGAATAATATTTTAGTTGCTATATTATATGGTCTCATAGACTCCACTGTATCTGCAAAGCTAACTCTGGAAGAAGTTGGCTTGGACTGGAAGATCAGGAGTGTTTTCTCTTAAACTCTGGATATATAAAGGCAAAAATGAAGGCGTAACAGTGAATGAGCAAAACAGCCAGTGCAGACAGAAGACTCCACTTACCAGACAAGCATCCTTGCAAGGACTGATCACCCCTTGATCAGGTCTTTCCCATAATTCAGCGTATGAGCACATTAATGCACAAGGAAGGATTACCAAGAATTGCCTAGCACAAGGGAAGTGCTAGCAATTGTCAGTGGGTTTTCTTTCTGCTTTCTTTACCACAAGAAGCACTACAAGTCAGTCATTTTTTTACCCTGCTCGCACTGCACCAGGTGGGGCGTGCAAGTAGTGCAAGCAGCTTTTTTCTTGCAACAAACCCCTGGTTCTTCCCACAACATTAGAAGCCATTCAGTATCTTTTTTCTAGGGTAACACACTGCAAAGCTGATGGAGAGTTTCAACCACAAACGAAAGAGGAGAAGTAACCCTGAGCAGGGGGTGGGACTGGGATTCCTTCAGCAGAAGGGCTACGCATGTGTGACAGGAGATGATGTCTGTTACAGCTGTTGATCGTAGAGCAGTTCATTGCAACCTTGCCTGCTGAGAAATCAGGAGACCACTCACACAGATTTCATTAACAAAAGGCTTCAATCTGTAACAGCTAAAAGAAGCATCATGGTATTGCCAGGGTTACAAATCAAAATAAAATATGGACTCAGAATTTGGATCCATGAAGGGAAAAAAGAGGTTTCCTATTTCAATGTTTAAAACCACCAGAATACCATAACCTTTCACAGCTGATAACTGACCCAGCAGCACAAGCAAGGACAAGTTTCACACAGCCAGCGGATGGACAGTTACATGGGGGACATCTCAGGGAACAGCGGCTCTTCTTCTGCAGATGCCGACAGGACAAACATGCCACTGGTGATGCTGTAGCAGGCATAAGAGTATGCAATGCCAGCAGGGTTTTGAACGGCAGAGCAAGGAGCACTGAAAAGACTGTCATTAGAAAGACTATACTCTATTTCAGGAGGTGATGTAGAAACAGTAATAATTTTACCTCCCAACACTCCTTTATTTGCAAGGAAGAGGAATCGTATCCATGAGTAAATTTGCTTGGTACCTTCTCCCTTTAAAATTGGCATAAAAAGGGACAGCAGATATTACTTTTTATGCCTCCTTCCTTCTCTTATGTACGTGTGGGGGCTACACGGGGATAAGAGTGAGTTTCTGAATCCTTGTTAATTACTGGGACTAGATGATCATTGTAGGTCCCTTCCAGCTGGAAATATTCTGTTCTGTTCTATTCTATTCTATTCTATTCTATTCTCTTCTATTGTAAAACCAGCATAGTTTTTACCACCATTGGTGGAAAATAAATAAAAAAAGAAAATTATAATCCCATCAGTGCACAGGCTTCCAGTCCCTGAGGACAGGGGCATGAAGAGGGATGTATATCCCAGAAGGACATCTGTCAGATCACAGGAGACAAACAGAAAAATTGGGCTGCATAAAAAAGAAAACAGGATAAGAGCAGTCTTCCTCCATCCTACAATGGAGAAAGGCAGCCCCATGCCCCAGCAGCACCTGAATGTGGGAGCAGCAGGTCAAAAAGGGACAGAACGTTGAAACATGCTTGAAGAACATTTTTGTTCCCTTCTCACCACGTCCCTATGGGAGAGGGGATCTTTCCACTCTGGTAATCAATCACTGTATTGATGCACAGCCAACCTGCACTAAATGGCTAGTTTGTGCAGCTCCCTGTTTACGAGGGTAACCTAATCTGTGCTACAGCAGGAGCAGGAGACAAGGCAAAGACACCAAGCAGCAACACACAGAGCCCTGGTCACTACGCCAGGGACAGAGCAGACACGGAGAATTCCAAAGGCAAAGTACAATGGCATGTCAAAAAGATACCAGAATTGGCGTTACTGTAAATGTGTGAATAAAGAGCAGAAAAGATGAAGAAAATTAAAATTACCTATGGGGAAAGGCCATCTCCCAAAGCACCCGAAAGGGTGAGCTATCCCTACGTACATATTGACTTCAAAACCCAGTTCATTTGCAGTGAGTTTGTACATCATGAGCATATCATGTCATCACTGAAGTACGGGCATTTGACTAGCTGTGCCAAACCAGTTATTACAATGCTTAAGACTCTGTTTATTATTGAAAGAAAAAAGCAAATGTTTACAATATTTTTAAAAATACCTACAAGTCACCCCAGAGCAGAGGAAGACTGTCACACAAGCCTTTAAAAGCAGCCTTACATAGTATTCAGTTTCAAAATGTACTCCTACTTTTTAGCCTATAGACACAACAGATTAGCTGTAGGGAAACGAGAATTGTACCAAAAGGAAGAGAGATCCAATGGCCCAAATATGCTGAAGCCATAAAGCTTGAAGAACTGCCAGCAGTGAGACTGCCTCAGAAAGAATGTCCTTCCTGAAGACGAGTTGTGATAAGTACATGTATTTATAAGGTTAATCCTCATTTCAATAACTGAGTAGTGGGTGGGCATATATTTCATTAAAATGGCAAATGCATTCGCCTACCGTAAACCAAAAATATAAACATTAACGTGAAAGGCCATGAATTATGCACTCTGCTATCTTTGATCATGGAAGAGATGTTGAAAAATGACTTACAGGAATCAGCTCAAGTTATCAGAACACCTCAGCATCACAAGCATCAAGTGGGAGTTGATCTCATAGCTGATCAAAAGCTGACTTGTTGCCTGCCCTCACAATAAAGATTTGCATTTGCACCATATCAAACTGCCTGTAAGATGCGCACAGCACATTTTCCAGTAATTGGCTACAAAGAACAACCCTTCCACACCCACAGAAAAAAACCCTAAATTCCCAAAAAAGTTCAGGCTTAATTAAAAAAAAAATAATAAATTATTTTGCATTTTATGATAGAGAAATAAAGAGACAGGAAGACCACGACATACTGGCAATGATCTCCTTGAGGGAATCCCTCCCCCACACCTGACCACCTGCACAAAGCCATGCAGACGCTTGCCTGGGTGCTCCTCTGCAAAGCAATGAGCCAGGCTCTTATCTCTTGGGCCAGGCATTGCTCTAGCACCACTGTATCCCTTTTTTTGTGCATTCAGCCCACTTAGCACCAGAAAGCTTCTTCACTTCCCAGTGGAAACGTGCCCTTACATAGAGGTTGCTGGTTGTAAATGTGGAGGAAGGAGAAAAGCCCAAATCACATATAATTTCTCACTTTCGGCCTGTACCTGAGCACAGACGATTCCCCTCGTTACTCACCTGGGGGGCTCCCCACATGCAGCCAGATGGTCCCCAGAAGGGCTGCGCTGTGCTGCTGCTGGCAACACAACCCTTGCCCACCTCCCTTCCTGCTCGCCACTGTAAACTGCTATGAGGGAAGAAACCTGCGAGCTTCCAAGCACTAAAGCGCCCTGCAAAATCTGCCCACTCCAAGGACAGCCAGTCATCCATGCAATAACTCACTAAATGCACGAGGTGGGCAGCAGGACCATACATCAGCACCGCCTGTCGGCTGCCTGCGCCGGCAGCCTCTGGTGTGCCGCCGGCATCCTCCTGCACAGGGCTGCTCTCAGCCGTAGGCATTTGGGAGCCATTCGTCACCTGAAAAGCAGAGAGGCTCTGACATTCATGTAGAGATAGGCAGTTTCAGTGAGCCGGCAACATAGACGTGACCGCATGTGCCCAGACTATTTAGAGTTGAGCAGGACCTGCCGGTCTCGCTGCTGGGCGGCAGCCACCACTGCTGTCTCCTCACCCACCTCACAATGGGAGGGCAGAAACTGCTCTGCCACTATGCTAACATAAATATGAAGTGATTCAAACATGTGGTGCTTTTCTATGTACATATAATGACCCGGTGTTACTGGCTTTTCACCTTTATGAGCAGGTCAATCAGTTTATATTTAAAGGTGGGAAAGATCTTTTATATCTTTGAGCTTTTTGGTGATTTTCTTCTCTGCCACAGGAATCAGTGAGGACTGAGGACAACCGGCAGCTTGCAAGAGACGCGCTGCCCTGCACAGCATTGCACCCCGCAGAAGGGAAGGGCGTCAGACCTCGCTACCCAGCTCAGCTACGGGACAGAGCGGGAAGTGCAGGGGGAGCAACTACTGCAGTGGGGCAAATCACATCACTTCTCTGTGTGCTCTCTGGAGCCTCCAGCCATCATGTCCATGCAGCTTACCAGCTCCTGCCCGGGGTGGACAAGGAACCAAGTTTCCAAGGGATGTGTCCAGGTCTTTTCCCAAGTGATGCTCTACCCTCTTTCCTCTCCAGATCCAGACAAAGTAGATGCAGGTGGCCCTCAGCTCTGTGGTGGGTTTCAGGTAGGAGAGAAAAGGATGCAGAGCTGTGGAATGGCTCATTTCAGGGACCTGACTGAAGACATTCATTAGAGGAGAAGGACTCACAAGTAATTCTCATTGTGGGAGGGCTGAGTTGGAACGAGATAGATGGGCTGAGGGCATTTATGAGCTCAGTGCCTGCAGAGCTGGGCAGACAGCAGTCCACTAGAAATACAATGCTTGTACATGGAAGCTGTGTGTGTGGAAGACAAACCATGACAACTACATTTGATATTATTAGTTAGAACAACAGAGGAGAAGACAAAGGGCAAATAATGTCTTATTCCACACTTCCACCTTCCGCACATAAAGCACTCCCACTTCTCAAACCTCAACAGCAGAGCCCCCAGGCCCTCCATGCACCGCTCTGCAAAGCTCTGCTCTCCGGACCCAGCCCTGACCTTGTCCTGCCCTCTGATAGCCCTGCAAACCAAGTGATGGCAGGGAAGTCCCTGACCATGCTGCTACAGGGAAAAGTTTTCCAGAAGAAAGTTCTGCCATACCTGTGTGTGGCAGGGAGAGAGGGAGACAAAGAAAGGTCTTCTTCCAGGTTGTGCTTGATGAAAGCACACAGAACAGAGGGGAAAATGCCCTCTATAACTGCTGCATTTATTCTCTCTCTTGCTGTGTCTGAATGTGGCATCCACAGTGAACCTACCTCCACAGCCTGAGGAATCGAAGAGTAAGAAAACTGCAGGAGAAAAAGCAAAAATCATGACAACAGAGCATATTCCCGAGCCTAAGAGCAGCATGCTGAAGAGGACGAAGTGGGAATACGATGAGATTTTAACAACTGGAAATGATTTAGATAACAGAAAGAACACCACAAAATGTCTGCAGGTTGGGGAAAAATAAAATAGGAGGAGAAAAGTCACTTTGTTCTTTATAATGGAGGAAACTTCACATGGTCCAATTTGAGCACTCTTTGCCACCAGCAAACTGTGGTAACTAGAAACGTAGCGAGGTTCAAAAGTGGCTGAATAAGAGCAGAAGAAAAATGCATCAAGAGTTTTTAATATAAAATATGCCAACTTTGGCTCACACAGTCCTTCAGCTACACATTTCTGGGGCTGGGGATTTAGGGTAAGTATCATTACATGCTTGCCCTCTTATGGTCTTGCCATCCTGCTGTCAGAGATGGGTGTTGATCTGAACAGAGCTTTTGCCTGACCTGGCCCATCACCAGCAGATCATACAGGACCTTGGAAAATACAAGATGTTCCTTTTTCTCGTATCCCTCTTCTTTCTTTTCTCTTTGCTCTAAGGAAGGTAACTTTCCACAGGAATATATCAGGAAACAATAGATCAGTATGGTGTTAACTTGCACAAAATGGCCGATTGATGTGTTTATCAAATACCAGAGGATTAACTAAATCAATTGTGACAAAATCAGGTTAGGGAAACAATGCAGATTCTCAGGTGAGAAAGCCAGGTCATCACTCTAGACACAGAATACAGCCGGCCTGTGACCATGTGCACATCCAAACACAGCTCATAAGCAGAGCACCAGAGACAAAAGCACAGATGTGAAACAACAAAGAAAACACACCAACTTTTTTGCAAAAGCATGTTCGGAGGTGTGGGAGGAATGAGACACAAAGGAAGACTTATTTACCCAGTCACTAAAATCCATTTTCCTAATATTAACAAACCGGTTCTCCTATAGGTCTGCTCTGAATACAGTCCAGGGACACATCTCTTTGAAATAATCAATCACCTAATCCAAAAAAAGTTGACTCTGTCGGACATGATCTTTCCACTGGTGCACGGAATGAGAAGCAGCCTCACAAGGAAGCAGGCAAGGAACCTGCCACATTCCCTGCAGGACACAGACAATGACTTCATTGGCATTACTGCCATGATCCCATAGCCTCAAGAGGGCTTCAGGGCTCTAGGCAGGGTTTCACTGTGACAGAAAGCTGCTCTGACACTGATGATGTGGAACACGGCAACGCTGTTTGGTCCAGGACAGGCAGTACCTGAAGGGGGCCTACAGGAAATTCAGTACCTGAAGGGGCCTAAAGGAAAGATAGGCAAAATATTTTCAGCCAGGCTTGTTGCAATAGGACAAGGAGCAATGGCTTTAAACTAAGGGAGGGCAGATTTAGACTGGATATAAGGAAGAAATTTTTTACCCTAAAGGTGGTGAAACAGTGGAACAGATTGCCCAGAGAAGCAGTGGAGGCCCCATCCCTGGAAACATTCAAGGCCAGGTTGGATGGGGCTCTGAGCAACCTGGTCTAGTTGAAGGTGTCCCCGCTCACTGCAAGGAGCTTAGGCTAGATGACCCCTAAAGGCCCCTTCCAACCAAAAGCATTCTATGATTCTATGATTCTAAATTTCAATATACACTCTGCATCAGAAGGCAGGAACGAGCAGTATTAACCAAAAAGGTAAATATAACCCTTCTACTCTTGACTGACAAAACAGAGCTGTATATACCCCCAGGCAACCACTTAGATATTGTCTTTGGAACTGATCAATTCCACAAGAACTTTAACTCTGTTTATTCCTGAAAAATGTCATTAGGAGTGTTAATTCTTATATCTGCTTGGTTGTATTTTCTCCTGCACATTGGACTGAAAGTCTCTACAATTGTGGCACAAGCCTAATAACAGAAGATTATTAAATGCGGCAACTCTCCATTGAATACAAACTTCCTTAAACAATGATTTCAATCCCACCAAGCAAATTGGTCTCTTGGGGAGATTGTGCTTTTGCTGCAAAGAAGCCCTGCAAGATGCAGAGCTGTTCTGGGGGCATGTGGCACACCAGGCAGGTGGCTTTGCTCTTAGTGCCTCTCCCATTAGGCCATGGGCATGCAAACGACAGGGCTCTCACTGCAGCACCGCTTTGGCATACTGGGAATTTCCTCTGAGCCCTTTAAAAAACAGTCATGTAATATTGACACATCAGGGAAGGAGTAAGCTGTAATATCACTGCAAATTCAACTTCATTTAATTCAGTTCCATGGAATAATTCAGCAAGGCTTTCGGTATTCATCACAGGCTGAGACAGCACATCTCAAGGTTCCTAATAATGTATTAAAAGCATAAGAGTTAGGTTTCCCTTTAGTTTCTACGGCTCTTTTGTCAGTATTTAACATTACAGATCACAGGCTCTCTCTTTTCATCCATGGGAGATGTATTATAACAAGGACTGTGTCAGAGTTGTTCCAGGGCAGACAGCCCTGGAGGTCTGCAGGATGCTCCGGTGAGACCCTACAGCAGAGACACTCAGCTTTTGGTATGATGCTCGTTTTCCCCTCTGGGGCATGAGTTGCTTTCAGTATGACTGGACTGTGCTCCATATGGTGACTTTGTGCTCAGGGCACATTCCTGACAAACACATGTCAAGCAGCAACATCCTTCAGACTGAGCATCCAAAACAACTCAAGTAGCAGTATGTGCTTTGATACACCAGCCCTGTACCTAGGTTTGGGTTACAAGTAGGAATATCTTTTCTTTCCCTGCCTGCAGTCATATCTTATAACATCAAAACAAAGGTCACTTAGTTCCAGTACCAGCCACTGCAGCCTTATCTTTTCTGGTTCTGCTTCTCATTGCTCTTTTTTTTTATTTCAGCTGAAGATGAGCAGGGTAACTCCATTTGCTTTTCCCATTAGAAGATGAATTTTCAGTTCACTGTAGCAACATGTAAGTGTTCTTAACCAATCCTTACCCTCAAGGGAAACCGTCATCTTATCGGGCTGCTATGACCATTCCTTCATTTCTCCAAGGGAAGCACAGCCAACACAAACTTTTACTTGTGCAGACACCACCGTCCTTCACCTGAGTCACAGCCAGAGCTTTTCCGCCCTGATTCTGTCCTCCAGCATATTGGTAGTTTTGTTTTGAGAAGGTTAATAGGGGTCATCACCAGGCAATGGTAAGAGAGAGGACGATGGCCAGCACAGGGTCTGGAGACAGGCATACAGAGATTATAACCCCATAGTGTTAGTAACTCCTTTTTCAGAACAGCAGTTTCTCCCTAGCCAAAGTCTCTTATTTGTTGTGACTTGCTCAGCCCAGAGCAGCAGCTGGCCACCTGGAGTCTCTTGGCTGTTTCCAGAGCTTATTCCTGGATGCACATCAGAAATAGTTTAATCTCCTCAAAAAAACAGATCTAGGATTAATGTGGTGTAGATTTCTTTTTAGGCACCATTTTCCCTCCAGAAGCCCTGGCCTGTAGGGACAGAAATGATGTAGAAATCCTTTTGTTTTCAGTGAGCATATGCATGTGTGTAGCCAAGTTTTCAAACAAAATCAGATTGATTCAGGTTGATTGTTTTCTTGGAAGGTAATTTGTCCCTGCATAATCGCATCTTTTCAAAGAATGGCAGCAGGGTGAGGCATACAAGCCTCTGCTGCCTCCGGGCTCTCGGTGCCTCTGCACTGTTGCCTCTGCAGGTCATAGAATCACAGAATCATAGGTTGGAAAAGGCCTCTAAGATCATCAAGCCCAACCATCAATGCATCCCAGGTTTCTCTGGAGAGGCCTGTGGTCACACACAATTTACTGGCCTGCAAGTAGCTCAGAAATTCAAATTGCAGACTTGGTAGTGGAAAAAAACCCCACCAAGTTCCCTTCAACTTCTGTGCTAAATGAAAAATCATAAAGAAAAAATCATGAAAGAGGTGCTTGCTAAAGCTTATTCCTTTGTACCCATCAGCTTCTCTCCACAGAACCTGCACTAACTACAGCAGATTTCTTTTCTGCAACATAAACATGGGGGGAGAAAAAAAACCCATCAGTCAAAAAGTGTATATCTGCAGCATGCAGGATGAAGTATTTGTTTGTCAGAAGTTTGTCTACGTCCACTGCATATCTATTAGTTGGACAACTCTGAAAACAGATTTTACTTCACACTGCAAGTTAACACTACAAGATATCAAGTGTGGTATCCGAGCTGTCTTGGCAAGACCACATCCCTGCTGCAAGCTCTGCCTTTCCCTGATTCTCCACTTTACAGAGATACTAGCCAGATGCAGGGTCAGTACTTATTTCTTTCAGTGTCCTCTGCATTGCCTTGATATGACTTTCCACACCACATTTCATCATGACCAATGTAGGACTGACTTATATAAGCTACAGAGAGCTTTGAATAGCATTTCCTTGCATTCCTGGCAAGCTCTGATGTGGACATCATTTCTTGTTTTACCAAGGAGGTAATGCCACAGGTAACCAAGCAGAACAGGTGGGACAGGCCTTGTATTTGGGGAGAAAAAAAAGCACAAAACAACAAACAAAAAAAGACCAAAATCCCCCCCTGAAAAACACAACAAATGAAAAATAACCAAGCAGGGAGTACTTGTCATAAATTATCCTCTTTTCGTTCCTTATTGGGTGAGTTGCAAGAATACTTTCCTGCCTCCTCAGGCCATGCCATGTTTCTGAGCTGCCCCATTGCCTTTCCGGACAGCACCATAGACAATCTTATACATAAATAACACACAGGTGCCGGGCCAGCTGCCCTGAGTGCCTGAACATCTGCTTAGGGCTGTGCTGGTCCCCAGAGGCCCTTCCAGGATACAGAGTCCCTAGTGTGACTCTCAGCAAAAATTGTGACTCCCTGGGCAGGAGACGGAGCATCCATCAGGCAGACCTGAGGCTGTGGATAGACTCCCATGGGAAGTCAGGGTCATCACACAGCTTCCAAACTGTAGCAAAACACAGTCCATTGTCTTTGCCTTTTCTAGCATACAGCAGGACACACAATAAGACAAAACAATTTTCTCCCTCATTCCTCAAATCCCTAATGATGTGGGAAAGCAACGTTTAGTTTGATTTTGCTATAGCTTTAGTTTAATTGTGTTATATAGCTTTGCAGCTATGTTAAAGTAAGAGTTAAACACTGTTACTTAGTTTAGTTCTGTTCTTTGTAATCTTGCTAACAAGGACTGTTGTGGCTCAGATGTAGCTAACAAGGACTGTTTGCGAGACAGACGAAGAGAAACAAGGACTGCTAACCAGAACTTTGTTGTCTGTAAGAAGCAACTCTCTAGCTGAAACTGCTTCTATGGTTTGGGACTCAGCCAACACAGACAACTCAGGAATTTTTGAGCCAAAGGTGAAAGCACACAGCGAGGAAGACTACAAGCCTTCATCCAGAAGACCCCCACAGATGACCAACAGATGACACTGAGCAAGTGCTAAAGGGGGGATGGAGTATGACAATGAATTCCTATAAATAATTACAATAGTCCAGCCTACTTAGATAAACTTCATAATAAACAGATGCATGCTTCATGACTCGGTGTGCAAGTTAGGAGGAGTGATCCCCCTTGCACCCGGCGCTGCAATAAACATACCTGCTTTATAACTCTCCGAGTTGTGAAGTTTGATTCCGCACGTCACTAATTTCTACACTGCAAACTGGATGAGGGAGCAAACTTCATCCACCGGAGATTAATTAGGCCTCACCATGTGCTGCTGCCATATTTCCAGCCGCTGTAGGAGGCCAGTCCAATACGAAAACCTGCAGAGAATAGGACAAAACAGCCACCAGGAGCATGGCTTTCAGCCCTTAGTGTCACTTCATCATAAACTCAGCCCACTCTTTTAGAGAGGAAATGTTTTAACATCGATGTGCAATATTGAGCTGTATTCATCCTGAAGGTTACAAAACCTTCTGTGATTACAAAACATTCTGTGATTCTGTGTGATTCTGTGAAAACAAACAAATCCAAGAAGATGGCTTGATACAAAAAGACTATTTGGAATCAGTGTAAAAATAGCATTTTCACATTTTATGTTGCAATAGTATATGCTGTCACACATAGTCTGATTACTACCACCCTTCCCCGTCCCGCTGCCAGAGCTCCCCTAGATAAAGAAGAGCTGGGACCATCTCTCTGCCCTCCTCTTCAAGAAGCGATCTGGAGGTATCCCAGTGGGGATTTGCTTATCTTTCATTCACAGGAACATGCCATTTCACAGATATTGAGTATGAGCCTGTGAGTAAGGGCATAGATCTGGGAAAGGACTTGGGATTATTCACAGAATCACAGAATCACAGAATGTTCAGAGTTGGAAGGGACCTCTGTGGGTCATCTAGTCCAACCCACCTGCCAAAGCAGGGTCACCTAGAGCAGGCTGCACAGGACCGTGTCCAGGCGGATCTTGAATATCTCCAGAGAAGGAGACTCCACAACCTCCCTGGGCAGCCTGTTCCAGTGCTCCGTCACCCTCAGAGTGAAGGGAGTTCCTCATGTTCAGACGGAACTTCCTATGCTTCATTTTGTGCCCGTTTCCCCTTGTCCTATCACTGGGCACCACTGAAAAGAGTTTGGCCCCATCCTCCTGACACCCACCCTTCAGATATTTATAAGCATTTATAAGGTCCTCTCTCAGCCTTCTCTTCTTCAGGCTGAACAAGCCCATCTCCCTCAGCCTGTCCTCACAGGAGAGATGCTCCAGTCCCTTCATCATCCTCGTAGCCATCCGCTGGACTCTCCCCAGTAGCTCCTCGTCTTTCTTGAACTGGGGAGCCCAGAACTGGACAGAGTACTCCAGATGAGGCCTCACTAGGGCAGAGTAGAGGGGAAGGAGAACCTCCCTCGACCTGCTGGCCACGCTTCCCTTGATATACCCCAGGAACCCATTGCCCTTCTTGGCAGTCAGGACACACTGCTGGCTCATGGCCAACCTGTCATCCACCAGCACACCCAGGTCCCTCTCCACAGAGCTGCTCTCCAGCAGGTCCACCCCAAGCCTGTACTGGTGCATGGGGTTGTTCCTCCCCACGTGCAGGACCCTGCACTTGCCCTTGTTGAATTTCATCAGGTTCCTCTGTGCCCAACTCTCCAGCCTGTCCAGGTCTTGCTGAATGGCAGCACAGCCTTCTGGTGTATCCACCACTCCTCCCAGTTTTGTGTCATCAGCAAAATTGCTGACGGTACACTCTAACTCTTCATCCAGGTCATTGATGAAGAAGTTAAACAAGACTGGGCCCAGTACTGACCCCTGGGGAACACAACTAGTTACAGGCTTCCAACTAGACTCAGCGCCACTGATGACAACCCTCTGAGCTCTGCCATTCAGCCAGTTCTCAATCCACCTCACTGTCCACTCATCCAGCCCACACTTCCTGAGCTTCCCTAGGAGGATATTATGGGAGACAGTGTCGAAAGCCTTGCTGAAGTCGAGGTAGACAACATCCACGGCTCTCCCCTCATCTACCCAGCCAGTCA
>Ga0065711_1007703_pt1 | contig 14735 bp, 18 predicted proteins | sample Hoacrofraction12_FD_59098 | JGI IMG/M metagenome (GOLD analysis project Ga0065711, IMG submission 59098) | Hoatzin crop microbial communities from Cojedes, Venezuela - Epithelial fraction 12 v2 (version 2) | ecosystem: Host-associated > Birds > Digestive system > Esophagus > Crop | place... | reverse complement strand
ACCCTGCTTCGGCAGGGGGGTTGGACTGGGTGACCCACAGAGGTCCCTTCCAACCCCTACCATTCTGTGATTCTGTGATTCTGTGCTGCGACCTATGAATAACTGACAGGCGACGCGCTGGCACTGCGGGAACGGCGAGGCGGGTGCATCCCCACCTCGCACGGCAAGCTGCCGCTCACGTTAAACTGCTGAGCGTTCACACCTCTTACGCAGCCGCCGACCTACGACACCCCGCGTTGCTCCTAACCCCGGGCCGACGGCCGCTCTCCATCCCCTGCAGCGAGCGGAGCGAAGGCCGTGCGGCTGGGAAACGCACACCTGGCCACGGACCAGCGCCAGGACAGACCGCCGGTGCCCCGACGCGCAGACCGACCCCCACGGAACAGCGGTGCCCGGCCCGCCATCCCGCTCTGCCGGGACACAGCCGGTGCCGAGCCCGCTGCCCACCTCAGCAGCAGGGAAGGGTCCAGCCCACAGCGGGACTGGGGAAGGGAGGAAAGGACAGAAAGGAGAAGGGAAGGCGATTACGCATTCTGTTCAGCCCTGAATCGTTCTCCCATTACATTCAGCGGCGCTTTACAGTGCTTAAAGTGCTGTTCCATGCAGGAAACTCGTAAAGCAACACGATCCATGTTTATTACCGCTTCATGATTCCAAGTGAAATTTTCCCATTTTGTAAGGTTAAGGGTCCGTGCTGCCAGCTCCGCCAGCAGACTGCACAGGGGGTCTGCCAGCAGCCTGCATGCTCGGCGTCGCTCGGCCACCGGCACAACGAAGAGGCCACGGACGAAATGCTGCCCTCGCTGACACCTGCCTCCTGCCCCTCCTGCCCTTCCCCACGGCTCGGCTGCCCCTCCGGGAAAGTCAAAGGCAACGCTCCACGAGGACCTCTGCGAAAGCTTTTCCAAGCCCAGGAGCGCTGTCAGGTAGAGATCGGCAGCCTAATTTTTCCTTTTTTTCATTTTTCCTTTTTTTCATTTGACCCCGTTGTGCGCAGCTCCCCGCGCATCCCTCCCCCCGTGCCCCTCAGCGACTCTCCAGCCGAGCTCCGCTCCTGCCTGTTCTCCGGTGCCTTGTTGTCCTGGAAAGTGAACACGAATCGCTGCCAGCTCAAATTAGCGTCTTTACAGACACAGCCCACTGAAAAGTTGAAAAAAGGGAAGGAGTCAGGATCTTCAAATCTGTATATTTTGTTTAACTTGCATTAAATACCGTGCTATTGCTAAATTTGTGAGCAGGCGTTTGGCAGTTTGGTCTCCATCTCCTCTCAGATGGGAGCCAGGCTCTTCACGGAGCAGCCAGGGAGGAAGCCTGCTTGCACAGGGGACCCAGGCAAGGCTCTGGAAGGAAATTAAACTTTTTACACAAGATAGTGAAGAAAAAGCAGCCACTGCATCCTCGCCAAAGGTCCTGAGCACGGTGCTTTGGCAGAACTCGGCGCTGTGATAGGAGGCAAAACCTGTCCTTGCCAGGAGATGCTGAGGAAGGTGACAGAATTGGAAACTGAATAAACCATAACAAAATGACCCCAGAAACACCTTCACGATCAATAACTGGCCACAACAGCCGTCCCTGCCTCGCGCAGTGCAAGGGTAGCAGCTCGGAAACGCCTCGCTGCGCTCCTTCGGGAGGACGGGAAACCCCGTTCCATTTCCTTGCCAGCACAAATAACTCCGGGGACTGAAGTGGGTGAGGAAAACCTTTTATCGGGGGCACCGAGTGATTTTATCAGTCGTGCATTTGATTGCTCAGGCTTGGCAGCTAATTAGCACACGTGATATCCCTTTGAAATGGCATTAGGCTGCAAACTAAGCCGACGGAAGCCAGAAACAAACACGTCTTAATCCGGATGCGTTTTGCCCAGTTCTTCTCGCTTGCCCTCCTGGTCTGCCCTCAGACCCGACGGAGCCGCGTGTGCTTTTGATTGACCAGATAGAGGTGGCTGTAATCTCTCTGCAAAGGCACATTAGAGGAATTTTAAAATCGGGATTATCTCCATAAGTAGTCCTTAATGACTCTTTGCAGCTGTTACAATGCTTATGTAAATATTGCGAATGAATATTTAAGGCTCTTTAATAGAGATATTTACTGTGCTGTCCATAAAGCATTGAATATCTCCATAAATCCTGCTGTGCAGCTTGGCTCCCTGAAACACGGCCATCTCCTCCCTGTTCCGCTCTGCTTTTGAAGTCCTCACCTCCGCAATCCTTCTGCGGCTGCAAAGGAAGCACGGGAGGCATCTGGGGAAAGCTGCGAGCATCTGCGGAAGACCTGCGCCCCATCCCTATCAGCTTTTGAATCACAGTGTAGGAATAATGTCCAAGTAGAAGTAAAAAGTTAAGCTAGAAAGATATAAGAAAATGTGATAGCAATAAATATAAATTAATATTCCAGGCTAGCAATAATACCCATGTATATATGCACGATTGCTATCAGCTCTTTTGTTGGGAAGCTGGAGGAGCATGAAAACAGTAACGCGTCTTCTAACAAGACCTCGAACCTGCCAGAAGCAGCTGTACGCGAGAAGAGTCTTTGGCATTTTCTCTGGGCTCATGGAGAGAAAGCCAAATTAATTCAGATTAATCTTCACTTGAAAAACTGCCTCTCTGCAGGGTTTGAGCGGCAGAGGCACAGAGAGCAGGAGCACCGTGAACTTCCAGGGCAGCTCTGACTGCCTGGGCATCGCAGTGCCACTCAAACGGCGACGGGCTGGCCAGCGTCCCGCTGCGGCGAGACCCCAGCCTGTCCTCGGTCACCTCCCTGGCACGGGCCCAGGGACGAGTTTCATCTGAACTGTGTGTGTAGAGATGGACATTCAAGCATCACCGGAGGCAGGAACCTCACCGCACGGCTGCCTTTCATTGAGCATCATCAAAGACCGTTGACAACCAGTTCTGATTACCAGAATCGATCTCCTGACTCCGCAGAGCATCGCTGCATAACCTCTCGCCGCAGCATGGAGCTGGGACATCGCAGCCCCCTGACTTGGGGCATCTCTGCCCGCTCAGCCCCGCTCCGCTCCCCCCTCCCCACACAAAGCAGGAGACTGAAGCTGCCTCCTTCTTCCTGCTCACCGGGCGAGCCGGCGAAGGGCACGACCCGCACGCTGGGTTCCAACGCTTCGCTACCGCGCTTCGGAGTGCAGCAAGGGAGCACTGCCAGGCGGGCGACCAGCTCTCCTCCGGCAGCTGACGCCGCTCGCCCGACCTCCCCTGCAGCCTGGGCTCTGTTTGCAACGCAGTGTTGAATAAAACTCATCACTCTGGGAAGCAGCCCTGTGAACAGCCATGGTGATGCGCGAGCTGCTGTGAATCCGGGGGTTTGCTCTCGGTGAGGGCTGGGAAAGAGAAAGGGGCTGCGGCCAGTGCAAAGGGCTCCGGTGCCTGACCCCGACCCCTGCCCGCCTGCACTGTGGGGGCTGGAGCGGCTGCAGACCCCTGCTCACACCCTGCCCGGCTGCAGACCCCTGCCCGGCTGCAGACCACCGCCCACACCCTGCCTGGCTGCAGACCCTTGCCCGGCTGCAGACCCCTGCCCACACCCTGCATGGCTGCAGACCCTTGCCCGGCTGCAGACCCCTGCCCACACCCTGCCCGGCTGCAGACCCCTGCCCAGGGTGCTCAGGGCAGGCTGCAGCCCGCTGAGAGCTGGGGAGCAGCTGGGACCCCCCCTGCCCTGGGTCCACGCTCGGGAGCTGCTCACACCTCTGCTCCTCCTGCTTTGTGGCTGAATCCAGCAGCAAAACGCTCATGGCCCAGAAGAACGGGGCCAACACGCTGCAGGCAGGGTGCTGCAGGGATGCTCGGGTGCCTGTGTGCACCCCGACCCCCGGCTCCTGCCCGCTGCCTCTCCAGGGAGGCGAAGATCAGAAGGGAGATCCCATGGGACCCCCCAGACAGGCACCCACGCTCTGGGGGAGGAGGTGATGGAAGCGGTGATGCCTCCCAGGGCGAGCAGCAAAGCGCCTTTAGCAGCAAACCCAGGCAACGAGGCTGCTGAAGCACGCTTCAGCCTTTTAGACTGAATTAGGAGCCTAGCCACAGAAATTTCAGTTTTTCCAGTAACCCCCTGAAAGAGCATTACAATAATCTAAAGAAGAAGCAGTACAAGAAGAGCTTCTCTAAATCAGGTGGTGATTTTTTTTTTCCCCTCCCTCAACTACCAGGTCTGAGTCTGCCCACGCACATCTCCCCGACGGCAGCGCGCTTCCAGGCGCTCAGCCAGAGCCAAACGATGCGGCCGAGGGTTGCGTGGACCTGATGCCTTAAAGAGGAGGAAGCCAGAGACCACAACTCACAAAAGGGCTTTTCTTTATTCTTGAAAGTTTATAAGCAAATAGAGCATCAGAATCCTAGGAAGATTTAATGGAAAAAATTAATTTCCTAAACTAATGAAGTACTTGAGCTCTAGGGCAACAACTGTTAATGGTGCTTCTATCTCAGCTGAAGAGGCAAAAAATTCTGTTTAATAGTAATTTTAAATATAGATTCGAGGATCTTTCCCATAAATCATGAAGTCAGACAAGGACTATGCATAATAACTTGTCAGATTACATAAATAAAACTGATTTCAAATACTTCAAGAAACACTTTTATTCCATTTGCAAGGCTGTAGGCATCAGAGGAGAGCTCGCATTTGCATGAACCCCAAGACATTTCAAAACCTTCATCTGTGGTAACCGTTCCTAATACAATGACAGCATCGAATCTAAAAATCATCCAGGTTTTAAAATAAAATTCAGATTGTATGGACAGGAGTTTGTGCGGGGAGGGACAGCTTCCCAGGCAGGCCAGCAGCCCAGCCGGCTCGGGGAGCAGACGATGCCCCAGCCCGGGCAGCTACGGGGCTGAGCGGGGCCGAAACCTCAGCCGGCGGCTCGGGGGCATTTGCCCCTGGGTCTGCAGCCCCAGCCAGCAGCAGCCTCGCAGCGCCTGCTGCGTCACAGGAGCCCCCTCCATCACGAGCCTCACATGCACGGGAAGCGCGGGCATCCACCAGTTTTACCCCTCGCACGCAGCCCCGAGACACCTCTCACGCTGCCGTGAGCCTCCACAGCACCGAGCTGTGACTCCAAACGTGAGTAGCAGCCTGCGCTGTGGCACTCCTTCACAACTGGTACTGTTCTGATGTCCCCCTCCTCGGGCCCCTCTCACCCTGAGGAGTGAAACGCGGCAGGCTGATGCGTTACCATCACAGAACCCCCCGGCAGACCCGGCACAGCGGGCTCGGCGTCTCCAGGGGCTGACACTCTCCGAGACGCACTCCCCGGGCAGCGCGGGAGCAGACACCCACTTCTCCAACACGCTGATAATGTCAAGGTGAGTATTAATATCCTCCCCGAGCCTCTGTTCTATCAGCCTTCCACAAAGGGATGCCAGGGAGGAAGGAAAAAACCCTCATTAACAAAACCTGAAGTAGCACTTCGGGGTCTGTAGATAAGAGCCAGGGGAGCTGCACAAGGCGACCTCCAAATCGACCATCTCCTGGCCTTGGACCGCTCTTAAATCACTGCTGCCAAGGCGGCTGCCCCGTCCCCACCGCTGGGGCCCATCGATCACATTTAATGTGACTGCAAATTACCACCGGATTATGCTTCATTTACGGCTCCCACGAGGGGATGCCCGAGCCTGGCCAGGCCCGTCCAGCAGCCTCTGCCCAACCCTCCTTCCTCCAGCGCGAGCCAAGGAGCCCGAACCCGTGCCGGGAGGGAGCAGGTCTGCCTCTGCCAGCAAAACCGCCCGGCTCCTCCGAAGCAGCTCACTTCCCCAGAACAGAGGGAGCGACTTGCCATCTCCAGGGCCCTGCTCTTTTCAGTGGTTTATAAACTTTTTATCCAGCTGTAAAATTTCTAATTAACTGAGGTAACTAACCAACGTTGCATGAACTCAAACTGAAAATATTACAGTCAAATACATAATTAGAAATTTCTGCTGCGCTGGTTCCTTCCACCAGCTACATAAGTCACCGCACATCGCGCAAGCGCCGCAGCCCCAGATCCCATTTTGACCATCCTGGTCCTGGTAAATGCCAGGGCTGCGAGGAAGGAGCCACAAAGAAAAGAGACCGTCACGGGGAGAAGCCACCGCTCCCCGCGTCCCTGGGCCACGCGTGCCCTCGCCGCGGCGCAGGAGCCGGGACTCGTAGTGCTCGCATCCCACCGACTGCCAGGAAAACTCTGCAGCCCCTCAAACAGTGCCAGAAAAGACGGCATTCGTCTTCATGACTCACCTGCCTCCGAGCTGCATCAAAACCAGCAAGCGGGTCTCATAGCAACTGCCAGATTAGCACATCTCCCTAAGCCAGACTCGTTACTGCCAGCCAGAGGACCAGAAGGAAAAGCGTGCGATGCCAGCCCTCGAGAACTGGAGCAAGCTCCCCCGGGCCACCACGTGCAAAGCCAGCCCTTGAGAACCGGGACAAGCCCCCCCGGGCCACCATGCGCGATGCCAGCCCTTGAGAACCAGGACGATGACATACCTGCCAGGGACAAGCTGCCTCCAGGCTCCCAGGGCACGAGCAGGAGCTGAGCAGCTCTGGCTGCTTCCCCACCTGTTAAATAACCTCTCCCCCAGCCCAATCAAGGCCAGGAGACCCCCGCCCCATGGGCAGCTGCCTGCCCACCCGCCTCCTGCCCACCTGTGAGAGGGGCTGACTCAGCACCCAGCCCACCCATCCCCGGGACCGCCGGCTCTGCCCAGCCCCAGTGCGACCTGCGGTGCCGCACGACGGGCTGGCAGCTGGAGCTTCTCTTTCGGAAACGATTGGGTGCCGGGTGCTGGTGGTCCCTGGCCCCTGCGAGGCACCTGGGCTGCCGAGCGCCCTGCGTTGGCTGAGACACGCCAGCCGTGCTTGTGTTTGGCTCCCACAGCCAGTTTTCTCTGCAGGGATTTTCTTGCTCCGTGGACCAAATGGTGTTTCAAGTCCTAGCAGTCACGACAAAGCCCTTCGCGGTAGCACGTGTGACGGGCAGGCTCCCCGTCCGGCCCCGCACGGCTCCCGCCCCACCGCACACGGCCGCTCCGTCCAGCTGCCGCGGCCGCGCTCGGCCTCTGCCACGCTGCGTGCACCACGCTCACCGTTCGCTCTGCTCCCCACAGCTCACGCGGGCAGGGGAAGGGTCTGCGGCAGCCTTCTGCGCTAACGTCCACGCTCCACGCGCGCTTGAAGGTCCACGCTCCACGCGCGCTTGCCTTTGACGGGAGAGTGCTGGCAGAGGGAGCGAGCCCCTGCCAGGCTGCAGGAGCCACTGACTCCACGTACGCTTCCCAGCGGGTCGGGGGGTACCGGCATGGAGATCATGTAACCGCGGGGAACCCCCCCCCCCACGCAGCGAGGGGCTTTCGAAGGCTCGCCGAGCCCCCGGGTGCGGTGCACCGAGTGCTCGCCGAGCCCGGGCTGCGTGCTGGCTCCGGGACCTGCCAAGCCCTCCAAGCACCGGTGGGAGATCGACGTCGGCCACGCTGACCGCTGCTGGCAGCGAAGGCGTGGGAGGACGAGCGCGTCCGACTCCACTCCAAATCCTCTTTAGATCAACAGGCATTTGACTCTGACTAATTTCAAAGCCCCTCCTTGCCTCCCCAGCCCGATCTCTTGGATCCCCAGGCAGAGCCCTAATCCCTGCTGCCGCGGTGCCCAGCCATGGGTGCCCACCGGCTCCATCTTCTCCGGCAGAGCCATGGCAAGAGGGGAAGATTCCTCAGAGCCTCGGGCAGCCAAGCTAGCTCCTGCTGCTTTTTCAGTTGGGGCTGTGGAAATCGGCTCCCTCAGGTCTCGCCACTGCGGCTTTGCCGGAGCATCAACGGCCCCTCCTTCACCTCCGGGTTTTATCCTGCTATCTACAGCACCGATCGATTGGTAACGCCGGGGAGCGCGGCAGGAACTCGTCACGCCGTGGCTTCGGGGATTTTGCTCGCCGGGTGCATGGATAGAGAGGCGATCTCCCATGGGAGCGTTTTACAGCTCTTCACAACAAATTATTGGAGGGTGCTTTAAACCCTGGTGCTATTGTGCCATTATCTGTGCCTAATTCTCCGTTCCAGCCCCTAACATTTCAATTTCCCCCTTCACTGATCTCCTGCTTTAATAGCTCTTCCAAACTTTGCTTAGTTGAGAAGTGCCCATTTGGTACCCACCCTGCTGACGCCTTGCCTCCTTTCTTCTTCCGACTCCTTTCCCTTTTCGTGTCTTTTTCTCCTTGAAAACACAGCCTCTGTTTCCTCGCTGCCCTGGGTATCGCTGTGCCGGCCCTGCCACTGCTGGGATGCTGCGTTTCCTCCCGCCCAGCTCCCTCGCAGGGAGCCCCAGCTGGGCTCTGCGAAGGAATTTCATGGAGCTGGCGAAACTTCACTTTTTCTTTTCTTTTCTTTCTTCGCAGCCCTCAAACCTAGCTCAAGCTGACACTCCACTTGTATAGCCCCAGTGTGCCCTGAGGGCTGTGCTTGGCCAGAAAACTGTCCCGGCTCCGTTCAGCGGGGCAAACCCACGCTCCGACGGTCCCCCGCGAGCCCTGCGTCTTCGGGGCCTCTTGTCCCCCCGCTCTGTCTGCTCGTTCAGCGTGCCGAGCGCTTTTGGCCGGCTGCCGCCGGAGAGGCTGCACTGTCCGGTCTCTTCCCACTCGCCCGGACGAAAGATGCTCCCGGGCTCCGTGGCCACGGCTCGATGTCACTCAGCTGTCACCAGGCTTTGTCCCTGCCAGCACGCCGTGTCCCCAGACGGGGTCTGCTCCACAGGGCTCGCTCACCCGCTCCAAGACCCCTGGCACAAGCAGCCCAAGCAGCGACGTCGGCTCCAGAGAGGGTTTTTTGGGGCTCTTGGCTGCTTCTTCCCCCGTATCCCGCTGAGTCGCTCGGAGGGCGGAGGAGACCCTGGGAGGCATCAAGAGCTCCGCACAGGCTGCTCTGTCCCACACTCTGCCCAAGGAGAGGCGGCTTTGGGAGCCAATCTGAAGCCAGACAGCACTAAAACCTGCCAACCCTGAGGGAAAAGGGTTTATTTGCATTTCAAATATTAGCCCCGCTCCTGTTTTTCAGCCACACGCTCCACCTGACTTGCAAAGACAGTGGTGGGATAAGGGTTGCACCTCTGAGCACGCACGAGCCAGCTCCTGCGCCTGCGACCTGCGACGTTCAGCTGCAGAAAAGCCCCAGCGTCCCCATTTTTCTGCCCAGGAGGGCCACATATTGAGGCCTCCTGCCTTCTAAAACCCCGGGAGAAGAACACAGTGCAAATACAGCAGCCCAAAGCATCAGAGGTGGCACGGATGTCGCCGGCTGCGGGATGGGTCCCAGCTGAGCGGCTCTCTCGGCTGATTGAAAGCAAATTGGTGAATGTGGGGCTTTTCTTTACCAGGGACTGTGATCATGGCTAATTGCTTCGATGTACAGGTTTATGGACTGTTACATGGATATTGCTCTTCTCATGGCTTCACAAAACCATTTTATAAATGAAGCTGGCTGCGATCCACCGCTACGTGTATAGCTGTTGGTCTGGATGTCAGCACGGAGTCTGAAGCAAGGAGAAGGAAAACACGAATGAGAAATAGATAGGGAAAAACAAATGTCAAGCTGTGCTTTTTATAGACCGAGGGCAAAGTGCTGGCCAGCCTTTTAAGCAGAGCAAGATGTGCTGGTAATTGGAAACACGCGCCCGGGGAGGACAGTTCAGCTCCCGTCCCACCAGGCAATCAGACGCCTGGCCGGCCAGCCTGGACCGGGATGCTGCGCCCCGGCTCGCTGCGTCGGGCTCGGCTGCTGTGAGACCAGGGGGCTGTGTCCCTCGCAGCACAGCCCGGGCACGGGCCGGCCCAGACCTGCCCTGGTCATGGAGCCAGCGAGGCTGGAGAGGAGACTCTGCAGAAAACATTGAGCTGTCGTGGAGTGAATCCCACTTTTCAGGCAAAAATGGGATGAGAGTTGGTCCCCCCTGTTACCATCATGAACAGAGCAGTCCTCTGGGTTAGCAGAGAACTCGGAAATACTCAGTGGCAACCAGAGGCTGAACGAGCATTGCTTAACTACAGCTTTTTCTGGGAAACTAAAGCCCCGACGCCATACTTGGCCAGGCGTGTTAGTGCTGCCCACTGGAAGAACGGGCGATGCTCTCCAGCCAGTGAAGCCGGGTGATGGATTTCGAAACACCCACGCTATCGAAGGCCAGAGTGAGTATCAGGCAAAGAAATCAACTTCTTCCTGATCTAAGCCAACTGAAATCAATTGTTGCAGGGGGAAATGCGATCAGCCATGTCTAAGCCCTTTGACAGGTCAATAAATACCGCACCGGAGGGGACAGGGCTTGCCCACGGAGATGGACGCGCTTCCCCCAGCACCGCTGCGTGAGTGACACCCTCACACCGGGAACGGACCCTGTGCTGTGTGCTCCGATGAGCTGCTGGCCGTGGCTTCCCAAGGGGCTTTGCTCGGCGCTTTGCGCAGGGACAGTGCCTTGCCACAGCCCCGAGGTCCCACCGGGGCTTTTGCTAACGCAGGTCCCGTGCTGGTGCTCTGGCAGCAGAGGCAAGGAGCGGGCTGCCGGGACGTCTGCCACCAGCTCCTGCCTCCCGTCCTCCGCTCCAGTCACATCACTTCTTCACGCTTGAAAATCTGCAAGGGAAAGATAATAATAACCCCGAAGAAACTCCGTTCCTGCTTTGGCCTGACAACGAACTAAGATAAATGTGAGTTTTCAGTTAATATCGTGCTCGGAGGATGAACAGAGCTACAGGAAGAGCGAGGATTTCATTCTGGTAAGTTTATTAAAAACATAGAGATGTGTCACTCCCGGCAGAGCTGAGCAGGTCCCGGAGTCTCAAGGCTCAGGTCGTATCAGCGTCAACAAAACCCAAGATTAGATCCAACACCAGCCTGGCATTTGAATCCCGTGAATTGCATCCACACGTGCTTCCCGAGCCTTCAGGACAGGACCAGACTCCCATCGGGAGCGGGTCCCCAGCACGAGACATGGGCACCCGCCACGCTCCCCACCCGGGCAGGCAGAGGAGACCCATGGGCTGATCCTATCCATGGGCTGACCCCACCACGGGCTGACCCCACCACGGGCTGATCCCACCACGGGCTGACCCCACCACAGGCTGACCCCACCACGGGCTGACCCCACCACGGGCTGATCCCACCATGGGCTGACCCTATCACGGGCTGATCCCACCACGGGCTGACCCCACCACGGGCTGATCCCACCATGGGCTGACCCCATCATGGGCTGACCCCATCATGGGCTGATCCCACCACGGGCTGATCCCACCACGGGCTGATCCCACCATGGACCAACTCCACCACAGGCTGACCCCACCACGGGCTGATCCCACCACAGGCTGACCCCACCACGGGCTGATCCCACCACGGACCGACCCCACTGCGAGCTGTGCCGGCGCTTTCCGTGCAGGTCTCCTGCGCTGCGGCATCCACGGGGCTCTTCCCTTCCAAAGCCCTCCTGCCATAACTCATCTCTCTGCTGAGAGGCTTTGCTGCTTCAAACCGCTTATTAGCACAAATTGCCTGGCAGTAATAAAACGCTCTCTCAGCACTCGGCATTTATTGGGCATGCATGTCTGCGGCCAAATGTCGAGACGTGAGCCCCGCCGCCTCGGCAGCACGCCCCGCCGCAGGGCTGCTGCCGGGGGCTCGGCACGAGGCTGGGGTGGGCGACCCACGGTCCGCTCCAGTGACTGATAACAGCAGTAATAAACCCTCCATTTTGCAGTGGAACTTTTTTGATGAATCAAATCATCCCAGTTGCAATAAGAGGTTTTGTTCAGCCCAAAGTCCAGACGCGACTGGGCCATGCTGCCTGCTCGGAGCTGGAGGCACACCGGGGTCTGGTACCCACCGAGGGAGGGGGGAGGCTGGGGGTAGGGACGAGGTGCTGGCCCAGCTCATCTGCCAGTGTGTGTCCCCCCCCCCAACAGAGCCACCCCGCCTCCAGCCACAGGCACCCACGCACAGCCCCGTCCCCCACCCCCACGGGAGCTGAGGGCACTTGGAAGAGGTGTGAAGCATGGAGATCTTGGCTGTGAGACCCATCAGCTCAGATGATGTACTCCAACTTTTAATAAGAACTAGCGCTCAATACAGCACATCTCCAGCATTTATTGAACTGAAGTGCCTGCTCCTGCTTCAGTGCTGAGCCCTGAAGCCTGTCCTGGATGATTTAAGAATGATCCATCTGGAAAATGATGCAGACAATTTGTTACATCCAGCCAGAGAGCCATAGAAACCACAATAACAAGCTTAAATGATTTCAGCATCACTAAATCATCCGGCCCCAGCCAATCTTCCCCCAAGCCACCGCCGGGGTGGGGTCACCGCGTCGCACATGGCTCCTCTTCCCGAAGCCGATGCTCCTCCCGCAGCCCCGCCTGGCGCCGGGAGCCCGGCTCCTACCGCACATCTTGCGGGACACGGGGATGCCGGCATGACCGGTTCCCCACGGCGAGGGGACCTCTTTCTACCTTCCCCCTTCTTGTCCCACCCCCCGACCCCAGCCCCTGTTTGCAGACAGGAATATACGACCAGCTGAAGAAACCCTGGCTGGTGGGCTGCTCCTTCTGCAGGCAGCATTGTTGCCTGTTGATGGTTACCACCTAGCCCTGGATAAATCAGGGCTTTGTTTTTCAAAATAGCATGTTGATTGATGCTTAAAATATCTCCAGCAATTACTTTGCCCCGGTATAATTACAATAATTAAACTTGGATAATGCTTAGTTCTGCTTTTTAACAGAACTGTGTGCTGCGGCATCAGCGCACTCGCGTTTTGTTTCCAGCCTCATTTTTCAGCCTCGCCGCGCTGCCGGGCGGAGGCAGCCCCAAGGGACGCAGAGACCCTGCCTCCAGCGCTGCCAAGGGGACAGTGACCCAGCCAAGGCCCCGGGGACCGCTCAGGACCCCACCGACCCCGGGGCACGGCGTGCGCTGGCTGTGCCCTGGTCCCCACCTCTCCGCGGGCGAGCAGCAGGAGGGGATGCTCCCAGCTCCGTGCCGGGGGCCATCGGTGCTGGAGGGGAGGGAGATCCCCGGCTCTGTGGGGACGCCGTTTTGGCTGGTTGTCCCCTGTGGCTGCAATGCAGAAAGCCGAGCTCGCCGGGCTGGGCAGGAGCTCCTGCAGCAACGCTCTTCCACAGAGCACAAGAAGTCACCCGAAGAGCAGAGCAGCGACGAGCTGCTGCCCGCTCCCGCGGCCGAGCCGGCTGCCCGCGGCTGCTGCAGGTTGCAATCCTGGATCAGAACCACGCAGATCTGCGCAGCACCCACGCGGCCGAGCCGTCCGCTCCTCCCGGTCCCCCTCGGCCCCTCTCCCACGCCGCCCGGCTCAGCCCAGTATTTCTCCCTCGCGCTCCCAGCAGCGACGCTTGCGACAATTCAAGCTGGCGAGCACGTTCCCGGCTGTGATAAATAGCAGGGAAAGGAACGAGATCCCCACACTGTATTTCATGCCCTGAAATCCCACTCGGATCTGGAAACGAACGGAGCTCTCCGGCTGATATACGCAGCTTCGGGGCCACTCGCGTCCTGTTGGCTTGTACACACTGTCACGGTGATTTAAGCTGGCAATTTGGCCCTAAAATGAAGAGCATCTCACTTTGTCCCTCCCTATTTTCCCATATATTTTCCCGCAGAAGAGGGCTTTTGGGGAGGATTTGGCCGGGCTGGGGACGGGCAGCATCTCTGGTCCTCATTTCAGCGCGCTGTCGGGCGGCTGCCAGGGCCGGGAAAGGACCGCGGCAGGCGGCCGTGCCGCGCTCCGTCTGCTCAGGCCGTCCCTCTTCGAAGCCGGCACGGACACTGCAAAAGGCTTTTTCCCCCTTTCTGGGTCAGACGGTGTTTCGAAGAACGGCAGCCGTGTCCCGCAGTGCCCCGGGCAAGGGAGGGCGGGGGGCTCTGGGCGCTGTCCCTGCTGCCCGGCCAGCTCTGCAGGAGCCCCTCCGCACGGTGCCCCGCTCCCCGTGTCCGTCCGTCCGTCCGTCAAGCAGAGCAGAGCACGGCTGGCCCGCGTGTCAGCCGTCAGCACCCTTCGAAACCACATTTGCAAGCAAGAAACATCATTTTAATACGCAACCACTCAGGGCAAAAACGTCTCTTCATGTCGAAGATGTATCTGGGGTAAGCGATGCCGTGATGCCTGCTTACCGTACTGCAAAGCTGGTTACGTAAAACGTCATTAGCGACGTTTAATTAACTCCCTAATTGTCCTGTTACAGGGCTTCCCTCTTCCAAGCGCTGTGTCCCAACGCACAGGCACGGATCCCCCCGAGCGCGGGGGGCACCGGCCGAGCCTGGGGACCCTCCTGCCGCTGCCGCAGGGTCTGGAGGCGGCTGCTGCGGCGGTGGGGACGCCGAGGGGACGGCGAGACCCCCTTCCCGGGATGCAGGCAGGGCCGATGGCCAGCTGCCCGCCTGATTCTCCTCCTTGCCAAGGGGTCGGCCCCCCAGCCCCCCAGCTGACCCCGTCCCGTCCCCAGGGACCGCGGCCGCCGCGCAGAGGAACGCAGTCACCACCCGGCTGCGCGGTTCTCATATCAGTTTTAATAGCAACATCAGAGTACTAAATATACACAGGGAAATCGGTATAGGGTGGCATTTACAGTGCTTCCAAATACACAGCTTCCAAGTACAGAGACAAATTAAAAACCACTCGGGAAGAAAACAGTTCTGGCCTGCGTGGCCCCGCGGGCAGCCGGCTCCCCGGCACCCCGTCACCGCCCCGGCACGCCGCGACGGACCGCG
>Ga0065711_1043430_pt1 | contig 14737 bp, 8 predicted proteins | sample Hoacrofraction12_FD_59098 | JGI IMG/M metagenome (GOLD analysis project Ga0065711, IMG submission 59098) | Hoatzin crop microbial communities from Cojedes, Venezuela - Epithelial fraction 12 v2 (version 2) | ecosystem: Host-associated > Birds > Digestive system > Esophagus > Crop | place... | reverse complement strand
AAACACGTTTACTCAAAGCAGACTCTGTCGCTGCTGTATGTGTAAGGTACCAAAGGGATTTTTTTTGGACTTTGTTGGAAAGAAATAAAAATTCATGTCTGATTTTTTCCTTATTCCATGGAAGATGCCATTGATTTTGTAAACAGAAAGCATCTGCTTGCAGCACTACACATTAAATTAGAAACTCTTTTAAAAGATTTATGTTAACCACGAGTTTTTAATACGTTCACAATGTGAGTGCTAATGAATGAGTTGTTTTTAATATGTATCACATTTCACTGTAGAAACATCCTTATGTTTTGTCTACCCACAGTTTAATTTTGTCTTTGCCTGACATTGCCGGTAGGCAAGGCCAAAAGTAAACTGGGCTACCCAGTATTACCGAGCCAGATAAAAAAAGAGAACCCTGGGATAAATTTGAGCCAGCTGAGAGGACAGAGAGATGCCCGAACCCCAAGCAGCACTCCTCGGCTGGCGAGGGTGAAGCACAGGGTCACCCACCTCACCCCAGAAGTATGATGGAGTGGGCAAGGTGGGCACTAGCTGGGAACAAGCACAGTGAATTTCAGGCTGAGAAAGGGAGACGTGGGAGTCAAAAACAAGGAGGGAGAGCAGAGATCTGGTTTTCATCAGATTTTCTGACCTCTTGGATTTGCCAGTCCTCCTGCTTGCCAGCTGGGGAAGTCGCCTGTTCCCTGCTTCTTTATGCTCATTCCCAGCCTGGCTTTGTGTGGCGAGGCAGCGATGTTGTTCACTGAGGGACAGATCTGAATTCCTTGATCTTAGTATCCTAACTTCGCATTTGCTGGGTAATTAAAAACAGACAAACATGCACGCACACATTAAAATACAGCAATGTATTTATAAGTGTAATTGAGCTGTGATTAATTCCTCACATTTCATTACAAGCTAATAAAAATCCATTACAGGGCAATGAATCGATCCTCCTAGGAGCAGGCCCCTATCTCCTCTGTTCTGCATAATCTTTAGCCACATACCACTTTGCAAAGAATGGGCAAATGCTAACAGGACGATTTGGCAGTATTTCACGTCTGCGTTGCACGTGTGAAAGCGACAGTGCAAGCTGTAAGAACATTTAGCATCAGAATACCAGCAGATCTTTTAAGTCTTACGTACACTTCTGCCTCTGTGTAAGACAACGGCATTTCTTCTGTTCCTGAGATAAAGAGAAACTTGCTTTTCTCTCCTTTCCTTCAAAACAGACACTGCAGGGACAGACGGATATTATCTTCTTGCTAGTGGCATGAAGGCAGCATCTCAGATGTGGATTACCTCAGAATTATCCTTCTTGACAAATAGGTTGTGAAACCGCCGCTTAGTCTCTTGGCAGGTCCCAACCCTGCCTTCACCCAAGGAACCCTGAGCAGCTGCTGCCTTCTCTCTGCCACTGACTACAGGTATGCATTTTCCTTTCCCTTTGTTCCCCTGTGTATTTCAGGGTCTTTTAATCCATCTGGTGCAAGGTATGTAACTGCACAGAGCAAGCACAGTTAGAGGCCTTTCTCTGCTACGCGTTCGGTCAGCTCAGCTGAACGCAGAAACCCCTGCCAGCTATTCCACCAGAGCCACAACCCGTCTGCATCTAGCTCTAGCTAAAAAGTTCTTCTGAAATACCCATTGTGTGCTAAATGTACTGATTCCCTGATGGCATTTTGCAGCATTTGCTCCTGCCCCCAAATTCATGCAATGGTAGCATCCAGTTTTGCTCCTCTAACATTTGGGGAGGCAGGGAAAGGCACAAAGAGGGGGGGAAAAATGTATTTTTGGTTCTTTTCATTGCATTTCAGTATGATCACTTTCTGGTTTCAAAGGAAATGTAACTGAAACCCAGTGTGGCTTTGGAGTAAGGAAAATGTTAGATAAAAATTAACATTTTAAGTCAGGGAATTGATTTGTGAATTAAAATACTTTCTTCTTGTGGCTTTGCAGAATTACCTTCCCTTTGCCTTCAGGGTAGCCAGAACAATTTTCAGGCCAAACCAATACTTGAATTCTTGTTCTTCCCAAAGAAAACTAGTGGGTGGGTTTCTGTCTAGGAGTTAAACCAGAGATTTGCCCTAGGGTTTAGCTGCAGTTCAGCTTTGGGGAGGCCACCATCCTGTCCATCCTACCGGCTTCCACCAGTGATGGGCACACAGTGCCATGTAGCAGATACAGGGATAGCATTATACCAAAGTTGCTACAATACGTGCTTTCCCACTGACCGTGCCAGAAACATAGACTATGGCAAACACGACTTCATTTTCATAAAGGAGTGGTCCACTGCTTTAGACTAACAATGTTCAGCAGTGTCTCCAGTTGGCTGTTCTGGCCAGTACGAACCAAAAGGCAATATTCAACAAGAAAATACCCTGTAACAAGCTCAACGTTGCCTTTTTTTTTAATATAAAAAAAAAAAGTTGCTTGCTGCCTTTGTGCTACGACACAGCCAATTAAGGGAGAGGTTTCTGTTCTTTGGTTTGATTAACAAATACGAACAACAACATTATAGCCACTTTCAGTCTTTTGGGCAACTGGAACTGGCAATGTAAGTGCATCATACCAAGCCAATCAAAGAAGGACCAGAAAAAAAAAGAGAAAAACTGCTTCTCAGCCCTCCCTTCAAGCCCCACCTCTGCTTGTCCCTATGTTTGTAACCTACAGTCTCCATAGGGTAGGGACCAATGGCATGTGTTCCCTTGGGTTCAGGACAAGTTTGAGGGACCCCATTATTCATTGAAGTCTAGAAGAGGGGATTATTTTCAGCATAATTTCCAAAGCAGAAGAGTAATTTGCGTTTGTTTTGAATTGTGAACCAGGGAAAATATATTGGAAGAGTCCAGGCTGTGAAAGCATTGGCTGGCTGCAGCCCACGCACAGAGGCAGTGTTGATCTGCCCTTGCTCGTGGTCTGCTCATGCCACAGTCTGAGAGGCCCGATAAAATCCCAGAGACAGCAAATCTAAGACACAGGAACCGGGTTGTGTCTTGTGTTGATACATTTCCCTGCACTGCACCCATTTTGGGGCAGAATGGCTTTTGTCTCCGATCCCTTCTGCGACGCTGGCGGTGCAGCAATGTAAGCTGCAGCACTGGCGTGAGGAAAGGGCTGGAAGCTCCAGCGAAGGGTCAGGCGCATGCGGCTTCTCCGGGGTGGCAGGCACCACGTAGGCTGGCTTCCCTGCTGGAAGCGCAGCCTTGCGAGGCTGTGTGCCAGGTTCCTGGCCTCATCTGCCCAGGACCACGGAGACCTGTGGCTTTGGTCCTCTGGAGACAGAGGTTTGCAGTTAGATGTCTGCAGGTTTTTTAAGTCTATTGCACTTAGAGTCATAGAATCATTGAATAGTTTGAGTTGGAAGGAATCTTACAGATGATCTCGTTCCAACCCTCCTGCCATGGGCTGGGACACCTTCCAGAGGCCCATCCAGTCTGGCCTTGGACACTGCCAGGGAGGGGGCATCCACAACTTCTCTGGGCAACCTATGCCAGTGCCTGACCACCCTCATAGGAAAGAATTTCTTCCTTACATCTAGTCTAAACCTACCCTCTTCTAGTTTAATGCCATCACCCCTTGTCCTATCACTACCTGCTTTTGGAAAAAGTCCCTCTCCAGGTTTCTTGTAGGCCCCTTCAGGTACTGGAAGGCTGCAGTAAGGTCTCCCCGCAGCCTTCTCTTCTCCAGGCTGAACAGCCCCAACTCTCTCAGCCTTTCCTCACAGGAGAGGTGCTCCATCCCTCTGATCATTTTTATGGCCTCCTCTGGACCTGCTCCAACAGGTCCATGCCTTTGCTGTGCTGAGGGCTCCACAGCTGGACCACTTTATCATAATAAGCCTGGATCAAAACCAATGCAATGTCAGGAATACAACTTCCCATTCCTCAGTCAACAACCATGACAGAGTTCGTCATTCACACTGCCTTTCAAACCCCATGCTACAATCATATGATATCCCAAAAATTGATGATCAGCAAAAGATGTTGCTGCAGGCCAGGAAATATGGAGCAGGAATTCCCACAAAGGAATCCTTCAGAAAAAATTGCCCATTATTATTTTGTTCATCTAAGGTATCTAGCTAGCCCTGATCACTGTGGATTTGAGTTTTTCATTCTTTAAATTATTTATCCTCTTGAATTCTTTCTGAGAGACGTTGCAGATAAGGCACAGAGACCCCCACCTGCCATGGTGTAGGAGGTCTGAGACAACATGACACCTGAACCCAAATCCCAGACTGTGGCTTTGACCACTGAGCCAACTTCCTCTATAATCTTACTGGATTATGGAGAAAAAAACACAGTTCATTTCAACAATAATCTAATAATACAGATTTTACATTATATATATGTTTTTATATACACAAACACACACAAATAGAAATGCATGTACATTTATTTCAGGTTATATTTATAACCTAATGGCATTTATATAATATACGTATGGTTTATATAACATTGAAATTATATATATACATGTTTTCAAAGTGCATTAGTATCACACTTAATATGACATGTTTCCTCTCACTGCAGAATTAGTATTTTCTGCTTTCCCCCCCCCCGTTCATTTCTTATTGCAACCCACAAGAAAGTAGTTTCATCAGCAACTTATTTTGGCTGACATGCACCTATAAACATGTAGCATTTATTTGCCATATTTCTGCTCACAAAATGTTGCCATGCTATTGCACTCCTTTGTTTAAAGTTCTCCTCTAAAAGGCTCTCTGCAAGGGCTGTGTAGGAGGCTTTGCAGCAGGGAGGACTGAAATTGTTTTTCTGAAAATTATTCCGAAAAGTCTGTCCTTCTCAAGGTCTTGGCCAGCTGCACAGCTATTTTCCTCTTCTCATTTTCTTTACTTCTGCAGTACTGAATAATAGTCCCTACCTGATATTTTATATATAAAATACATAGCTGAATCTCTGCCATATACTTCCCTCTTTAGCAGCTTTTACTGAGCACTGAGGCACTTTCAGCAATTCTCCTTTTGCCAGTGTAGCATTCAGTCCCTTAGAGACCAGCCAATTTAGGGACCAGTTCTACCACCATTACACTTATCGCGCATTCCTTATTTTGCATGTAGTCCCGCAGATGCCAATGGGTCTCTCATTTATGGGGTAAATTGATACCATCTGTGTCAAAACCTAGTCTTCAGCAGTTGCCTCTTGCTCACTTGTGATGCCAAACAGCCGCCCAAGGTGTTACTTCCAGGAATATTGACCATCCAGCATCACTACAGCTTCCAGTCCCCTGGCAGAAAATTCCCTCCAGTTTTGACCATGGCCATGGAGACGACAGCCAAACCCCCCGGCACCAGTAGTCTGAATGGGGTCTTGCACTCAGCTCACCTCAGCAGAGAGAAAGCACTAGACGTTGACTTACAGCCAACCTTTTCCACCAAATGTTGTAAAGTAGATGTTTCACCAGGTTGGCAGCCAGGAGTTCAGTGCTCTGCTCCTGAGGGATAGGAGCAAATGTCCCACAAGTGAAAATCCGTGCCTGCTTCAAACTGTGCCGGCTCCTTTACTGATGGAGGTCACAGGTACCCTACACAAACTCAGCACCAATCTGGTTCCTGCACACCCCCTAGGCGATTCAGCCATCTGAGCAGCGACACTTTCCTCTCCCTGTTCACCCAGGACACCTACCCACGTTCAAAAGTCCTTGCAGGATCCATCCTCAGTTATGCTATGGCATAATACATTTCACATGAAGACAGGAGCAGCCTTAAGGTGTTTGCATACATCGACATATATGTGAAAAAATGGACACTTTCCTTTGTTCCTGGCACTTGGACTATAAATCCATGGAAAACTTGAGTAAACATAACTTGGTTTCTTAAAAAGTTCAGACTGTGGAAAGAAGACATTTCTGAGAAACAGATTTTAGTCTTTGAAATAATTAGACTGAGCTGAACAGATTTTTGGCATTATTTGTAAGCCAGTCATTGTTCAGCCTTTGTACTCAGAAGAGCAATTACGAGTCCTTTGGAAACATCCTTAGTTGAACTCTTAAAATAATAAAAACACTCCTCCATAAGACCACATCAACATATGGTTTTTGTAATGACAGCAAAAACAAATCACCCACTCATCAAACACACTTAGGAAGAAGACAGGAACAAACAGAATAAACAAATTTTCTAAAGATTACTTACTGGGCCTGATCAATTGAAAAAACAAAATCTAAATTGAATTCAGGAACTGCCTATGGGATATAGAATACATGTAAAATATAAAAAATACAAATAAGCAAAAACATAAATAGCACTGAACACTGTAAAGCAACGTTTATAGATAATATGCTATGAAGTTGTATTTCAGAAATATTGAGCTGTTGATGCCCAGCTGTATGGTCCACTCACTGTTCTACTTTTTAACTTCAGTGGTACGTCATGAGTAAGCAAGAAAGAGACAGAGTACGTCTACACTAGTGGTCGTTATCAGAACATCCTCCCTTGTTTCACCCCCTTTCTGGTAACTCCCGGGCAAGGTCCCAGCTGAACAAGAGCTGGTGGGTGATGTGCACCCCTGCTGTAGTTCCCTCTGGTAGATGCTGCTGCGTGGTGACCACATGGGTGTTAGCTGCTTTGAGATTCATGGATCTCTGTCGCCTTTCTGTGGCTCCAGCCAGCTTGGCGTAGCTCTGTGGCGCTTGCTGATGAGTTAGTGTCACTTCAGAGAAGCAGAGTCCCAAAGCACATCTATCTAGGCGTCTGGGGCTTATACAGAAAACACCCTGGCAAAGTAAGCATCCACACCTTCCAGGAGCCTGGTCTTGGGGCACTCCTGAAAGCATCCACGTTTTTAGAAATGTGGAAGCTGAGGTAAATGGGCACAGAATAGTTTTGAACTATGTCACCTCTGATGTTATCTCGCGTAAGTATATTCAGTGTATACTGAAATGTGAGTATGTTTCAATGTGTATTGAAATGAACATGCACACATGCACAGAAGGCCTATACCTTGTCATAACTGTAATTTTCTCACCACTTTTGAGTAACATTTAGGCACTGGTCAGGGTTTTCCAGAGCCTGGAAGGGCTCCGCCTCTCCTTTGGATCACAACGTCTGTCCCTCTGCTTGCTGCAGCTTTTTATCCATGTGCCGGAGACTGTGCCCAACAGTTGCTTCTCCATAACCTGTTCCTCTGCCAGGTGGTATATAGATCAGTCCTCCCGCATGACCGATGTCCGTGCAGCTTCCTGGGGCTGAGCACTGAGAAACAACAGGGCTACCAGCAGCAGCCAGTGCAGCTTCCACACAGCTCTCTGTGAAAGCTTCAGCCAAACTTTGGTGTACAAGAAAAAGGGAGCAAACAAGCTCCACATTCAAAATGGGGTTTGCCATCTGACAAAGAACCAGAGAGAGCCCTCAGTATGAAACAGAATTTGAAAAATGCACATTAGCAGATTCCTCCAAGAAGCAATCCTGCCAGCACGTTGGTCTGTTGTTCCTGCTTACCTTCTTCCGAATGAGTATATGTTTTGTGAGTATAAGAATAGACTAGAAAACTCTAGATGCTAGTTTTGATTCCAGTTGGAAAGTGGACCAAGCAAATCTCCCACACTCATCATCCTCTTCCAAGTAGCTCTAGATGAGACTGAATGAGAACAGCATTAAAACACTGACAGGTGAACGGGAGTCCTTGATGCCATGGTCTCACTGGTGCTGCAGCCTGCGGGACTGGGCAGATGGTATCAGCGGTGGGAAACACGTGGCAACAAAAACTTCTGCAGGTAGAGCCAGAGTGTCTTGCTCATTGTCGATGCGACGAGTTAATAACAGGAAGAGAAATCAAGTTTCCTCCTCAGTTCCTACCCATGCCATTTTCAGGTTCAGTCAGACTCAGGATTGCTGCTGCTACAGATGTTCAGCTCAGAATTATGTCCCAAATAGCTTCAGCAGATGGCACTGCCTCCGTCCTGTCCTGTGCTGAAAGCTCTGCATAGCAGTGCTTGGTCTTCTTTAGCGGGGCGTAGCTCTCAGTCTGCAAAAATCCCTGTTGAGTCCTTGGAGAGACCGCAAGTGCTGAAGATGATCAGTGGTGATGAGTCACAGTGGGTGGAATACTTCCACAGAAACAGATATTAATGAAAATGAGGGGGAAAAGGTGAACATTATCTGTATTTGAACAGTGCTATCAGAGGCAATGGCTGCTTTCAATTTTTGTCAAACTGTGTTACTATTTTATCAGAAATCAAGATTTGAGTATTGAAAAACTGGAAAAATTAACAGTGCTACTGGAAACAATGCTGTGATGTAGTCTACTTTATTGAGCTTTGAAAGGTAACTAAATGAGAGTCTGATCCTTTGGGGAATTTCTCAAGACTTAATCTCTGTTATAAAGAAATTATTTAAATTTTATTTGACATTGCCGTTGTGAAGCTAGGAAAAGTCTTGGTGATGAAGTACCACTACTGTCCACGAGTACAATAAGGAATGCCACTATAAATTGTCAGTCTGTCTCCCCAGTTGCCAGGGGCCTCAATCTTTGCAGGAAAATTACCCTTGAAAAACAAATCCAGTTCTCCTAATCTCAGGGCTGCTAAAGTAAGCTAGTCCTTTGCCCAGAGAAATGTTATTTTGAGATCTGCATCTAGGAACGGGATACAGCTGCAGGGAACGGGGCAGTTGGCAGCAACCCTGTGCTCTGGGAGTCTCACGTTTGACTGCGTTGGCCACGTGCGTGTTTGCAGTTATCTGGGGGAAATTCATTTAGCTTTGTTGCAGCCAAAAATAGGAAGCACAGAAGAAGCTGTAGGAGGGCTCTTCATAAGCTTGAGGTGAGCTGAGAGCAGCCAGGTGTTTCAGTGAATGTTACCTATGGCTAGCAGAGTAGTATCTGATTGAAGGTTTTTCCGTGCTAGCAGTGATGACTCACACAAATTATATTTTCTCTTTGTATACTGTCTAGTGTTTACTCATTATGGTTCTGCATTGCTTTTCATTTCTTGCAAGAAAATGAAAAACATTATTACCACATTTCCCTTCACCTTAGGAGTTTTAACCTTTTCTTGTTGCGGGGCTTCCTGCAATTCTTTGGGCTCTTTGCCGCTCAGATGACATTTCTGGAGGGTCCTCAACTTTTTCTTTGTGGATTGTTTCTAAATCTGCCCTGCCCTGTTATTATCCTATTACTGTTAGCTTTGTAAAAAGCTATGCAAAAGAGTTCTATTTTTCTCTTAATTGTTTATGCGCACTTACAGCACAGAAACTTAATAGGAACATCTGTTAACTGTGGAAGTGGTATGTGTGATTGATTCACCATCATAGCTTCTTCAGAAAAGTAATTACTTGCATTTTCTTTGTGTGACAGACTGCCAGAAGGTCCTCTGCCAGTCCGTGTTCTCACTCTCTCCATTCGTTTGTCCGAGTATGTGAGTGGCAGCGGCACACAACTCTTGAATACTTACAAGATATAACAAGAGAATAAGATATTTGTCTCTGAAGGACAACTTAAAAATAAAATATATAACTATATTCATGATCAGGGCTAAGAGCTGTTTAAATGATTTCTCTAAAATAATACAGTACTACAGTCAGTTCCCTTTTACTTAAATTTTATAAATAGATATACAGTAGACCAAAGGTTACCTCCAGAAAGTTAAAAACCTTATATATTTTTCACTTGTAATGAGACTGCACATTAAGAACACAAACTTTCCAGAACCCTCTTTTAAAAAAAAATTGAAGAAATTAAAAGTCGCTTTGCATAGGCATGAGAAAAGTGTCTTATAAACCATGAAATTTTCTTAACAGGAATATCACAAGAGCTGCATTTCGTTGAGACCTGTGTCGCAGTAAAGACAACCTTCCAGTGCCTTGCAAGACTTTCTGCTTTTTTAAGACTCTCAGTTCCCTTTCCCACCCTTTATTTGCCTGGGTCATCACAAGAAGCCTAAAATTTAGCTCAACACTCCAGTCTTTATTAAGCATTTTGACTGTGCAAGATTAACCTTCATGAGTCACAGTAGTCATCTCCTTCTGCAGTCTGCTCCCACTGCTTAAGCATTAGCTACCTCCCGGAGAGATCCTAAAGCTCAGCTTCACCAGGCATGCTCTTTACCGCAAAACCTTGCTCCCCTCTTGCTGGAACTCGGCATTTCCCGCATGCGTGGCATACAGAGCATCCAAATGCAATGGTGGGATTTATACAACAGCATGAGGTCGTGGTCAAAGCTCTGTGCTGCAGTCCATGTCTCATAACAGATCAGAGGTAAGATCAAAAGATTAATGGATAATCAGCTTGCATTATGAACAATGGTGCGAATAAAACGAAGAGCAAAGATCAGTCTCTCCCCCTTTAACTTTTTTATTTCCTTACTTTTCCAGACTAGGGTCACAGGAATGTATCCTGCTGCAGCCTGACCTGACACTGACCATTTGTTTTGTTTAATTAGTAAAATGCAGATGCTGTGGATCTAGTGCATCTTCCTTGGGTGATGTCTTTCATTGTTAGCTGTTTAAAAACCTGTCACAGCACACTAAGCTTAAGGTTTTTCTTTCCATACCTATTAGTTTAATCCTTCAGCAAGGGACAATTTAAAATTTTGTTAGTTAATCTAGGCAACAGACATCCCTTTCTCTGCCCTTTCCTCCTCTCCTCATGCATGGATTTTGGTGGGAATTTCTGACTGGTGGGAATTTCTGACTGAAATTTCATTAAGACCAACAAATTAAGATTTACGGTTGGAGTCGATGATCTTAACAGTCTTTTCAAACCTAAATGATTCTATGATTCTAAAATGAGAGACTGTTATACAATTAGACTACAAAATCGAAAAGCAGAATTTCTGTCATGATCACAAAACAGAAAAAAATTCTCATAACTAAATAGCATTTTACAAAGTTAAGAAGAGCAACAAAGGAACGTTGAAGGCAACCAATACAAGCAAGCCATCAAAAGTGTCATGTGGAGATGGCACAAGACAGAAGGATATGTATTTCTTAGTGTAATAACTACAGGGAGGAGAATCTTCATTTCAGCATCTTCCTAGTGCACCGCAGTTCGGATTATGGCCCCTCTCTGCCAGGCAAGCAAGAAAGAGCTGGGATAACTCCTGGTGCAAGCTTTCATTCCTGCTCCAAAAACAATCTGGTGGCTGTTGCAGAAGGGTTGTAACCTCCAAGAGTCAGAGCCTGCTGCCTTCCCACAACAGCCCTTGCCAGGATCTCGATGGACTGAGAACCCAAATCCCTTCCCCTGTCCAAGAAGACGTTTCTCTGCCGTCTGCCAGCCTACTGAGCTTTGAGTGTCCAGTCCAGTTTTTTGAAGAAGAATCATCCACTCCTTCAATATGTTTATTGCCAGTTTATTCAAACTATTTACCAGACTCAATCTCCTGAGAAGGTAAATTTCACTCACCTCTGTGGCCTAGTGAAGATGGCCTGCAGTGTGTGTTGCCATTAGTTTTTCTAATTAACCATGCAAGATGGTTAAAAATTCAAGCGTGTGTCCCCCGGCCTGGAAGTCTGGTCAGCAGCACAAAGGGGCTGTTAGGATTGGAGTCACCCAGGCGTTTGAAGGTTAGGGGGCTCTCCTCTGCTTTTGGGGCTTTGGTTTGCTTATTGTGGGGTTTTGCAGTGTTTGCAATCTAAGTATGCCATGTATGTTCTCTCACGAGCCATGGTAGTGAACTTGCTTGTCACAGGTACATGGTCAGAGGGTGGATGCACAGTCTCAACTCGTAGCCAGGGCTTACAGAGCAAAGAGAAAAATTTTTCTGTACAGTCCTTCTGATGCTACAGGGAAGCTCTTTGTTTCTAAAGAGCCTTTAAGGGTGAAGCCAAAACGTGGCTGGAGTTTAAATTGCCTGCCTTTCCTTGAAGAATTTGTCCCCGTGGATAGCTTGAGGAAGCCACCTATGCGCTCTTAGTTTGAATGGGCTTGGGGTTTTTTATACAGCTGCAGAGCCTGGATAACTTGTGGTCTCCTCAGTAAGGTCCAACACAATTATGCCAAAGATCTGGTTAGAAGCCCTCCAAAGCACTCTGTGTCTCTGGAGCCACGAGGTTTGCCGTCTCTGCAGGGGCTGTGAGGTTCGCGGGAAGCAAGAGCAATCCTGACGGCGTTTGCTGTGCTGGCGTCAAGCCGGTGCCGCAGGCAGCGCTCGCAGACCCCGCGCAGCAGCCGCCCCGGAGCAGCTGAGGACCTGGCTGAGGTACCCACCACGGCGGCAGCTGCCAGAGACAGACTGCACCCTCCGCAGCTGGCACCCCTTGGGAAATGTCTCGCGTTAGGAAGCGTGCACACCCCGATCCCAGAAGAGAGATACCAGAGCCCCACAAGCTGCCAAAAGGTCTTTCTCCGGCTCTTTCCTAAACTCCTTCTGTTCCGCTTGTCACACTCCCCCGGCTCGGGAAGAGGGGTGCAGAGCAGGCAGGGCTGCCCGGCGTAGGTGTGTGGTACACCCAGGCGGGGTCCAACACCAGTGCAGGGACGGCCTTGCCAAAAATGCTGCACAGGCTGGTGGACCGGGCCATGGGTGAATGCCCTTGAGATTCGCGGGTGTCCTGAGAGTGCAGCACCGCGGGGCACGGCCGAGAGAAGGGTGTGGATGTGGCCATTTGCACCAACGAGGAGAGCGAGCCCCAAGAGCAGAGGGACCTCGGGCAGTGGCATTGAGTTTGGAACAGTGGTTGGACCACTAATTGCATGTGAGATGCAGACACAGCCCAGCAGATAAGCCACAAGACAACACTTAAAACTTCAGACCAAATTCAGTATCCAGCAGTTTGTCAGTGCCCACCTAAGCATTTAAGACAAACTCCACTCAATAAGCACACCACCGCTTTCTGGTTTCAGTCTCCGAGTTGATGCAAACAGAAGTTGTGTGTAGAACATAACACAGTTTCTAATATTAATCTTTAAAAAGTATTGATCATATAAATCTCTCCATTCTGAAGGGAAATTAATATAATTGCTTGTACAGACATGAGGAAAGTCATCTGAGAAGTGCTGCTGCATGATCAGTTAAAAAGAGTGAAACCACATACTACAAATTTGAGCAACAGAAAGCAGAAAAATATGTCGGCCAGCAGGCTCATACAATCCAAGCACAACTTCCTAGTTGCCTCCCTTACCATATTGGCATCTGACTTGGAAGTCTTGCACAGACTTCAGACTGTCTCTGTCAGGCATGGGATAAGAAATTTCATAGAATCATAGAATCAGAGGTTGGAAAAGACCTCTCAGATCATTGAGTCCAACCATCACCCCAACACCACCATGCCTACTAAACCATGTCCCAAAGTGCCACATCTACACGTTTTTTGAACGCCTCCAGAGATGGGGACTCCACCACTTCCCTGGGCAGCCTGTTCCAATGCCTGACCATTTTGAAGCATTGGCTGAGATGATACGAAACAAGGTGTCTATAATGACCAGCCTGACAATCCTTTCTCTCTACGATCTCTCCACAGCCTTGCCTACACAGTGAACAGGAGAAGCGAAAGGTTGTGGGAGCTCCGCAGGGATGCACTCAGCCAGAAGAGTAAACAGCAGTAAAAAACTATTTTCCAGGATCTCCCCGAGAGACAGAAATAGAGCTGCTGACAGCCAGCCACACCAACTGCTGCAGGGTTTGCAACTGCATCAACCGTTGTCAAACCGAGACCAGCCGGCAGGTCTGTCCGCGTCAGTCGAAGCACCTTCCCCGTTCTCCCGGCCAGGAGACCATCTGCCGCGGGAGCCAGCTTCGGGCAGGCGCACCCTCCGCTGTAAACCCAGACTGACAACAGTCGGGAAGACCCAAAATACCTCAATAATGGGAACCTTTTCTTGAGATACCATGGATGAGTTAGCGGGTTGCCTTTTGTCTGGTCTTGGCATCGTGAGGGAAGCCACGAAAGCAGCTTGTTTAGTTTTGGGAGCGTGCTGCCTTCCACTGTTAGTTATAGGGACTGCGTAACACAGGCCAGACTCTTTTTTTTTTTAAGACAAACTGCTGGTGTTAAAAATGTAAATAATTTTGCAATAAAATTCAACAAGCTTTTTGTTATTGATTGGGAAAGGAATATAAAAGAAAAAAATTTATGCTTGAACATGGAAAGTCCAAAGATATTAGATGTTTGTCAAAACAAAGTGTAAGAGACGAATTTGTGTTCCATACAGAAACGGGGTTATGGAAAATCTTAAGGAAAGCCATATGCTACCTGGTTCTGCCTGGCGTGCGAGCACCTGCTGGTCGTGATGGCAAATGTTTGTCATAAAAATCAGTTAATAAGCAAGCCGCTATTTTATACACCAACTTCAAATTTTGTCTGCTAACTTCAGTCCCAGAGCTGATTTAAGAAGTACCTTTGTGTAGAACACATTCTTCTTTTTTATTTCTTGCATGTCTGTTAAGGCTGGTGTAATTAAGGGATTAATTAGAATCCTACATGCTCAGTTCGCGTGTTGTGAGATATGTCGCCCTCAGCTTCATGGCATGGGAAGAAGTGGGGGTTTTTCACTGCAATTGCCCGTCTTGTGTGTTGGCAGTGTGAGGCCAAATGAGGGGCTGTAAACATGTTCAAATAATCGGTTTCCAATTTTCTTTTCATTATTTGCAGTAAGTGGACTCTCTCGTGTGTTTCGCGGCTCGCATTGGCTTTAACCTCTGTTCTGTGAGGGGCCTCGCGTTTTGTTTTCTTTCTTGGATATTAATTTTTAGGGGACACCTCATGCCCAAATGGCCGCCCGCCCTCCCCCGGGGAACTACAGCCCCCACAATCCTCCGCGGCGCCGCCCCCCCCGCCCCGCTGTGG
>Ga0065711_1043429_pt1 | contig 14737 bp, 28 predicted proteins | sample Hoacrofraction12_FD_59098 | JGI IMG/M metagenome (GOLD analysis project Ga0065711, IMG submission 59098) | Hoatzin crop microbial communities from Cojedes, Venezuela - Epithelial fraction 12 v2 (version 2) | ecosystem: Host-associated > Birds > Digestive system > Esophagus > Crop | place... | reverse complement strand
TGGCCAGCGCGCGGGGTCCCTGCTAACGGGGTGGGGGTGGGGAAAGAGGTTTCACCCGCTCCGTGCTGTGAATCAGTGCCAGGCACTTGCTGCTTGCAGACCCAACCCAGGCAGCGCCCGGGACAGTGCCAGGACGCGTCTGGCCCCCAGTGCCTTGTGGAAGGGCACATGGAAAAGGCGCAGACCCCATGGTCAGGGTCAGCACTGGTCCAGTGGGGCTGTGGAACACGAATTTTACCCCGCTGTTTGGGGGCAGGGTCTATCCCATACCCAGACCCCCCCCCTCCATCTGCCTTCATCCCGTACTTGTATCTCCTGGGTTTCCCCCACCTGCCCCGGGGAAAGGGTGCTCTCTTGGGAAGGCTCTGCCCCATGGGTGCTCTGGGGGTGTGATTTAGGGTCACTGCGGTGCCGTAGGAACCTGGGATCCCCCACCCCGCTGCAGGCAGCGTGCATGCGGGGCCTGGTGGGTGGCAAAATGGAGACGGCATAATTCCCAGCGCCCCAGATTAACTCGACAGTGCCAGCTCCCCTGCGGGCCCTGCTCCCGCAGCCCTCGCTAGATCCAGTCCCCCGTGGTGGTTTGCTGGGCGGATGGGGACACCTCTGAGGTTGGACGTGACACTCTTTTACCTCCCGGCTGTTGGCGTGAGGGCAGCTTGTGTGTGTGTGTGTGTGCAGCTTGCTCAGAGGAAGCTGTTTTGGTGGGACCTACGAGAATACGGGGTGCGGCGCCTTCTGGCCAAAGAGGAGTGGGTGGCCATAGGTGTCCTAGGGGGGGACGGTGAAGTGGCCAGGCACCTCCTGCCTGAAGCGCAGGGAGAAATAACCTGGGCTGAACGGCCAGGTGGGAAGCAGGGGGAGGAGGAGGTTTGGGGTGGGGGGCGTTTTGGGGAGGGGGGATGTGGGCACAACGCGGGGACAGTTCTCTGGGCAATGTGCTGGGTGAGTGGTCCCTTTGCATCCACCTCCCGTCTGTAGGAAGGAGGCAGCAGTGCAAGTCGCAGCTGTGGCTGCAGTGCCGGCGGGCATGCGGGGGCCGCTGCGCAGCCGGGGGACCCTCGCCTCGGGGCTGGGCCAGAAACCGCCCCGCAGTCACCTCCCGGCCCTGACTGCCCCTTGGCAGGGATGTGCTGGCCATGCTGCCCTGGGGAGGGGGGGACAGCTGAGAAAATGCCGAGGGGGGATGCAGGTGTGGAGCAGGGGGGGTGCCCCCAGGCTCTGGTGTTGGGTGCTGTGGGCACAGAGGGAAGCCGCGGGGGTGGAGTGGGTGCTGGGTCTGGTCGCTGCTTGGGGCTGGGGTGAGCTCCCATCCTGCTGGCCCAGGCCTGGCCGTGGTGCCAAGCCCGGCGCGCTGGCACGAGGTGGGCAAAGGGCATTTGCCCAGGGGTGCGGAAGTTGCGTGCTCCCAGCCTGGCACCGTGGGATTTTCCTGCTTGGCAGGAGACATTTCTGGGGCAGGTGGTGCTGGGGGCCTCTTGCTGAGTCCCTCTGGCTGCTCGGGAGTGTGCCTCAGTTTCCCCTTTGGAGCAGGCTGTCACCTCCTCTGCCCGCTACGAGCTGGCTGCCAGGTGGGTGCTGTGGCAGTGACACGGTGCAGGGCGCTGTGTGGGGGCATGGTGGGAATCCGGTCAGTGGGCAGGGTCTTGGGGATGCTTAGCGCGACGTGCAAGCCATCAGCACCTCTTCCCCCAGAGGGGTGGCAGGAGCCACCGGTATTTGCCGAGCAGCGTTTGCCGTGCCGGGGGGGTTCGCTGTGCTGTGGAGAACAGGAGGTGTTGCAGGGAGTCGTCAATGCCAGGAAACCTGAGCAAATAGGGTGCATGGCTGGGCTGTGCCTGTGTCCTGGGGCAGCAGCACAGGGACACGAGCACGTCCTGAGCCCCCAGCCCAGGCATCAAAGCCCCTCCATGCCATCAGCAGGTCTGGCCTTGCCGGCTGACAGGCTACACGTGGGGACGGGCTGAGCTGCCGGCTCCCTGCCTGCCACGGCCACTGGTCGCATCCTGCCGGGCGCTGGCGATCAGCCGTGCAGGCGGTGATGCTGCGCGGCGTGCTGGCGGAGGCAGGCAGCGGGACGGACCGGCAGGCAGAAAGGACACAGCTGGGTTAATGGCCCACTGAGTTGGGGGGGACGAGGAGAGAGGTGGGAGAGCACAGCAGGGCTGGTGCTGGAGGGGGCTGAGAGCAAGGTGTGCGTGCATCCCCCACTGCAAAATCTTAAGTATTTTTGGTGTTGGGGTTCAGAGTTTTCCCCGAGGATTCCTTTACCTTGGTCTGGATGGGCAGGACCACACTTGCCAGCCTGGCTCTTTGCCAGATGGTCTCCTTTCTTCCCTACGGAGACAGGGATTTTGGGATGTGATTGCTGCTGCTGCTGCCACCCGGGTCGGGCTGTCCCTGGCTCACAGCCGTGCCGTGGCACACATGCTGCCTGTCCCTCTGTCCATGGCCACAGCACGTGTGCCATGGCAGGCACCTTTCCGAGCTGCTTTGACATCTCTGTGCACCCATGTGGGTTTGGGATGGGGGAGGAACCATTGCCTGCACCCCAGAGACTGGGACAGGTACCTAATTAGCACACAGTTAATGAGTGAGGGGGAGTCTAGTGCCAGGGCTGCAGCTCCCGAGAGATAACTGGGTTAGTGGGGGTGGGGGGGGCAGGCTGGCCCATTTTTTGGCTATTGGTGATGGTTGGGGTGCTGGATGGGGTCTACAGGATCCTGCCATGTTGGGGAGCTTGGAAGGTCTGGACCCCCTCCCCACTGCCCACCCACACTGCCTGAGGGGACTGTGGTTGCTGGTGGTGGGAGTGGGCAGCTTCCCCCACGCCAGGATGTTGTCCAGCCCCGTGGGGACAGGAGCGGGTGAGAATCATTTGATCACGCTCAATCCTTCCTGGTCGCTGCTCCCCATTCCCAGCGCCAACCCCCCCCCAACGCCTGTTCCCCATCCCCTCTTCAAGCCTCCCCATCAATCAAGTCTCCCCACTCCACACCCCCAGCCTGGCTTTCTCCGGGCTGTAATTGCCGGGCACCCCGTGGTGTGATTTGTGCCGGCTTTGGCGTGGAGGCGGTGAGGCCATTGTGCTCGGTGACAATGACAGCTGCCAGGAGCAGGTGCCCCTGCCGGGCTGAATGGCCCCAGGACGGATGGGGTCTTGCTGCCACCCCCTCCTCTCGTCCCCCTCACCACGGCCAGGGGCTGTCGGTTGCCTGCTCCCGGTTTTGGGAGTGCGAGGGTAGAGCGGGAGGGGGGTGCTGAGCTGCACCCTGCACGGGCATTGAGGGAAGGGGCAATGGGGAGGGAGTGGAGTGCTGGCTCTGGGGTTGCATGAAGGCATTTGAGGTGCTGGCAAACGAGGGGGCAGGGGGCACATCCTGCCTGCGTGGGCCGGGCACTCAGTTCCCGGCGCTGCCTCGGCACGGGCTCTCCCGGCAGCGGAGTGGAGGCGGGGAGCCATCCGGCAGCTCTGCTCCGTTCGGCTCTGGCTTGCAAGGAGCTGCAGCGAGCGGCTGGTCCTGGGGTGTTTGCATCAGAGCGGGGGGCTGCAGGCACCACGAGGGGCACAGGGGGATGGGTGCCAGGGGTAGGAGCATTGCCCATGGGATGGGAACAACGTGCACGCCCGTGGCAGGCAGGGGCATGGTTTGTCGCCATTTAGAAAGGGGGATCGTATTCCCGAGTTCTTGTTGCTGGGGTACATCACAGCTGCTTGGTGGGGCTGGAGGACCCACCAGCATCCTCCCGGGGGGCTGGGGGAGCTCGGTGGGGTTATTGGTACCCCCAGGGAGGACTGCTCTTGGTCCTTGCTGGAGGCACTGGGCACCCCACAGGCTCAGGGTGGGGTGCAGGGGTGTTGGGGCAGCTGCGGGAAGCCTGGTAGGACGGTGGTGCAGAGCCAGGCTGTGGGGCGGGCTGCCCACTGAAGGCCAGATCCTGGCCAGAAGACAAGGAAAGCAAGGTAGGGCCCCTGGGGCCAGGCCTGGAAACCTCCTTCCTTCAGCGGGAGGGCAGCACGTGGCTCCCGGGCAGCTCATCCTCCTGGCTTTGACACTGGTGAGGGGCTGGAGCATCTCTCATATGGGGAGATGCTGGGAGAGCTGGGGCTGTTCGCCCTGGAGGGAAGGCTGGGGCACCACGAGGGGTCCCCAGTGACATGGGTAGACATCTGCAGGGGAGGGTGCAGCAAAGAGGGAACCGGGCTCTTTTCAGCGGTGTCCGCCAATGGGGCAATGGGCACAGGTGAAGAAAATACAGAATTGTATCTGAACAAAAGAAAATACCTTTTTCTGCTGTGAGGTTGGTCAAACACTGGCATGGGCTGCCTGGAGTGGCTGTGGACTCTCCGTCCGTGGAGATGTTCAGAACCCATGGGTTGAGTTCTTCATGATCCTGGGCAGCTCCAGGTGACCCCCTCTGGGCTCCATCCCAGAGCTCCCCGCCAGCCCCAGCCATGCCATGGCCAGCCGACACCAAAGCCCATCTCCACCCCCAGCTGTGCCCTGCATTGCTCCCAGCCTGGGGACACGTGGCCTGCCAGGGGCTGGCAAAGGGACTGGCCGGTCACTGGGTCACCCCATGCAGTGGGACTGTAGCGCAGGGCACAGTGACACCGCTCGGGACTGTCCCTGCTGAGGAGGCTGCAGCAGGGCAGGGGAGGCTGGGCTTGCTCATGTTAATCAGGGCTCACTGAGCCAGTGCCTGGGGTGTAAAGATAGCCCCAGTATCGCCAGCCGGATGTTTGTGAGGTTTCGCAGACGTGCTGCCCTCTCCCTGCTCACATTTTCCATTATGCAAGCGCTGCTCTCACCCATCAGCGGTTGGGCAGGGTGGGAGAGCTGCAATGGTGCCCACTGGTACCCGAGTACGAGGGGCAGGGGAGGACTGGCACAGGGCTGGCTGGCATGGGATGCCTGCGACAGGGTGCTCGGGGACCGATGTGACTGTGGATAGCGAAGCACGAGCTCATTTTTAAAAAGCGGCTGAAGGTCGTGACTGCTGGAGGGTGAGGTGTAGGGGGGATTGCCCTTCTTCTGAGGGTTTGTTCCCTTGTTCCTCTCCTCCGCATTAATCCTCCGTCCCCTTCTGATGGCCTGAATAATGGCATGTCAGGACCAGTGCTGGAACCTCCTTTCAAACATCCCCCCCATCACTGGGAAGGGGGATTTGGGGTCCTGCAATGGCAGCAGGCTACCTCCTTGGGGAGTGCAGATGTAGTTGAGCCTGTGGGGCTGTGGCAATGCCCAGGCACCGAGCCCCGGCTGAGCCCGCCGGCTGCCCTGTCCCGGAAGAGCTCTACCATATCGCAAAGCCTGATAAGGTTTCCAACTGACTCCAGCCTGTGGGGTGCCCAGCAGATGCTGGTGGCCCCACGGCTGGGCTGTTTGCAGGGCTGCTGACTCTCCTCTGCTGTCCTGGCACCCGCTGGCACAGGAGGGGGATGAGCTCTGACCCGACCGGACCCTGGCCCGTGCCCAGCGGGCTGCTGCGTTTGGAAGAGGGCAGCTGCCCGGGATGATGCTGGTGCAATGCAGGTCGGTGCTTTGGTGAGCGTTCGGTCCCCTCTCCTCCTTCCCAGGCAAGGCATTGTGTCACCACGGGGCCAAGCAGATCCCATCAGGAGCGGTGTAGGGCTGCAAGCCGGGTGGGCAGCCAGTGTGGTGTCCACCAGCCACGTGTGCCAGCATTCCCAAGTAACTCAGCCTCCCAGGCTCTTCTCCAGCAGCTCCTTTGCTGTCCAAGTTGATCCCAGCAGGAAAACCCTCCCGCACCAGCTGTGATCAAACCTGGCTGCACTATGGGCTCTTCCGAGGGATGGCGGTGGCAGAGCTGGGAGAGTGGGGTGGGGGTTCAAAGCAGCATCCTGGGGCTTTGCCTTAGGGCTGAGGGAAGAGCCAGCATTTCGGGGTGCACCCTGGCCTGGAAGAAGCCCTGCTGTGGTGCGGTCCTGGAGGGAGGTGAGCTCCGCTGGGCTGAGCTTCAAGCCCCCTTGCTTGTGCCGAGCACGCAGCCAGCCCACAGCATGATGGTCCCTGGGGACCAGCCCGGTCCTGGCAGGGCACATTGCCGGTGGCCGCCTGTCCTCCCAGGGCTATTTTTAGCTGTGTCCCCTCCAAGGCCATGGTGCCACTTGCACTCTGTCAGCTGTGGCTGAGGCAGAGTTGGCAGATTCTCCGCAGAGCCTGGGTGGTTTCGTTCTTGCCTTTGCCTCCCCAGCCTGCGTCTCCAGGACCCTCCCCAGTGCTGGGCACATCCCAGGTGATGCTGAGCCCCTCGGGCCGCAGAGAGCCAGGAGGGTCCCCGAGAAGGGGCAGGGGAGGGCTGGGGCAGAGCCCAGCAGAGGGAAGCCGGCCTCAGGCTGGTGGCCAGGCAGGTAGCACGTCTCTCTGGGCATCGGCATGCCGTGTTGCCACCTCTGTTGCTGGGATGGAGCCAGTGCTGGCTCCGCTGTGGCTCCCTGCAGCACTGGCTGGGGCTTGCCAGCCAGAAAAGCTGTGGCTGGGGTGAGCGGGGGGGCTAGGGCTCAGCTCAGGGTGCGGGTGTCACCCCACGCTGGGGGCTGTGCAGCGGCCAGTGCAGAGCTCCCACCCCAGAGGCCGGGGGGGTGTTGGTGTCCCCGAGAGCTCTCTGGGAGGAAGAGGCAGCCCCTACCCTGTGCTGCAGGTGTGAGGCTCCTGCTCCTGGGAGCTACAGGGCACCCAGCAGCCACTTGCTATAGGGGATTGTATTAGTGTGGTGACCCTGGAGCCCTGGTTGAGGCTGTGGGGGAGGCAGCATGGCAGGGGAGATGCCACCCCAGCACATCCCACCTGCCGCTCACCCCGAGTGCTGGGCTTTGCCTTCCCCACCCCTTTCCTGTTTGCAAAGGGGAAACGATGAGCTTGCTCAACGCTGCCTGCTGCTGCACCACTTCCTAGTGTGTGGCCAGGTCTGCTGATGGCCTCGGCCATCAGGTGCCTCCCAGGTCTGTTCCTGTCCCTAGTGCCAAAAGCAGGGGTCCAAAACTGCTGAGCCACTGGTGAGCTGCTCATGACACAGGGCAGCACCGGGTGCTCCTGGCTGAGACCCACGGACAAAAAGTCAGGGGTGTGTGTGTGGCTCATCCCAGTGAGATCCCGAAACAGCCCGCTGGCACCTCAGGCAGAGTGACTCGTGTGCCTGCCCAGGCAGCATGGCATAGTAGTTTCCATGACTGGTTTCAGAGAGGGACCTGCCGCATTTTCTCCAGGAAGGGGGCTGGCTGGCTGGCCCCATGCTGGCAAGACCAGTCCCAACTGAACCTGTGCCACATCATGGCAGTGCTGGGGGTGATGGGGCCTGGACGGGCAGCTGCAGGCGAAGGGGTTGTGCGGCCAGGTGCTGTGCATGATGGGGCAGAGCACTTGGGCTTGGCTGCCATGCCTGGGGCACTGCGGGCATGTTTTGGGAAGCACCCAAGGGAGAGGTGCCCCACAAGCTTCTCTGCGCCAGCTTTGTTGCTGGGGTGCTGGTGATTAATCTGCAGTGGGGGGAAACTGAGGCACGGCCCCCTCCCCCCCCCAGCCACGGCACTGCAGGTAAAACTCTTATGGGTGTCATGGTGAGGGTGGCGTGGACTCTGCCTTTCGGGGTGTGCCCTAGGCTGGAGCTGGCACAGTCCCCGGAATGGCCGGGACTGTGACATCCTGCGGCCAGGTGATGCCTTGTGGCTGCTGGCTGCCGGGAGAAATTGCTGCAGCGGCGTGGCTGGGGGTGTTTCAGTTCTGCCCCCCTGGCAGAAGGGGTTGCCATGCCTCTGGCAGCCTCCCTGCCTGCTATGCTGCCCGTCCTCTGCAGCAAAAGCAATGATTGCAGCAAACCCTGAGCCTGTGCCTGCATCCGCCACATGCAAACGGGTGTGGTGGAAGTGGTGTTTGTGGCTGGATCCCACCTGGCCGTGGCAGGACCTGGCCCTGTCCCCTCCTGACATGGGGCAGGGACTGCTAGGGTGCATGGTTTGTATGTGGATTGGGGGGTCGCAGCTGTACCCCCCTGAAAAGCTGCGCTCCCCTTGCTGGCTTTGTTGCAGCCTGGGCTCAGGGCAGCTCTGGGCTCACCATCTCCTCTGTGTGCGCTCGCAGCTGAGGGGCTGGGGAGGGGACGTGATGGGTCCCTGGGTGCTGGCACTGGGGGCACGAGGGCTGTTTGAACCTGCACTGACGCTTGCAGGCAGCGTGGGGACCCACCACAGCCAAACCCCACGCCAGTCCCAGAAGGGCAAAACATTGATAGGGAGCGATAAAGGCTTAAAATATCCCTCTCTGAACTCGGGGCTGCAAGCTGGAAGAGAGCCAGGGACACCCCGGTGCATGCCTTGGGGGGCTCGGGGAGGGATCAGGCATCTGGGGGACCTGAGGCTTGGGGAGCACCCCAGGTGGGGTTTTGGCTGCTTTGTGAACTTGGAGGCTCCTGCTGCTCCCGGTGCTCCGTCCGTCTCGTTTGGAGCCGTGGGGCAGGGGGTTAATGCTGAGGCCGGGGGCCGGGGTGTTTGCGGGTGCCTGGGTGCCTCCTCTTGCGGCACACGGGCTGGGCATGGCAGCGCAGAGCCCCGGGGCTGCGGTTCTCTCACGATGCCCTTGGTGCCCGGTGCTAATTCACCGTTAAATGTGCCTTGTCGTGGTGTGCCGGGATCTGATACAACTGCTGTTGTGGCTAATTGCAGAGAGCAGCTGAATGGGGCTGCCGGCAGTGTTTAAAGAAGATACAATCAGAGATTAGGCAGTGCCAGAGCATCTCTGCCACCCCACTCGGCACAGGCTCGTAGCCACATTGCAAACACTAATTAATTGAGCCTTGTAAACACCACTGCAAGGAGGGTAAATATTGGCAGGTGCTGCAGACTGGAGAGGGCAGAGGACTGGTGGCCAGGCTGCGGGGATGCTCTGCCTGCCCTGGGCTGTGCTCAGCCCCTGGCTGTCCCCGCTGCGGGCTGTGGGTGCCGAGCAGGGCTGGCCGCATCCCGGCTGGGGCCCAGTGGCTGGGTGGTGCCACCTCCATGACACGGTCCTGGTGGCTCCGGGGCATTGGTGTTGCCTCCAAGGGAGCTCTCCCGGCCACAGCTCTGCTCTTGGCTTCCGGAGAGCTGCAGCAGGTCGGCGCTCTCCTGGGCACTGCTCTGGGCAGGAGGCAACCAACAGTGATCGCTCTGTGCTGCTGGGAGACCTCCGACTGCCAGCGCTGCAGTGCCTGGCAGCATCCCCCCAAATCACACGAAGTGTCCAGTGCCCAGGGTATGGCGGGCAATGGACGTAATTTACCCTGCTACATCCAGCCCGGTGTGAGCCCCAGAATGTCACATCTGTGCTCTGGGCACTGCTTAGCTCCTGGGGACCCAGGGACTGGCATCACTAGGGGCGGGGGTGGCATTGTGGGTCCTGGGGGCTGTGGGAGCTCACAACCCTGTGGTCTCTGCAGAAGAGTGTGAAGGAGGGGCTGTTGCTGAAGCAGACGAGCTCCTTCCAGAGGTGGAAGAGGCGATACTTCAAGCTGCGAGGCAGGACGCTCTATTATGCCAAGGATGCCAAGGTAGGCTGGGGGGGCTCCAGGCTTCCAGCGTGATCATCTTGGAGGTCTTGAGTGTGCAAGCCTGGGGAGGAGCCCAAAATCCCTGCCTGGTGGACTGGGGCTCTGGTTTCTCCCCTGCAGTCCCTGATCTTTGATGAGGTGGACCTGTCCGATGCCAGTGTGGCAGAGACCAGCACCAAGAACATCAACAACAGTTTCACGGTGAGGGAGGTGTGGGTCCACCTGCCGTGCCCCCCCACCTCGGCACCTCGTGGGGAGGCGTTGCAGACCCCCTCTCCTCCCAGAGCCGCGGGACACCCCGCAGTGTGGCCTCATGCTGCTGAAGGTGGCACCGTCGGCGGGGTGTCACGGGTTGCTGGGGGCTGCTCTCCTGGGGGCTGACTGGACGTGGGGCAGCCTTGCAAGGGGACAAGGGCACGATGGCTGTTGCAGGTGATCACGCCATTCCGGAAGCTCATCCTATGTGCGGAGAACCGGAAGGAGATGGAGGACTGGATCAGCGCCCTGAAATCTGTCCAGAAGTGGGAGATCCACGAGGTGATGTGGGCGGGGGGCTGCACGGGTGCTCGTCTGCGAGTGCATGCCTCTCGGGAGCCGGGGGTGCCTTTGGCTGCTGGACAGGAGCTGCTGCCCTTGGCACAGCCCTGTGGGGAGGACAGGAGCTGGGAGTGGGGCTGAGGGGACTCGGAGGGGCTAGGAGGGAGGGAGTGCCAACTGGGGGTCCCAGGGGACTGATGGGGCAGGGCTGTGCCCCCCAGCAGGCCACACAGTTCAACATGGAGCACTTCTCGGGCATGCACAACTGGTACGCCTGCTCCCACGCCCGCCCCACCTTCTGCAACGTGTGCCGCGAAGCCCTCCCGGGAGTCACCTCCCACGGCCTCTCCTGCGAAGGTCAGCGCCGGGGTCCTGCTGCGGGGTGGGCTGGGACCGGGGTGGGGGACCCTCTCTGAGGCTGGCCTGGAGCAGGAGGGGTGTGGGGTGATGATGCTCAGCCGGCTGCTGGGACAGGACCGTCACCAGCCGTGGAGGGGCTGGTGACCCAGGGCTGCGGGTCCCTTGGGGACCGTCCCCGCTCCTCGCCTGCTCCCCCCTGTACAGTCTGTAAGTTCAAGGCACATAAGCGCTGCGCTGTCAGAGCCACCAACAACTGCAAGTGGACGACCCTGGCCTCCATCGGCACAGAAATCATCGAGGATGAGGATGGGGTAAGCAGGGGGGACCCCGTGGGGGACCCTGGCAGGACAGAGCCACCCACAGAGCCTTGCTGTGCCCAGACCAGGAGCGGGGGACCACGCTGGCACCCAGCTCTGCCCTGCGCTGTGTGGCCTCTGGGCTTGTCTCTGAGGGGACACGGCCTGGGGATCCCTCCTCAGCCCCCCGGCATCAGGGTCCCCTGTTGCTTTCCAGGTGGGGCCACTCCCCAGCGTCTGCTGCGGGCACCCCTGCCCTGCCCCGTGTGCTGGTGGCTGCAGGAGGCCGGGCAGGCAGGGGCGAGGGCGCGCGGGAGGGGTCCCGGGGCTGCCCCCTGCTAGGGGCCATTGTCCCCTGCCCACCTCTTCCACGGTGCCTGGGGAAGGGGGCTGGGCTGTGTCACCGTTCCTCCGGCGCGGGGGCTGCAGGGGTGCCATGCCACTGGAGATTGTCCCTCTCTGCAGGTGGCCATGCCCCACCAGTGGCTGGAGGGGAACCTGCCCGTCAGCGCGCGCTGTGCCGTCTGCGACCGGACCTGCGGCAGCGTCCGGAGGCTGCAGGACTGGCGATGTCTCTGGTGCAAGGCCATCGTAAGGATGTGTCCGTCCTAGTGTGTCATGCCCCCTCCTCGCCCCTGGCATTGACAGCACTGCCCCTCCTGGGTGCATAGCTGGGGAAACTGAGGCTGGGGGCTTTGGTGCTGTGTCCCTGAGCTTTGCTTACACAGGTGTCCCTGTGTCCCCAGGTTCACAGCGCCTGCAAGGAGCTCTTGGGCAGGAGGTGCCCCCTGGGCCAGTACAAAGTGTCCATCATCCCGCCAACCGCCTTGAACAGCATTGATTCAGACGGTGAGTCACAGCGGGGACGGGGACGGGCTGGGGGGGGGCGGTCAGGCTGTTCGGGACAGGGCTCTGAGCTCCTCTGCTGGCTATGACTCGTGGCACCGTGCCGGCTTTCCTGCAGGGCACCAGGGCCACCACCCTCGGTAGGGTCCAGAGGCAACGCCCCTCCATGCCACCCCTTTGGCTGAAGGCTGCTCGTCACCTTGCGCTCGGCCCCAGGGCTGTGGTGGTGCCATGCTTTAGGGTGCCACTTCTTCCCCATGGGTGGCTTCGGTTGCTCCTGCCAGGCTGCCTTTCTTGGTGGCCCTGGTCATGGTCACTCCATGCCGGGGTCAGCGGTGCTAGCCCTGAGCCCCTGACGTGGGGTGCCCCCCGTTGCACCCCAATGGTTCAGCGCCCGGCAGGGCAGGATGAGGTCCTTGCTTGGGTTATTTCTCAGTGTCCGAACCTCGGCTGGTTTTTCAGTAGCGCAGAACGCAGCTTCCCCCTGTTGCGGGTGGCTGCGGGGCGCTGGGGGGGTGCAGCTGGGGGGCACCCCCGCCACCGTCTCCCTCACCCTCTCCAGAGGGGACCAGCTGGCCTGTGCTGAGTAAAATCTGTTCTTCTCCTCCGGATATTTCTTTCCTTGTTCTTTAACGATTTTCACCGCTTGGCTCAGCCAGTGGCTCATCTGCTTCTCGTTACTCATCAGGATGCTGTCAGGGTAACCACCACGCAGCTTCTCCTCCTGCTTCAGAGCTGTGGCTGCTCATGGCTGGCTCCCCTGTAGCATCTCTGCCCTGTCCCTCACGCAGTGGCCCGGTCAACCGGGGCTGGCAGCTGTCACTGCTGCCGAGCCTGACTGGGCTCTGCTGTTGTGGGAAGCAACCTGATGAGACCCCAGCCCCACTCCTCCTGCTGCAGTCCTGCCCAGCGTACGGGTGCCGCTGGCAGCGGGCTCTTTCACAGCAGCCCACGCTCTGACTCAGCAGCCCCCGCCGTTTTGCTTTGCTGCTTGGTGGGGTTGGGAGCGAAGATCGAGCGATGCCCGGGCCGGGGGGTGGTGGCTGCGAGGACGCTGCTCCCCTGCAGCGGAGGCACCGGGGCTCCCGGCCGCTCACTGCAGGGCTCTGGGTGCGGTGGCTGTGGGGGCCAGTGGCGGTGGGGGCTGGTGCTTTCACTGCCGCAGGGTCACCGGATCTGCCAAGGGAAGGAGCCAGCGGGCACCGGCCCATGGCCTCTGGCCGAGGATGGCCAAGATGTGCCTGAGGCAGGTGCAGGCTGTGGGCCAGCTATCAATCCTCCTCTGCCTCAGGCACATTTCGTTCCCAACCTCATTTCTTTAAAAGCATGGTGCTGGCTGCCAAGCCTCCTGAAGCTTCTGCATCCCTCGCACCCACCCCGCCAGAGCCCTGGCAGGAGTAGGTGGCAGAGCTGGGGGTGACAGTGCAGCCCCCGGGGCTATGCCTGGTCCCCTGTGGTCGCACCAGCTGCCAGTGCCACCCCTGGGAGCACACCCAGGTGGGACAGTGCCCTGTTCCCATGCGAGTTTGCTGGCTGGGTCCCCGCTGGGCTGTTGGCACGGCGAGGAGCTGACCATCCTGTGCACCCACCGCTGCTGCCCCTTTTGGAGTGGCAGGCTGGGGACACGAATCAGCTCGGTGGCACTTTGTGCCTGCAGGGACAGCGATGGGGCAGGAACCTGACTCAATCTGCCCAGGTGCTAGCTTTGCCCGTCCCCATCCCACCCCACCCCATCCCCATTGCCACTTCTTACTCTCCCTCTCGTCCTTCACCATCCCCCCGACCACTGTCCCTCTGTCCAGCCCTGGCACCAGTCAGGGTGTCCAAGCGGCCTCTGCTCTCCTACATTGTCTCCGTTGGTGCCCCTGGGTGGTGGGAGCCAGGGCTGGGCACTCATGCACTTGGGCTCACCGCAGGTTTCTGGAAGGCCACCTGCCCCTCAACCTGCTCCAGCCCTCTCCTGGCCTTTGTCAACTCCAAGAGTGGGGACAACCAGGGCGTCAAATTTCTGCGCAAGTTCAAGCAGTTCCTCAACCCGGCCCAAGTCTTCGACCTCATGAACGGGGGCCCGCACCTGGGGTAAGTGCTGGCCTGGGTGCCCCGGGATGGCCCCGGTGGGGTCCTGGTGGGTGCCTGGCTCAGCCCCCAGCCCCTCTCTCCTGCCCCTCCCCAGGCTGCGCCTTTTCCAGAAGTTCTCCACCTTCCGAATCCTGGTGTGCGGGGGGGACGGCAGCGTGGGCTGGGTGCTCTCCGAGATCGACACCCTCGGCCTCCACAAGCAAGTGAGTGGGAGTGCCTGGCATCGCCGGCGTGGGCTGGCACCGTCCCCACTGCCGGCGCCCACCTCAGCTGGGAGCCCCACCGTGTGCCCCAGGGTGCTGCGGGCGATGGGCACAGCAGGGTTGGGGGTGTCGTGGGTGCCCTCGGGGGCTGCTCTGAGCCCCCCTCACCCCATCCCTCTCTGGCAGTGCCAGCTGGGTGTCCTGCCTCTGGGGACCGGCAATGACCTGGCACGGGTGCTGGGCTGGGGCAGCCTGTGCGACGATGACACCCAGCTGCTGCAGATCCTGGAGAAGCTGGAAAGGGCCACCACCAAGATGCTGGACCGGTGAGCATGGCGCGGGGCGCACGCCTCTGCTCCCCCCCGCCTCAGCACCCCTTGGGCAGCCTGTCCTTGTCCCTTGCCCACGTGTCCCTGTGCCGGGGGGCCGGGAGGTGGCAGGCAGCTGTGGTCTCTGCTTGGCAGGTGGAGTGTGCTGACCTACGAGGCCCCCAAGCAGTCCCCCCCGGCCCTGAAGGAGGAGGAGAACGGGGACTCCAACATCCAGGTGGGCACCGCTGGGGACCGAGGGCTTGAGATGGGGGAGGGCAGGATGGGGGGCAAGTCCCTGTTCACCCCCTCAGGTGATCTGGGGGCATGCAGGGTGGGATTGCACAGGGAGAGGTCATGCCAGGGTTTCCTGGGGAGTAGGGCACCTGGGTGAGTTTGATGAGATGAGTCTGGCAGGTCTCAGCCCAGCACGTGCACACAGGAGCAGGCAGCGGGGTGAGGTGGAGCTGGCTTCACAGAATCACAGAATAGTAGGGGTTGGAAGGGACCTCTGTGGGTCATCTAGTCCAACCCTCCTGCCGAAGCAGGGTCACCCACAGCA
>Ga0065711_1043428_pt1 | contig 14737 bp, 7 predicted proteins | sample Hoacrofraction12_FD_59098 | JGI IMG/M metagenome (GOLD analysis project Ga0065711, IMG submission 59098) | Hoatzin crop microbial communities from Cojedes, Venezuela - Epithelial fraction 12 v2 (version 2) | ecosystem: Host-associated > Birds > Digestive system > Esophagus > Crop | place... | reverse complement strand
TTAGCCTGAAGAAGAGAAGGCTGTGAGGGGACCTTATAAATGCTTATAAATATCTGAAGGGTGGGTGTCAGGAGGATGGGGCCAAACTCTTTTCAGTGGTGCCCAGCGACAGGACAAGGGACAATGGGCACAAATAGAAGCATAGGCAGTTCCATCTGAACATGAGGAAGACCTTCTTTACTCTGAGGGTGACGGAGCACTGGAACAGGCTGCCCAGGGAGGTTGTGGAGTCTCCCTCTCTGGAGATACTCAAGACCCGCCTGGACAAGGTCCTGTGCAGCCTGCTGTAGGAGACCCTGCTTCGGCAGGAGGGTTGGACTAGATGACGCACAGAGGTCCCTTCCAACTCCTAACATTCTGTGATTCTGTAATTCTATGAAGACTATGAAGTTTAAGTTCTGCTAGTGTCATCTGTGTCCTTTTCAAGCAGTAACTGAACTTCATGATGCAGGAGACATAAACTCTTACTCTGAATAAAAGGTTGTTTGGGACATGATTGTTGTTCACGCACAGTGAGATTTCTACTGAAGGTCCTCATCTGCAGTCATATATTCATGAAGTGAATGTCTACAGCACGGATGCCACAGCCATCTTCAGAAAGGGTGAAAAAAAGAATCCAGGGAATTAATGAATGGTCAATCTCACCTTAGTCACTGAGAACTCCACAAAATCTTTTCAAGGCACACAAAGTACGAGAAGTTGATTTGGAACAGCCAGTATCAATTTACCAAGGGCAGATTATGCCTCACTAACCAGAATGTCTTGCCTAATGAGATGACTGGCTGCAAGGCTAAAGAAAGATTCATGACTGTTGTGTACCTTCAGTTTAGCAAGGACTTTGATGCTGTTTGACATCATATTGTTACAGGCAAATTAGTGACATGTGGACTAATAAGTAGACAATAAGTTAGTTGGAAAATTGGCTGGAGCATTGGGCTCAGACGGTTGTGATCTGCGGTACAGAGTCCGGCCAGTGACTGGTTGCAGATAGTGTCCTTCAGTGATGACTGCTGGGGCAATAATGTTTAACACTTTTATTAATGACCTGGATGATGGGATAGAGTGGGACCAGCAAGTTCATTGCCTTTAACACAGTGTGAGAACAGAGACATCAGTGCTGTGGAGGATAGGGATGTTATTCAAAGACACTTTGAAGGACTGGAGACATTACCTAGCAGAGACATCATAAAGTATAACAAAGACAAATCCAAAATCTACATCTAGTAAGCAATAATGCCATGCAAATATATTGGCTGAGAGCCAACTGGGTGGAAAGCAGTTTTACAAGAAAATGAGGATCTGAGTGTCCTGCTACACAATATTTCGAATGTGATTCAGCAGTCTGCCATCGCTGCAAAAAAGACCAACCACCTCCTAGGCTGTATTAGCAGGAGTGCTGTCAGGAGTTTCAGGGAAGTATTCCTTCACCTCTGTTTGACATCTATTGTGAGATCACATCTGAAGTACTACCCTGTTCTGGGCTCCCTGTACAAGAAAGACAGAGGCATATATCTGCGCTGGATAAAATACAGGCTAAATGACTGAGCGCAGAGGGTGGTGGTGAATGCAGTTAAATCCAGTTGGTGTCCGGTCATGCGTGGCATCCCCAGGGCTCAGTTTTGGGTCTGTTCTTGCATAATATCTTTATCAATGATCTGGATGAGGGGATTGAGTGCTCCATCAGTAAGTCTGCAGATGACATCAAGTTGGGTGGGAGTGTCAATCTGCTTAAGGGTAGAAAGGCTCTGCAGAGGGATCTGGACAGACTGGATCAATGGGCTGAGGCCAGCTGTACGAGATTCAACAAGGCCAAATACTGGGTCTTGCACTTTGATCAGAACAACCCTATCCAATGCTACAGGCTTGGGGAAGAGAGGCTGGAAAGCTGCCTGGCAGAGAAGGATCTTGGGGTGTTGGTTGACAGCTGGCTGAACTTGAGCCAACAGTGTGCCCAGGTGGCCAAGAAGGCCAATGGCATCCTGGCTTGTATCAGGAATTGTGTGGCCAGCAGGAGGAGGGAGATGATCGTGCCCCTGTATTCGGCACTGGTGAGGTGGCACCTTGAGTACTGTGTTCTGTTTTTGGCTCCTCACTACAAGAAGGACATTGAGGTGCTGGAGCGTGTCCAGAGAAGGGCAACGAGGCTAGTGAAGGGTGTAGAGAGCAAGTGTTATGAGGAGCGGCTGAGGGAGCTGGGATTGTTTAGTCTGGAGAAGAGGAGACTGAGGGGAGACCTTATTGCTCTCTACAGGAAAGGAAAAGTTGAAATGAGGTTGTAGTGAGGCAGGTGTTAGTCTCTTCTCCCAAGTAACTAGCAATAGGATGAGAAGAAATGGCCTCAAGTTGTGTGAGGGGAGATTTATATTGGATATTAGGAAAAATTTCTTTACTGAAAGAGTGGTCAGATACTGGAACAGGCTGCCCAGGGAGGTGGTGGAGTCACCATCCCTGGAGGTGTTCAAAAAACGTTTAGATGTGGCACTTCTGGACGTGATTTAGTAGGCATGGTGGTGTTGAGTTGACAGTTGGACTAGATGATCTTAGAGGTCTTTTCCAACCTATGAGTCTATGATCCTATGACACAAGAATGAGTTCTTTGAAAAGCCCCCAAAATGGTCAGGGAGATGGAATTTATTACATGTGCAGGGAGACAAGAGAGAAAAATCTTTCTGCACGAGGGTTCTAAAACACTGGAACAGGTTACCAGAGAGGTCTTGGAGTCATTTAAATCTTGCCTGGCCCTGGCCCTGAGCAACCTGCTTTTACTGGATCTGTTTAGAGCATGTTGTTGCACTAGCTGTTCATGGAAGTCTGTTTCAACCAATATGATTCTGTGATCCAAAGGATAGCTCACAGTGGACATGACCAATGGAGAAAAATTATGAAGTTTCTGAACTCATATCGTGATTTATCCCCAGCCAGCAACTAAGCAGCAGACAGCCAGTCACTAACTACCCGCCTCCGGTGGGATGGGGGAGAGAATCAGAAGGGTAAACGTGAGAAAACTTGTGGTTTGAGACAAAGACAGTTTAATATGCAAAGCAAAAGCCACGTGCACAAGCAAAGTAAAGCAAGGAATTCATTTGCTACTTCCCGTCAGCAGGCAGGTGTTCAGCCATCTCCAGGAAAGCAGGGCTTCATCACACGCAGTATTTGCTTGGGAAGAAAAACACCATCGTTCCGAATGTCCCCCCCCTTCCTTCCTCTTATCACAGCTTAGTATAATGAGTATGCCATCTTACGGTATGGAATATCCCTTTGATGATTTGGGATCAGCTGACCCAACTGTGTCCCCTACCAACTTCTTGTACACCCCTAGACTACTCCCTGGCAGGGTGGTGTGAGAAACAGAAAAGGTCTTGACTCTGTATGAGCACTGCTCAGCAGTGACTAAAACATCCCTGAATTATCAACACAGTTTTCAGCACAAATCAAAAACATGCCCCCATACTAGCTACTATGAAGAAAATTAAATCTCTCTCAGCCGAAACCAGCACACACAGTATCCAGAATAAGAAATGTAAGAGTCTTCAATCTGCTACTTAATCCTCCTGTACTCTTCCATCTTCTTATTAGGGTTTGCAAACTTATTCCTGAAAGCAGTAATATTGCACTGATTGACATAGCCCAGCTGAATTCGTATGGAGACAATCAATGACACAAGTTTCGTACGTAGACTGTAAATAAAACAATAGTACATTCATAGTAGCAACAGCTCTTTGGAAAGGGAAAAACTGTTCCAATAATTTCCTTAGATTATCAGGAAAGAAAGTAACTTCAGAGGAAGAAAAGCAATACAATTTTGGGGGAAAAAAAAAGAAAGGAAAAGAAAAGAAACAAAAATAACGTGTAGATCCTGCCTTTTCTATTCCATGAAAAGACTTTAATGAGCAATTTCATGTCCTTATGAAAGATCATGACATAGTGCCATGGTCAGCCTTTTTAATTTTTGACGATTTCTTCAATTTACTGGAAAGAAAATGAACTGCAGAAGCTCTTACAAGCAGATGAAACCTACAATGGCTGCAGATGCTTCTTACTTGAACTATTGTTATCAGTAAAGCATGGGACAATTGAAGCAGAACAAATGTGCACAGCTTGTTAGTTGGAAGCTCTTTTTCTGTTTTGGAGAAACCACACAAAAAGGTGCAGCAGTTGTGTTATTGCCACCTAAACTCAGAAGGTCAGAATCACAGAGCACAATTTGAAACTATCACATGTGGATACAGTTGCTGTAATCTCCCTTCTTAGGATGATACCTCAAAGCTCTAGCAGAGATGTGACCTCCATTTGAAAGAGACCCCATTCGTAATACAACAGTTTTGTACATGATCTCTAAACTATGTATATAAGCCCAGGCAATTCTTTTTAGATTTTTATGTCAAATACTTCCTAATATGAAGTTACTGGTTTAGTGACTTGCATAAATGGTGCTGTGCGATAAAGTATTGGCTGTATCATTCACACCTCCTTCACAAACCCAGCCCGGATGCAGGCCAGCTGTTGGTAATTGGATCTGGCATGTTATTATGCTTGTATCTTTGGTATCACCCAGTCTTCTTTTCGCATTCCATTGCTGAATTTCCTTTGTGCTGTGGCTTTTTCTCTGCATGTTATTTATGTATTTAAAAAGAACCATGCAAAGAAATATTTCCATAACCATGGTGACACTGTAATATTATGCACACTTAAAAAGTACAAAGGTAACTCTACCAGACTGGTATTTTCTCTGACCAATTGCTGGAAATATAATATCTTTTTTTTTTTTTTTTTAATAGAGAGAGAATGGAATGTGCTGAGTATTTCCAGATCTACTTGTGCTGCAGTTACTACTATAAATTAATACAATACGTCTTCAACAGAAGTGGTGATCTGTGTGTTGGTGTGCCCATGTTGCCTACTACTACCAGTTTTCCATTAATCTTGGGATATTCTATAGATTTTTCCTTATTTTAAGGGCCTGTGCTTCTCAAGTCATCTGAATACATAAGCATTTCAGTCAGTAAATCTTATCACCCATAATTCTGTTATCTTAGATATTTATGTATCTTTTTCTGGTAGTATATGAATGCTTAACTTTTTTTTTTTTTTCCTTACAATGTATTTTAATCTTCACTTTCCTCAGGGAAATCAGGGTACATAGAAGGTAGGGCCCAAATCAAAAAGGTATTTGCATAATCTGTGCCCACTGTCGTTGATGGCTCTTAATTGCTTGTATTTCTGACTAAACGGAGCCTATGCAACCTAAGGTTTAACAAGAAGACTTTCATATAACAAAGACATTTAGTTTTAGCTTCAAAATCCTACACTACCGTTCTTACAGTTTTTGAGGAAAAAAGAAGTGTCCCTAGAGACTTTCAAAATGGAAACCAAAAGAAATCCAAAGCACATAAGTTATCTGAAAAAAATCAAAATTACTTTTGTGATTTTGAGAGTCTGAGTGGGTTTAGGTTGTGAAAAGGACAGTAGCTGTGGGCAAGTGTTTGAGCATTGGCTTCTTATGCTAATTGTGGGGCCAGATGCGTAAAGGCAGAAAGATCCAGGCTGTAAGCCTAGAGCTGTTCACTGATGCATGTTTGCTGAAAAGCGTTGTGTGTTCCCCCACCATGATCTCTTCTGCTTTTCTGCATGACTCTTTCCAGAGAAAAGCTGAAAACTGCTAAAAGGCAGTCTTAGTATGCAGAATGTTTACCTGCAATAGAAGCAGTAGTTAAAGCAGTAAAAAGAGATGTAACTAAATATTCAACTGTTTCGTTAAAACCCCTTTTGAATGCCTACTTCTATGTTCTTGCCAAAAATCTGCTGCCAAAATTCTATACCAGACAGTTATTTAAAGTCTTATAGCTTACTTTCTTCTCTACCTTGACTAAACAGACATTTACATTTGAATCCCTGGAGCACAGGATTCCTATCCTATCTCTTAAGTTCACCAGAAACTCTCTAAACAGCCAACAATGTTTTGATGTTTCAGTATGCTTTCAGTATATTATTGTTAAACCTCAATAATTTCCTGAGGTACCATATTTTTTGTTGATAAACAAAGTATTCTACTGTTTTTCTGATCTACCCATGGCTTCAAAGAACACATCATACACATAATTCTTAAAGATCCTTGAAGATCTTTGGTTATATCATTTCATAGTTTACTTGTGATACGGACAGCTTGTGCAACAGAACAGTCTTGGCTGATGCATAGTTCTGACAATAACGCAGCTTAATCAAGTCATGCAACTTTGCCAGAGTTGAAACCATAGCTCTAATTCCAGGTAATTGTCAATGCAGTTGTTTTTAGAGTAGAAAATGTTCTGCATTTTGAAAGGGGCAATGATGACTGGTTACCTACCCCTAGCCCTACCTTGCTTCCATCTCAAAATGAAGGCTTAACAACTACATATCTCTCGGAAAGGATTTAAGAATCTTAATAAATTACTAGCCAGTAAACCCACTCTGCAATCAAGAAAATATTTTTTCAGGAAATGGGTAACAATGAGAGCAGCGGGATCTGGGGTTATGTTTCATCCAAATCAAAGTGGACAATTGCTGATTAAATATTGCATAAAGGTACACTCATTCTGTCTCTCAGAGCACTTGACTGTTACCTCAGTTGAAAGGTTATTATGTAAACTAAAGGCAAAGGGAGGGGAAGCATGACTGAAACCAGCTTTAGCAATATGTTATATTCTGTAATATTCAGTGGCTTCCTCATCAAAAAACATATATTCAAAATATTTTGATTTACTATTCTCTTAAAACATTCTTGTTACAGTAGGAAACCTATTTATGGTAATGTTGACAAGAACTGCATCACTAAAGTAACAAGGACCTCCAGTCAGAGGTGTCCTTTCTTGGTAACACTTACTAGAAATTTTCAATTATTTATCCTGTATACAAATATTTTACATAAAGTAGGTTTTGAAAACTAGAAGTTTTACCACTTTAAAATTAATTCAGCTTTTTAAATTCTCTTTTTTTAAAAAAATAGTTTACTCTTACCCACTATATATATAACCTCATTATACTCTGATGTTCAGTAATGTTAGATATTGAATCAAATTTGCAAAACCATAAATGGGATTTGGATAGTGTTAACTATTTCAGAGTATGTTCAAATAAGGGAATGTTCAGATTTACAGTTCAGGTAGCTATTTAACCAATGCGCTTTCTGCCAGCTGCAAGCTCATACATAAAAATTCAATGTTTAACCCTGTTAATAATTTTACAAAACTTCTGAATTAAATCAGTAGCACTAGCTCTATTTTATATCTGAGAAAACTGTGGTAAACAAGAGTTGAACCAGCTGTGACAGGTTTAGATCTAGATTTCAAGAGCAGAATACCTTCAATCCCTGGCTATCAGAGGTGTTATTCAGATCTGAAGTAGAACATGTCCAGAAGGATCTATGTTCATGGACAGTAGTTTTTGTCTGTCACTTACACAGACAGATTCATGCACAGAGTCCTGCAGACAGCTACAGTTTCACTTTTTTCTATCCTGGCTTTCTTTCTTTGAGGCATCATGCTGCCTATCGATTGTCATAATCATTAGCACACTAAAACTCATACTAAATAAAGAGGTCATGAAAGCTTCTTCTTGATTTTTGATCCAGACACCTACTGCCCATGAGAGTAAAGGTTTGGTTAAATTTGGGCTGAATGAACACATAGGTGTCTCAGATCCCTTGTTACTCCAACTTCCATCTCCCTAATAATTCATCTCCACTTCACAGTTTTTGAGTTATTGCTGCCACATGGTCAGTATCTCTAAAACTTCCACTTCAGAATTTAAAATGTTAGCAGATGCTCAAAGGAAGTGTGCAAAGTCTATATTAATGATACAGAATAGCTTTCACACCCACCATAATGGTGTATCCTGCTCATGTGGTGAACATATGGAGTTTGTTGCCTCAGGATTTAAACTGAGACTTGCCTGGTTTTTTTCTTCTCAGGAACGTTCTGAGTCTATCCTTCATTTTCATTCCACAGTTTTCTTTCCACGAAGTTTATATAAGTAGCATTTTGAAAAAAACATATATTAGGGACTTCTTAACTGTGATAAATATATCGAAAAATGTAAGAGTGGAGAGCCACCATCAATTTAAACCTCAGTATGCTCACAGATTCAGTGTCTGAAAAACCTTTGAGATTATTTACTAAGTAGTTCATCTTTTGATATCTCTTCTTTAAAGAATGAATGTCTCACCATGGAAAAACACAACAATAACAAAATTCAACTAAGTAAAAACTTTAAGTTCACAAAAAAAGATGTAGATTCAAAGGCCAAGATGATAACAAAAATTTCTGCATCCTGTGTGCTTTTTTGTGTTTATGGCTCCAGTAGCTCCTCTGCCTCTAAGCTTAACAGTCTCATTTAATCAAAATGGATAGCTTTACTTGTATATTTACAAGAGGGTAAAATGGTGAGCGGATTTAGCTAATTAGGTCTCACATTTAACACTCCATGGAGATTAATTGGATCATTTCACAGTTATCTTCAAGCTAGTATTTCTGTATGTTTGGCATAAAAGTACGTCATTCTACATTGCCAGGGTTATCTATCTACACAGAAAAACTTAATTTCAGAAGGTGAAAGACTTTACAGTGAAGTGCTCTTTAGAAACACACACAAGAAGAAACTAATTCCTTGGAATTCAATAATTTTTCACACTAACAAATTTCTATTGTTCTTTTACATTAGTATTTCAGTTTTTACCCATGTCTAATTAACTGCTGTTGTGAGTTTCTTTCTTCCTTTTTTCCTATTTTATGAATGTGATTATTTTAGCCCTCCTTTCCTGTGTATTAATAGTTGTCAATGTCTTGGCAGGCCCCATAGAATTTAGGCAACAGTTAACAATCTGATATTCTTACTGTAATTGATGGAACATTAGCATATGTGAGTATTTGTAAAAAATTAACAATTTTAAACCTTACCACCATTCATATGAGAAGTACAAATGGAAATACATCAGTGAGACAGCTAAACAACTGATCATATAATCACGAAATTATGTGCTATAATAATGAATTCTTGTGCACAGAACAGAGAAAGGACTGATTCTTTCAAGATAGTAGAGCTCAGTCTTGTATCTAGTTATCTCTTTCCTAGTTTTAAATTTAAGCCAAGGATAGCGGGTTGAATATGTGAGTAACTATCATGGGAAAACTTCAGCTTGCTTAAGTGAGCTGTCCACAGTCTAAGTATCTACATTTAAGATAGGTTTGTGCTTTTAGGGGCTGATTCATTTCAGCTATCTGGCCTAAAATAAATCAGATAAATAAAACTATACAGAAAGTGTTTCTGTTTACTCAGTTACTGGGTTTGATTCAGATCTGCGTGCCTGAGCTGGCTGAGAAGAACTGTACATACGTGACAGTAATACACTATCAGTATTTTGTATGAGAAAGTCCAAATTAGTTTTGAAATAAGAAGGAAAAAGCACCGATACATAATGAGGAATAAACTAGGATGAATGACATATGCTATGCCATGACATGTGACTTCAAAAGGATCTAAAGAATAGGAGTCTTAAAAGACAAATCTATTAGCTGAAATAAATACTTTTTGTAGCAAATAGATGCACATACTTGCTCCTAAGGCAAAGTGGAACTTCACGTGAAAGGGGAAATCCTTTTCAACGGGCTGGGTCAGGACATGAAATGAGATTCCTTCAGGAGTCTAGAAAAACAAGTGTAACTGAGGCTTCTATTGCATGCATCTCAGAGACATAGGGGTCAGAAGCTTTTTCTTAACTGAGACATTTAAGTCTAAAATTTCACAAGAACATAATTTATCCTACTCAATTCAACTTGTATTTCAAAGCATAAGTGGAAATTATGTGAAGCTATTTGCTCTCATGAGAACAGCATATTAGCAGCTGATTCTGCTTTCATCTGTGAGAACAAACAGTATCATCAGCCCAATTTTCCAAAGGTCTAAGGAGAATCAAGCTTTTGTTCTGTCCAATACCAATACACTCAACTTTCTTTCTTTAGGTAGACTGGATTATTTGTCTAATTCCTAGTGTGTGATTCTGCTCATTCACCTTCTAGGCACTGAATCTGGAAAGCCATATGCAATGCCTAACTTCACATATCAAGTCCTTACAGTGTGTTTGCTTTTTTTTTTTCTTTCCTTTTTGTTTTCAGTAATTACTTGGATTTTCTCTACTTACTGTGCAAAGTCCCTATGTCTATTTCCAACAAAATGCACTTTCTACCTGCCTCTGAAACTACAAAACATCATTTGGTGGGTTTACATGTGTTATTTGCGATTAGCTCTCAATGTCAATGGGTAATGACACTTTAGAGACCAATGTGATATTAGTCAGTCTGTTCTTAGAAAAGAGTTACATAGGTATGCCAAAGAGACAAATAGTGAGGCAGTCAAGAGTATAATGTTGAAACTGTTGTAGCTTTCTGAGCAAATGTCCTTTTTGGAGTTGTGTACCCTGATCGTGAATTTCAACAGGCTCCACTTGTAACCTATTCAGTTAATACATAAGAATGCATTAAGCCATAAATAAGTTACTGACCCCTTCCACCCCCTTGATCATATAGATTAAAATTAATTTGGCAGAAATACACTAATCAGTACATTTGACCGAGTTCAACCCTTTGTTACACCCGTGCCGATCCAGGAGAATCCTTTTACTACAAATACAGCAATCCACTGTGCAAACTCTTTCCACTGCTCTTTCTTGTATCATCTCCTCATAAAATGTCTAATTATCCTTTTTTAACACAGTGTTAGCATGTTGTAAATCATAGATCACAGAGCTTTGCTTGAAATACTAATGAACCTTAAGTATCTCAAAACATTGAATCATGGAGCAAAGATTAATGTTATTAACCCTTATTTCCATAGCTAGGAAGAACATATAGAAGTTCAGATTTTTTAATTCATTAAATGGTATGCTTAGTTTGCTATGAGATTCCTCTTCCTTTTAGAAAGCACGGAAAGAGGAATGATGACTGCTTTATGAGCTTACACATGGCTGTACCTACTCATACTTGGCATATGCATGTCTTCAGTTAGTGTGATAGAAAAAGAAGATTAATTCTGATCTGTTCATAGGTTAACAAATAATTTTGAAACACAATTAACTGGATGGAGAAGCTGAACTCTTTTGTGAATGTAAAACTTTTATTAAGGTGGTCTGGTTTAGAAAGCTACTCTTAGCATCTTAGCAAATTATTTTTCAATAGTACATATACATGCATACTGGTAATAAAAAGGTATACTGGGGCTGGAATACAATGGCCATAACTTGGGCAGCAGCACAGTCCTGGGATATTCCTGCTAACTTGGTGTCATTTCACAAAGAAGAAAACACCCCTTCACAAAGAAGAAAACACCCCTTTATGTTCATGAAAGGATGTCTTAGATTTCCCCTTAAAAGCAACATATGATGAGTATCAAAAAGCTATTTCCTTCTAATTTTCGTCTTGAACATGGAAGATATTAAATAATACAATACAGAAATCTGCAGTACAAATATGTTGGCTTTCATTATGGTGAAGCTATCAGGTCAATGAATGTTGAAGTACATCTCCACAGAACAGTTTTATTACTCTTAAAAATAATTTTTGGAGACAAGAAATAATAAATAATATCTGTAGACTTTCTAAGAAGCTAAATTTTAATGGTTTTAAAAAATATTACACTGAAAATTCAGTACATATGAGATTTGCTGGAACTGCAGATGATTTGTATTTGATTTCCTGTGTAGACAGATCACATTTAAGAAAGAAAATTTCTTTTCAGTCCTAGGGCACAACCATAATTTTATTGACATTAATGACATTGTTATCCTAGCCAAACAATTATTCAGTTGATATACTGCTAGACCGGAGTCTTTGCAGTGGCTATAGCTAATAACTAAACTGTGTCTTTGTGAAAATACTGTGCCAATGGCACACAGAAAGAGCAAACAGCACAGGATTTTTTGCGGTGCACCAGACACAGACTGTAACTTAGTCACAATCTACCTTCTGCCGTCACCTCTGCGTAGAATAGACTGTAATACAACAGCTCTATACTTCATGCAATCATATGGCCAGATGCCACTGCTTTAGTGCAGTTACATTCTTGGGTAAAGAAATAATATCAAGGGTCAGCCTACTCTCTTCACACCATTACGGAAAGGGGAAATAATGGATCTGCAGAGGGTGCTTTCCCACCTCATAAATGAAGGATGCTTTCCCACTGGTAATGCAAACCTGTGTAACAGGCAAAAAAGATGGTTGCTGAGGTAATATTAAGTAGAGCTGAGCAAATTTGAAATTACTGCTCCACAGGGAAATTCAGCTATTTAAACGCTTGGGTTTTGTACCTAACTGAGTTGAAAAATTGGAACTTGTCAAAGAACAGTATACTGTAAAACCTGCTTTGGTGGTGAGGTGGTGACATTTCGTTTTGAGTTCACACAGAATTAAACTGCAGTTCTGTATTGTTCTATATTGCTATATACATCTCTCACAGTATACCTGTACCTATATGTTCTCCAAAATGCGCCATACCCCTCCATCCAGTATAAGGTTGCAGTGGACCATAAACTTCAGAGGGAGTTCGACCAGTAGGCACATACTTGAATTTTGATGTGAATAGTTGTCTGCCAGTATCAGTAATAGGCATTCTATTAAGGAATAAAAACAATCTGTACAAAACACTTGCAAAAAGTGATTACTATTGTGTGTTTGTACAAGAATTGATTAAAACTGTAAGGTATTAAATCTTCATATATGAACTCTACAAAAGACTAAATGCCTGGTTCAACAAAATCCTTGTCTACTTCCACTTTCTTCCTCTATTTGGACTTAATAAATACTATTAAATACTCTAATATGAATATCTGGACTATGCTTTAAGCCCAAGTTTCTTAACTAGAAGGTGGAAGGAAACCATAATATAGTCCTGACAGACAGTGGTACAATGAATAGTGCTACTATCAAAAAGTATCACCATGTTTACAGTCACTATAGCTGTGCTGTACAGAAGTCTGAAGAGCTGTGTAGTTATAGGCTATCTTAGCTCTTTGCAAGTAAAAGATATCCAGTCAATTTTTTAGCCTGCTATAAATATTCCTGGAAAAAAAATCCATATGGCACAGCAAAACCACAAGGGAAATTATACTTTTTTTTTTAAGTTACTCCTGCTAGAAAAATAGAAAGGCTTTCTGTTTATTATTATATTTATGAGGTAATTTCAGTGAAACCATAAAAGTATTATCTCATGAACTGCAGAAGCTTTCATTTATTTTTCTGCTAGATCACCAAATGGACCACTCTTTCAGGTGTGTTGCAAAAATGGAGTCAATTTCCTACAGTGAAATTGCATCAAAATAAATGGGATGGTTGGGTGACATAGGGTTTCTTTTGTAGTGGGAAAAAACCAAAAGATTGTTATACAGATAATTGCCAGTATTTTCTCTGAAACTTTTATGTGGGACATGTCATGCATTTAATGTGCTCAATTCAAGCTTCCCTTGTTATATGGTACATAGTGATAAAGCATATGGACAGACTTTAGATTTACTTTAATGTTCCAGTGTATATGAAAATAACAGCCAGATATTGCAGATGACATAGTTTATACAAACATCAGTAACAATTTTACTGCTTTGCTTTCCTGTCTCTTTCTCCTGCCAAAACAAGCACCTAATTCCAGAATGCCTTCCTGGGAACGATTTCTTTATTTAAAAAAAAAAAAAAAAAAAAAAAAGGTGACATTCACAAAAAAGTATGGAGTTTTGGAAAGTTACATTCATCTGAATAATTTAAGGATATAAAAAACCCTCACAGTCCTAGTTTTTATATTTGTGAGTCATTTTTATTTAAAATACTTGATGAGTTATTGCATTTAGATGGCTGTGTTATTCAGATGAGAGTCTTCTACTCTGAAGATTGTCAATGAGGATTCCAGACGAATTAAGTATCTGTTGGTAAATAATTTCCTACTCAGAATGACTTTCCCACAGAAAGAGTCAAACCGTCTTCTAAACACACCCACTAAGGAGACTTAGATTATAGTGACTTATCTGTATACATGGAAAGCTGACTAAGGAAAGTGGTTTCTTTACCTCCTAGACAAGTGAGCATTCCCTAAAATATTTTTGCAGAATGTTTTTGCGTTTACCATTGAAGTTCATCTAAAAAAGTGATAAAGTTTCTATGGGTTAGCTGCAGAGCACATTTTGTGGCATTATGCGGCTTTGCAGTGACCGAAGACTACAAACTGGGGATAAAGGTGGAATTAGAATGGGAATAGCAGTAGGATAAACAGAAATAAATAGAAAATATCTGAATCTTAGAGCTAGGCTTTACATTGGACAATTAAGAATTGCAACATCTCTTTTATAGGTATGCCTGAGCCTCTTACGTAGACCTAAGTGGAAAAAAAGTAAAGTAGAAATACTGGAAATTGTGAAATACATGATTCCTAAAGAGTGGAATACATTGGAATAGCAGTATTCTAAATGTGAATGCTTAAAGCCGACCTCATAATATCAATGTCCTTGGTACCCACTAAATTTATACACTGTGTTGATAACAACATGTGGACACAAACCTTTTTTTTCCATGAAGCGGAAATGTGGATGTCAAAGAAGTTTAAAACCTCAGCTGCTGCACATAGCTTTTAACTATGGCAAGCTCATTTTTGACATGTCTACCAGTCACTGTCCTGGGAGGGATTCTGATTCCCTTCCCTTCCCTTCCCTTCCCTTCCCTTCCCTTCCCTT
>Ga0065711_1008676_pt1 | contig 14737 bp, 4 predicted proteins | sample Hoacrofraction12_FD_59098 | JGI IMG/M metagenome (GOLD analysis project Ga0065711, IMG submission 59098) | Hoatzin crop microbial communities from Cojedes, Venezuela - Epithelial fraction 12 v2 (version 2) | ecosystem: Host-associated > Birds > Digestive system > Esophagus > Crop | place... | reverse complement strand
CCCTTCCCTTCCCTTCCCTTCCCTTCCCTTCCCCTCCCTTCCCTTCCTCTTTCCTTTTTTTTCTTTTTTACTCTTTTCTGTCTTCTCTCTTTTCTTCATGGTGACATGAAGAAAAATGAAAGCAGACAATAAGGTCATGAGGATGTATGTTACGAATGAGCATGTATGTCCTCTGGCACACTGTCAATCACCAGTCTGATAACAATTCAATACAAACAGTTCAGCGGCACTTTATAATGGCACTAATTACAATAACTCATCTCAGTCTTGACAGGCTACTTTGTTTTAGAGAGAGACACATACTCTGTATGGTAAGTGTAAGGTTGGTAAGTGTATGCAAACAAACCAAATAAAACATATGTACATGGCGTTAATCATGTAGTTATTTACTACTCTGTTACTGCTTTGAAAATTTGTCTTTCCTATTAAATAACCCACAGAGACTGGTGGTTAAGATTACTCTGTGGTGAAGATTACTATTACATTTAGAAAATTACTGTTAATTATCTGAATGCTGAAGCTCTGCATTAAACATACAGCGTCAAAATTATTAAGTCCACCTAGAATAGCTCTGTGACAGACAAATAGAAACAATTTCAGTGTAGGGAGAGATTATAAATTTGAAATGTACGCTTTCCATCACTAAGCTACGGGATGCTGAGGGATGGATGCTGCGGGGTTCTGAAACACTCAGCAAATGGAGGCAACAACAACAACAAGGCAGATAAGAGAACTGCAACCATCTACAGAGTAATGGTCCCAAAAGATAGGAAAAAGTTAGTGACAAGTAATGCAACTGGGTGGGTTTTACTTTAGCGATATGCTGCTGAAAATTATGAGCTTGCTCAAGTTTCAGTGACTTCAGTGAAAATTCCTGATTCTCAACAATGAAGACAATACATTTAAAAGAAGTTTCTAATTTTTCAGAGTTCCATTTTGACAGGAACCAGAAAAGCTGTTTAGAAGGGCTCTGTCTTCTATAAAAACACTTGGAAAAGAAACACCAAACTGACCAAATGGTATCTTTAAGAAATTATTTGATCCAGGGAAAATGTATACTGCAAAAGTGCATTAGTATGCGTGAAAAATTGACTTCACTTTTAAGGAGAACTTACAAAATCACACAATTGCGTTTTCACAGTGCATTATAGAAAGAAGGAAAACAGCAAGATGAAACACCGATAGTTCAGCCTTCAAGCCTTTTATTAGACAGTCTGCATGTATGAGTCTCAGCAGGTTTTCATAATAAGAGCTAATGACAAAGCCTATCCATCCATCCCTTTCATTTCCTCCTTTGTGCAAAGCATTATCATGATTTTTCACTCTCTGAAATACTTTTCTCCAATGTTCTTTTCCAAAATTAACATCTATGTAATAAAAGAATAAGCATTTCAGCAACAAACCTGCATTCTAATGAACAAATTTGATAAATAAACTTATACTACTGATGAAATTACTTTTTAAAAAAGCACCAGCTTTGAAATTCTGGAATTTCATACTGAATTCCTTTAGAGCATTGGAAGGCATTAACAGGTCACCCTGTCACGAGTGCCAGCACTTGCGATATTTCTAGGAACTAAATGGTAAACTCTTGTTTCCTGATTGCTCTAAATACTGAGTTGAGAAAAGCTAGTTTATAAAACACCTTGATAGAAAGCAACTGGTTGTTCATCCGGAGACAGGACTTGTTTCAAGCAAGTAGGCATTTCAAGGAACGACAATTCAGCTACTCATTAGCAGAGATGAAATTATACTTTTAAAACTCTTATTTTGGAAAAGTAATTTATACTGGGAAGGCAAGAACAATTTATTGGTTTTCTTTTAATTATTCTGTGAGTGTGAATTTTTTAAAACTTTGATTGATCTTGTCAAAACTATTAAATCTACTGGATTTCATTATAGCCAGCTTTCATTTATAACCAAGCAAACTCAATTCTGTTTCTTGTTCACATCTTTGTACATTCCCATGATACACTTTCCATCAAATACGATTTTATGTACGTAGGCTCTTAAACTACGTCTTCATTTTGCATGTTATCCTTACCAATAAGAACAGGGAAATAAAACAACTCATCTTCGTAAAAGGGGATTCACTAGGCACCTTATACTACTATATCCTGTATTCATTTCCTAGTCCTCCCAAACCTCCTTTCTCCTCAAATGCAAAAATTTCTTCTTCATTTCCTAGCATAATCTACCTTCATTTGATTTTAGTTTTTAGGTAGCTTAAGGGATACAACTGTGATTGCTTGGATTTTGTTTTTTCTCCTTCAGTGTTACTACAAAGACTAAGTAACAAGAAGCATCAAAGTCATTTTGTAAGACCAGTAGCATTTCAAGCAAGTTACATTTTGTCTCAAGCCTTGTGACACATTTGTTTTAATTATGTTTTACAGGTCTCCTCTCATTGTTCCCATCTTAGAGTTGAGGCAACTGTGATGATCTGGAAAACCAAAGCTTGAAAGAGAAATAATCACAGTTACAAAAACACTGGGAAAACTCTGGATGACTGTTACAATCCTCCATAGTGTCAAATGTAAGGACAGTGTGCTAAACATTATGCAATGCTAGATTCCTTGGATTTCAAGACAGAAGTCACAACTTTACTTATACTGCCTGCCTAAAAAAATGCAGAAGATATACAGTAAGATATGCAACAAAACAACTTATGAATCAAGATCATAAAAAGATACACACATAAATTAGAGAATCTCAAATCTGTCATATTTTTCCTTATGCAGAGAATACTCTGAATATCTTTTTTGGAGATGTGAGGCAAAATCACATCTAAAATTTCAGCTTGTTATTAAGCAGCTTTAACTCTGTAACTCATCTTCTATGCAACTTTTCCCCTGTAAATTTCTCCTTTATCTGTTGGATTATGGAATGATGGATTATGAATTATGGAATTGCTCCTGGGCAAATGTCTGCTTGGAAGTGGGACACCTCACTGTAGTCAACACCACATGGATCAAAGTACTGTTTGAGTGACACGGTGGGCAGGCAGAAGCTGTGCTGGTGGGACTAAATTTTTTTCTCTGAAACTTTGACAGTTAGCAGCTAAGGTCAGAAGCATTTTTCTATTCACAGTGTCACAGTGTTTACAAAATCAGTCCACAAGATGGGAATCATGGAATCAGCCTATGTGAAAGTCCACTCATCTTATCAAAATGTGAACATTTGTTCATGAAGAATAAAAGCATTATCATTACAGCTGCTTTGAAAAATAAAAACCCCAAAGCAAAGCCAATTTAGCTGAAAATCATCTGGAATCTTTCAGAGATTTTGTTAGTTTTAATCAATATTTCAATTCAGCAATTCATCTCTAATATCACCTTGATTCTGTATATAAAACTGAATGTAAGGAGTGGAAAAACATATCTTTACAGGGATTCTGCTAAGACAAAAACAAAAAATTTGAAAAATAAAAAGACAAAATTAGTACATATATCTGCTATAAATTAAACATACTTATTTTTAAAAAAAAGTAAGATACTTTTAGGGCAATACAATAAAATCTTTAGACTAGTAATAATTCCTATATTATATAATAATAACTTCTTCAGAGTGGCAAGTTCACAGGACAAGGATTGATATGAATATTCCCTACTAATTATCAATGAGTATCTTACGCTTTTTCAGACATATAAGAGAGTGATTACTCATCCCTACTTTGATGTAGTGGGAGGTTCAGTGGGATACAACTGCACTTCTTTCTTCGTGACTTTTATGGCCTATGTATATTTTGTTAGAATATTGTTTTCAATTGGATTGTAGCTTTTGGCCTTATAGAAATACAGAACGGATACTCTGGGATATTATATGAACTGGACAGGCTCAGGGGAATCAAAACATTGAGGCTGAATAAAAATAGCAAGCTCTTTATATAGTCAAAGTTGATTAAGTATATTTAAGCTTTACTGAATTGATCCTGAGCAAAGAGACATCTTTAAATGGAATGCTCAAGTCCTGTCTCTATAATATCTGACGGATACAACTATTTATTTCTTAGAGAATGCCAAGGAACCAGATATATGATTTAAATTTTTAATCTGTAGTTATGAAATATATTTTCTACAAATTGAGGTCTTTCATAACCGACAGATCTTACTATATTAAAAGAGTTCAGTGAGATTCCCTCTTTTCAGTGGTCACCACCTTATCTTTTCAAGGACACAGAAAGTTATAAATATGTAAATATACATAGTACGGTAGGGATGTAGAAGATAAAAGTTTGCAAACAGATTCATAAGATCTTGGTGTTTGCATTGTCAGCATAGATATGACATACGTACGTAAGTATGCAGAAATATGTACGGAAATATCAAAAATCCAAATATCTATCCAATAACATTCCTGGACGTACCCAGTATTGTTTATTGAATGTTAATATATGCAGTTATATGTCCACAGGAAGCTATATGGAAAGCAATAGCCACCTTTTGTCTTACAGGTGCTTCATTTAGAATGAGATAAATCACACTCAAGACTCCCTTTGACATAGTGAGTAAAACCCCACCATCAACAAGAGAGGCTAGGGTGATTGCTGCAGCGGCTTCATAGGAGGCGTCTATGACTTCAAGTAACAGGAATCCCACCCAGATTGGGACAAATTACAATTTAGCAGCAGGTCCTGTGATCTTAACTTCTTTCTCAGAAAAGAAATCTACATGCTGGAGAAAGTACAGAGATCTCTTTTTAAGATTTATTTCCCATGGTAATATAGGAATTATTTGCCTACATGAGGCAAAATGAAAGGTCTGAAAACAAGCATGAGAACAAACATTTGAAGCCACTCTTCTAATATGTAAAAGAGAATTTGTAATAATCTGTCAAAAATACAGATAAAACTAAGGTAGAACAGGAAATTCAGTGACATTTTTTCTCAGTTAACTTTTTGGTTTTTAGTGAAAATCCCTCAGATATCATTCCATTTCTTCCCAGTGCAACAACTGTTACACAAGCTACTTCCGGTTTATAGTTTCAGTAGTTGTGATAAGATCAATTCCCCATTTCCATATTTTCAGTTTTTCTCTAGGTGTTGCAGACAGTGCAGAAGTTCTGTCTGCATTTTCTAAATGGATTTATTTCCTACAACCAATAAGCACAGACCTAACTATCAGAAGATTAAAATTTTTTTTTGTGAACAAAGGAAACTTGGCAACATTAAAAAAGGCAAATCAAAGGAAAAATGTAACCACTGAGTGACAAAACAACTGAAAATAAGAGAACTCCAAGGCATTTGTGGAAGAAAGTACCTTACCTCTCCGACAGCAGAAAACCAGTCTGATCATATGTTCATGGAAAGGGATGTTTTAAGAAGGATTCTAAGAAGTTTCCATAGCCATGGCATCCTATTTGCACCACTGTAAGACTCGTAGCCATTAGACTGGCATACTCAGAAAATATGAAGAAGATGGTACACTTTAAGGTATTGTAATATCTTAGTCTTGCTACATGGTCTGTTGTACCTTTCTGCCTCATATGAACACACCTTCCCTGGATATGATTTGTAAGACCATTCAGATTGTTCAGCTACACACCGTAAAATTTTCTTTTCAAGCTGAGAAGATTGACTCTCTAAGATTGGCCTTTTCAAAACAGTTAATCTATTTAGAATGGTCTTACTGCATCACTATTGTCAAGAGATTTCAAATCTTACCTGAAGAAACACTTCATTTCTCTGTACAACAAATCTTTGTACAGCTTGGAAGAAGGAGACTGCAATTCGTATAGATTAAATTCCAGATATACTGACTTAAACAGACTATACTATTGACTAAGCCAAAGTGTAAGTTTAAAAATGTGCAGCTAGTGAGTCAGGGGAGGATTTTCATTAGTTGTAAATTCCTATCCATAGCCCGCATAATCCTAAAACTGCTAGGGTGAGAAAAAAAGAACTCTCATTCTTATAGTTACGCTTGATAACATACTCCCTCTGAACTCTTATTGAACACAATTCTGAACTGAGTCACACTGTCAAAATGCTCAGAATAAAGGGAACAGCAGAGTCCTTCAAATCTAATGAGTATTTCTGTGTCATGAATAACAAGATTCTTCTGTTTGCCAATTGATGAAATGAATTACATGGTTCATGTACCAAAATTTACATACTACTTCTTCTGGATCACTTTGTAAACTCTTATTTAAAGAATCCTTTCTCTCATAATAAGCAAACTAAATTAAACTAGAAAACAGTAAGATACTAAGTTGTGCTATTCAGTGGAAGGACTGGAAGGAAACAGTGAACAGCTGAAGGGAAGACCAAATGACATCTAAATACAGGCTGCTGATTTTCACTGGATAAATGGCAGAGTAGCTGTATCATACCGACACTTAACAGAACAAGTAATAATTTTAACTGCCTAAATGAGACCATATAAAGGTACAGAAAACAAGTCTAAGCAATTTATTTAAAAGTTGAAAGGTTCTTGTTTGTACCTTGATTTATTGACTCAGCCAAATAGAGATTGAGTGCCTGGTCCATTTCACTGTAATTTCAAGCAATAAAACACAGTTTTCAATAAACTGAGAAGTTAGCTATACAAAATTAATGGTGTTGTAAAATTGCATTAGCCTAAGTTTCCACTGTGGTTTCATATGACTTTTTCACATCAGGTGTCTCTTCTTACATTTCAATGAGAAGAGCAATTGACATCCAAAAAGTGTTCCTAACTATGAAGCATAAAATAACACCTGTGGCATCAAACATTCACCTATCATTATAACGAGAAAAGTGTGGTGACATAACGGTTTATACAAAATAGATGATTTTGCCAGGAAACAAAAATAGATTACGTGCACTCTTTCTTTCTCCAAGATTTGAATTGTTTTCCTGTTATTATGGGTGTTAGAACTAAAATTAGTTTAAAGTATTTCACTGTATTTTCATTCAATGACCTCTATCCAACAAACAAAATTTTCACCAGAATATTTTCCATTACAAGAATTTGATTTTTTTCACTTGTATGATTTTGAAAGTTAAGCAAAGAAAATGGTCTTAGAGTTTTCATTTATGAGGAAAATCTGAAAAGCATCCACATTATTTTTCAATAGATAATACAGTTTTTCTTCAGTATGGTCTGAAGGGTTGGTGTTTTTTTTTGTTTGGTAGGTTGTGGGTTTTTCTGGTGTCTTCAATCTCTTTAGAAAACAAGACCCTAATTCTTTTAAGAAAATCCTCATATTTTGAGCACACCCAGTTATTCCTGGTCCACATTAGAGCCCAGAATTACAGCTAAATATGAAATAGTTCTTTTTATTTGTGAATTCCATAAGAACCACACTTACAATAAAGATTTTTTTTTCATTTACATTAGCCTTTGAAAACTTTCTGTGTAATCTAAAACTCCTAGACCTAAAGAAAAGCTAGTATGACAGATAGACTAAGATCCTCATCTATTCTGATATTTTAGAGACAAGAAATGCAAGTTTGAGTGTTCATTTCCTTTGTTTAGTGCTCATGCTGGAGGCAAAATCAAATATACTCTGCAGACCACACTATTACACCCTCATATTCCAGGGACTTCTGCAAATAGTGTTTTTAATTCCTGATTTTAGTAGTACTACAGTATCATCTCTCATTACTTCATTAATTGAAACAGAAAATCACATTAGCATGGTTTCTTCTGTTAAAAAGTCTTCATTCTTAAGCCTTCAGTAGCACTAAAATTGCTTATATGAGCTCCTTGGTTTTTAATTTTGCAGATACGGCCTGGTAAAACTTGCAGGAACAAGTTACAAATGAATGAGGCAAAGTGGGAAGTGCTGAGGGTAGCTGGACAACCTGAGGAGCGTGACTGTACACAAAGGCCTATTGAAAGAATTTAAGTCTGAAAACCTAGATAAGAAACTCATATGACTGGACTGTGGAGTTTCCATGAATCTGCAGGCAATTAATCTCTGAGCTGCAATGACCCTCTCATAGGCAAGAAACACAGTTACCAGGTTACGAAAAAGTATATCTCCATAGTAAGTAAGATAGTGGGAAGAAACAGAAGTCTCTCAAAGCTCCCGTTACGTTGACATTATTAGTCTCTGCTGCAAATGATAACTGTTCTTACCAACATGTAGGATGTCAGTGCATGCAGTGTTAAGACAAGTTTACTTAAAGCAGCCTTTCATCTTTCACTTAATTCACCATTACATAATGCAATGGGGTCAACCGACAAACAGATACACATACAGATTATTAGAGTCATAACTATATGTACTAAAAAACACCTTGTCTGACCCTTGCACAAATTGAATTGGAATCAGATACTTCCATCTTTGTGAATTAAACTACAGCAAATACAGAAACACAGCTGTGGGTTTTTTTCTGAAGCTACTGTGGATTCAAAGTGGAAGGCCAGAAACTGAAAAGATTTCTGGAAGCATAACATTTAGATTCTTCATGCTAAGTCTCTTTATTGATTCATCAAAGTAATTTTAGCACACTACAGCTTGATACTGCAAGACTGGCAAAGATCAAAGACTACCAGAAACTAGAACACCTCCAAGACACTAAAAATGAACTGTGAATTAAAAATAAAAGTTGCATTAAAGGAGGATAAAATTGGAAACAAATTAATGTTCTACAATGAGCACTAGTGCTATATTGGTGCTTGCTGAAGTTTTGCTAGGATAACATCTGTTCAGTTCAGTCTGGGTTTGACAAAAGGAAGAAACTTTTATTCATGGAGGACCAAGGGGCCTTGGTGAATAAAAAGAGATGAGAAAGTAAAAAGGAAAAAAGAAAGAGCTTCCACCTTTTCTGAGGTTACATGGAACTCCTAGAAATATTCAGTGTGTTTTATTCAGATGGAGATGTTGATCAGAAAAATTAGATATTGTCTCAGGATTTCAGGTTTGCTCAACGCTATATTCTTTCTAAAAGATTTCAGGAGGCTCCATGCTACAGGTTGCATTACTTATTTTTCTTTTTAAAAAAGATATGTTAATTACTTTTCTAAATTTACCTATTTAGAAGAAGAGATATGAAAAATTAATAAAAATTCTCAAAGGTCAAGGCTATGCCTCTATCATTTAGCCAAAGTCCTTTTGTCTTCATAAAAATACGTCTCTTTCACAGATGCCATACAAAAAAGATCTGATTTGGATGTCTCTTACTTCAGTAAAAATCATTAAAGAGCAGCTCTATGATCCTTAAAAGAATTCTGTCCTGAAACACACTTAAATCACAACTTCAGCTGTAGAACGACTGCCCTGAAAAGTGTTAGAAAAGAACAAAAGTAGTCCGACCTGCTAAAATCCTCATACGTTAAAGGTTTCAAAGCCTCATATGTTAAAAAGCAGTAATGTAACCGCCATCATTCTGTGAGATTATGAGCCCACAAATCAATAAAATGTATCACTTCCAGAGATCTCTGATATTGGGAATGAGTTCAGTGAAACAACACTGGAGAACTGTGTAGAGTGGAGGAGACCGAAAGTGCATTTTTCATCTATGTCATATTGAGCAATACGATGCCAGGCTGGGACAGAAAATATGGTAGTGGCATTAGCCCTGAGAGGCAAGGATTGTGGTTCCAGGTGTAGTGTTACACGATATTGTTGTGTTGTTTCGAAGATCTGTCTGCATTATGCTGTATAATTCTGTCAGCCTGCTCAGTTTTCTAACCAGGCACTGGTTAGAGACCTGCCCTAAGTCATGCTAAACCTTAACTACTCATCTTCCTCGTCTCCTAAGGGAGAAAAAGGTCAAGATCTGAAAGAATTTAAAGAAAAAAATGCTGAATAATTCACATATAAACAATTTCTCTTACAGGTGTTTCTAGAAACATGATGATTTTAAATTACAAATCCTCCGATGAACCTCTTGTCTTTACAAGCAAGATTCCAAAATACAAGAGGGATTCTTTAATACTTCTTCAAAATACTTTTTTTCTTCAAAGCACGTCCAAGTATATTAATCCAGCTCACCAACTCTTTGGAAAGAATGCTGACATCTGGTTGCAGTATAAGAATACAGAGAATTGTATGCTTCCGATAACATACAGTGAAGAAGATTGCAATAACTTCATCATGTACTCATCTGAGAAAATAAAAGGCACTGAATGGTGTTTGCCCTTGTCTATGGCTGTGCATATTTGTTCTTTCCTTCTAAGTAAAAGTAAACTGTTTTTCAGTAAAGATGTTTCCACTGAAAACCGGCTTATTTCTATTTAATAATTGTCTCGGTCTCGATTTACTTGGAGATAGGCTTAAGTCATGGGGTCAAAATCCGACCTACAACAATCCTGTTTGAAACAATGACTAAAAAAGTGGAAAGTACTGTTTCAGACTTTGCATTCAATTCAGGAAATGTTAATATAAAATTATCTTGCTCTGGGAAGTAAAGCTGCTAGAAAAGTTAATCTTCTTTGCTTTCTTGATAATACTGCATTTCACAGTACCCCCACCAATTTCCTTTAAAGTTCTGTGGACTAAGGCAGTACTCCCATACTTTCATTTATTAGTCAGATCAGACATTTCATTGACTGAAATACAACTTTTAATAACAGTTCACAGGTCAACAATGTCAACAAACCAATCTGTCTCTTTTGAGAGCTATATAGGTTCCCATTAAATAAAGGCCATTACCCCTGTGATGCTAAGTGGAACTAATTTCTCCTGAATGTATATTTTTCCGGATTTAATAAAGGAAAACTATGTGAAATAAACAAAATTTTAGGAGTTAGAGGAAAAAAAAATAAATATAAGCTACTGAACATATAGCTGCATATGTTCGTATATCTTTTTTACCCATTTACAAATACTGGAAAACTTTACATTTCTGCATTAGATTTAAAGAATCTCTCTAAAAGGTTTATTATGCCTGGGAGGGCAAGCAAAAAATTGGCAAGTTTTCTACATCGTTTGGAGCACACTTTGAGGTTCAGCAGACTCTTCAGTGAAACATTCAAGCAAATCTTTGAAAATTTAAAATTTCTTCCTCTAGTTGCATGGAGGTCAGATAATCTGCTTTGAGGCTACCTGAACACAGTGAAATCTATAACTTCTACATTAAAATGAGGAGTTGATTGTTTTTCATTCAGCGAGTGTGAAGAATCAATGTAGAAATACACAGTCTATTTTAAGCAGCATAAGTTGTTTCCTCAGACTTTATTCTTGAGTGACTTCCCATAGAAGTAGGGTCAATGATACTGATTTGTGATAATGTCATTTTAAAGTACTCAGTCCTAGAAATTTAAATTTCCAGAAGAAAGCAGCTGGCATTGGCAGCATCTCTGCTGCAGGTTTTCCTGTCGATGACCTGGGACAGTAGGCTGCTCCACTAAAAATAACCAGGGAATTATGAAAACCACCATGAGTCAACTATACCAGAGCTTTGGCACCTGCTAAGTCATACATTTCTACAGCTTTAGCCCTCTCCTCTCTGCCTCAGGCTAGCTAAAAACAATGACCATATCAAGGAAACAATGTGGCGGTTTCCAGCTTTTGCTGAGGGACAGGGTTTGTGCTGCATCAGCCCTGAGCAGCTGGCGGAGGCTGGCTGCTGGCTCCAGCTGCCCCTTCCTTGGCCAGGTTAGTCCGTTGCTGTGGTGCTGTCAATGGGGCCCTGATTCGCTTGCTGTGAGCTGGCCAGGACTTCTTGTCATACCAAATGTCATTATGCCTTTGCTTATTTGAAACTGGATGGAATTCACTAAGCGCCTGAGTAAGGTCCACTGAAACTTCCTAATGAGACCCTGTGTGTATCGGCCCTGTCACAGTCAGCAGAGGTAGTTACTAATGGCAGGTTTCACCTTCCTTATACATGTGCATATTTATTTTTAGAGGCTAGTTTCAAATCCTTGAAAGAGCCCACCCCTTACTGTATTAAATCATAAATTCTCTTTTGTAATGACAATGTCGATACACAGAGCGATTAACATTGATACCATAAAAATATCTTCAACGGATGGTTTTATCCTTTGATTGTTGTTCCTTTCCCACTGTGATACCTAAGACTTGTTTCTTTTTTATGACAGAAACATCTTTAGAAGCAGTGGGAGACTTTTGTTCAGATCAGCAGAACAATAAAATGTAGCATTTTTTCACCTAAGAATTATTGCTTGCCTCTTTAGAAACACGATTAAAAATAACACTGTTTCTTCTGACTCATAAAATAAACCAGTATTGAGTGCTGATGAGGAACCCCACCATCCCTACTAAAACAAGCACAGGGCATATGCTGTACTTCAGCTTCAGGACAGTTCCTACAACAGATCATATGCTTTTACTACTGTCACAGAGAAGATTAGCAGTATCTCAAAATCTTACTGCAGCAGCAAAGCTTTGACTAGTTATATCCAGATCTCTTCTGGTGATATTTTGTTTGCCCAGTAAGCTTTTGCACTGCTATTAAACACTTAATAATTTCAATTTAGATGGATGGTGAGGGGGTTGATTTGAAGAATACTGTATTTTTGCAACTAGTTCAATGGCCCATTGTTTTGATTGGATTATTTTTCCATATACAGAGAAGTTTACATGAAGAATGTAGTACAATTTGAGGAGGAAAAAAACCCAGTAACTGCAGAGAAATTCTCTTAGAAAATGATTTGTTTTCTCCAACTGCAAACCTTAACCTAAAGTTCATGCTTGGCTATAGTATCCCTTTTATGCTCCTGATGTTTTATTGGTTATATCATAATCTGAGATATTACCTTAGGAGTATGATAGATAATATCAAGCAACACGAATATTAAGAGAAGACATACCATGAGCTATGATTTTATAAAAATGGCTTTTTACTCGATTACCATTTTTCTTCCACTGTGATATTCAGGAGGAGGGGAAATGTCTTCCTTATTCTGCCTCCATACTATCTTTCCTCATCATATTATTCATTACTGTGCCATTGGTGTATATGGTGTTCACTCTCAGTTCAACTTCTAATTTATGTAATGACTTTCACTGGAGATAGTTTGCTAAGTAGTCAAACTTGAGATGACAAATTCCTTCCAAGGTCATTTTCTCTTCCTTGCGTATTCATCTAATCACAAACTACTGATCTGCTTTCACTGACATTAACTTTACTTTAAATGAAGAGATATTTGTGCTCAGAAATATAGTGGTATTGCGGTTTGAACTAGCAGGCTAAGCTTCAGTATGACTTCCCATCACTGCGTGCTGTTTAATTAGATTTTATTCAGACACTGCTAAATAGAAACTCTAATTATAGTATTGACTTACGAATCCTTACAGGCAACATAACGGGTAACGTAGTCTGATCTACAAAAGTCCTGGATACAATGAGAATAATTTTCCTATCTCCATGTAGAATTCTTGCCTTCATTAAAAAAAAAATGAATAAGAATAATAAGTCATCAGTCAAATGTCTTGTATTTGTACTGCCTTTAAAAATCTCTTTAAGCTCCCTGGAGACAAGGCTTTAAAGTAACATCAAAATAATGTCTAAAAAATTTGTTAAGATAGTGTTCTGGTTTTCATTAAAACAGAACTGATTCTCTTCTAGTGAATCTTCCTCACAGCTAACTTCTTGTAAGTAACTGCATTTTTCTGAAGCTGGCTGCATATTTTACAGACACTGTCCACTCCAAAGCTGATAACACCTAATGTTTATAGTTACTCTGAGCTAACAGTAGGAAAGGAATGCAGAAAAAGGCCTCTGTTTATAATTATTACCATAGCAGCCAAGGTCACCGACAGACCTCTTAGGTCCCGCAAGTGAGGAGTTGTAAAGGGTCGCACTTGCAGGCAGGGGTGGACAGGTGACCCAACATTGACTAACATGGTATTCCATGCCATGCATGTCATACTCAGTTTAAAGCTGGGGGATCACGAGGGTCTCACTCTCTTCATCCATCCTGCCTGTGATCCTGATCCAGATTGTGATCCATGCATCCCTGAGTCCAGTTCCTGTCTGCTGCCGAGGCCAGGCCGGGACTTCCTGGTGCTGCCTGGCAGCTGCCGGCGGGATGCCAGCGCCCGGCACCCAACTCCGGGAAACTCAGTATCAGTTTTGTGTATTTTGCATTATTTCTCTTATTATTAATATTATTAGTAGTAGTAGTGTTATTAGTAAAATTTTTTGTGTTCAATTTGTGAGTCTCTCTCCCTTTTCCTCCTTTTCCCTTCCTCTGGTGGGAGGGTGGGGGTTAACAGAGAGCCTCTGTCACTCAGTTTATTGCTGCCCTGCTTTAAAACGTCACAGTAAAATTAGGTGAAAATAAGAAGAGGGCTATGTCTCACTGTACTATGAATAAAAGAGAAAACATAAAGAATATTCCCAAGACATAGAGAAAGCAAATATTACGGACTGTCATCTAGAAAATTCCATGTCGTATGTTTGAACATTATATTTGAAACAAACATTAAAAAGTACAGTAGAAAATAATGTCTACAGGTTCTTATCAACAGGGATAACTATCTAGTAAAACTCTGCTCAAGTCAATTTTGTGAAAAAAACAAAAATTAATCCCTTTGTCCATCCTTAGGGTGGAAAAAATAATTAAGATTTTTAACTACTCGACTTGAACCCTTCAGACACAATATCCCAACCAAGAATAAATATCTCTTCTTCACACCTTTTAGGTGGTGTGGTTTGTTTGATTTTCTGTTATTTCTCTTCTTTTGTCTCCTGTTTAACAGAAGTAAACCTAATAAATGCTTATAAATATCTGAAGGGTGGGTGTCAGGAGGATGGGGCCAAGCTCTTTTCAGTGGTGCCCAGTGACAGGACAAGGGGCAATGGGCACAAACTGAGGCACAGGAAGTTCCATCTGAA
>Ga0065711_1007972_pt1 | contig 14737 bp, 18 predicted proteins | sample Hoacrofraction12_FD_59098 | JGI IMG/M metagenome (GOLD analysis project Ga0065711, IMG submission 59098) | Hoatzin crop microbial communities from Cojedes, Venezuela - Epithelial fraction 12 v2 (version 2) | ecosystem: Host-associated > Birds > Digestive system > Esophagus > Crop | place... | reverse complement strand
CCTCCCCCCCCCCCGCCTGCCGAGGGGGAGGATGCGCTGAATCGCCCAGCAAGGGCCCAGGGCCCAAAGGCTTCACGGGGCACACGCGTGAGACGCAAGAGACCTTTGAGAGCGCCTTCTGCACTGAACCTGAAATCGCAGACTCCTGGGGAAATCCCAGCCTGGTTCTGTCCTTCCTGTTCAGTCGCGACCGGGCAGCGAGCGCAGCAGCTCTAGGAAACCGGCTCACCACCGAGACGCGGGCTGGGGTTCACCGTTCACCGGTGTCACGGCTGGGGAGGTTTCACATCACACTTCTGCACTGCTCCGCTGGAGAGGGCAAAAACCCCAGCGGCCAAGCAGCCAGACCCCTGGTCCTGGAGCGATGGCGGATGGGGAGGGGGCAGCAAGCTGACCCCACCGTGTGGGGCAGGCGATCCCAGCCCAGGATCTCGGGGTGCCCAGCTAACTCGACTGCCCCGATTCCTGCAAACCGCCCGCCCAGGCACTGCTGCACCCCCTGCTCCCGGGCCGGGGCTCGGTGCAGAGCGGAGGGGCACAGACCGGGATCCAGATGGCCCAGGCCCTGTCCTAGATACCAGTGCAAGCTGTACAAGCAGGGGAGCAGAGAGCCCAAGGACACGTTGGCAAAGAGCTGGAGCTGAACTGAAGCCAGGCAGTTGCTTGGCTGTGAGCAGCTCTGACTGGCGGGTCACAGGCAGGGGAGCGACTGCCAAACCAGGGGTGAGCTGGAATTTTGCTCCCCGGGGTGCACTGGCAGCGGCGGCGGGGTTGTGAGCAGGAGCAGGCAGAGTGCCACCACCTCCTGTCGATGGGACGAGACCCTAAAGGTGCCGTCTTTGGGAGGCTGCAGCTGTTTTGCTCTGGGGCGAAAGCAGGTGAACAGGGAGAAAGCACAAAAATCTGCCACTTTTACTGTTAACCCGGATTCCGGACGCTCCCCAGCGCTCAGGCAGGACACGCAGCGCTCAGGCAGGACATGCAGGGAGGCAGGGGGCTGCGTGAAGAGGAGCACGGAGCAGGTCCCTGGGGCCAGGGACCCAAAGGCTGCACCCTGGGCTGGCCCCGCCACACAAGAAGCGTCCCACGGCAGCCGTGCCGGGGACCCCCCTTCTGCTGTCTGACCACGATGCAGCTCAGCTACCGCGGCCCGAGAAACGGGAGACCAGAAAATGCACGCAGGGGAAGGTGGCCTCTCCCGATCCCCTGGCTGATGAAGGAAGCTTGGCGGGGGCTCTGCGGCCCCCCACGATGAGGGGCACGCAGCCCAGGAGAACCCACGCACGCAAGGCTGAGAGAGGGAGCGGCAAACGGAACGGCACCCTGCAGTACGTCACCCATCCGTGACACCTCTCTCTGCAGGGCCACCGGCGCGCGGGACGCGCAGAGAAGCAAGTTTGGGGAGAAAAGCGCCCTGTAAGATGGCACAGCTGAACGCCAGGAGAGCCGAGGGCTGGGGAGGGCGCAGAGCCTGGCGCGCTCTGACCATGACCCCTAAAGACGAGAGCTTCAGTGCCACAGGACGATGCTCAAGGACCTTCCTCCAAGCCTTGCCAAGGAAGTTAGCTGGTTTTGCTGTCAGGAAAAGAGCATCTCAACCACCTAAACGCAGCCGGAAAGCCCCACCTCTGTTGCAATGCCTGCTGGCTCGGGGATGACGGGAAAGGCTCCGTCTCATCAGGAGCCCCCCTGCCTGCAGAGCGTCAGCCACGACTCGGAGGGGATGAAGGAGTTCAGCAAAAATTTGAACAAATCATAAATCTTCTCAAATTTCCAATTTTGTTGAGTTTCCGGATTTTTCTTGACTACAATCTCTTTAAAACCAGTTGTACGTGACTGCGTCCTCAAATTCCTGTTGCGAAATCCAAGTGTTGGGGAAGCACTTTTTAATTTTTATGTACGGTTTCAAGCTTGCCAGCGCTGGGACATTGCTCCAGCCCTCCCCGGTCCCGGGGCAGTGGCACCGAGCCAGCAGAACCTCCCGAGCGGCGAGCGCCCTGCCAGCCCCAGCACCGTCCTGCCGCTGCGACAGACACGCTCACGGGACGAAGCAGCCTCTTACAGGCTGCAGAAAGCAGCCCATGAGTCCCCAGTTCCTACCCCAGCGCACGAACCGGGCTTGTCTGAGCCTCTGGACCCAGCTGACGGGCTACGGAGGGGCACTGCCCCCTCCCTGCGTGCTTTACCGTCCCCAAACTGAGCTTGCCCCAGCATCTGAAGCACATCCCAACCCAGCAGGATGCTTCAGGAAGACATGGCTGTTGCTGCAAGGGAGCTGCTCCGCGGCGGCAAGGCTGTCACACACGGAGGAAAACCTCATCCATCTCACGCTGCCCAGTGCTTAAGCAGGCAGAAGAACCCAAGGGAGGGAAGAGTGTTGTAACCTGACGAGCTAATTAGGCTGAAACATGTCTGTTGACATCGGCGAGCAGAACGCGTGTTCCTGGGCCGCGGGGACCACAGCCACTGGCCCTTCCCGGGGACACAGCTGGAGGCTGCTGTGGTCTCGGGTCTCGCCACACAGAAGCAATGGTGGGAGCAGCAGGCTACGGGCAGGGAAAGCCAGGAGCACCTGAAAGCCTCAGAGCCATGGTTGGATGGTGCAGAGTCCTGGGGCAGTGCCGGTGCCAGGGGCAGCAGGCAGACAGCCCCACGCTGCTCCGGCACTCGTAAGGGCTCTCCGAGACGCTACAGGGCCTGAGCCCACGGTACCTGCGTGTAGGTGGGAGACCAGCAACGTCCCGAGCATCTCCAGCGGGCTTTGCTGGAGCACAAAGCATCGCTACAAGCACAGAGGAGCACCAGAAGGTTATGCCAAAGCCTAGGGTTGCTAGGAAGGGCCACAGGACCTAATCCTGTTCGCCACTCCTTCCCTTTCCCTGTGCCAAAGCAATACAGCTTCCCCCGGAGCGCAGCCCAGAGGAGCAGAGGGCAGAGACAGACCCTGCTGCCGGGGGTCCGACCGTGCTCGCTGTCCCCACTTCCCCCCCGTGAACTGCCCTGGCTGACTGGGCTCTGCCAGGCACATCTGGGCAGCAGCCGGCCCCAGGCCGAGGGCATTACAAACCCTGCTGAGATGGGATTTAACATCCCCCAGGGAGCTGAGCCCGCCTGCCTGCAGAGCTGGGAAGAACTGGGCACAGAATGTTCCAGAATGGGAAGGAGAGGGAAGAAACAAGAATGAACGCCCGGTGGACGCTTTTCCGTTGCCAACCCCAGAACGGCTGCCACAGCTCAGCACCACCAAGCTCCTCTTCGTTTGCTCCCGCACCTCTGGGGCCCCCTGCCACGCGGTGGGGCTGCCGGGGGTCTTCCTCCCGCCGAGCACACCGGAGCGACAGGGAGCGACACTTGGAAGCCCTCGGAGTGAAGGGATCATTGGCCCAGCTTGGCTGCTGGAACTTCTCGCGCAGGATGGGTGCTCGCTGCTCCCCTCCTTTCCAGCACAGAGAGAGGAGCCCACGTGCAGGTGACAGTGGCCACTCTGTGTCCCCACGGCAAGCCGGGCCGCATGCCGAGCTGAGTCTGCCTCCGAGGATGCTTTGGAAATACGACAGCAGGTGAAGGCGGGGTGTGAAACCACCCCTCTCCCCACGCCTGCAGCGTTTTGCACATCCCATGGTGGTGGCTCCAGTATGGAGAGAAGCTGGAGACGGGGATCCCGCTGCCAGTCGTGGCTTGCTGAGGGCTGGAGTGAGCGCACGTGCCGGGTAGCTGCTCCCCTTCCTGCCACCCCGGGCTCTGCTGCCTGCCGCCAGCGTCCGTGGGTCCATCTGCTGCGAGGCCAAGGAGCACCGTGTCCCACCGCTGCCTTTGCTCCATCCAACTCTGCCTCTTCGCAGGCCTCCGGCTCTGTTCAGTTCGTCCTTGTTCAGCGCTGCCCCTGGAAGTGCCCCCGACGGCGGCCGTTCGCTCAGACGCGTGGGCAGCAGGCGCGTTCCTCCACCCCGGGCCTTCCTCTCGCATCCGTGCTGCTGCGAGCGTGCCAGTCCCTCGGTTCTCGTCCGCCCCAAAGGCCTGCTCTCTCCCGGCAGCTCGTCCTGCCCATCGCGACACTCGGGGACGGCCGTGGGGCACCTCCTGCCCCAGGCGGGACTGCGGCCTCCGCGACGCTCCGAATCTTGCAGAGACCCTTGATGGACCCCGGTCACCTCCCGGGAGGAGCGGGAGCACCGCTGAGGGATGCTGCTGCAACTCGCTTTGCTGTCGAAGTTTCTTTTCCCAAATCAGAAGTGGCCAAAGCAAAGAGATGGTGAACTCAGCACGTGAGCGAGTTTGTTTTTTTTATAACGGGAGGTACAAGCCAGGCAAGGAAGAACATCCCCTCGCTGTGGCTACATTCGCTTTTAGTGGCTTTCAGAGCCGAATTTGAGAATTCCTCTCTTTATATCCAGTCTCTCTTAATACAATTTTAATATTCTGGTTGATCCTAAAGATGCAACATTAACTATAGAAACAGCAGCAGAAAAGCGTGGGGTACAAGACATTTTTTTATACAAAAAAAAATTCTTTTCGTTGCTTACAAAACATATGCAAAAGAAGCTAAAAAAACCAAAAGGCATTGCTATTTGTTCTACATAAAAAATCTCATAACTAATGTTCTTTTTTTTTAAAAAAGAAATATCAAGCTTAGGCACAATTTTGCTGCTGGCTGCTTGTGAACAAGCCAAGAGAACACGCCACCCCCTCCTAACTGAGTGATATGTATTGACTGTTCCGCACTTTATACTTAAGGCAATTTTTTTGTTTTTGTTTTGTTTTTGACAAAGTGTTTTTTCCACCCCTTACGTCATGCCAGGATCCGTCCACATCTGTCAGTATTAGCAGTACTAAAGTCTATGGTTCGAGAAGGTTGCAGGTCGCACCGAGGGTTTTCTTCCTACAGATCTCTGTATCCAGAGGAACAAAAAGATCTACAAATAAAAAACCCCAAAAGCCTGAAGTGAGAGAAACCCAAACGAGAATAAAAAACTGCTCCCTGTGGGGGGGGCCACAAGCCCCCCCGCCGCAGCCTCCGCTCCACAGGAGAAGCCAGCCCCGAGGGCTCGCCGCGCCTGCAGCAGAGCTGAGACACGAGCTCGGAGACACCGGCGGCTTTGCCTTTTTCAGTTCTTTCCCAGGGCAGCCCCAGGCACCCAGGGGCGCGGGGACACCAGGGGACCTCAGCCCCTCCACCCGCTCTGGACTGGGGCAGCCCCGCACAGGGGGAGCATCGCTGATGGGGACCACGCTGGGACCTGCTCCATCCCCCCCCGACACCCGCGCACTGCTCGGGCCAGACGGGCTCAGCTGCTCCCGGCCAAGCACGGCGTTTCCCTCAAAAACGGGGACAGCCCAGCAGAGCCTGCGCCTGCCACCGTCTCGCTGGGGGAATCCCATCTTCGTGTCTTTCATGGCATTTCTGGGACCTGCCCATTCCCTCCCGCAGGGCCACCAGGTAAAGGAGCTGCTGGTTTCCAGTGGCCAACTGGGGCAGGGCTGGGAGGCGCAGAGCAGAGCTGAGCTCGCTCAGGGTGGTGACGGCACCGAAACCCTCCGTCCCGGCTACGGAGCTGCGCCTCTCCCCGGGGCAGAGGCTTCGGGTGTCCATGGACGAGCAAACGACGCGCACGTGCAAGTCGTTTACTTAAGGGAAATTACGCAGGACGTTGGCTGGTGCCGAGCGAGCGGGGCTGCGCTGCCAAAGCAGAGCAGCGCGTGCCGGCGGCGGGTTGGCCCCGCAGCACGGTGCTGGGATCACAGGGCAGGGGACGGTACCTTTACATGTGTCCGACAGGGTTGTGACCATCTCCTAGACCAGGATGTGAAGCTGTAAGGGTCATCTGGGGATCTCCTACCACTCCGGACACTTTCTCCTCTTCCCGACGCTTCAAGCAGGCTGCTTTAGGGTTCAGATTGCGCTCTACGCCAAAAACAGCAAGGGAGGGAGGGAAGCAAGCTCAGTGCGCGCAACAGCATTGCACAGCGGCGGCGTCCGAAAGGGAGAGCGAGGAGAGAGGCCCAGGACAGACACATGCGAGGAAGCCACCTCCGCGCGAGCTGCTCTTTGCCTGCCGCTCCTTGCAGCGGCCGCAGTGACTTGGCCGGACCTCTGCTGGAGCAAAACCCCACGCCCGGCCGAAACACCGCGCCAATTTAACTGCGAGCTCGCTTACAGAAAACCCCAAGCGCCCCGGCCAGCTCTCGGAGTTGAGGACCGAGTTCTCCAAAGCTGCTTAATGGGATCCAGGTGCCAAATTCCCATGAAGCACGAGGGGAGACGGACAGAGCGGCCTCGAACCCACCCCGTGCCGGGGCTTTGGGAAGCTCAGCCCGCCGCGGAGGGCTGCACCGACAGCGGGAGTCACACCGGAGAGGCACGCGCGCGCAGAGACGTGGCGGGGAGAGAAAGGCCCCGAAAGGCACCTGCCAGCCGTTACCATACCTCGTACTTGCTGCTCCAGGCCCAGAATGACCTGCACCGCTTGCTGTAGGATGATCAGTTTGGTCTGTGCTTTGTCCGTTTTTAAGTGCATCTGACACATGCGTCCCAGTTCTTTAAAGGCCTCGTTAATGTCCCGCACACGCACCCTCTCCCTGGCGTTATTGGCCATTCTCCTCTCCCGGTCCCTCAGATCTTTGTCCTCCAGTGACAAGGCCTCGTCTGTACTGCTGGGTTCACAGCACCACAGGGGTTAGTCAGGGGGTGGCACCGAGCGGAAGCTATACGTTGCCGTGCTGGGAGTGCTTCTGGTGTCCGCTGGAGAGGGCTCAAACCGCCGCACTTTGCAAAGCCAATTCCTGGAGCGGCCCGGGCTGCGAGCCCCGGGAAGGTGCTGCCAGCACGGGGCCGGAGGGTGCTGCCGGGGGCGAGGGCACGCAGCGGATGCAGAATCGACACCGACACCTTCTCCCCTCCGCAAAATTTTGCCTTCCTGTTTGTTTTTGGCTGAAAACTAAAAGTTCGGGGGGGTGGGGGGTGTCTCAGCCAAAACCATCAGGTTCATCCCCCCAGAGAGAGACTTTTTGGCAGAAAGCAAATCCCTCTTTGTAAGATTTCCTTCAAAACTCCCATCTGCAGCAAAATCCCCCGGTGCAGGCGTTTCGGGCAGCCGTGCCGCAGCAGCGCGAGGCAGCCTGGCCCGGGACCCTCTTACGGGTGCGGGCAGCACGGGGGCAGGAGCCAAGCTCCCCGGCTGCTGCCGAGGGTCAGTCTCGGATGCAGACACTGAATCCAGGTCCTTCAACACAGCCAAAATCACTCTGGAAGGGGGCGATTTTTTTTTTTCCCAGGCGCAGTCAGGAGCTTTGGGAAAGGCTCCACTGCTGGCAGCACCCTAGGGGTGCCCAAAACAGGCAGGGAAAAGGGGGAAGGCAGAGTCGTGCTGGTAGCATCTTAAACCGTGGCCTCGCCCGCAGCCCGTCCCCTCCAAACCCCCAATTTACTGTGCAGACGACCTTCTCCCCCAGAGCAAAAAACCTTGCATGACAGACACCTATCTGAGGAGGGTCCTTGGGTGAGACCTGGCACGGGGACAGACTGTGGTCTTTGGCTCCAGGGGAGCCACACGGGGATAAGCCCTCACTGAAGAGGGGCTGCAGAGTCAGAGCCTTCCTGGGTGCGCTGGGGGGTCTGGAGAGCCCCCAGACGGTGCCCGACCGCGCAGAGGGGAAGCAAGGGCTCCCTGGGCAAGCGTTTGCCTGTGTGGGACAGAAGGGTGCCTGCCATCCCTGCCTGCATCCTCTCCTCGCTGCCTTGTCCCTGCCCGTGTCCCCTCCTCACTGTCTCGGTGCCGCAGCCGGCACTGCCACCCTCTCCCCAGCACGCTCGGCGCGGCCAGGGCGAGTGGAGCCACCAGCCACCCCAGCACCCAAACCCTCCTGCGGCAGGAACCCAGCTCGTTCCTCCGACCACGCCGGCAGCCACGGATACAGCTCCGGCAGCGCCCTGCACGCCACAGCCAGCCACGATGGAGCCGTCTCCCCGCCGCCGGTTTGCATGGCCACGCGGGGTCCTCCGGGTGACAAGGACATGCGACCGCTCCAAGGGGCACTGACCTGCCCGCCCGGCCCCCCGCGACGCCCCCCAACCTTCTCCTGCCCTTTCTGGCCCTGGTAGCTGCCAACGGCAGCGGGAGGATCCTGGCAGCCCCGGCTGGGCACGCGGGGACCCAATGGCCCCGCTCCCACGGCAGCCCCCGACGTGCGGGTCGGCTTCTCCTGCAAAGCAGCCCAGGGCCAGACCCGCCGGAGAAGGGACACCCTGGCTGCCTGCGCCAACGCCCGCCGACAGCAGCACGCGGGGCTCGGCACGCGGCCCCGGCTGCGTCCAAGAACGGTTTAAAAAGGGACAAGCGTGGGAGACCAAAGTGAACACGGTGCCAACTCTGCCTAGCCCCTGCCCCCCGCCGCCCCTCGGCTCCTGCCTCCATCCGCAAGCAGCAAGTACAAGGTAGAGAGTGGGACCACCGAGAGGTCACGGCTGGGGACTGTCTGTAGGAGATCGGAAAGAACAGAACCAAAAAATAAAAACTCGAAGTAAAAAAATAAAAAGGAAGGGGAAATTAAAAAAGAGACAGGAAAAAATATACATGTTATGAAAGGCAAAAAATTACAAACTGAAGAGAGGCACAAAGGACTCCAACATCAATGCAACAGCAGAGGCCAGCAGAGAGGAGCACAACCAGGCACAAACCACCGATGCGTGTTACAACAGCCTCTGCAGAGAGAAAGGGGGTTAACCTGCCGCGGCACCCTGCGCACGGGGCCGGGGAGCGGGAGCATGCACTGCGGGATGCGGGAACGAAGCAGCAAAGCCCTCCGGAGCGGGAAGCCAAGCCCACCGCCTCCCCTCCCACCGGGACGCAGCACCCGGGGCAGGCACGGGTGGCCGAGACGGGCGCAGCCGTGCGTGGGAAGGGAGCGAGCGTGCCCCGGCGAGCGGAGAGCCTGCGCAGGGCTCCCAGCTTGCGTCGGAGACCAGGCAGCGAGGGCTGCCCAACCCCGGGCTCGGCATCCGCGTCCCGCTGCCCCTCGCACGGCTCCAGCCATCCCCAGGGGGTTGCCGGGTGCCGGGGCATCGCTCACTGCTGCTGCGGCCAGAGACGGGCTCCGCGCTCGGAGCAGCCCTCGGAAAGACGTCGGGTCTGGGCCCCCTCGGGGAGATTTGCTGGGTTGGGGGTTTCTTTTTTCATTTTGCTGGCCAAGCAGTTGAGCAAAACACCTGGCTGCGGGAAAGCGAGGACAGCGCAGGTGCCCCGTCGGGGACCGCCATGCAGCACACGCAGCGGAGAACAAAAGAGAGAACAGCAGGGATGCAAAAAAGAGGGGAAAAAAAAAAAAGGGAAAAAACCAAAAAAGGACATTAACAGCCTTGGGAACCCAAGACCACAGGGGAGAGTGAGAGTGCGAGGCACCACAGCACATGTCACAGGAGACAGACAGACAGACAGCCCCGTGCCGATCAGATACGTAAAATATCACCACTCCGGGACCCTCACTGACCTCTAACTTGTTGCTCCAGGTTCAGTATGACTGATACGGCCTGGTGTAGGATTAGCAGTTTGGTCTGCGGTTTTTCGCTGTTTAGGTGGAGTTGGCACATGCGTCCGAGCTCTTTAAAGGCCTCGTTGATGTCACGGACCCGCAGGCGCTCACGGGCATTATTGGCGACCCTCCTTTCTCTCTCTCTCTCGGCTTTTTGCTCTGGGGGAAGAAGATCGTCCTCCTCATCCTCATCTTGACTAATGGTTTAAAATAAGAACGAGACAGGGACATTCCTCGCGTGCACTCTCAGCACTGGTCAACTCACAGAAAAGAAACACATGTCGAGGCACCGAGACGCCAAGCCCCGCGCGTGCCCCCGCCGGGAAGTGCCGGCCCGGTGCCCCGCGCTCAGACACGGGGACACGCAGCGACTTTGGAGAGAAGCAATTAAGGCTCTTCTTCTGCCTCTTTTTTTTTTGTTTGTTTTGTTTTTAAACAAGAAAGAAAGAAACCACAACAAAGCGATTAAGGCCTGAGCTTGTTGCCGGGAGGCTGCAGGGTGGCCCGGAGAAGGTCGGGGCCAACACTGGTGTCCCAGGCTGGCGGTTTGGGAGGACGCAGCCCTCTGTCCCCGGGCCAGGAGGTGGCTGCAGCCTGGCAGGAGCACGGCCAGCGCTGCCCCTTCGGGCAGCATCACCCTGCCGAGGTCTCTGAGCCGACGGCGAGGTGACGGACAAGCCAGCGCGCTGGAAGGACTCTACCTGATCCGCTGCCACATACCTGGCTGGATGTGACAGAGGATTCAGGAGCCCGAGGCAGACAGCAGAGACGACCCGAAGCAGGGAGGAGGCCGAACCCTCCCTGCCCCTGGCCGAGGGGAGCTGCGCGCTCGGTCCCTTCCACGCACGGCCACCAAGCAACGCCCTGAGCGACCACGCCGGTGGGTGCAGCTCGTGTGGCCAAGGCGTGAGCCCTCTGCTTTACGAGCAGGAGGAAGCCCTGCGGCCACGGGGACGGGAGCCGGCAGCAGAGGAGGGCAGGGACGCTTGCCCGGCACGGCTCGCAGCGGCCGGCTGTGGGAAGCGGCGGGAGCCCGGGCTGTGCCGCCTGTGCGAGGACGGACAAGGCTCCGGCGGTGGGCAGGGGCTGGCGGGTCTGTGCCGCAGGACGCTCCCCAGCCTCACCGGGTCGAGCCCAGCGCCGGGTGCGTCACCACGGCCGTACCCCAGCCCACACGCCCCCAGCCTGCTATGGGAGTAAGGGAAGGGAGAGACCTGTTCAAAGAGCACCTTGTTCTGTTCCGGGAGGGTTTCAGCTCCTTCTTCTCCTCTTCCGAGTTATCCGCCACCGACGTGTTCTCTTCGTCCTCCTTCTCTTCCCTCTTTATTTCGCTGGTTCCCGAGGAGACGCTGCTTCGCCCCAGCCCCCCTGACAAGCCTGCTGAGGAAGCAGAGCCACAGACGGAGGCTGGAGGGGCCCGACCGGCACAGGGGGCTGGGGGGTCCCCAAGCCCTGCTCCTGCTGGGCTGCATTGCCGGCGTACGGCATCCCGGACTCATCCCACATCGTCGGTTGGCAGCACGAGGAGCTGGAGGGGTGCTCTGCCCTGCCACCGCTCCCCATCCTTCTCCCCCCACCTCCCAGGCCCTCCAGAGTCAGAGCCCACCCCCCCACAGCACAGCCGGGGTCCCGGGGCTCCACGCACCCACCGCCAGCAGCAGGGACAGAACACGTCGCTCAGACCTCGGGGAAAGGCTCAAGGTAGAAACCGCCCTGCGGAAGCCGCAAGGAAGCACCGGCCTTGCAAGAGCACCCATCTCCCCCCCGGCTGCTGCTGCTGCACGGGGCTGGACCTCACGGGCGACCCGAATGGCCCCCGCGGCACGCCAGCCTCGAGCGCGCGGAGCTGCCTTACCGCTGTACGTGTCTTGCTGCCTGCTGAGGTCGGGGAGCGAGCTGGGCTGTGACGGCAGTGCGACGTGGTTGTGGAGCATGCCGGGGTTGCTGGACAACCCGTCTTCGGGGTGACCTCCTCCCACCTACAGCAGAACGAGCAGAGCAAGCCTTGAGAGGGGGGAAATGTCACGGCCAGTGGGCACGGGCACCGTCCCCCCTCGCACAGCCGCGGGGCTCCGCAGAGCGGAGGGCCCCCTCGCACACCCCCACCTCCCAGGAGGGAAGAGCCGACCTCCTCCGGCCCCAGCCCCGGGAACTGTGCTGTGGGGACCCCAGCAAGCAGCTCCGTACCCCGCACACCAGCTGGGCCGAGCAGAAAGCTCCCGTCGGTGCCCTCTGCCGCGATGCAGGGCTGGCACACCAGAGAGGACACCCGCCTGGACAAGGTCCTGGGCAGCCTGCTGTAGGTGACCCTGCTTCGGCAGGAGGGCTGGGCTAGATGATCCACAGAGGTCCCTTCCAACCCCTACTATTCTGTGATTCTGTGACACCCGGCCTGGGCGGCACGTGCCCTGACTCCATCAAGCACCGTTTCTGTCACCTCCCCAGTGCCACCAGAGCAGGGGACATCCCAGCAGCATGAACTTGGATGATCTTAGACTTGATGATCTTAGAGGTCTTTTCCAACCTATCATTCTACGATGAACTTCACTCCACATGGCCTGGACGTGAAGGGCAGGGGTCCAGCAGCCTTTCTGAGCCCGCACCCCCCAAGGCCGCACTACATCAGCCAGGGACCAGCAGGACAGAGCCCGCCCTGCTGCAAACGCTCTCGCTTCTGCAGCTGGCAGCAGCGGGCAGCGGAGCACACACGTATGGTCCGTCGCCTCGTGGCAGAGTCTGACGAGCTCGGAAGCGAAACACGTCTGGGTCGTTTGCACCGCATCCCTCTCCTGCTTCTCCCTGCATCCCCCGGGGACAGCCTGAAGCTGTTCTGAGGGATTTCCATCCATGTTGCAGGGAAAGAGGAAGCGCTTTCACCACCTCTGCCTGCCCCGAGAAGGAACACGAGCGAAGTGCATGCAGGGCTTGTGCCTGAGAGCCACCACCGTGCCGAGCGCGGATTCAGCCCCCCCTGCGCAATCACAGCAAGCCACTGCGCTTCTGCGCACGTCGCCCCTTCAGAGCTGCCAACGGCCGACCCCAGCTGGACCACGCTGAGCTGTCCTCAGCCCAAAGGCAACGTCCCTCTGGATGCCCGGGGACCCCGTGATGTGGGTGCATCCCCACCAGCTGCCGCGACGCTCCCGCACTCACCAGGCTCGGGTGCCTGTTCCCCAGGGACATCACCGAGGCGGGGAAGGCCTGGCCCAAGCTGCCCACGGTGGCACTGTGGGCTGGCGCCGAGCCCAGGAGCCCGTGCATGTCCCCGTGGTTGCTCGGCATGGCGGCTGTCTGGCCCACGGCGTGATTCCTCAGCACGTGGATGGCTTCGTCCAACCTGTCTTCCATTTTGTTTTGCTTGAAGAAGAGGACAGAGAAATAGGTCTGCATTAACGCCGTAAAGCCAGCGGCCCGCTGCGGCTTCTGCACTAAAGAATGGATGACGGCCATCATGCACGCGGCTACCGCACGGCAGGTACCGGGAGAAACAACCCCCCGACCCGTCCGTGCCGTCCCTGGAAGGCACGAGGGGTCACACGAGCAGATCCGCGCGGGACAGGGAGGCAGAAACCAGCTGGCAATCTGCTCGGCCGGGCCTGACCCGCAGCCATGGGAACGGGCCCTGAAGAGGGCGAGGGTGCAAGGCTGCGCCTCTGCCAGCCAGGCTCGGGGCGCCGGGAGGCAGCGCCCAGCTCTGCTCAGCTGCTTCCAACCCAACGTCCACCCGTTCACCACCCCTCTTCCCCCAGACCCCAGACGTCTGCGGAGAGGACTTCACCCAGCAGCCCCTTACGGCCAGGCGCGGACGGGATGGAGGAGGAAAGGAAGAGGCAGAGCTTTCGGCAACACTTACTAAAGTGTGGAGGCTCCCTTCGTAGCTGGGAGATAAGGCACCCTGTCCGCTCGCTCGCGACCACTGCGATGTGCCTGCGGAGAAACGGGGAGAGCGTGGGACCGGGCACGGCTGCCGCTAGATGGGGCTGGAAGCTGGGCCACCACGCTGCGCACCGGCCACCATGGCACGCGTGGCACCGCACCGGCTGCCACGGCACTGCATGGGCCACCATGGCACACGTGGCACCGCACTGGCCACCACGGCACTGCATGGGCCACCATGGCACACGCGGCACCGCACTGGCCACCACGGCACTGCATGGGCCACTACGGCACCGCACTGGCCACCGTGGCACTGCACCGGCCACCATGCCATGTGTGGCACCGCATCGGCCACCATGGCACTGCATGAGTCACCACGGCACCACACCAGCCACCACGCCACCGCACAGCACAGGCCACCACGCCATGCACGGCACCACACTGGCCTCCATGGCACCACAAAGCACCGCAAGGGTTACCATGCCATGCATGGCACTGCACAGGCCACCACGGCACTGCATGGCACTGCACGGGCCACCACGGCACCACAGGGGCCACCACACCATGCACAGCACCGCACCGGCCACCACTGGCTGCACGGGCCACCACAGCACCGCATGGCACTGCACGGGCTACCATGGCATCCCATAGCACCGCACGGGCCACCACGGCACTGCTTGGCACGGCACCGGCCACCACGGCACCACATGGCACCCCAGGCTCGCCTCTGCTCTGCCCCAGCAGGAATCTGAGCTCGAGCCTTCAGCCCTCGAGAGGTTTTCATGTCTCTGTCCCTGCACTGGCCCCGACCCCGGGGGAGCGGCAGGCTGGTGGGTGCCCACCGCTCCGCACCCCCGGCACCGAGGAGCTCCGTGCCAGCTCTGCTGCGCAGAAACGCAACCTCTCCCGCCGGATGAGAGCAGAGGGGGCTTTCATCAGGCGCTGAAAATTTTTTTTAACTAGTTGGCTGCTTCCCAGTTCCCCCTGCGCTCCTCCCACGGGAGACACAACCAAGGACGAACTCTCCCAGCCTCTCCAAGACGGGACGCTCAGGACAGGGCCCGTCTGAAGGGCAGGAGCGGGTCCCAGGGGATGGCAAAGACACTTCGACTCCAGCACGTGGCGGTGCTCCCACGGGAGCCAGGCTCACGCCTCTGGCAGAGCCGCCTGCTTCGTAAAACCCCGACGCAGGGACGAAGCCAGGCACAGGCAGCGCCACCGCCCTCATGCACGCGGTGCTCACCGAATCCCAGCATGGCAGGGGTCGACAGGGCCCTCTGTGGGTCCCCCAGCCCAACCCCCTGCCCAAGCAGGGTCACCCAGAGCAGCTGCACAG
>Ga0065711_1007506_pt1 | contig 14737 bp, 10 predicted proteins | sample Hoacrofraction12_FD_59098 | JGI IMG/M metagenome (GOLD analysis project Ga0065711, IMG submission 59098) | Hoatzin crop microbial communities from Cojedes, Venezuela - Epithelial fraction 12 v2 (version 2) | ecosystem: Host-associated > Birds > Digestive system > Esophagus > Crop | place... | reverse complement strand
CCCCCCCAGTATGGAGATGTACCATGCACTTCTTTATAATGCGTGGATATTAGGAAACCTGTAGTTGCTCTTTAATCTTGTCAACATAAGCGCATATGCATCTGATGATTCCTTCAAGTTTTCCGAGTTTTTTTCTCCAATGATATTTCTATTTTTCGTTTTCAGATTGAGTTCTGTTAGAAGAACGTATGGCTGGCAAATAGTAAGTACAATACTCTGGGCTGTGCTAAACTACGCTTAGTGGTAGTTTGGCAATGCTGTGAATGGGAAAATCCTGTCCTTCATTGAATTTCTCTAACCGTTTCTATCTGTCTGTCTGTCTAAACTCATCTTAATAATGTAGGGAAATGATTGCTCTTCTGGAAGACCTTCGATTTCGTTTCACCAGGACTTCCTACCTGAGTCTGTATGTCTTGGACATTATTAATACCTCAGGCAGCTGTGTTTTTGCTCAGAACAGAAGTCGTTATGAGGACAATGTCTGTTTGTCTTTTCCCTTTCTTTGAAGTAGTTTTCAACCTTTTGCTTTCCTTTTGCCTTTCCAGGTATGCATGTGTGACGTTAACTGATTTTGATGTTCTTAGACCTGAGCTAGCAGTCTCTGGAGGTAGTCATGGGTGCAGAACGTGTTGTTGCCTTGGCGTTGCGTGTTTCAGTACTGTGTCATGATATGGTAATATGTTTCAAGATCCAAATTAAAATCCCACGTTGTGAGGATGTGCATGCTTAGGTCAGGGGGTGTTGGCACTGGTGTAAACATGTGAAGCCATTCTTTATGTAGAGTTGGGTGAGTGCATGCATTGTAGCACTGGGGTCTTCATGTCACCTGACCAACAGCGCAGGTTCTTTCCCTGCCTGCTTTGTTTTGGCAGTCTGTGTGCTGAATTCTTTTCACTCATGTGGCAGATTGTAGTCTCCCCTCTGGCCCCTCAGAGCTAAAGATGCCCTGGATACTTGCAAACACACAGATTTTGTTCTGTTCAGTCTGATTTTCTGTGTACAATAAACGGTCTTTTTTGTGTTAGTTTTCAAATGTGTCTGTTGATTTCTAGTTCCAGTAGCTTTTGTCATCGTGCTTTACAAATCTCACCTCTTCCTGTTACCATCTGCTCACTCAGGTCTGGCTGCTTTTCCTTGTTTTTCTTTTGTTTCCTCAGTGTTGTACTGGCAGCACTGTGCAAAAAGCTTGTAGTTCTTTTCCTGTCTTTTTCTGACTTGACAGGTTCAGCTATCGTCTCTACTATACTTACGCATATTACTTGTTCCTTTGCATTTTGTGAGTGTGTCTGATATGCTACCTGTGAAAAACTGTTGTGGATTCATGGGTTTTGCAAAACTTTGTTTTGTTTTATTTTGCGATAGCCTCTGAACCAATGTCAGATGGTAGCAAATTTATTTCACTGTTGCTCCACAAAAGAGATTTAATTGGTGATTTGCAGCTTAAGAGACTTTGTAGTCATTCATGCAAGAAATGCGTTGCTGTCGTGTTTATGATGACTGTAAAGCCATTCAAAATGTAAACTCTTAACTTTTCCTCACTGGATGGAAATAATAATAAAAATAATTAGTGATATTTTTTGGCCTTGTTGAATCTAAGAATCCGTAAGCCAATGCAATTTGACAATGCTGTGGGAAGAAATAGCCCAGTCCTTCCCAGTGGCCTCCTTGATCTTCCCTTTGTGCCAGCACATGCATTTGTACAGCGGTGTAAGACTGAAGAAATAAAGTAGTTGGAGAAAAATGAGCATTTTTCATGTGGACCTCTTTTCCAAGTTGAGGACAGGGTGAACTGTGCATTGTGTGCAAGAAGAGGAGATTTTCATTTATTTACTTCAAAATTAGCATCTGTAATCCCCTGCTAAAACGCCTTTTACGTTAGAGTGTAGATTATGTAAGGTTCCCAAATAGTGTGACAAATTTATCTGGGGAAATATTAGAATAAATCTGTTCACATAGCTTGTAGTGTGTAAGGTACAAAATCCAAAATAACTGTCAAAAACAGAGTACTTTTTTATTTTTCCTGTTTACTCATGTGTATAGATGAAATGTGAAAAAAACGCAAACATGCCTTGAAGCTCCACAAATTCCTTCTGTCAAGCAAACTGGCTAGACACATTCCTGAGTAAAGAGCGCTGCGTAGCAATTGGCAGAATAAAAATTTAGGTTGTTTAGTAGAAGTGCTGCTTTTACCCTGAGTATTTAAACATGAAAATTCAAGATGCAGAATTTCAGTTTTTCAACTGTGAGATGTCATCTCCAATACCACAATAATGCCTGTTTCTGTTAAGAATAATGTTTTTCATTATTTGCTACTGAATTTGCCCAAATAGATGTCTTACAAGTGGTAGCCATCTCTCCTGTGAACCGTAGCGTGTGAACCGTAACTAGGATGTAACTTGACCTGGTTGTTCGAAAATGTCACCATTAGTCTGTATGGCCATTTAATCTTTCTTCTCTCTCCTAGGTTGCTGTGCAGCCTGAAGAGTTGACTGGAAACAGCACTGTGGTGGAGGTTACAACACTGGGGTAAGTATGCTATTTTAAACCGTAAGGGGAGAAGCTGGGAAGGGAGCTGGTATGGAATCATGAGTCCAGGAGTGAATCACTCGTTGATGAATTGTCTACAGCTTTGTGTGGGAAGATTTAAAGTGTTGAGAATTTTGAAAGAGGAGAAGCCGGTAGCTGGTAGCATGTTCTTGCTCATGATGAAGGAAAGGAATATGCATGCAGAGTATGAGGACAGGTGCTTAATGCTTCGCTTTTTCATAAAGCTGTAAAACACACTAATCCATTCATCGTTACCGTGTGGTTGCTAATTATAGCATTGTTATTTTCATTACTGCTCAAGTGGAAAACTGGAGAGAAATATGTTTTCCATTAATAGCATGCAAGTTTAGTGATGATGTCAAAACTAGAAGTTGGATATCCTTGACACCATACTCCACTAGTTTTTACTAATTGGCTTTATTAGTTTGTAAGAATGTAATGATAGTAATAGTTTATGTGTGCCAAAAGGAAAGATTTTAGTCTTATTGCACCTTGTATCTTACTATGATAGAACGAATCCAAAGTATTTGTAATGATGTTATTTATTAATTTTTTTCCTCCTGAGGTGGCTTTCTAGAAGATGACCATAGAGGATCTCCCAGAACCTTCCCTAGAAGGAGATTCCCTCATTGAAAGAGAACAGTTCTTATTCCCAAACTCTGAAACATCTGTTACTTTTTCTGTTGCTGCAGCACCAATGCCTTCGGACTGTGGTATGTACTTTTAACAGAAGGTGAATTTGTGATTAGCAGAGAATAAATTTGAATAATAAATTTTAAGAAATGCTATCAACCCTTAATTTATTCCTTCTTTCCAGAAAAAGTTTACTGCTTGTTAAATGAATTCTCTATTATTTTTTAAAGGAAATGAAAGATGAAGACCCATGCTTTTTCTATTTTTCTTATTGTGTATGTTTTAAATTATAATATTTTTTCCTTCTTGGTGTTTCTTCTGTGTGTGTGCGGTCAGATGTTTGTAGTTTTTAAAATCTCAGTGTAGAACTGGATACTGAGTTGAGATATAAAACTGCAGTAATTGAATGTAGTTAAGCATCTACGTCCCATTGAAAACCTCCAGGGTTACACTTTTCCTGTGCTTTCAGTATGTAAACTGTAGAATATAGGGGATATTTCTGTTGGGGATGTGGAGATTTGTGGTGATAAGGACTGTGAAATGAGTGTTAGAAAATTACAGCAAGCATCAGTGTTCAGCTTTCAAAATAATGTCTTCACATGTTTGAATTATAATAGTGTTTTAAGCAGGATATGTAATATTAAAATGTCACCGTAAGTAAGGATCTTCATAGATAGCTACAAATATAATGCCTTTGAATATTGCAGAAGATATTAATAACATCTGTATACCTTAAAAATTATGGCTCCACCTCTGTTTTTCCCATGCATTGATTACTGTAATCAACTGTATTCAGGAAAGGTAAATATATGTAATGTTCTGTCTCTGACACAGACTCAGCAATCTTGAGACCCATTCGATGAGTTAGCACAGGTTGGAAGTTTAACAGTTCCATACGATACGTTTTAGTGCATGAACACATGTCTTGACATGGTTTAGCCCTGTTGTCATAACTTGTCTGGCCTGTTCTCCTCTAAGTACTGCTGTGATTTATTCCATTCTGCTTTCTTATCCCTTAGAAAAATTTTGCATTTGTCCTTCTTTAAACGTTGGTCTGTTGTGATATCTTCTAGTAACACTACAATGCCACTACTATCTGTACTACTCGGTCTATTCCTACTCATTGAATAAGAAAAATTCCTTTTATAGGAGGTCGCTGTCACCTGTGTAACAGTAATATTACTGAATCTGGGTAAAGAAGATTAAACCACAGCAGACAAAGATTCTTGGTCATTACATTAAGTGCATTTATTTTTCCTTAATACAGTTGAGCACTGTAAACAATGCATAGGAAAGACAGAGGTGGAGAAAGTAATGTTTTAAAGTATCCAGATGCTGTTGTCATCCTTTCATGAAACTTTTTAACAGATTTTCTGTAACATTGTTTTGGTTTGCAAACACTACAGCTGATCACCTGCTAAGCACTTCATGATGGTTGTTATTAGTATGTAATATATTCTCAGGTTTTTACCCTAGCATGCTGATTGTAACAGTCTATTAGAGTTCATTTCTGGTGTATAATTAGGTTCAGGTTCATAGCTAGAAATGATCTTGGTAAAGAAAGAATCATAGATGTTGTGTAAGTACATTAATCTTGTTGGCTAGTTGTCGATTTACTTCATAGCTTTCAGTGATAGATCAACTGTGGTTTCTGTGGAAGTGAAGTATTAGTAGATAAATCAGGAGGTCTGTGCCACTGCATGGGGTGTAGGTAAGAAGCACACCTTGTGTAGTGCTGGGAGAGAAGGGTTTTGCTTTTGTTTTTATATGCTAGGGGCAAATAAAAATTCATGCTAAATATCAGTGAAGTTGTCCGTTTTCATTCTCCTTGAATCAAGGCAATACAGTTAGAGGGTCTCTAGATAGCCAGGACGCGAGCTCCGTATGTGCTTTTATCTGTTAATCCAGTCTAGAGTGGTGGCGTGCTCTTTTTGAGGAAAGGTTATGATGATTCATCCAGAGGTAGTTTATACCGTGTCATGCAGCCAGATGGCTGACGCTGTGTTTTACTTAAGCTGTATGTCCGTTCTGAGAGATTTGTACCTGCGACTGCTGCAAGCTGACATTGCACATTTATTGGAAACATTTTTAAAAGGCAACTCTCTGGTAGCTGTAGCGGGGGTAAAAGGTCAGTGTTTTGCATGGTTCAGTCATTTCCTCATGACAGTAGGTTCTGCTTCCATTCCTTCTCCTAATAGCCATTGCTGTTCAGATTATTTCATATAATTTTCCAGAGCTGGAAGAAATTCCACAAATTTAAGATAGAATATGTGTATATACATGCACACACATACACCTGTAAGTAACATGAAGTATCATACTTTAATAATAAGGTGGTATTTCCCCTAGACTTTGAGTTGCCTGAAGCAACATGAGGCTTAAAATCTGAAAATATGTATCTTTTTTCTGATCTTGGTTTGGTGGCTTAATTTTTAAAGATGTTTGTTCCCTGCAGCTGCCATCAACTGGGACTGCTACGTTCATGAAATATCTGAAAATAATGGAGGCCATAGAATGCCTTCCTGATTTGTGCATGTGTTTGTATTTTGGTATGTTTTATGTAAATTGTGATGGAAGAAGAAGGAAAAGACATGTTTTGCAGCATATAGAGAAATCAAGTACTCATTTAATCAGAGACATCAAGAGGCTTGTTTGTGCTTGGGAACAGCTTAGAATCAGCAGTCTTTGGCTAGCTGGAAGCAAGAGTAAACCCTTGTTAGCATAATGACTGCACATCTCTGTTAGTCCTTGCCTAAAATTAAAATCAGTCTTGCAGTGCTATTGTATTGGTTGCTGATTCAAAGCTTTTTCAGAAGTATAAGCAAGAGCTTAGTATTAAAGGAAAAATAGATCAGTTGTTAAAGAAAATTTGTAAATTAATTCAACATTCTGATTTTCCAGTGTGATTAGTAGTGAAGTAAGTCTCTCTGCTATTCTTTGCCTTTGAGTTTGAAAAACTAGATGGGTGTTAAAACTTACAATTGTACCTAATGTTTCCTTTTTTTAACAGAGTTTTCCTTCTTCGATCCCAATGATGCAGCATGCCAAGAAATACTTTTCAACCCCAAAACATCAGTTTCTGAATTGTTTGCTATCTTAAGGCAGTGGGTTCCACAGGTCCAGCAGAATATTGATATTATTGGGAATGAGGTGAGGTATAAATGAAGATCCTTGGATGCTTTCAATGTTAAAGAAAGACTATGTTGACAATGAATAAACCCAGTTCATTCGGAAGCAGAACTAATCATGAACACAGATACAGTTTCTGCCTTTTAATAAGTAGTACTGATCAGTGCCTTGTATTCCACATCTTGTCAGCTTTCATTTGGAAGGGAAAGATGATGGTTAAAAATTCAGTACATTTGGTTACATGGTAGAAACAATGTTTTTTCTCTAAACAATTGTTTAGAGACCCTTCATCTTGGAGTTTGTTTCCTGCTTAGCAGTAATCGTAAACTCCAATATATGTAGTTACAGTGAAGCCTGATCTTAAGGGCAATGTTTCCAAGGCACAAAATGAGTTAGGAACTGAAATCTCTTTGCAGCCTGCAATAGGCTGCTCTCAGAAGACACCTTGTTTCTAGTAATTCCATCCTACTTTCCTATTTTTCTTCTTCTGGATTACAGGCTTTTCTAGACAGGTGGGGAGGTATAGTAAAGATTCTTCCTTCCATAGTGTAACTGGGGGGGCTTTTTGTGGGGAGGGAGTGGGGGATGGTTGAGAGATCAAAGACCAAGGGGAGAGACTTCATAAATAATGTCATTTTCCTGTTGTTCAGTTAAGCAGTGAACTTTTCAGCATGTCAAATGCATGTTAAAAGTAATAATAGAAAGAAGCTTTAAAATCTGTAAACAATGAAGGTTAATGGTATTCATATAATACTGTTTATTTCATTTGTACATGTCGCTCAGTTCTGCAGTTGCAGGCTTCTTTGTTATTAACCACTGAAATTAATCCAGGAGTCAATAAATCGGAAGTAACTTACTAAAAAATACTGATGTCAGAGATATGCCAGAGCTAAAATGTGCTTGTTTTCCACTTGCCTGTTAGATCATTAAAAGGGGCTGCAGTGTGAATGACAGAGATGGACTGACTGATATGACTCTCTTGCATTACACTTGCAAATCAGGGGCTCATGGTATTGGTGAGTAAAGAAACATCATTACCGATGTAAAAACCTAATTAATGCACAAAGGGTAATCCCACAAACTATTACAGAATGTTTCCTTATAGTAGATATTTTCTTTTTTTTTTTTTTAGTGCTTGGTTTTGGCTCTTTTAGTGACCATCAGAAAGGAAGATAGAGATCTGTAGTGCAATTTGGAGGAAGTTGAGTTACTGGTATAGGTATGGCAAACAGTAGTACCAGCTTAAACATATGTTTAATGTAGCAAAGGCTGTTTCAGGATGAGATACAAACTGCAAGCTAAGCTATCCACAGTTTTCTTACATCCATCAGTGAAACTAGAATGTTTAGGTGACGGGCTGTTTGTGTTGTGTGTTGTTTTTTTTTTTTTCCTTTCTTCACCCTTACTGTGTCAGAAGAAAACAATAATCTTTGTTTGCATTATTATGATCGTAAGTACTGGAAATAAGAGCATATTTAACTCTGTTTGAACACCCCTATTGGCTTTTCTGTGTTGTGCTGCATTTTTGTTGACCTGAACCCAGTTCTACTCAGAGTTTGAACTAAGCTTCTGAGTGAGGTCTGGCATAGGTTAGCTTTTCTAGTGTCAGCAGATCTTTTAATGTAAACATCAGCATTGTGGTGTGTAATATTTTTTTTCTGCTATCAGATACTGATATCTCTGGTTTTGATGGGTGACAGATTATTTACAGCGAGGTATTAGAGATAAACAGGTAGTGTTGTTATATACTATAGTACAGGTTTCAGCCCTTTGTGATTAAAAGGCAAAGATTTCTGCATCCTAATCCTAAAAAGAAAGGCATAGTAGTTGTTCTGCTGTGAGCTTGAAGGGTTTAACATACATTATGTGTTACACATAAGTGCATGAAGGTTTTCTGAGGTCAACTAAATCTCTAATGCGTATTTTACAACATTTACCTTGCAGGTGATGTTGAAACCGCTGTAAAATTTGCAATGCATCTTATTGATTTGGGTGCTGATAGCAGTTTACGCAGCCGCTGGACAAATATGAATGCCTTGCATTATGCCGCCTACTTTGATGTTCCAGAGCTTATTGGTGTTATTTTGAAACATGCAAAACCAAAAGGTAGGCATTGTTATTTTTGTTTCATGTAATGGTCTGTATTTTGTTACTCTGTTGACCCTAAGCTGGTGTGCAGTTGTCTTGAAGTGTGGGGTTTGTTTATCCATTATAACTAACTAATTTCTAATTTCTTGTTCTTTTAGACTAACTGATTCATTTTTCTTTTAACCTATTTTTTTGTGGTTTAATGCACTCATTCCATTGCTGGTTTTTAAACCTGAGCTTTGTACAAGATGGTAGGGAAGTATCTAATAGAATGAAAAGCAAACAGGTTGATTTGAAGTTGTTGAAGACTAAGAGAATGTGTGCAGAAAACCAAAGAGGTAACTATTCTGGTAAATTCCTAGGGTTTTTAGGATTCCTGAAATGTTGAGAAGTCTGTTTGAAAGACTGGGAGAAGGGTAAAGGAGAAGTGGGGGTTTGGCAATGTCATGTGGTGAAGTAGTGACTGAAGCAACTTTGACATGCTCATTTTCCCCACTTCTTGGCTAGCTAGAAGGTCATGTGTAAGGAACAGTTTGACTTTAGTGTTTGGTATAAATAGATAATACCTTTTGGAATCATAATATGAAGGATTGGTAATTGGAGCCCTATTTATGCTAATGCAAATGGAAATACAAAAATGGTTCTGAACCAGAACCATTTGTTCCTAATTTGGTCAGGATGTCAAAACCAGTAAGCAATTTTAATAGTGAAATTGTACAAGTGTTCACTTGTTCTACTGAATATCCTTCTGATTGTGCCATTTTGCAAAATGATTAATGCCCTTTTTGACCTAGTTGTAGCTAAAGACTCTCTCTCAAAATTCTGAGAAGCTGGTAGGTTTCTGGAGTACACAATGCTTGCTTACCACACCTTGAATCGTCATGGAGGTAATTGTTAAACAGCGCTGTTCTTGGTGTGACATGCTTAAGAGGTAACAAATGTAGGTTGGTAACAAAAGACAAAGTAAGGCTGCACAGTAGTTAAGTCCAGATCACACGTAAATAGACCAGTCTCCATAATTTGCATCAGCAGATTAGGTCTTCTTCCAGACCTCGTCTGCATTTGCTGTAATCATCTCCTCCAATGCAGTGCCTACAGAAGTTGTGGGAATTTGCTTGGATTTCCAAGGAAACCACTCTGGATAAATGCCTTGGCAGCTGGCCACTCTTGGATAAGCAGATCATTTTTTTTTGTCTTGGAAAATGTATAAAACAATGGATGGTCTGAATTAATAGAAACAATAATCTTAGCTCCATACTTGATCAGGCAGTTTGCAGAGAGGGGAGGATGTGTGTAGAAGGCAAATATGCCTTGGATGGATCAATACTGAACTGGACTAAAAATGGTTGTTAACAGATAAATAACTTGTCAAGACAGTGGTGTACTGACTCTGAGACGCCCATTGTGAAACAGCCAGTACCACAGACGTTTCCTTTTGGTTTACTGCTAAACTATTTCCTTTCTGACGCTCTGCAGTTAAATTCTGTATACAGATTTACTCCTCAGTTGTTAGAACTAAGCGCCAGTTTGATCTTAGATTTTTAGAGATTTTATATATGAAAATTGCTAAAGTCTTAAGAACTAGAAATATTGTGTGATGCCATTAGACAATGACTGTAACCTGCATGGGATGCTAATGATAGACTGTTGCTGCATATTAATTTCCACTAGATAGTTTGGGGGTGGCTACTGGGCAACATTTGATATACATATGTGTGTGTTTGTCACCTGTACTCTGCCAACTTAGATCTAGAGAAAAGCTGTAAGAAGACAGTGTTTAAAAACTCCAGGCATGAAGCTTGCAAGTCTGAGGAAGTCACATTCGTCTAATTAAAAAAAAAATAAATCTACACATCAGTTACTTTTAAAAAAAGAGGACTACGTGCAGCTGTTGCTGACTCATTAGCTGACGTAACTGATCCATATTTCTGCCAATTGGTTCCTATGTTTGCCAAAAATACTTACTTGGTAGCCTTATTAAACATGGAATTTTAATATACGTGGAAGTACAACTACACAGCTTCTACTCAGTTTTAGACTGGTAATGGTCTTTTGACATTTGATATGTAAAAGGTACATGTGCATACGTAGCTGACATCATCTGAATCATGTGAATGCAATCTTCTTCACATGTGTGCCAATTAAATTTAAAATAGCTAAGTTTGTGTTCATATTAATGCAATTGTAAAACTGTTTAAAATTTGGTCCCAAATTTGGTGTCTTTGATCTTTGTAAAATGTTCTTCAGAACACTGACTCTTCAATCTTCATTAGTATGTGTAAAGTTGACATCTATATACATACATATATATTTATGTATCTTCGATGTATGTTGATGTTTTATGTGCCCCCAAAATACTGATTTAGTATAACTATGTAAGGATGTTGATACCGTTGGCATATACTTTGTTTATCACATTATGAGAAGGGCTAGTGGTTTGTGGGACAGAGACTGATACTGGACAATATTAGGAGACTGTACAGCCCTGAGGTGGAAACTTTTGTGTTGCTCACCAGTATTTCAAATGGAAACATTATTGCTAATACTTGTTGGCTTTTGGTTTGCGTATTAAATCAACTGGCATTTTTAATTAACAGTCGTATACGTAATTGACTCAAGCTGACATCTCTCTTGTATAGTTTAGGAGCAGAGCGAAAGCCTAAATAGACATTAAAACTCCAATCTTCTAGAACAGTAATAACTTCATAGCAGACTGGAAGATATATTGGGAACAATTGATGGAAACACACATTATGCTAACTCTCTTCTAGTCAGATGCAGCGCTCCATTTTCGAAACTATCAGTGAAAGACCCTTTGGAGTGCAATTCTTTGAAAACAAAGAAATTGTAAAAATCACTAGCTCTTACTTCGTTCTTGGCCATTGGTAATTAAATCAATGTAAAGCAGAGGTATAATCAGTTTTTCCCTTACCCCACTACCTGCTCACAAAGGAAAACAACTGGTTGAAGATGCATCTAATTTTAACTTTTGATACCTAGAAGCAATAAAATATATTTCTGAAACATTTAATTTACATGCAAACCAAAAGTTACTACCTTGTTAATCTTAGCACAGTAGATTGGGCATCCTGAATAGCAACAGTTTTGCAGTTAAGTCATCAGTATTATAAAATCAATGGAAGTAAATGCTCATCTTCCAGCTTGGTTCGTGGTATGAATAAACAGATGCAGACAAGGTTGATATTCCATGTAGAATTACTTCTTGTCTGCATTTAGTACATAAATAATGGTGTGTCTGTATAAATGTTGTACAGATGAATGTCCTCTCAAGGAATCTGTAGGGTGAAATGTTCACGTAACAGACTTACATATCTCACATGTGATGTTTAATTGCAGATGTGGATGCCACCTGTAGTGATTTTGATTTTGGAACAGCTTTGCATATTGCTGCATTTAACCTGTGTACAGGAGCTGTCAAGTGTTTACTGGAACATGGAGCAAATCCTGCCTTTAGGGTAAGGAGTTAGGTTGTAGATTCACCAGAAGGTGAAAAAAGTACCTGGAAAAACTGAACAGTCTGTCCGGGATTTTGGTTAGCTAAAAATGCATTACATGGAGTGATAGTGCCTCAGAAAGATTACTTATACCTCATAGTGGATGATTTTGTATGCTTTGTCATGCTTGTGTGTTGAGGTTTGCGTTTTTGTGTCACAGTCTAGTTCATTAGTTCAAATAGCTTTCAAGACATTCTTCAGTTTGTTGCTTGACCTTTCATTTGTTAATACTCCTTTGTGTCGTGCAACAGCTGTCATGGCAGTGGTGGATCTTTTCAGAAATACAGGAGTGCAATCTGTGACCTCCAGAAATGCAGTGTATTGCTTAGCAGTAAACTTAGCATAAGTAACTGATAATGAAGAAAGATTAACTGCTCTGCTTACTAACCAAAGAATATGCCTGAGTTAGTGTGAAGTGCTGCTATATGTGTCTAGCCACAAATCTTGGGTTTTGATGACTTTTTGGAGTTTGTTTTTTTGTGGATGTTTTTTTGAGTGTTTTTTTTAAATGAGAAATTATAATTGTTTTAAGGGTACTCAAAAGTCATTATTTTATGTATCACTGATTGTGTGAAATCTTTTGGAACATCATTGTTCATACAGTTCTTCATTATATTCAACCTAGATATCTTTAAAAACTGCTTTTCTTCTTTGTCTCATTGATTAGTGTGCATGTATATGTTTCAAATTCTATGGCGGCTGTATGTTTAAGACTCTGTTGTCAGAAGGAATACTGCTTTGTAGCTGCACAAGCATGCTGAGCTGGCAAAAGGTGGCTCTGCCCTTGAGAAAAGCAATCCTCTGCTGCTATGCTCACTTTTGCCGCCTTGCCTCTTCTCTGCCCCTTACCTTGAGTTGACGCAAAGATTTGCAGGGCACCCAGTGGGCTGAATTGCAGGACTGNTGTGACCGAAACGATCACTAATGTGACAAGTAAAATCTCAAAAGAAACTCCCTGCTCAACCTTAACCCAGCTATATCTTGTTTTTAAGGTACCTGTGACTTGAATGGGGCTGAGCTTTTACTTACAGAATGACTGTAGATTTTTAAGGAATGGTAGCTGTTTAATTCTTCCATCCTGCAATAAAGTTCTGACCAGAGACCATGTGTAGAATTTGCTTATATAAGAACAGCAGAGTGTAAATGCTGAGTACGGATTGTAGTTTTCTAGGGTTGAGACAAGAAGATTTATAGGGGGCTTGGGGAAGATGGAGCTTTAAGTCTGTGTTTTAAGGAACCAAAGCAGATATAATCTTGCTCTGCGTCATTCCAGTAATTTCTGAGTCCAGAGGCTCAGTGGAGAGAAATTTGGAAGACTGAGATACTTATTTTTCCACAAATTTTGTGAAAATCAGCAGATCGGAAAAGATCCATACTAATGCCTTTGCTGAAGAAATAGAACTTGCGCTTATAGCAGCCCTACAGCCCAGCGGTGTACTTGCTGTCTGGCCAACTGGCCTTGAGTTAAAGTTAACTCCAGGTGAGCTGGTACTGCAACAACTGTGGCTTAGGGTGGGCATCGCACGGGACATGAGGGGAATCACAGTCACTGCTCTCTGGGAATGGAAAGTGTTTGGAAAGGACTCTGTCCTTAATTCACCTCTCATGGAAGAGTCTGTATCTAAATAAACCTGAACAGATTTATTTATTTATGCGAGACATCAAAACTGTGTATTCTATACATGCAACGTATTAAATTCTACCTTACATTTGGAATAAGCCTCACCAAAGGCTAAACTATACAGTGGGTAAAGATAAATTCTTTGGGAGGTGTTAACTTTACAGTATTGGCAGTACAGACCAGAATTCTTGCTTACTTTCTGAAATCTGTGTTCAGATACGCAGATACATAGATAGGTGTTTTTTTCATGTGTTCTGAGTACTAACAATGTTCTTAAGATTCAAAGTAACTTAGCACAGTTGAAAAGAGGACACTGTAAATGCTAGTTTATATGTCCAAAGATGTTTTGGCATCCTTATTTGAAAATGTGGGTTTTTATACTAGTTTATATTCTAAGAGAAATATCTAATGAAGAGGATAAAAACTTCATAAACTGCTGTGGTTTTGCCTGATCAGGTTTAACTTGTTCAGAACATTAAATCCTGGGCTATGTTATGTTTCTACAGAATGACAAAGGGCAGATTCCAGCGGATGTGGTTCCTGATCCGGTAGATATGCCACTAGAAATGGCAGATGCAGCGGCCAGTGCGAAAGAAATCAAGCAGATATTGCTGGATGCAGTGCCTCTCTCATGTGACATCTCAAAAGCCATGATTACAAACTATGATCATGTCACAGGCAAGGCCATGCTTTTATCGCTTGGCCTGAAACTGGGAGATCGAGTTGTTATTGCAGGACAGAAGGTATGATGAGCAACCTTTTACTACCCTCGTGATTTCTGGGCAGTCAATTTATTTACTCCTTTGGAGACATACATCAAATTTTTGAGGGCCTAAAACACTTTCTGGAAGGTATGAACTCTGGATGGCAGTAAGGTCAGTACTCGGCCCAGTCTTGTTTAACTTCTTCATCAATGACCTGGATGAAGAGTTAGAGTGTACACTCAGCAAGTTTGCTGATGCACCAAACTGGGAGGAGTGGTGGATACACCAGAAGGCTGGAAAGTTGCGCGCAGAGGAACCTGATGAAGTTCAACATGGGCAAGTGCAGGGTCCTGAATCTGGGGAGGAACAACTCCATGCACCAGTACAGGCTTGGGGTGGACCTGCTGGAGAGCAGCTCTGTGGAGAGGGACCTGGGTGTGCTGGTGGACGACAGGTTGACCATGAGCCAGCAGTGTGCCCTGGTTGCCAAGAAGGCCAAT
>Ga0065711_1043427_pt1 | contig 14738 bp, 9 predicted proteins | sample Hoacrofraction12_FD_59098 | JGI IMG/M metagenome (GOLD analysis project Ga0065711, IMG submission 59098) | Hoatzin crop microbial communities from Cojedes, Venezuela - Epithelial fraction 12 v2 (version 2) | ecosystem: Host-associated > Birds > Digestive system > Esophagus > Crop | place... | reverse complement strand
ATCCAACCTGGCCTTGAACCCTGCCAGGGAGGGGGCAGCCACAGCTTCTCTGGGCAACCTGGGCCAGGGTTTCACCACCCTCATGGGGAAGAATTTCTTCCTAATATCTCATCTCAATCTGCCCTCTTTTAGTTTACAGCCGTTCCCCCCTGTCCTATCACTACACACCCTTGTGAAAAGCCCCTCTCCATCCTTCTTGTTGGCCCCTTCAGGCACTGGCAGCTGCTCTAAGGTCACCCTGGAGCCTTCTCTTCTCCAAGCTGAACAGCCCCAGCTCCCTCAGCCTGTCCGAGGAGGAGAGGTACTCCAGCCCTCGGATCATCTTCGTGGCCCTCCTCTGGACCCACTCCAACACATCCATGTCCAACACATCCATCCATTTTACCAACATATATAAATGTCTGAAGGGAGGCTGCCAAGAGGACGGCGCCAGGCTCTTCTCAGTGGTGCCCAGTGACAGGACCAAAGTCAAAGGGCACAAACTGAAACTCGGGAACCTACCTCTGAACACCAAGGAACACTTTTTCATTGTGAGGGTGACCGAGTACTGGCACGGGCTGCCCAGAAAGGCGTTGCAGTCTCCAACCTTGGAGATATTCAGAAGCCACCTGGACATGGTCCTGGGCAAGCAGCTCTAGGTGGCCCTGCTTGAGCAGGGGTTTGGACCGGGTGACCTCCAGAGGTTTCTCCCCAACCCTTCTGTGGTTATGTGACCTTGTACTGCAGCGGTGCGTGGCCAGCCTGTCTGGCAGTGGCTGGGAGCTATGCACGGCCGGGAGCTGCAGCACATGGTGGGTACATCCCCTCTGTAGCTGTTGTTGCCTGCGTGGCCGTGTGATGGGCATGTGGAGCCTGCCTGCTCTGCTGTGCCACAGGTAGAGGGTCACACACTGTCCTGGATGAAGCCACATCACACAAGTGTGGCATTAATTGATTTATCATTCGGAGAAATGAATACTGTAAGCGTGGTAGGAAACCGTAGCTGAAGCCAGGAGGTCCCTCCCAGCTGTCAGAGTTTTAAACCTGTGACAGGAAAAAAGGAGAGGAATCTGTGTGAGTGGGATGGGAAGTGCTGAGCTAGGATTGCCCTAATTACTGGGGAAAAAACCAGCTGTGCCTCGGGCCCAGGGAGGCTGTCAGGTCTGGGGAGCTGCCTGGTCCGTGTGGGCTAAGTGGAGTTTGAAACAGGAGCTGTAAAGTCATTCGGGCGAGCCCAAAATGAACAAGGCTTTCTTGAAAACTCAGTGCCTTTTTCCCCTGAAGTCACTAGAAAACCTGTTGTCTCCATGGAAATGGAGTAACACAGCAGCTCGGGGGGACTTGAAAATCTGTTGGGGAATGGGAAGAATAAAACTTGTAGTATGGTAAAGCAGCGAGGGAACTGGAAAGAAGAATTCCCTTTGCCATGCATGCTGGCTGTTTGTTAATAAAATGAATTATCTGTGGAGGAAATGCTGTGCAAACCCTTTAGAGCAGAGGATTTACCTGTCAGGGTAAATCAAAACCTCTTTTCGTACACAAAAATCCCAAAGACCAGGAGTGTCTGCTGTGTTAAGGAGGGGGTGTGCAGCTGTAAATGAGACTGATGTTGCTGGGGCTTGGTTCTGGGTATGGGAGGCATGGGGACAGCACTGTAGTGGCAAACACTTGGCAAACTAATAGTTGAAAATTGTATCCTAATCTGTCCTCTGGTAAATTAAAATTGCTGAAAAGCTGATAGCATCCCAGTAAATGTAGTTGTTGGAAGTGAAGGCAAAACATTAGCATCAGGTATTGTATTGAGTGAGGTGCTCTGACTTAAATCACTGCTGGGCAAAGATACTTGTGGAAAAAAAGTGTCTGTCAAGCCTTAAAATTAACTAAATCACCTCCATGAGCTGATTGTCTAATGAAGAACTAGAAGGGAATGGTTCAAAAAATGTTTGTGTGGATATTTATAGTTCTTCCAGTATGTATTTGTAGTAGTTTGCTGCAGAAAACAAACACTATTGGTCTTTAAAGATAAACAGTATTATTTACCATATCTTTCTTTTTCCATAAGAAGTTAAAAATGTGGGACAAAGTCAAGTCAGTCCAAGTTCTGTGCTGTGGCAGATGTTAGTGCTGGCCCTGGGAAAACCTTATCTGAAAGCACATGAGGGAGAAATGCCTTTTTTAAGTCTCATTATCTCAGCTGTTTTGCTGCATAGAGGATGCATCTTGCTGAACACACTTGTTTGGTGAATTTACAGTTTCCCCAGTTTTTACAGCTTTCGCTTTTAACACTGTAGCTTTGTTACTCCATATTTATCTCACCAGCTTTTTAGAAAAGAAAACCCGATGCTGGTCAGCATTAACAGCCTAAATGATCAAATCAACACTCTGAAATTGGAGGATGCTGGAAGAAACCTTCAAAAAAACCCCACAAAACCTCAAACCAACAAACACTGTCTTTTCATTTCATAGCTGGTAGTTTGGCTCCTTTGCTGTATTGTGTTTAGGTTTGGTGGGAGGAGGAAAGAAGCCTATGCTGATAAGTCCAAGTGAACACAAACTTCTGTTCCTAGCCATCATGTAAGGTCAACTTATTAAAACAAACAAGGGAAGGCGGAAAAGTATCTGTTCTGCATGACTGATAGATACAAATTTTGTATTTTATTTCCTTTTTCAGACCGATTGTATAGAGGGAAGTTCAAGGGGCCCCTTCTATGGCTGTGACACTGATTAAAGTGTCGTGAAGTGTTTGTGTGGCCAGAAGTCTCTATAGAAGGGCAGGGGGTTGTGGTCACCAGCATACAAAAAGAAAAAAATTCCCCTTCTGACAGCGGGACACAAGGTAAAAATCTTGTTGTACTTAAAAAAAAAAGAAAAAAAAAATTATATATATATATATATAAAATTTTTTTATATATATATATATATAAAATCTACTATTTTCCAACGGCTCTCCTGATAGCTCAGGCTCCTCGTGGCCATCCAGTCCTATCCCCTTCTGTTTCACGGGCAGGATTTACCATCCACGGTGCTGTGTGTGCATTACGTGGCTGGAGACAGTTCCAGCTTGTTACGTACGTTCCTGCAGCAGAGCACTACTCGATACCTGCCTCTCTGGCCCAGCCGGCTGGGCTACGTGTGGAAGAGGTGGGTGAAGTCAACTCGGTGAGTAACCCTGCCCAGGTCCTGCCCAAACAGCAGCCTAGGAAAACCCGGTTGCTATGGCTTTGCTTTTTTTTTTCACTCAAGCCCAACAAGGACTTTATTGTTCATGCTCAAACAATTTAAGATCTCCGCTTTCTGTCGGAGGCACAGGGTGTGAAAAAGGAACTAATTGTGGCATTAGGTCCTTGACCGACACGAGCGGTGGTGGATGAGACAGCAGAGACGGTCACAGCTTTGTCGCTCAGCTGGGAAAAGGGGCTTTCCTGCAAAATTTCCATTTACCTCATCTCTTCAGCTTGTATTATGGGTGCCATCAGCGACGTAAAGAAATACCAGCAGCATTTCCTGGAGCCCTGGTGAGTCACCCGGGGATGTTTGGGGAGGAAGGGGTAAGGTTAGGATGCTCTGCTTGCCAGCAGTGCAGCGCTTGCTGGCGGATGGCAGCGATGCAGCCCCACGGACCAGATGAACTGGTTCTCCCGTATCAGCCTCGCGTCGCTCCTTGCCTGCCTGCGCTGGCGTTGGTGCCAGCTGCATTGGTCCAGGCCTCTCTGTGCGTCGCGTGATCCTGTTCTGCGCTGAAGTTTTCTGAAAGTAAATTTCCAAGGAGGAGACGAACAAAATTGTGAAGAACAGTAACGATTTCTAGTATTAATTTCTCAGAATAATCCTGGCAACTCAGTATATAATTTTAGATGTGTTTGAGAAGGTGTTTGACTAATCATGAAGAAGGAATAATTTGATCTCTTCCTCCCCAAGAGTAATTGCTTAAACTGGCCTTTGTGAAAGATTTTTTTTTTTTTAGTTCCAGCAGAAATCTGTTTAATTAGACATACTTTACACTTTGTGCTCTTGACTTAAGGTCTGTCTTCAGCAATGCAAAGGAAGTTTCTTGTTGTACTTCTCTAGAGAAGTTTCATCATAGATCTAGGAATGGGCTGAAGGTTTTGCAATGTTGGGTGAAACTCACTGCACCGGATTTTGTACTTGCCTTGAGTACGGGGAAGGCTGAAGAGGAAAGCTCAGATTTATGTTCCGAAATATTTTTCACCTTCCCTTTCAAAGTTTGGCTCTGGGACTCATCTGCAACAATAAAACAGGGAACAGATCGTTACGTGAAATGCCTTCCACTCCTGAGTGACCCTGCTCCTCAGGCTTCAAAATCTTCACTTTGAATTAAAAACCATGGGTGAAGCTGTGGCTGTTTCTCAGTTTATGGGGAAAAAATGTGAACTTCCTTTAAGCTAGATCTTTTGCCCGAAGTCTTTTATTTTTACCTCATTACGCTTCCTTTTTCTGCTTGGAAACAGAAGTTCAGAAATTACAATAGACCTCTTGCTGGCTGTGTTTCGTCTCTGTCCAGAACCCAGACAACCCTGACTGTTGCAATAAAATCTGCTGTGATAGCACCAGTCTGTATTTGTCTTGATAAAGTTTGGGCAAGAATCTCCTTGAACTCAACGCTGGACCCTCTGATGTTGGCTCGCTGCCGTGGAGGTTTGCTACTCCTGGCTTTACAGGACTTCTGTGAATTGGCTTCACAGTGTGGTTTGGAATTTGTGGTAGCCCTTTACTAGCAATAAGGTTTTTCTTCGTTTCCCACAGTTGCTCCCTCTTTGGCATCTCCTGTGTGTGCTTTCTTTGCATTGTCGTGCTGAAAATAGGTAAAAAACCAGGTGTGAAGTAGAGAGGAGAGATGAAGAATGTGTCTGTTGCCTAAATCACTTGCGGAAGTATAATGGAAATATTGGAAGATTCTTATGTGTAAAATGTCCTATAGAAAGATTAAATTATGAAGCAGACTCTTCAGAAGTACAGAACTGCTTGCAAAGGCTGGGACTAGAGTTACGCGTAAGAGCAGGGCTTTACATTCTCTGAAGATGACAAATGATTAACTTTGCACGTTAATTTTTACACGCTAACTAAGTCACACGGCTGTTTTCATTGTGCATGTTTTCAGGTGACGTCGCTGCTGACTGCAGATGGCTCGTTTACTTGCCAAAACCATGGTTTATGCCCCTTTTTGTACCCTGGCTATGCAGTCTGTGCTGCCCTTCGTGCGTTAAAGGCACCCCTGCTCCCTTTCCCTGGCAACTGCCTTCCTCCACTGCCAGCCTTTCTGAGGGCCTCGGGGTCCTTCTGGTTTTCTCCTGGAGCTGTGGGCACTCAGCAGTTGATGACAACTGCGGTGGGACATCCCATCCTGGGTGCTGAGTTGCACTGAAGGCTGGTGGCCTCAGGAAAAACGTTTGTATTAGTGGCTGCACCCAGATGCGAGCATCTGGTTTAAAAGTGCATGTGCGGGAGGCTTCGTGCTGCTGGTGGCCAGCTCCACCTCTGGGTTGGGGTGACTAGCCGGGGGTGCTTTCTCTAGCCTGGAATTTGTAAAGCCACAGCTCAGCTCGGCTTTAGGTTTGTAGTGATGGCAGCAGCAGAGAGACCAAGGATGAGGTGATCTGGGGTGCGAGCGCGGAGGCTGGGAGCATCGCCGTGTTGTGTCTGTGTTTGTGGGAGAGGATTATCACTCTGGGTATGCTGGGGAGTCATGGTGTACCTGCCTGAAATTTCCCAGAAAACTGAGAAACCAGAATACCATTACTCTGCAGCCATACCTGTGTTTGCTAGGAAAGCTTCAAAACCCAGCAACAAATGCAGTCGGGGGAAGATGGGACGACTATGACAGTAACTCTGACATTATTCATGTAATATTTTTTGACATGCAAAAGTAGGGAGCAGTTTTTTAAGTCAACCCAGAGCATCATGCTGTTCCTGCTGCGGTCACTTGGATGTTTCCCACGGCTTCCATGGGAGCAGGGGCCGAAACCTGAACCCTTTTAGGAACTGTGTGAGCTGCTTTCCAAGCTGGTGCTGGCCCAGCTGAGCAGAGCACTTCCATGGTTAGTAAAAGCCCCTGCATCCGCTGTCTTGAATCTGCATTGTTTTCACTGCGTTTGGGGCCAACGCGGCCAATCACAGTGCTTGATAGTCCTAGAGAAGATTAGAAATAAAGGATATATTGGGCAAATCCCATCATCACATTTTCTCCGTGATGATGGATGGTCAGCCAAGGAGCGCTGCGTCCTTCTCCACGGCTGCCCTTGCCCAGATGATGCCATTGCAGAACAGAGAATAGGTGGACAGTTGCACGTGGATCCAGCTCTCCATGCTAGAAGTACAGGATGCGCTTTTTGAGTGGTACACCTTGCCCTTCGTGCAACTGAAGGCAAGGCAGGACGGAGGTGCAATGTCCCCAGCCCAACCTTTAGTGCTGCTGTCACTCCAGGGACTTTTCCTGTCCCACTTTCAGTACAAGAGCATAGTGCTGGAGGAAGAAGAGGTGAGTTTGCTCACGGTGGTGAAGTGAGAAGGCAATGGTGCCCTTTGCACTAAAGTGGTCTTGTCCTTTCCCTGCATCCTTAAAAGAGGTGGGAGGAAGAAGCCCCTGGTCACTGTGCACCTGCAGACAGGGAAATGGGAAAGAGATTTTCCTCAGTGAGAAGAAAAGTTACAGGAAGTTTTCGGAACTACTTTAATCATTAGCACTCCCTGAAAACCTAGTCCATGTGGAGAAGAAAAGAAACCTCTTGAGAAGTGGTGATTCTGTTCCTTTTCCTGGTAGAGGACCTGAAGTATCTGAGCCCCAGCACAGCAGGATCTTGCGTGGCGTGTGCTAAATGTCCCAAAGGGTTAGTTTGAGCCTGGTTTCATCACGTGGTGCATCTGATCCCAGTAGTTTTGAGGTACAGGCAGCGTCTAGGAATGCGAGAGTGGTGTGGGATGAGAGCTGTCTGAAATGATGTCCCCTGTTCTTGGAGGTAATTGAAGGGCAGGCACCAGACCTGGCTGGAGGGGAAGGAGCCAAACAAGGTAAAGGAATTAGCAACTCCTAGCTCCAGTGTGAGCACTGTTTGATTTAATTAAAATGTACAGCGCTGGGGGAAGTAATGAACTGCTTGTAAGCTGCATGATGAAATCCAGCTGTGGCCTCTTGAAAACAAACAGGCCGGTTTCCCTCGAGTTTCCAGAACCTGAGTACAGACAGTGCTTAATTTTTACAGGCATCGTCTTGTGCTGCAGGATTATAGGGAGCGGATAAGCTGTTGTAACTCTCCAGAAATTTTTTTTATGCTGTTGGTGAGGCATTGGCAGGGCATTGCTGAGTCTTTTGGTGTTATTTCCAGGGCTGTACCCAGTTCCGCAGATAAAAGCCTTCAGTCTCCAGGGCGGCTCGTTGGGCAGCTGTCACTGGTGCACTGGATGTTGGCCTCAACTGGCAAAACATCCTTTTGGAGGAGAGTTTATTTTAGAGGATGCAGAAATCTGTTTCCTCCAGGAAAAGGAGGGACTGTGTTTTGCTGAGATTAGGAACGTTTGTGCCTTAGTGGTTAATGCTGTTGTGAGAGTGGAAAGGATGAATTTTGCTTTTAAAAAAGCCCAAAACCAACAACCCCCCAAAGAACCTGTGATGATGATGTGGTTTAACCTGGCAGCCGGCAATTAGGACCACGCAGCCGCTCACTCCCTCTCCCTGCAGTGGGATGGGGAGGAGTATGGATAAAAAGGAAGACTCATGGGCTGAGATAGACAGTTTAGTAAGACAACAAAGAAAATAATGATAATAATAATGAATATGCAAAATGAGATACACAATACAGTTTTCCTCACTGTCTGATGGACAATTGCACAGCCAGTCCTCGAGCAGCGATCGCGGAACCCGTGGATTTCCCAGAGCTTCCTGAACTCACGAATTTCACAGAACTCACAGGGCAGGGAAAACATGAACTCACGGATAAGTTCAAACCCATGGAAAAAGAGATTCCTGCCCCCCGGCCACCCTCATTTAGATACTGAGCATATGATGTCTATGGCATGGAATATTTCCTTTGGCCAGCTTGGGCTAGCAGCCTGGCTGTGCTCCCTCCCAGCTCCTGCACCGCCTGCGCATCTGCTGAGCATGGGAAACTGGAAAAAGTCCTTAATTTCTTAGCAAAAGTTAAAAACATCAGTGTTATCAACATGGTTCTGGTACTAAATCCAAAACACAGCAGCTACCGGGAGGGAAATTAACTCTACCCCAACCAAAACCAGGACAAGTGATCATCTTAAAAGTTGATTCTTGTAAATGCAGCGTTGGGTAGGATGCAGGTGATCTTGGGTAGGCAGCGTGAGCTTTGCCTTCTGCAGAGACACTGGCTGGTGCATGTTAGCAGACTAACAGTGTTTCAGCTCGGCTGAAGTCATGCTTCATTGGTAGAGGAGGGATTAGTAGAGGAGTGATTCATGGGAAGTGAATTTCATTTTCTCTGTGGTAAAGTTTGAATGGGTAGCATTTTTTTCTTCTAGATCTTTGCATACCGTAGTCATTTCTTCTGAAGTTGAAATGTTAGTTGCACTGTTAAAAAAAAGGTCCATATTTACTATCCTGGGCAGAAGCTTAATAAATAACTGCTAATAACTTTCTTTATTGCCTTTCAGGCAGCAGCAGCAGGTCTCAGCTATGTTGGGGGATATGTCATTAACACCTACAAGAGCTACGACAACTTTCTGCAGGACAAGTACGCTCTGTTACCAGCCGTGATCATTATTTGCGTTGCTGTGGTAATGTTCATCATTGGGTTGATCGGCTGCTGTGCCACCTTCCGCGAGTCTCGAGTCGGCCTAGGGCTGGTGAGTGTTGCACATTCTTGCCTGTCCTCTGCTTCACCCTGTTGCTTGGTGTGGGAGGTGCTACATTAGACCTTCTCGGGATGCCCAGAACAGAAAGTAAAAGGTTATTCTGAAACACATGGCTGAAGCACTGCTCCTTTGTGGGAGTTACGTGCTGCTGTGGGGCACTGATTGATAGCGAATGATTTTTAAAATAAACAGAAACATTCACATTGAATAACTTCAGGCCCCCAGCTCATGCCTTGAAGGCGACGTGAGCTCAACAAGCAGTGCCCAATGTACCTAACTCAGCTGCTGGCTTATCGGTGCAGTCTCCTGCTCGACAGCCACCTCGTGAAGTGTTTCATAGGCTCTTCACGCAGATCACACCGTGGCAGTGTTCATGAGACTGCCCACGTGGGGCACAGACACTGTGGAACCGCAGTCATAGTCTGAGCCACGCACAATAATCTTCTATTTTAAATTATTTGCTGGAAACTATTTGGATTGGGGAGGCAACAACAGATAACAGTAACTTGTCTCTATAAATGTGATGGGTAACGTGCAATTGAATTCAAATGCTGTGGGATTATTCCTTACAATCTCTCTTTTAATTTCAGTTCTTGGCCATTATCCTGGTTATCTTTATTGCAGAAGTATCCGCTTTTGTCCTGGGATTTGTTTACAGGGAGAAGGTAAGCAAAGAATTGCCAGCTCTGTAGTAACCTAAAAGTAAAAAATAGATGTTGTGTTGTCGGAGCATTCCACTACATTCAGTTTTCTTGTACTTCAACCCCTAACCTGCAATCTGCAGGGCAAGCGGGAATGGGGATGTCACCCTCCAGTATGCAGATCACTCTTTGTCGGGAACATGGTGAATACATAAAGTACCTGGCAGGCATTGCAACAGTCTCCAAGTTGGACTGAACAGTTCTTAATGCTCGCAAAGGAGGGCTCTTCCATCAGAGGAGGCGAGCTTCTATCCAGGAACGTGATTCTGGTTAAGTGCTACCAGCATTTCATCTAAAACATAGCTTGATTTTTTTGTTGGTTGGTTTGTTTTTCCCCTGACTTAGTTGGGATACAGATCTTTTGCAGTTTCCACTAGATAAAATACTTAGCTGTCATGTTAAAACAATATGTATTTTTTTCTTTCCTCTCTAAATAGGTAAAAACTGACGTGCAAGGCACGATGCGCTCAGTCTTTGAGAAGTATGATGGGAAAAGTCCAGAGTCTACTGTTGTGGATTACTTGCAAGAACAGGTAAGAAAACATTTAAATTGCCCTGAGAAATATTTAGAAAGCAAGAATTGGGTCCTAATCAAGGAATTTGGGCTGGGAAGGACAGAGGGTCAGTATGGTCGTATCCTGGAACTCAACTCTGCAGCATTGTTTAGTGTCTGATTCTCCAAGGCAACTGAGGGTACTCCCCATGTTGTAGAGTTGGCATTTTCAGGCTCGAGGTGTGAAGTGTGTGTAAATGAGTGGTCTTGTTGACATGAGTGGCCATGAGTGACCAAATGAGTACATATGAATAACTGCTGCTGAGACTCCTGTACCATAAAATAGAAAGATGACAGAAGACTCTATCCTGCAACCTGTTACTTTAAAATTAGAGCTTTCATGAAGGGTGAACTAGTAAGAAGGCAATAGTGTATGAAGGGAAGTTGATCTATTGTATCTAAATCTCTTGCATGCTGTGGGCAGCTCTTGCCCAGTATGCCTAAGAGAGGTTTAACTCAACATTAACATCCAGGTTCACATATATTCATATGTCCTTGTAACTGTCCTGTGTTTGGCAGCTTCATTGTTGCGGGGTGAAGAACTACAGTGACTGGACAACCACACCGTGGTTTAATGCCACCGGTAACAACAGTGTCCCTCTGAGCTGCTGTAGGCAAGATATGAAGAACTGCACGGGGCGTGTGGATCAGCCACAGGAACTCGATACACGGGTGAGCATACAGGGCACAGTTTCATAGCCAGAGCATGATCATTCTCAGCCAGGACCAATGAGGAAAGCACTTCAGCCAGGGTTTAAGGGTAACTTCATCCAATTCTTCTTAGCAATTTGTCCCCCAAACCCTCTTCTCCCCGTGATTTTCCTCTAGCTGACTTCCTTCTTCTATTCTTCTATAAAAGCTCCTAGATGATGAAGGAGGGGCACCAGTGTGGATGCTTGGTCTTGTCTGTCTGCTAGTAACAGTCCTCCATTTCGTGTTTCTACAGAAGCAACGTGACAAGGCCAGAGCGCTAGCTATGGACACGTAGTTGTTCAAACAGATCTGGGGTGGGTGAAGAGACCCTTCTAGGATTGACCATGAATCTGGAGAATTGCATATCAGGTCTTTCAGTCTGGGGCACAAGCCCTTCAGTTGAATTTTAGTAGATACCACTGCTGGTCTTCCTGGTTCTGAGGTTTGGGCACTTCTTTAAGTGACCTGAGCCAGAGGAGATTCTGAGAAGCAGCAAATGTCAGTGTCTCTCCCCAGGCAAGAGGTGAAGGGCAAGGTGTTGAGTCTGGTAGGCAAGAGTGGAAGCCCTCGGGTCTGCAGTGGTTGGTTAGACAGGCCTTACAAGGTCCTGCTTCCTTTTAAGTGTCAGGGAGGTAAAAAAAAGCCAAAAAACATCCAGCTAAATTACATATTTTGATTTGTTGTCATCCATCTCTTTCATGACAGGGCTGTGCAGAGGAGCTGGAGTCTGGGCTGCAGAGCGTTATCAGCTACGCTATGCTTGTAATCCTGGGGTTTGCCATCGTAAAGGTAAATGTTTTATCTCTTCCCTCATAGAAAATAATACTGTTTATCCTTTGATCCCGGGGCTTTTTCTTCTGCCGGGTTCTGTTAAACTACAGCCTTTTCCTGGCTCTGAGATAGATGCAGTCCTCTGTCCCTTGCTTGTTCTCTTCCAACTTTCTCGATTTCATCTGCCTGACAATAAGAGGAGGAATCCAAAAAGTGAGTACGGCGTTTGGGATGGCAAGTCAACGGAGAATCCATCTTGGTTGTTTGGTAGGAAGTACAAAAAACTGGGTGTGCTAAAAGGCTTAGATCTATAATTCTTTATTAAAACAACCAGCTTTTTTATATTTAACTGGAACTTTAAAAATTGCTCATCAAAGTTTCTTTTTAGATATAACCCAATGAATAGTCTTGTGCTTAGAGACCTGGAGTCAAGGTAGACTAGAAATATAACTAGGAATGAAACCAGCAGGGCTATTTATAGACTTACAAGATTGAATTAAATGAAATGTGAAGCCAGATCATCTTGTGGGTGAAAACTAGATTTGAAAAGCCCTGGTGCAAAAAGTAAAAAACAAAACCAAACAACAAAACAAAAACCAACTCCTCGCAATAGGCACATCATAAAGTTGCACAGGCATTTCTTCGAAGATTTGACCCATAAATTTTAGCTTGGTGGTTTGTCATTGTTCCCTGTACCCGTTCTCACAGAATCACAGAATGGTAGGGGTTCGAAGGGACCTCTGTGGGTCATCTAGTCCAACTCCCTGCCAAAGCAGGGTCACCCAGAGCGGGCTGCACAGGACCGCGTCCAGGCGGGTCTTGGCTTAAATGGCTTGGTGACATCATTTCCATCATTTCCCTTCCCTCTATGAGTTCTACACTCCCATTTCATGTCCCGTTTCTGTTTATGATGAACCATCCCATCACGATCTCTCCTGTGATCATCTCTAAAGATTGCCTTAGCATATTCTCTATCTTTATTTGCATATTTTATATGCTTAAATATTTCACATAACTCATTTTAAATCCAGAATAATCCCGCGCTTTCACTGAAAATTTTCCCACAATAAGATCACTAGGAATTAATACGGATTTGTCAATTAATGGGAGAAACCAAAGAGAGAAAAGTGGAGCTGGAACTATTATTGGAAATCGATGTGCAAAAAAAAAAAAATCATCACTTTCTGCAGATGTCTCTTCTAAGTGTTTTAATACAAAAAGAATGTCCCTGCTATGGTGAAAAAGTTTAATTAACATATAGTTGTTGGGTCTGATGACTGAAACAAAATACAGCAGAAGTAAATCTCTCTTTTTTTTTTTTTCAGTTCTTTGGCATGCTGAGTGTCTGCGTGCTTACGTGCAAGAGAGAAGACAGTGGATATCAGCCTCTTTACTCGGGGGTGTTTGCTTAATAAAATGCAAAGATCACTTTTTTGGCTTCCTGCTGATAAAATAGACTTGGAAAGATGAACGTTAAAGGACAATTTATGACCTTCTTGCTAAATATTTTATGTACACGAAACAGAAGGAGCATTGTGTATTGATTTGGGAAAGTCTTTTGCAGGGGACGTGAAATTGCAGTTTCAATATTCAGTGCCCTACAGTAACGTACCCTTATCTTGCGCACCACAGCTTTCTGTAAGGTTATTGTAGATTCGGATTTGTGACTTCAGATAGCACCAGGTGGTGTAACGGTGACTCCAGGAAGAATCTCTCTTCTGCAGTTCTTTCCTCTACCCTTAGGACGTGCAGAAGAAACCTTATTTTTTAATCACTAAACTGATTTAGACTGCAGGATGGGTTTCAGTTGTCTGCACAAAGCTCAGATCATTCCCATAGCGTGGTTAAACAGCAAAACAAACTTTTGAATGTCAGGTTCAAATATTCTTCATAAGCATGGGGAGTTAGCATACCTTTTGTCTATATCTGCTGGCGTTTCTAATTTTTTTTTACCTCTCCTTCTTATAGTCATATGTTGTAATTCAGTTCACTGCAGGGGTTGTTAGTGCAAGACAACCCTGTGTTTAAAGTCTAGAACAGATATTTGAGTTTTTTCTTGAAGCAGCGAGCAAATGTGAACAATCCCGGGTTAGGAGGAGATGTGTGCTCCGAGCTTTTGGGCTCAGGATATCTCCCTGCCTTGTTTTTTTTGGTCTCTTTTTATTATTAGGCATTAAAACTTGCTTATGAAGCAGGGCTTTTGAGTATTTCTTTTCTCCTTTTGCCGATGCTTTTACGGTTTGTCTAACAGACTATACGTCTCCGTTCAACGTAGAAGTTGCAAAAGCTGTTGAGAGGGAGACAGGAGCTGCAGGGCATGCTGGCTCGGCATGGTTGTGTAGACAGGGCTGCTGGAGGGGTCAGTGCGGCCGTCCTTGCGCCGCTGCCACACTGACCGCTTTTCACCACAAAAAATGCGAAGGTGATGCTTTCTTGTCACGATAATAACAATAACCCGTTGTCTGGCAGCGTCACGCAGCTCCATGTTTGCTCGTTTTCCTGTCTCCTGAAAGGTCTGCTGGCTGCCGTCACTGCTTGGATTGCATCACTGCTTTAAAAATGGTCCTCCTTTAGTTCATTTGTGTGTTTTCCAGTTCTTTAGGGGGTTTTTTGTTGTTGCTTTTAGAGTTGGGGAGGGAGGCAGTCACGAGCCATTCTTTATTAGGGAATTGTGGAAAAGCAACAGTGTATTTGCTTATTTTTTCTTTGTGATTCGAAAACCTAACAGCACAATGTACACTGTTAAGCAGCTATTCTTTATTGCAGCGCCGGGCACACAGGGGATCTCTCCTCCAAACGTGCGCACCAGACACCCTGTTGCTTCAGGTTAAATACAGTTACACATGTAAATATTCATTCTATTTCTAGGAAATAATTAGCATATGTAAATATCTTTCACACATGTCTGTTAGCATCTTTGGGTGGTCTTCGGGGATCCCAAGATGAAGGCCCATCCTCTTCATCACGCTGTTTGCTCATTGACCTTTGTTTCTGTGCAGACTCAGTTCCAGGATCACGTCCATCGTGTCCTTCAGGTTGTTTGGCTCTGGTCTGGTTGCTCTTTTGGTGCCTCCTTATCTCTGGAGCTTGGCGCCTTTGCCCTCCCAAGGCCGAGCTGTCTGGAGTAGAATTATTTAGGAGTCTCTTTTATCCCACAATTATCCCAATTATTTGCTGGGAACCAAGACCACTTTTGTTTCACTTGA
>Ga0065711_1043426_pt1 | contig 14739 bp, 7 predicted proteins | sample Hoacrofraction12_FD_59098 | JGI IMG/M metagenome (GOLD analysis project Ga0065711, IMG submission 59098) | Hoatzin crop microbial communities from Cojedes, Venezuela - Epithelial fraction 12 v2 (version 2) | ecosystem: Host-associated > Birds > Digestive system > Esophagus > Crop | place... | reverse complement strand
CCCCCCGCTACCAAAACCTTGCCACACAAACCCATAACATTCACCAAATATTTGCTTGAAATTAACATGCGTAACTTCAAACGAGACATATCTCTAGAGTACGAAAGAGCTTTTGTTTACAACACACCGCACAAGACTTCTAAAATCACATTAGTTAGGAATATGCTCCTTATGTCTTTCAAGAAAAAGCAAACATTGCTCAAAAAAAAAATCTCTATCTAAACTTAGAAACTCAAAATACTGTAGTCTAAAAACGTATTAAAATAAGTGAGGTTTACAGACTGGATTTTCTAATTTTCATATAATTAGTTCATTAAAAAATATTAAGTAAAATTGCAGAAGTAGTTAAATGCTCTGCTATTACATACATTGCTTTTTCCAGACCTTTCAGATGCCCAATATTTCTTAAAATAAGCAAGCCAACACTCATTTTAGACAATTTCTGATCTGAAGTTTCTTTTTGCTCAATATTCAAGATGTAAATATCAGCATGCTACACTCACCGTTTTGTGAAATTTGCCTCCCAGTGCAAGAAATATTTTCAGGATCCACATTTCTTCTTTTCTGAAGGGAACTTGAACAAAACAAAGCACAAAAAAAAAAATTAAGTGAAATTTCCCAGAATTGGAGCAAAAACATCTTATATAGTTAAAATTATATACAAATATAGAAATAGTCAATTTTAAGTCTTAGGAAAACTACAGATTCAATTTAAAAGTCACCCAACAATGTGTTTTCCTTCCTTTATGACACTGAATACTTCTCTGATCCTAGCACACATCTTGAATTTGGTTGGGGTTTTTTTGTTTTGAATTGACCTTATGATACATTTAGATTGCTGGTAAGCGTGGAGATCCCCATGCTTCCCCCATCCTTCACCTTCCCTTCTCCTTTGCACTGATTACCAATGACTATATTAAAGAAGGATGTACTAAGAAAGTCTAATTTAACATTAAGCTCAAAGGGAGCCTGGGCATTGAAATGCACAGAAAACATGCTCTCAACCACTGAAAAAAAAAAATGCTGTAAAGTTTCAATTTCCTAAGGCGAATTCTTTCCCAGAAAGTTCTCAATGAGAGGCATAAATGTCATTGCCTTGCTACTGCCTGTGACTACCACTGCACATTTTGTAGATAGATAAGAATGTATGCCCATACACAACAGAAAAATTAGCGTATTTTTAGTGCTGTGCTGGCCCAAAAGTATTTCAACAATTCCATGTATAGTGGCACTCATCATGCTGCTAAGGAACACATTTTTAATTATTAGTAGTATTATTAATATTAATGATATTTCAGGCTGAGACAGCAGCTTTAGAATAACAACACAGGAACAAATATGCCTGAAATAGTACATTTCTAGCCCATCTTCACTACTCAAGCAGTCTGTATTAGAGCTGTTTTCAGCCAAGGTCCAATTTCCCCTGTTAACATGAATAATAAGTAATTTTTCCTCTTCATCTCATTTTCTGTGCTTGAAATAAGTGATACAGATCCTCCTGCATCCTTATAGAATATTCACTGATAAATGCAATGTAAGATCCTTGACGTTCTAACAGTTTGTAGCTCCTCCATCCTTCAAAGCCGAAGATAAGTGTGTTTTACTAAAAATACCAATATTCCTCAATTTTTGTTTCTCCACTAGACATACTGAGAAATTTTATTTTTTTAAGATTATCGTCCATACTTTACAAATACTGTCCCATGAAGACCAAGTTGAATCACTCCATATTACAGGCTGATGCTTCTCTATGACAGAAGGCATACATTTATGAACCTCTATTTCACCATCATTTTTAATCCATGTCTAAATCTATCCCAAACAAGTTATTAGATTAAATTCAAGACAGAAGCCACACCTTATAAAGTTATTTAACATTTCAATTGTTATCAAGGGTAAATCAACTAAGTTCCTCAATTATATTTTGTAAAATCCTGGTTTTAGAAAACACAGGGTGAGTTTGGCCAGTTAAGATGCATCCTGTCCTAGCTCCCCTACATAATTGTTTACTCTCCTGAGTTATAATTACAGAACACACACAGCAAATACTTTAGAAGTCTGTGTTTCTTCATAGATTTTACTAAAATTGATGTAGTTACACCATTTGAAGCTACATTAGCAAACTAACTTCATGCATTTGCACTCACCTAACTTCAAAGAACTTGGTATGCTTACAAAAAAAACTCTTAACTTGTTCAACACAGACCAGATTTTTTGGTGTTAGGTTGGGTCTTTTTAAGGGTATTAATAGCATTACAGTAAATTAGAGATACAGATAAGCAGCTTTGAATCAAAGAGCTTTTAAAATGATGATTTTCTTCCATATGTAAAACAGTGAGTCATTGGCTTAGCTTTGGGGTGGATAGATTTATAAGTGGGTAATGGTAATAGCAATGAGTGAAGATTAATTCATCAGGAAACAAAAATAACAAATCAGCTTACAAAGATCTGCATTTTTTAAATTCATGTATTTTTCAGGACTTGTGCATTGGTTTTTGATTACGCACCTACATGTATGTACACATGGCAAGAAAACCTGCTAATAAGCAAACAGCAGTCGACTTATTCAGCAATCAAAATAAAACCTTTTTGTCATTTTTGGAAAACAAAGTTCTAACTTACGTGAAGCAAAAGCTATCTCAAGATATCAAATAAATGGAACAAGCTTACTTTAAATATCTGCTTGAAAGATTATATATAACAAACAACATACAGTACGAGATATGAAATCATAATAATTTGTCAATGCTCAATAGAATAGTTAAGACAACTATTGTACAAATTGAATACCGTGATTACGAGACAGAAAAGTACTGAAGACTTCTTTGGGGGCAAAAAAGATTAAAAAAAAACACCTTACATCTACACAAATCTATGATTTTCCTTAACCATTTCCAAAATTTAATACCTCTACAGATTAATGATCTTCTTTATTTTGCTCTTTATAGGCAGGTTAGTGCAAGCAGTCTGCCTATCGCAAAGTGTACCAATTTTACAAAGACATTAACAAGAATTTCAATTAAACTACCACTTTGTTACAACTGTGGAGATTAAGGCCCACTCTTTTCATGTATGAAGAGGTACCGGCTGCAGCTCTGGCTGCACACTCTTTCCCACCGCCCTTCTCTTATGCATAAACAGGATGAAAAGGTGTGATGAGACAGCGACTGGTCTTGCTAAAGGCTGAGAGACTAGAAAGGTGAGAGCTTAGCACTGCGCTGAGCTGTTTTATTCAATACGCTTCTGTCACCTCCCAAATAAAGTGAGGGAGAGAAGTCAGTGCAAGCAGTCAGTGCTTCAGAGTCTTTATCAGCACTCATCTATCTGCTGATTGGTTTAAATGAATGAAGCTTTTGTTTTCAAACTCACTCAAAACATGTTTTCTCTTCTATCCATCTCAAGACCTAACCCTTCCATAATGCACACATGTCAACAGTGTTCTAGCACGCCGTGTTAGAGCTCAGGGTTTCACAGACTGCTTGCAGAGACAAATTAATGGTAACACTTGACCACAAGAAAAGAGAGAGAGCAGCTTCTCTCTCCTAAAAAAATTTCTTTGTGTGACAGAGCAGCACCAGCTAAGGCACTTTATTAGCAATCTTGATAATTTATATGTTGAGAAATGGAGTCTAAAGAATATCAGCACCAAGCAAGAAGTTTCAACCATAAGATCTGCCAGTTGCGTACAACAAACAGTGTCTGTTCAGGCCAAGCACTGTTATCTATTTTATTTATTTATATTTCCCCTCAGACACAGCATATTTTCCAGAATTACTTTTGGTCTATTTCTTTTAATAAAGAATCAGAGCAATCCCACTACTGAACAACACAAGTAACCAAGCTGGGGCATATGAAAAAAATCTAAAAGTATATAGACTTCATCAGCCTGAAATTTTATGCGTGTAGCATTCTTTATAACAAATGGATTTACCACATTATAAACCTGCTTAAGTTTTTCTTTGAACAGATTGCTGTTCTGGATGATGCAACAGTAGCTATTTCACCTAAGAGTGACTGCTAAATGACGTGATCCGAAGCATCCAAAGCCTCTAAAACTATCCCTATACTTAACTATCTTTGATCTTGCACTAACAGCACATCAGTGGTTAGCACCATCCACTGCATTAATTTCACTATTTTGTCTTACAAAAGCCTCAATTTTTCACTCTTGTCTGTATGGAAGAAGTCACAGACCAAAAGAGGGATCACAAAACTTCCAACCCACTTTGATTAACCATTTCCTCTATTCCACAACACGGCTGGGGAACCATATTAAAAAATTAAGACTCACTTAAAATACAGAATGCAAGGTCTCAGAAAGGGTGATGACCTTGTCTAATAAAAATGTTTTGGATGCAAATTATTTCAATTTTAGAAGATTATTTGCAATCTCCTTAACAATTCCAGTGCTTTTAAACACGTTTAGAGTGATCTTTACTAATTTTGCATCAACAGAGAGCTCATATTGTTATGAGGGAAAAGTCTAGCTGACAAGAATCCAGCACAATTACACATCACTTCAATACTGATCAACCAAAACCACTACTAAAATCTGCACAATAACCTCACTACTGAGAACACTGTGTAATAGTCACTTTTTAAAAAAAAATTCTGCACCCCTCAGTGTTACAGTGATGCCACATATACTTCAAAACACAAAGAAAACCAAAATATTTCCAGTCTCTAAAATGCTATGGTGTCTTACTAGCTGACAGCATGTTTTGTTACAGGCATGAGCCAGGAGCATAAGTGAGGCAGATACAATTGCAAGAGAGGCAAGCATATTACTAGTAATAAAAAGTGACACGGTCACAGAACTACTAAGGGGCATAAGGAGACTCACTGTATGAACCTTTTGTGCCAGAAGGCACACAGGAGATTGTGAGAAAACCATTTGCTTGCATAAAAATTTAATGACTAATATCCATGCACAACTAGAAGGAAACGTTGAGTTTCCCAGAAGGTTTCAGTGGGGTTTCCCTGCCCCTATGGAAAAGCCTTCACACAGGGTAATAAGGATGAAGCCAGCGCCTATCAATAAAAGCTGAGAATGTTTGTCTGTGCAATTCTGTGAGACAGACACAATCATTCCTGAGGTTAAATATGCTGCAAGCTGCCATTTTAAAGTTCTGGATTAATTCTTTGCCTCTAAAAAAATACCCAGCAAGGTTATCAAGAATGTTCCTGTGAAGTTTAATTTTTGTTTTGAAGTTCTGGTTTAGCCGTGTTCTTCCTCAGACAGACTGCTACTCGACGCTCAAGATTTCCATATTGTTGTAACCGGAGCATAAAGACGCAGAAAGTAAGCTGGAGCTCACAAATCAAAATGGCGGGTAATGAAGGTAATAACCCAGTCACATATCAATCACTAATAGACTGGGATTTGGAGGATTTACTTCAAAGGTGGGAAGACTACAAATATAGCATATTCTCTCTACTGGATGATTATTTCTCAAAATACATTAAGAGTACCCTTTTAGTAGCTAGCTATTGTAATCTTTTAGGACGAGACTCCCATTTCAGCTCAGCAGGAATAGCTTTATTATATGAAGTAGGGATAACCATTCTACAAATGTTAACATAAAGCTACTCCCCACTGAAGGATGTTTATACTTTTGTTTCTATAAGCACTATTTTTTGGCAATTTAGAAAGCACTGATGAAACATTTTTTCAGGCACACAAAAATCTCTTAATTGTTGCAAAGAATCTTTGCCTTTCCATCTGTTCAATCAAATGATTGTATTAAAACATTTAATATTGACTTCTTTCAATAATCTAAAAGCCACTTATAAGTGCTGGGAAAACTCTGCATTTAGGGCTGGGAAAACTCTGCGTTAAGGGCATGTATAAACTCGCTAATGATGTTTCTAATTGCTGAGATATGCAGATGAAAAAGATAAACACAAAACATTCTCAGGCATGTCCCTTCCAGGCATAGCTAGCAGCTTTAAAAAAAAATTGACTAAAAGTGCAACCTAATGATTTGAATATGGCTACACCGACAAAACTTTGCATATGTCTTTGCATGAATTTTTCTTCTCTGTTTAAGACACTTAACTAGCATGTCGAGTAAAACCTTATAGTTAACAGAACCAAAAATATCACAAATTCAGCTGTGGGGAGATAGTCTTCATTTACACAGCCTGTAATATTGTGATCAAGTGCACACTCAGTACCTATTATTTTTAACATTCAAACAATATTGCTTTTATTAAGATAGGCTTGGAGTTAAGTTCTAACATCAGACCTTTTCCTCTACATTCCATCATATTTTTGCAAGACAGCTAATGCTTATTCCAGACAATAAGTGTTACTCACTAATTTGTGGATTCAAATTACAAACACAACCGTTCTGAAGGAAGAAAAATCCACACCCACATCACATAAATATTTTGAAACTAATTAAAACTCTCCTATGCAATTTATCGTAACAAACTTTATTGGACTCTGTCCGATACTATTCCAGCACCAGTGTTGCACAGAACTATTCTTACAAAGATAGCATAAACTCTGAAAACCTTGCACATCTATCCTTCCCCCCACACACACTTTTTTCACTTTTTTTTTCCTGCTGGACTGCCTCAAAAAAAATGTTTTTATACTACAAGCATCATTAAAAGCTAAATTTTTGTTAGTATGAGAACACCAGCAAAAACCAACACCTAATACGACAAACTGGTTGCATTCATTCTCTGAGTCAACAGTTAAGTGACAACCAGTTTAGAAATTAATCTAAGAGCCATCTTGAAGAAAGTTCTTGCTTTAGACCCACAGTACAACATAACTTCCTCCTCCACAAAATATCCTATTCTAAATTACTTCTTTATATTTACATATAAATTTTATGTGCTTTAAAGGCTAAGACTTAAGCCTCTCATGTAATGATCTTGCTATGCCCATGCATGCAATCATATCAGATACATCCTGCTTTGTTTACAAGGTGCTTGCACTATACAATGCACAAGAGACAAGAAGGTTCTTCTAAATTTTGTCCCACTTTTTACATAAAAGTACATTAATATGTGTAGTTATGTAAAACTTCCCAGATCTTTCCAAGAAGTCAAATCTATAAAAATACTAAACTTGTATTTTTCAATAATGGTATCTCTTGAAAGATACGACCTTAAAAGTTACTAAGATACAACCTGAATACTTGTGTTTCACAATAACTGTTGTCTCAATCAAAATAGTTTTTTATACTTATGGGTGAATTTTTAGCTCTCTTGAAATCACCGTTTTGTCATCATTTTCCTGTGATGGATCACAATTTCATAAGATACCCTAGAGCTAAGGTCTAATTAATATTACTCACATTGTTTTATTCTGGAATAGATTCAACAGCTTTTTCTGCTATTCTTCAATCCTGGTTTTGTAACACTTGTGTACTTCCATTCAGCATACACATGAAGTCTAAAAAAATGCTTGATATAGTTGTTTTTAACAAGGGTTATATCTAAAGCAATAAAGACTTCTTTCTTTGACAGTAAATAGACACGGAGATGACTGGGGAGGTTATATATAAAATTTCCCTTTATACTCTCATTTGAGCTTTTAACTTGCATTGAAGCTTAATCCTACTTCAGGTCATCTGGCAACATTCATTCCAGATCTAGCATATTTACAGCACATATAAAAAAAAATTCACAAAAAAATGACATAAGAAAACCATGAGAAACCCCAAACCATAATTTCTACAGTGACAGTGATTCTTCATTAGAAAAAAACAGCAGTTACCTTGATGAAGCTTGAACTTTACTTGATTCAGGAATTTCTGGTACAGGTCGATGCCTTAATATAAAAGATCGACTTGCTCTTGGAAATACTTTCATGCAGTTTTGCGTATAAGAATCATATAAGTCATTGTCTACCATTTCCCCTTTAAACTTAAAGAACGGAGAATTCGGCTCACTATCAAATAAATCATCCTCATCTGCAAACATCAGATGTTTGTTTTCACTGTATTTTGTCTCACACGAATGAGTGAATGAAGAAGGATGGTCATGAAATGCCAAACAGCCAGCCAAGTGCTCATCAGCCTGGTATGCAGCAGCTTCTTCCAGTGATGTATCCGGCCGAGTATTCATCATAACACTTCCACTTAGATTGATAGCTTTTCGTATGTTGTCTGAATTCTGGTATAAACTAGACAAATCCGAATTTGTAAAGCTATCATCATTTGCCTCAGCTAAGTTTTGCTCTGCAAGTACAAATCTTTCTTTATCATCGTTAGCTTTATTAAGAAGTTGTTCTGACAATGTTGCAGGTATCAAGCTAGTCCCATCTGCACTTGAATTGCTTATTGGAGACTCCTGATCCAAGGACGAATATTGCTTCTCTTCTAAACCTTTCCAGTCTTTGAGTTTCAGATTTTCACGGAGAAGAGAATTTCCTCGCATTTTTGACAGAGTGGTGTCTAATTGTTTAAGAATCCTTCTGCGGTGCCCTGTGGGCAACACTCCCATTTGCTGAAGCACACTGTTATTTATTCCCACGCAATCTGTCACAATGTTATAGCCATATTCTTTAAAGTTAGGAAGATATTGCCCCAAGTTAATGTTGACCAAGAATTCTTGAATATCAGTGCCATTGCCTGTGGATGACATGGTGGCAGCTTCATTCCGAATACTGCCCCACACAGTCATGTAGAAACACAGTCAGGATGCATGCATATTCACTAGCAACAAAGCTCTCTAAACTTGTTGTCAGCCAGCAGAAAAATATCTGTTTCTTCAAGATTCTTCAGTTCAAACTGATTTTTTTTTTGAAGACTGCAAACCTACGGAAAAGAGAAAGGGCATTAAAAAAAAATCCTGCCTGAATTCACGTTAGTCTTGGATAAAATTCTGAAAGGCTCCCTGTCATTTTTACAGTAATATTTTTAAATTGCTTATATATGAAAATTTCAAGGAGGGTAAACAGCATAACCTCTGCATGCTTTTATCTTGGCCTGTATAAAGAAAATAGAGAAATCAAAGTCTTAACTTAGAACAAGTAGTACAGTCTTAAAACATATCCTAGCAGTTTACATCAAGATGAAGAGTTAGACGAACCACTCAACTACACAACCACACACACACTTGTTAGACAGTACTTGGGTATAAGAGCGAGAAAAAGTGATCCAAGACCAGAGCTGGAACCCAAAGCTTTCCCATTGCCATGCTAGCACCAATTAACTACAATATAGGGCTTCTACACGCTTATGTTCTGAGTCTTAAACTCTTTTTAGCACAGAAACACACCTTCAGTGGGAAAAAGGAAAATTGACAGACTAGAGCATTCTATGTGAACTGTGGGTTCAAGCCCTCTTCAACTGGGAATCCAACTGACCAAGTACCATAACCAACTAAATAGTTCACAGAGGTAGAATGCCTTTGAGCATGTTGGAGAAGTGCCTTAATTGTCTAAATAACTACAGCCAGAAAGCTATGGAGGTGATCAAAATACATCTTGTAGAGCAAGCCCTTCAAAGAACTGTCATGAGGGAAAACAGGAAACGGGTAACTACCAGCTTTTTAACTCTGTCAAGGGCGCAGTTTTCCCTTGGCCACAAACAGTAGCAGAGGCCTAAGCCCATAGGCAAGTTCTGGCCTCCACACCAGGGCCACGTGGTATCTCAAGGGCCCACGACAGTTTTTCCTCACTGTTTTCCAACTCAGCTCTTACACTCTCCAGATTCTACCTATTTGAGTTCTTCTTTCTTTCAGGGCCATATCCATATTCACGATTTACAGAATCCAAAGCAGACAGAGAAGCTACCATTCTGAAGGTGTTTGAGACAGCCTGAAATCACACCTCTTTAAAGCAGCTTTAAGATCATCAGCAGTCAACAGGTTTTTTTCACCTCCTCCTTCCAGTACAAAGAGTAACTTGGCCCTAGGGAAACCTGCTGACAGTAGCAGCTGCCTGGCATGCAGGCACCAGCCTTAAGCAGCCTTGAAAAGAAAGAACAGCTTCAGTAGAACAGCGTAGGACTGAAGTAGCAACTAGAAAGAAAAGAAATCATATGCCCAGCTTATCTTCATGGTAATAGGTATTGATACCTTATTTTTCAAAATATTTCCTGACAAAAAGGGCACTGCTTATGATCTAAAATTGAAGCTTAAAAGATTGCCTACTTTTGTACTGTTATCAATTCCTCCAATAAAGGATAAAATCTCTTCCTGTAAGATTTCCCCACTATCTTATAAATAAGTCATTATTCAGAAAACCAGTCATAAATAAATCTTTGTGCCCCTCCTCATTTCCTAAAGCCACATACAAATAAATATAAATTTCAAATCATGTACTGAATGGAACACTACTGTTATCACTGCTATTGATGATTGTACTTCATTACAACTATGAAATAAACTATTTAATAACTAATTCAATCACTAGAAGTCTTTTCTTGCAAAATTTTGTAAGTATGTTTATTACTCCCATGCTTTCAAGTGGTAATCAAAAACAGGGAAAAAACAAACTTCTTTACACCGTATACGTATGTATGACATAATGAGAGGAAAAAAGCAGATCAACGAACCTACATCTTTCTGGAAGATGTGAAAATCACCACAGTACACTTATTATAAAAGTTCCATTATTTAAAATAAGTCTTTGCATTCTTGCTAATCTTTAACTTCAATTTTGGGGCAATATTTTTATCAGCTTTAATCACTGTCCACATATCTGAGCAGTCACTTATCATCTGGAATATGAAATTCATTCAACTAAAAGTTTTTAGAGAGAGAACACTATAGGCCAACTGGATATCAGGCTCTCAATGGAGATGAAGTTTGCTAGAGAGTTAACCCTCATTAAAAGATTCTCAAGTCATTTATACTGAAAAACCCTTGGACTGAGCTGAATAACAATCAGCTTTTAGATTTAACTTTGTCCTTTCCCAACCTGACTACTTATCTAAACACTCATCATTGCTTTAAAAATTTCAGACATCAGCATTTCCTCAAGCTTTTCACATAAACCCTGAGCCATAAAAGATAAGATTCAACAGTATGGCCTCCACCCATCTCTAACCCTGAAATATTCAAATACAAATACACAGCCTCTTAAGAAGTTGAATATATATTCTGAGTACAAAACAAGAAATAATTAGTACAGAAATTACTCAAGTGGGCAAAAAATATCAGACATGCATTGTCTGTGCCAGAGAACAAAGTCTTTCATCTACTCATTAAAGGAAAAAAAAAGAACAAAAAACAAAAAACCGACACATCTGCAAGTACCTAAAACCCCTGCAATGTTAGCATATCAGTTTAAGTGTTTTAAATTTGGAGTTGCAATTGGTTATTTCAGCCATTTCCACCTTCCTTGGCAGTTTTGGGTTTCATGGTGGCAGTTGGGTATTTTTTCCCTGAGGTGTTAGTGTTTATTTCGGATGGTATCATTCTCTCAATCCCTCCATCTTCAGCAGTAACAAAAAAGGCACTTAGGAAAGTAGCTTTTAATTATATATTTATAAATAAATATATAATTTTATATAAGCATATGTATTCATACGTACATATTCTCTTCAGTATCTAAATACTGTTTTTTCTACACTCAATACCTTTGCCCACACCTTATTCTGGAACACCTCCAGTATTGTTACTTCACGAACTCAAATAGCCATGCATTATCAGTTATTTGGATTCTAACCCATCTCTGTAAAAACCACATAACAACACAGAGGATTCTTTAGCACAGAACAAAATTTGTTTCCAAATTTGCTAAAACATTACTTTTTGCGGCATATTTCATAAATGAAACACATAGCAGACTTAGAAAGGAAGAAACTGCTCACTGAGAAGACATTCTGACCACAAAATGCCAGCACTGCTAGAAACAGAAGCCCAAGCCATTTTTTTGTTTCTGTGGTAACCTGTGGCAGAAGCTTTCAATGCATCCATCAAGATTTATAAAGATGTGCTACAGATCTGGCCTGCCTATACAGCTGGTTAGAGACCAGTAAGTTCAGTGTCACACGTTTTGTAGGTCTGAGCAAATATATACTGAATATACTGACACCTCTTTTGCTTTGACTACTCAGAGATTCAAGTAACAAACAGCTAAACAAAACTACACACATTGGTGAATGCTTGTATCACAGGCTAGAAGAGAAATACTGAATGATTAACATTATGATGTTTTATCCTTACTAAAGAAGTATACAGAAAAGCAGAACTCAAGGACCACCTTATGCAATATATGAATCTATTTCAAAGTAATTAATATCTATTAAAAAAGAATTTATTCTCTTCCATAGCTTTAATTGCGGAGTAAGTTACAACAAACCCTAAAGAATGTTTGTACAGCATTAGCTATGGAATGCATATATGTGATACATACACACTTACATGTATACATTCATTCTCACCTCCATAGTTGTACCACTACAAGAAGTTTAAATCAACAACAGTCTTCAACATCAGTTCACATGGTTGCATACATCCTCTAAAACAAAACTTTTACGCTCAGCAGCAAGGCAAAATAGATTTTTTTCCCCCACAGTATTTGATAGAAATCGATATCAAAAAAATAAAAAAAAAAAAAAGAGGGGGATATGATCTTGCGTAAATAAAACTGATTCTTGCTGTGCTACCATATTCTCCAATATAGAGAAACCAAGACAAAAATAATATTTCAACATGGTTACTAGAAATGGGAAAATACTATAGCAACTACACAAAAAACAAGCTTCTTGGAAGACACTTGACCATTCAATTTTATAGAAATAAGGATAAAACATCTAAATTGCTATGTGATAAAAACAATACAAGGGAAATCACCTGGACTTTTCTTCCAAGAAAATTTGTTTTGGCAGGGGATGAATTGAAATTTGTGTTGTACATCCCAAGCCTTATACGGGATCATCCAACTTTCTTCCCTAGAACATTATGTTTCTCACACTTCTTTTCAAATTGATTTTCACGTCCCTCCTCTTCCCATCTTATGGAAGGAGCTTAGACACGGAGGTACAACAACTGCAGAGTGGCGTAACAGTTCTTTTTGTTTTACTGAAAGTGACAACTAAATAGTACCGAACAAAAATGACAACACTGGCACAGAAGAAAACACATAACTTTCAGGACCTTCACTCACACAGCCAATAAACTCCTGCATCTAACATTCCAAAAAGCCCTATCAGTTGATTCTGTGATTCTTCCATTCTCTGATTTTCAAGTTGAAAAGTCTTCTAGACGACACTGATTGCAAGACAGATGAATCTATGTTGAAGCAAGCAAGCAATCCAACTTTTAATAATGAAATGTGTGAACAGTAGGAAATAGCTGAACACAGAAACACTCAAGTAAGGCTCTTCTCTTCCTTTTTGTAAGATCACTAGATACTACCCTGCAGAAAGTCTCAAACCTTTAGAAGCGCATGGGCAAGATAATCACACTTTAAGCAATCAGTTCAACAAGTACAAGCAAGTTCAGGCTTGCTCCCAGCTTCTACTAAACCACGTACTAAATTAAGATCCAAATGAACAAGTTAAAAAAAAAAAACAAAAACACTACAACAGGACGTATGGTGGAGCAGGATGAATTCTGCCAATAGTGAATTTCATCTTCCCATTGTACTTGACTGCATACAAACTGACAAGATGAACAGGTCTAGAAAACATTGTAAATCATTAAAGCTCTTTCAAAAAATCTACATAATGCAATCAGCACAATGACTGCATGCTCAAAAAAACAAAAACCCCTCTCAAATGACCTTTTAAATAGTTACTTAATGAATTAACATTTGTGTCAACTCAGAGCAATACAACTGATTGCAACAACTCTGACAGAGCTGTTCCCCTTCCAAATACAAGGAAGTTACTAAGAGTAACTCAACGGAGTGGATAATTACAAAATACCTTTAAGCACGTCCTCTGTCAAAATGTTTATTTTATTTTTTATTTAGAATGCTTCTCTTCCAGAGAAAAGTCCAGCCACCTTCGCTACCTCCGAGTCGAACCTCATCCTGCCAGAAGTTTCAGTGGCACAGCCTGCAGTCTCTGGAGGAAGGCGCTGCACGGCATGAATAAGCAAACCAGAGGTGGAATTGGTCGAGTACGCTTCAGTGAGTTGCTCTGGCAACAGTTGGGCGCTGTATCCTTCACTTTGTCTTTCCTACCTAGGACATCCTAGCGGCTCTTTGGCTTTCTCCAAGTTAACTTCGTGCATTTTCTGGCAAAATTTCCAGAAATATACTGGCAGCTAACGAGAACTCTGTTTGCGTTCAACTTCACAGAAACAACTCAGAGAGTAAATAAACACACAACAGCAAAGCACTGCTCCTTGGTATGACATTTACATACGGACCGTTAAAATAATTTCAACCAAAAAGAAAACAGGACAAGAAAAAAAAAAAAAGGAACCAACACACCACCCCCCTTCTTTTCTATCTGCCTACGGGACCGGGCCCTCCAGCATCCCGGCAGCGGCCCACGGAGCAACTCGGTGCCCGCAGCGGCCCGGCCCGGGGAGCCGCCCGCGCAGGCCGCACCGCTCCGCGCCCAGGGCAGCAGGCGGGCAGTCCCTGCCCTCCGCCCCGCAAACCCCGCACCTCGCGGGGGCCGGCTCACCTCTGGCAAAAAAGCAGCGGGGTCGGGGGCGAGGAGGGGCAGGGGGAGGAAGAGCAAGTCTCTCGGTTGCTTCAGCTTTCTCCTCTCCCCCCAGGCACTCCGCCCGCTTTCTTGCCTTCTTTCTCTTTCCTTCCTTCCTTCCTTCCTGCCTCCACACCCCACCCCACCGCACTCCGCCCCCGCGCTG
>Ga0065711_1043425_pt1 | contig 14739 bp, 21 predicted proteins | sample Hoacrofraction12_FD_59098 | JGI IMG/M metagenome (GOLD analysis project Ga0065711, IMG submission 59098) | Hoatzin crop microbial communities from Cojedes, Venezuela - Epithelial fraction 12 v2 (version 2) | ecosystem: Host-associated > Birds > Digestive system > Esophagus > Crop | place... | reverse complement strand
CCCTTCAGCCCCCCCCCCTCCCATTGCACCCCGCCTGTCGCAGCCCCCGGCCCAGCCCGGGGTACCGGTGGGCTCACGGGGGGAGACGGGAGAGGGGGCTGAGCCCGGGGTGGTGGAGATGCTGCTGGAGACCCCCGAACCCCCAGACCGGGTGCCCCCGGGGAAGGGCAGGGGGTGAGGAAGCAGCGGGTGGGGTGCTGCCGTGCTGAGGGGGGTGGGGGGCAAATAACGACCCACGGGGCCAGGGCTGTTCCAAATTAAAAACTCTTTAATTAAACTCTGTCCCGTTCCCCCTTCTCCCAGCCTGGAGCGATCCTGCTGCTTCGCCGGGCCCAGCACCCGCGCAGCAGGGAGGGGGGAGGCTCGCGGGAGCCCTTGGCACTGGGGGCTGCACCCCAAGAAGCGGCCCCGGAGCACCCTGCGCCCCACATCCCCGTGCTGCCGCACCCCTGCCCCGCAGCGCTGGGGCTGCCGAGGGTCTGCACGCGGCTGAGCCCCGGCTCGGGCAGCGCCGTGCCGAGCAGCGCAGCCCCCCCAGCCATAGGGATGCCCCTCCAGAGTGGGGAGCATGGGGCACCCCAGTCCCTTCCCGGCCTGCCGGGTGCTGCCGTCATTTGCGCCTGCCGAAGATTGACTTCTTGCTGGTGTTCTTCTCGCCCACGCTCAGCCCGATGAGCAGACGTGCCTTCTCATCCTCCTCCTGCTGCTGAATGGTCCCGTCCGATTTGCTCTCCAGCTTCCCCCGGGCCTCCGCGCCCGCCGCCGGCTTCAGGCGCAGCTTCTCCTTGATCACCTGCCCCGGGATGGAGGGGGCTCACCACACCACGGACCCACCCAGGCCCCTCAGGGTGGGCGAGAGCCCCAGCTGCCGCGCCAGCCTGGCTGCCTCCCGCTCCGGAGAACGTGTGGCCCACCGTGGGGTTACCACGTCCACCCCGGGCAGAGCGGCCCCAGCAGCCTCCCTGCGAGCGGGACGGGGGCACCGCGGGCTGGGGTCCCACATACCTGTGCCACCAAGGCTTTGCGGCTGTCCCTCTTCACCGCCATGGCGAAGTCCAGCCACGTCCACGTGTTGTTGTGGTACTCCAGGCACGGCAGCACCAGGTTCAGGTCGCCCCAGTCCACGCTGTTCTTCTCGCCCTGGGTGACAACAGTGTCAGGCAGCGTGGGACGATCTCCCAGGCCCCCCTAAGTTGGAGCGGCCGTGCCCCCTCCCCAGCGTGCCCCATCCCGCTGTCCCCGCACCTTGTAGCTGACGCAGAGCGGCACCTGCGGGATCTTGATGTAGATGAAGGAGTTGTTCATGGCTGCGCGCTCCTTCATCTTGTCGATGTCATCCACAGGATGCTGGGGACAGAGCAGGAACCATGAGCAGCAGGGAACGAGAGGGGACACAGCCAGGAACCAGCAGGGAAGGGACAGCCTGGCACTAGGCCATGGCACTGCTTCACTGGAGAGAGGTGAGAGCTGCTCTGGCACGGTGCTAAGAAAATGAGATGCTGCAGGGATCACATCCAGCATGCAGGTGCTTGGTTGTAAAGGATGGGAGGGAGCAAAACAGAAAACAGACAGGCAAGTGGGGGAGGACATGGCTGCCCAGCCCTGCAGCCAAGGGAAAAGGGACTGGCCCCACAGCAGGGCTCTCCCAGCTTCCCCCCCCAAGGCAGCAGCAGGTACCTCGGGCGCTTTTCGGAATGATCTTCTGACCCCCGACGTCCGGTTCAGTCCCTGAGCGACTCCCTTCCCTGGGCCCAGCGAGTCATCGGCCACGATCAGCTGCCGCGGCTTCACCACGGGGATCCCTGGGACAAACAGGGTGGGAGGTGGCGGCTGGTGTCTGGTTGGGGGTCAGCGTGACCCAGACCCCAGCCCAGCTCCCCACGCACAGAGGAGATGAGCAGTCCCTGTTCCTCCACACGTGGCCCCCCAGAAGCTGCCCACAAACACATCCTGGCCACGCGGCCAGAGCTGCTGCAGGACATAGCTCGGATGCCAGGCAGGAGGGTGACCATGAGCCTCTCACCTGTCGTCACCAGCTTGGATTTGTCTTCCTCATCCCCCACCTCCTCCTCCTCCACATTGCGGCCAGGGAAGAAGAAACCCATCATCCTGTGGAAGAACTGGTGGGTGAGCTGGATGGTGAGAGGTACCACGTTCACCTGCGGGGAGAGAGGCACATCAGAGCCAGGCACACGCCGCCCGCGCCCCACGGGGACCCTGTCACCCCCCAGCCCAGCCCTGGCACCTCGAAGTGCTCCTTGATGGAGATGCCTCCCACGGGCGGCCGGACCTTGCTGAAGATCCTCAGTGCCAGCTGCCGGCCGGACTGGCAGGAGCTCTGGGGACGCAGCACCACCTGCGGGGAAGAGGACGGGTGGCTGGGGTGAGGACAGGACCACCCGCGGGTCCCCAGGGTGCAGGGCTGCTCCCCCACGCCGCCGCTCGCCTTGTACACAGCGTTGGGCAGGAGATTGTTCATCATCACCCAGCCCAGCTCCAGCAGATGCTCGGCCGTGTCGTCGGACTTGTTGACCTGCGCACACACAGACTCGTCAGCCCCGCACGTCCCGGGCCCCGGCTCGGGGGCTGCAGGTGCCACCGGCCGGCTCGGTACCTTGCTGTAGAGGAAGCGCTGGAGCTCCAGCTCGGCAATGCCCAGCTGTCCATCCTCCTCGGTCAGGCGCCAGCGTGCCTGGGCGAAGTAGAACTCGGTCCGCCGCGCCACGCTCACGTCCTCCGGCTGCTTTCGCAGCTCCATCTTGTTGGCTCGCTGCAGCTGGAAGTCCTTGAAGCACCTTGCAGCAAAGAGGGGAGCACTGGGATGTGGCAGCCCTGGGGTAAGGTGACACAATGCTGGGGAAGCCAGAGATGGCCCCTACCTGATCAGTATGTTCAGCTCCTCACTCTCCAGCTGCAGGTCAGCCTTTTCCTGGCTCAGCTGCTGCTGCAGCCTGTGGTTGAGGTCAAGCAGACTCTCATTTTTGCTGTCATCCTGCAGGGACTGAAGGACAGACAACCCTCAGCACCCTCCGCCCTGGAGCTGGGACCCCGGGGAGCCGGGCCCGGCCAGGCTGCGGGCTCACCTTCACGTTGGAGTACATCTGCTTCTCCAGCTGCCGGATCTGGGCGACGTGTTGCCTCACGGCCTCTTGCAGGTGTAGGATACTGCTTCGCTGCTCCTCGGGGTTGCTGGAGATCTCCAGCTGGAAGCGCACCCGTTGTTTCTTCTCGCTGTGCTCCTGGACACAGGGATTGGGAAAGGTTAGGATTGGCTTGGGTGAGGCAAGTGACGCGGTGGCCTGAAGCCACGCGAGTACCTTGCGCTTGGGCTCCACGTGCAGCAGCAGGTTGTTGACTATGTCAAGGATCATGGCATACTGCGCAGGGTTGGTGGAGATCTCCAGGTCATGGTGGATCAGTGTGAAGGTGTCCACAGCTCCTGCACGGACACACACAGGGCACGTGGGGCCTCTGCAAGGCCAAGACAGACCATCCCTGGACTTAGCTGGCACCTGTGGGTCAGCCCGGAGCTCTGCCCCACTGAGACACACTGCCTGGAGGTACCCACCCTCCTGCTTCTTCAGCAGATCCTCCTTCTCCTGGTTGACGGGAGTCTCGGGGGGCTTTATCTGCGTGGCCAGCTCAGGGTCAATGTCGTGGCTGTAGCTGATATAGTACATGCGGCAGCTGCAGCGAGAGATGATCCTCTGCACCTGCTGGGTCTGCTGGGCTTCCGAGGGCTGGTTCCAGTCTGGGGACAGGCAGGGGGACCATGGTCAGAGCACCACATCCCGGCACGTTGGGGACTCCACAGCGCAGGGCTTGGAGCATCAGCCAGCTCCTGGAGCCATCCGGGGACAGGCCGGGCACTCTCAGCATCTCCAGTCTCGGGGGTCACCCGAGTGGTTCTGGGGCGGGCACAGCAGCCAGCTCTGCGGGCAGTACCTGTGGTGGTGCTGACCATGCCCCCCACCGCCTGCCCGCTCTCCATCAGCTCCTGCACCGAGTCCAGGCTCCGCTGCCGATGCTCCTCGATATTTTTCACCTGGGGACACAAGCAGGCACCGCTGGCTGTCCCTGTTCTCCCTGTCCCCCACGCAGCTCACCCACCACAGCCCCCCGCCGCCGCTCACCTCCAGCCAGAGCTGCCCGTGCTCCCTCTCAGTGGGGCCGCTCTCCGTCGTGGCGAAGTACTGCATGCCGTCCAGCAAGCAGGTCCAGGACGTCTTCTGCTTCAGCGTGTCCCCGTACCAGGCGGGGTGGTGCTGGCACTGCAGCAGCTGGGCCTTCGCGGCCGACACTATCACGCAGCCCTCCGTCTCCGCACCACGCAGCACCATCTGCGGGGGGAGAGAGCCCGAGGGTCAGAGGAGCCCTCCTGGGGTAGGCACGGCCCCCCTCGCAGCACGGCCACGGGGAGCGGAGAGCGCGGGGACAGGTTACCTGGCAGTTGACCAGCTCGATGAGGCAGTTGCGGTTGTAGATGTCGTCGGTTTGGCAGGCAGCGATGCCGCACAGTTGCTCGCTCGCCCCCGACTCCTCCTCCGTGAAGACGACGAACTTGTCCGTCTCCTCAATGAGCTTCTGCAGCATGTAGGCCCCTGGAGAAGAGGAAAGGGTCAGCGCAAGGCTGTGGGGGGCTGGCTGGGGGCGATGGGGTGAAGGCAGGCATGGCTTTGCGCTAGCGTGCACATCGCTGGGTGCGGGTTTCCCCTTGCTCCCTTCCCTGCTGTGCTCACCCCCTGAGGAGGCTCTCTCGGGACGGCCGCTGGTGATGGGAGCAGTCACTCGGGCAGGGACCGAGTGAGCAGAGAGCGGGCCCCGCTTCAGCTTCTTGGCTTGCAGCTGCGTGTCGATCTTCAGCCCCTTCAGGGCCTCGGTGGACAGGTTGCGCTTGAGCACGGCCGCTTTCTTGTAGCCATCGTAGAGGCCGAAGGCGATGTCCCGGTTGGTGGTGGTCCAGGATGCCCGCAGGTCCACCAAGTGCAGCTGGTGCGTGTGGAAACCGTCGTCCCCATCCCGCAGGGGCAGCTCCTGCACACGGAGGGTCAGAGCCTCAGCACGGCAAAGCCACCCGCAGTCCCCGCCCATGGGCTTCACACAGCGGGGCCGGGAGCCCTGTCAGTCACCGCAGGCAGGGCATGGGGACCAGAGCCCAGGGGACCACCGCAGAGCCCCATGGCAGGGACGCACACCAGGAATGCTGCAGGTGGAACAAGCTGTCCCTTTGGCCAGGCGCTCAGGAGATCAGAGGGCCTGAAGGTCTGTCTCCTCTCCAGCCAAATCCCTCCCTCGTTGCACCCAAAGACCAAGGTCCCCTTGTCCCAAGCGGATGCCATCAGGCCAGCGCAGCCTGGGTCGCACCCGCCGTGCCCCATGTGTTTCTGGCAGTACCTCCTCAGCTGTGCGGTTGCTGTGCCGCTGGTAGGTGAGGGAGGACAGGCTCAGCAGATGGGTTTTCTTCACCAGGGTGTCGAGCCGGTGGTCAGCGTTCTCGTCGCAAGTGGAGGCCATGAGGTGCACGGTGACCTGGCTCAAGTCGCTCACCATCTGCGTGATGCTCCACTCCGAAATGAGGCGTCGCATCACCGTGCCAGCTGGGGGACAGGGAAAGGGCTCAGCCGGGACCCCGCCGCGCCTGGCAGTGCTGCGGCCGGGCTCCCACTCACCTTGTGGGATGAGCCGCTGGGTGCCGCGAGTGAAGATGTGCCCCTGGCAGCACTCCACCTGGATCCCCCGCTGCTGGGCAAAGGAGGCCCAGTAATGCACCTGCGAGGGAGGAGAAAGCAGAGGCTGAGAGCCCAGCGCAGGCAGAACGGGGAGATAACACCAGACCCCCGTCCCCAGGACTTGCCTGCAACCGGGGGAAGAGCGCGGTGTAAGACAGCTGCTTGTAATGCAGCCCCAGCTTCTTCTTACTGGGCTTCATGTTGTTGAAGAGCTTCCCGCGGCAGATGGGGCGCGTCACGCTGGTCCACGTGGCCCAGAAGTTCTGCATCCAGCGGAGCGTGCTGCTGTAGAGCAGGATCCGGGGCTGGGAGTGCTCTGAGAATACACCTGCCGTCAGCCAGCACCGCAGGGCATGGCAGCACCCAACCCAGGACCCGTTCAGGATTGCTAAAACTAGCAAGCCCTGCCCCAGCCCCGAGGGATCCCCAGGGTGCTGTCACCCACCCTCACTGGGCCGCGTCAGGTCCATCCGGATGGAGAGGTTGAGGTTCTCGGAGCGAAAGGCACGGTAGGAATCGTACTGCTGCCCCACCGGCACCTCGGGCAGGAACTCGGGGGAGCGCAGCACCACGCCGTGGTGGTCGTGGGGGTTCCCGTGGCACAGCCACTGCAGGTCCAGCGTCATGCACAGGTCGGGCAGGTGCAGGAAGCAGCAGTCGTCATACCTGGATGGGGAAAGAGACCCCCGTTACCCCCTGCGCAGTGGTGGCAGCCCCTGTGCTCCCGGGTCCACGCTCACTTGGAGGCCGTCCGGACATTGATGTCCAGGTTGCCCTTGAAGACGAACTGCCCGGGCTTCCAGTGGAAGGAGAGGTGGCTCCACTCCCAGTGCATGTTCTCTGTGGTGTTGTAGGGGTCCTGCAAGGACAAGCATGGGGAGAGGCAGGTGTGAGCCGGCCCCCCGCCACGCTCTGCTCCCTACCCCAGCGGCACCCACCTCGGTGGCCAGCTGGTGCAGGTTGGCCTGTTCAATGTCCATGTGCCAGTCCCCGTGGAAGAGAAGGCGGCTCTTGTCCCACCAGGGCAACGGAGCGCTGGGGTCCTCCGAGGGCTTGGTGAGGAGATCCACGCACTGGCCGATCAAGGTCCAGGCTGGGTCCCAGCAGGGCCCCCACACGATGGTGTACTGGGAGATCTCAGCTGCGGACACAGAGGTTGGCTCAGCCCTTCGCATGTCCTGCTCAGCCCCATCCCCACCCCGGCACAGAGCCCCTCTGCCCCTCCAGCTCTTACAGTGGAAGTCGTGGTAGAACTTCAATGGTGGCATGTTCCTCTCCACCGTCGCATCGCCCCAGGGCAGCCCCAGCTTCAGGACCTGGCGGCGCCGGGAGCAGGCCTGGCCGCACTGCTCGGCTCCGATCAGCCGGCCCGAGAGCTGCCAGTTCCGGATCTCGAAGAGGTAGCGCGGGTAGTCGCGGATCCGCACTGCGGGGCAGGGCAAGGGCTGAGAGATGGGGCAGCCAAGGGACACTGCCCCGCTCCCCTACTCCGGGTGATGGCAGGAGCCGCTGTCCTGTCACATCTCTGCTCCCTTCCCACTTCCTCGAAGCTCCAAAAGTCACTTCCCCTGCTTGGTTACACATCACGTGGTGCCAGCAGGTCCCTGTGCTGGGAGCCCAGGCCATGCACCCACCGTGCTGTTCTCCACCAGGCACCCTCACGGGAAGCAACTCACCAAAGAAACTGCCAACTCTGCCCTTCATCATGCGGCACCACTGCGTGACCATCTCCAGACCCTCAGGGGGAAACGGGCTGATGCTGTCCAGGTCCCTCATCTGCTCCAACACACGCTCCGTGCCGTGGAAGGACTCGTCGGCCATGGCCACCAGCTCCAGGTGGGCCAGGGTCCAGGTGAGGAGGGCCCTCCGCATGGGCGTGTTGGTGTAGAGGCGCCGCGAGCGCTGGATGTAGATCTCGATGTTCTTCTTCTCCAGCGAGGCATAGAGCTCCTCAATCTTGCGGGCAGGAAGCAGCTCACCATGCTGTTTGCGCAGCGCGGCCACCTTGGCATCCAGCAGCTGCAGCCGCTTGGCGCTTTCCTTGCTCTCGTCCTTCATCAGCTCGTAGTTGTCTCGTAACTTGACCTCGAAGACATCGTCCAGGAAGACCCAGGAGAAGTGGGTCACTTTGAGCAGGAGGTCGGGGGGCAGCGCCGTGCTGGCAGGGCGCCCGCGCCGGTGCAGACCTTTCAGCCACTTCTGCACGCCCACGGCAGCGTCCAGCGTGCGGGAGAAGTCGTACTGGTAGGGGAACTCGATGGTCACGCTGGCAAAGGAGAAGGCCCAGCCGCGGTTGCGGAGGGTGCGCAGGGTCGGGAAGGCGCAGCGGTGCAAGATGACCTCCTCCAGCTCCGGCAGCAGCTTCACCTCCACCTCCTTGAAGCTGAAGATGCTGTGTCCGTCAAAGCCGGCGGCCAGCTCGGGGCAGTAGCCGTGCAAGGCACCGCCGTGCCAGCTCATGGAGGTCCGTTCAGCAGCCAGACTGATGTAGTTGGCCTCAGAGACAAAGGCTGTGAGCTTGGCAGAGCTCAGCTCCAGTGACAGGGACAGGAGTCTTTTGGGGGGGGTCCCATCTGGCTGGAGGGGCCCTGGTGTCTCAGTAGGGGTGGCCGGCTGGGATGCTGGGTTCTCCAGGGACGGGGAGGGAGGCGTTCCGTGGCCGAGGGCGCTCCACAAGGCTTCGTGGCACTGCAGGGTGGCCAGGGTGTGATGGTACAAGTGCATGTGGTCAGGTGGGCTCCACAGAACCGCCAGCCCCTCGCCGCACTGCACCTACAGCGGAGAGAGCGCGCAGACACCAAGTCACCGCCGGGTCCAGCACAGCACAGCCCCGTTCTCCTCTCCACCACCTTTTGGTGCCAGCTAATCCTCCCCCTGCCCCATCCGCCCCAGTCTCACCAGTACAGCATAAAGCAGAGACCCAAGGCCCACACCAACCAACCTCCAGGGAGCGGATGCTGCTGTGGTAGGTGACAGAGAGCATGGAGAGGTTGGCCACCGGATTGGGGATGGCAGGAGCTTTGCAGCACGGCTGCATCTTCTCCGTGATGCTCTTCACCAAGGCCAGCACCATGCCCTGGAAGCTGACTGTGCAGCTCTCGGCACTCCCCAGGACGGTCAGCGTGTCCAGCCGCAGCTCCAGAGCACCTAGAGAGATGGCACGTCAGCGCAGGCAGCATGGAGGACGCACACCACGACATGCCATGTTCCTCTGACTATCGGGCTGCTCCAGAACAGCTGTCTGGGATCACCCTGGATGCTACTTACCCACCAGGGCTGAGAGCGTGAAAAGGTTCATGTCCTCCACCTTCAGATCCACCTTCCAGAGCAGTCCCCAGGGCTCGCCTGAGGCGGAAGGCGGCTGCTGGGCACGCTCAGCTCCGCTGGGCTGCGGGCAGAACAGGGGCAGCACCCTGGCCAGGCACTCGGTGCAGGTGTCCGACGACTCCACTTGCAGCCCCCGGATGGTGCAGTCCAGGAAGAGCGTGTCCGACTGGGCGCTGGACATGCCTAGGGGCTGGTTGTAGCTGCCCTGCAGGACAAACAGGAGGATCACTCTCTGGCTGCAGGATGTCCCCATGCCACCACGCGTCCATGTGCCATCTGCATGGAGTTGCAGACATGTAGCTCCCCCCCCAAGAGCCACCCCTCGCCACCTCGGCTTGCCCCTCACCTGCAGGTTGAAGGAGTCAAGGATGAGGGCTTCTCCCCACACGTGCATGTTGGGGGGATGCGGGGCACGCTGGATGTGCGAGTCGTTGCCCACGCGCCAGCAGAGGTGGTCCACGGCCAGCACCGCTCGCTGGTGCACGCTCTGTGGCCGCAGGTGCTGGTAGTCTGCGGGCAGAGAGGAGCGGGTGAGGGCAGGCAGGGCTCGCTGCTGCCCGCTCAGCTGCCCCCAAACTGGGGCAACCCAGCCACAACCAGGCAGGGGTCCGCAGCCCCCGGCCAGACACAGACAAGGGCAAGCACAGAGGCGGCACGGCCCTCCCCATTCCCATCCTGGTGTCTCTCTGGAAGAGCCACTGACCCCCAAGAAGAGCCCAGTGGCCACCCTGGGGCCAGCCGCCAGCCCGTACCTGCGGAGATGGAGTTGAAGCCCAAGGCGAAGGGCGGCGTGTCCCCGAGCTGCACCGACACGTTGACGTTGGACAGCGAGGCACACAGGATGATGGGCGCTATGATCTGGGGATAGCTCCTACAGGGGACAAGCAGGGATGGGCTGTTACCGGGGCGCTGCGCGCCACGGAGCCTGGCAGGGAGCAGACCCAGAGGGACGCCCTCTCCGCAGGGGACCCCCCGCCGCCCTCCGCACCAGCCTCCCCATCCCACGGGCCGTGCGCAGGGCAGAGAAGGTGCTGGGTGCCTGGGTATCCTGCTAGAGCACGGCAGGCAAGCGGAAACAAGCTGCGCTGAGGCCGAGTTTACCTTCCCTTGTGCCCTTGGCTGGGGACAGGCACCGCCCGGCACTGGTATTCCTGTGCCAACAGGCCCAGCCAGTGCGAAAACTCTTGGTGGCGGTAGTGGATGATGCAGGTGTTGAGCAGCACAGCAGCCGAGAGGTCTATGGCTGTGACCTGGAGCAGGGAGAGGGCCAGGTGGCAAAAAACTCGTGCCAGGAGCCAAACCTGCCACCCCCAGGGGACAGGAGCGTGTCCAGCGCTCACTCACCTGCACACTGGTCTTCAGGGAGTTGAGGCACACGATGCGCTGGCGGCTCTGGGACAGGAGAAGGCCTTCTGGGGAGAGAGAGGAGCAGAAGCGAGGGGTGGCAGAGGGCAGAGACAGCAGCCCCCTGTCCCACAGATGCCCTCCTGGCTACTTGCCCTCCAGCTGGAGGTCTACACTCATTTGGTCCAGGTCTGAGGTGGGCGTGAAGTTGCGCAGTGGGATCTGCTCCTCTTCACGCTGATATACAAACTGCAGCAGCTTCAGGCTCCAGGTGAGATGCCTGGAAGAAGCAGGGAGTCACTGCTGGAGGTAACTGCACTGTCATGTCCTCCATCTCCCCATCTCTCATCCCCAGCTGACCGGCACGCTGGCACAGACACCAGCCAGTGCCCAGCTGCAGCCCAGCCCAGCACTCTCATCCCACAGTAGAGGATCCCATCAGGCCGTCTGACTGGAGAACCAGCCCATGTGCCTTCCTCCTTCCCCAAGGGCCCGGCCCCAGGCCAAGCTCTGTCATTCCCACTGGGATGGGCTCTAGGACTCGCTCTTCGCAGTCTGGCAGAACAGGGGATGAGCCAGGAATGGCACAGTTGTCCCCAGGTCCTTGTCCCCAGCACCGATCGGGGTTAGGACAGCCTTTCCCCTCCACCCGCCTCTTTACCTCTTCTGACTGTTCATAGACAGCACCGTGCTGGTGTTCTCCAGCTTCACCTCCACCCTCCTGGGGATGAGCTGCAGCGTGTCCCTGCTCAGCAGAGACGGGGACTTCAGGGGCTCCCCCGGGCCTGGAGAAGGACACAGTCACGGGAAGGCTCTTGCCCAGACCCCCGCGCCCTGCAGTGGGAGGCAGCGATGGCACAGCCAAATCCCTCCAGCTCCAGGGCAAGCGTGGGGACTGCCGGCCCCTGCCCCGCGCAGGGCTTGTCCCTGTCCCCGTCCCTGACCTGCGCTGGGCTGCTCCGCCGTGCTGCTGCGCTGGGCCCTGGCAGTGATGCGGTGCAGCAGCGGGCTGCAGAAGAGCCCTTCGTGCAGCTCTGCCTGCAGGGTCCGGACGCGCAGCCTGATGCCCACCAGCCGCCGCTTGCTGCTGATCTCCAGCGAGAGGGAGAGTGCCAGGGCCAGCTCCACCAGGCAGGCGTCATCCTGTATGGGGACACGGGCAGGGAGCGCATAGGCAGCCACCCACCTCCCTCCATCCACTGCTGGACGCTGCGGGCGAAGCGCCGGGCGCAGCACAGAGCCCAGAGCCTTGCAGGAACCTCGCAGCATTGCCCAGCCTCAGGGACGCACTGCAACAGGTCCTCAGGGTGCCCCAGAGAGCCAGCACCCAGGCTCGAAGCGTTGACTCTCTCCCTTCCCCAGCACTCACCAGCTGGCTGCTCCGGAGGACTTTGCTGTTCACCTTTGTCAGGCTCACCTCGCAGGTCAGGCTGGGGAGAGCAGAGGACAGACAGGGGCTGCGGGCCCTGCTGCCTCCGAACCAAGCCCCTGCCCTCCCCTTTCTGTGGGACACAGGGACCCCAAGCCCCTGCTCCAAGTCCTCCCAAGCACAGAGCACACCCTAACTCTGTGCACTGAGCAGCAACTCATCATTTGGAGAGCGCACAACTGGAGCTTCCCGTGAAGGGAAGAGGGACCAGGCCGGCCTTGGAGCAGGTCAATGTGTCACACTGCACTGCTGCTGAGCAGGGTGGAGAGAGGTGAGACACCAGGTTGGGGTCAGAGGAGCCCCCCTGCTCCTCAGGACCCAGGACCAGGCGCGAGGAGAAGAGCGGGACGCGAGCGCAGCGTTACCTCTTCCCATCGCCATTCAGGAGGAGACGCATCTTGCTGGCCTGGATGTGCCAGAGAGACTCCGAGGTGGCCACGTGCAGGACCATGATGTTGATGGAGTCCATGTGGACGGAAAAGAGCTGGGGGGAAGGTGCTACTGTGAGGGATGTCCGGCAGCAAGGCAGCCCCCAACAGCCTCTTGCGGAGCCCGTGCCTCACCTGGCTCAGGAGCCTCAGCAGGGAGGGTTTAAGGGTCAGGTCTGCTCTGCTTTCATCTTCATCGGCTTCCCTGGGAGCCTCCGGGATGGGTGGCTGGAACCCAGGGCCCTTCTGGAGATCCGTGCGGATTCGCACCTCACCGAAACACAGCTCAAAGTAGCGCCTGTGGAAGAACAGCACGGGCAGCTCTTAGCAGAGCTCACACGTGGCCAGGGCTGCCCCCCACCCTGGGGACATGCAGGATGGGCACGAGGACACCCACAAGACACTGCCATCTCAAAGAACAGGGACTTGCTCCCACACAGAGCTGACCACGGGGAAAGAGGGACTGCAGAAAGGTGTAAAGGCAGCAGAACCACAGCCAGCGGGGCCAGGGATGAGCCAGACCCCCAGGAGAGGAGGGAGGGAGCTGGGGTGGGGGTACGTACGGCAGCTCCCGGCTGAGTTTACTGGAGATCCAGACATTGTCAATCTCCTGCAAGGACACAGAGGTAGGTCAGAGAAGAAACAACCTGGCTTTGCCTTGTGATGCTCATCCCGACGTTCCCGCTCCGCTCCCAGTGCCCGGCATCACGCAGGGAGCCGCCAAAACCCCCAAATTCAGCAGCGGGAGGAAGGGCCTGGCACCAGCTACGGGGCCGCGCAGCACGAGCGTGGCTGCAGGGATTTGCTGCCAGCCTGGACATGACCGCAGTGTCCCGCCTGCCCTCGTCTGCCGGTGACGGCCCCTCGCCCGGGTACCCACCACAGTCTGCTGCTCCCGCTGGAACTTGAGGCTGATGTTCTGGGCCCAGAAGAAGCCGAAGGAGCCAATCTTCAGCTCTGCGTGAAGCTTCTGCCGGCACCAGGTGACGGCCAGGCGACACGCCAGCCACCTGCGGGGACGGGCAGAAGGCCAGGGTCAGCCTCCCCGCGGGGGCCGGGGACCCGCTTCACCCTTTCAGTGCCAGCTCCAGCACCCACGGCTGGATGGGGGGTCCCAGGGCCTGGCCCTGTCACCACGGGTGCCCCAAGCTGGGGCCCAGACCCTGCAGGGTCACCCCCTACGAGCCCTGAACCCCCCAACCCTGAGGACCCCCCCTTTGATCCCCCTGACACCCCCTGCTCACCCCTGCAGGCTCCACAGGACTCATCTCAGCCCCCAAACCTCTGACACCCCCATGCCCTATGCACTGTGCCCCACAGCCCTAGGACCCCCCCAAACCCCTGTAGCCCCACCCCCCCGACACCTCACCCTCAGCCCTGTGGGTCTCCCCACACCCCTGGAAGCCCCATGGGCCCCCAAAACCAGTGACACTACCCCAGCCAACCCTGCCACCCCCAAAAAAACCCCCGCGGGCTCCTGAAAAACCCCGTCATCCCACTGCCAGCCCCGCGAGCAGCCAAAACCCCTCTCACCCCACTGCCAGCCACATGAGCAGACAAAACCCCATCACCCCACAGCCCACCCTTTGGGCTCCCAGAACCCCCTGTCACCCCACAAGCAGACCCGTGGACCCCCATAAACCCCTGTCACCCCACAGCCCACCCCGTGGGCCCCCAAAACCCCCTCTCACCCTGCTGCCAGCCCCATGGGCCCCCAAAAGCCCACGTCACCCCACAGCCCACCCCATAAGCCTCCAAAACCCCATATCACCCCACTGCCAGCCCCATAAGCCCCCAAAACCCCCTGACACCCCACTACCAGCCCCATGGGCCCCAAAAACCCTGGCACCCCACTGCCAGCCCCATAAGCCTCCAAAATCCCCTGTCACCTCACAGCCCACCGTGTGGGCCCCCAGAAGCCTATGTCACCCCACTGCCAGACCCGTGGGCCCCCCAAAACCCCCTCTCACCCCACTGTCAGATGCATGGGCCCCTAAAACCCCCTGTTACCCCACAGCCTGCCCCGTGGGCCCCCAAAACCCCCTTTCACCCCAAGGCCTGCCCTGTGGGCCCCCAAAAACACCTGTCACCCCTCTGCCAGCCCCATAACCCCCAAAACCCCCTGTCACCCCACAGCCCACCCTGTGGGCCCCCAGAAGCCCATGTCACCCCACTACCAGCCCCATAAGCCCCAAAAACCCCCTGTCATCCCACTGCCAGACCCATGAGCACCCCAAAACCCCCTCTCACCCCACTGCCAGACCCATGGGCCCCCAAAACCCCCTCTCACCCCAAAGCCCACCCTGTGGGCCCCCAAAAACCCCTGTCACCCCGCTGCCAGCCCCATAAAGCCCCAAAACCCTGTATCACCCCACAGCCCGCCCTGTGGGCCCCCAGAAGCCTATACCACCCCACTGTCAGCCCCATAAGCCCCCAAACCCCCCTGTCACCCCAAAGTCCACCCCGTGGGCCCCCCCAAACC
>Ga0065711_1043424_pt1 | contig 14739 bp, 16 predicted proteins | sample Hoacrofraction12_FD_59098 | JGI IMG/M metagenome (GOLD analysis project Ga0065711, IMG submission 59098) | Hoatzin crop microbial communities from Cojedes, Venezuela - Epithelial fraction 12 v2 (version 2) | ecosystem: Host-associated > Birds > Digestive system > Esophagus > Crop | place... | reverse complement strand
GCCCAGGCTGCCCAGGGAGGCTGTGGAGTCTCCTTCTCTGGAGATATTCCAGCCCCGCCTGGCCGCGGTGCTGTGCCCCCTGCTCTGGGTGACCCTGCTTGGGCAGGGGGTTGGGCTGGGGGATCCCCAGAGGTCCCTGCCAACCCCTGCCATGCTGGGATTCGGTGATTCTGTAATGGGATGCTGTATTTCATGGCGAGAGGGAAGCAGCCAAAACACCTTAGCAGCAGCCCGTATTTACCACTACTGGGGAGAGGGTGAAAGCAAAACCTACCACTTGCAGAAGAGCCAGATATCCTGCCCCAACGTTGTCAAAGTTAATTTTCACGTTCTTCCACCGAATCTCCGTGGAGTTGGGCGGCATCAGCGCTTCGCAGTCTGTCTTGTTGTTAACGATTTCTATATCGAAGCGCTCCTCAGCTGTTTCATTAAAGCAGTAATGATATTTCCCGGCAAACAGGTTAACCCCCATAATGCTGAAAATCAGCCAGAAGATAAGGCAGACCAACAACACATTCATAATGGAAGGGATAGCGCCAACCAAGGCGTTGACAACCACCTGTGTTGGAAGGGGTGGGAAAAAGTTTCAGTATAAAACACAAGGCAAGGAAACGGCAAGCATCAGTACAGCTGTTTTTGGGGGGGGAATAGGAGGTAAGGCCACTGACAGATCTGTGGCGTTCACTCCACGCAGAAGTTGGCAATGAACTTATTCCAAGCGGTAAGAAGATTCTGCTCGAAAGCCGCCCGCTGAAGCTCTGTTTTTAAAATAAAACAGGCCAGGCTGTTGGATTTACCGGGTTTGATTTTGGATCGGTACTTCTTTAGTTAAACAATCATTATTTTAAATAATTTTATTCACCAAAAGGGAGACGGGGGGCATTACCAACCGAGGCTCAGACTCTCTTCTTTGTACCAAACTGGCTCCTAGCTAGAATTTTCTCCGAGCCATGTCTGAGGGCACTTTTGCTCATGGTTTTGATGGGTCTCATCAGCCAGTGGCCCTCACGGCCATTCCCCACTTGCAAACAAGGCTGCGATCACGTCCGCGCCTGCCTCCGGCCCCCACCGCGGCCACCAGCAAACAGCCTGCGGTGGGGACAGGACCAAGCCCGGCACTGCTCCGGTCAGACCAAGCAGCGAGTCGCCGTGAACATCGCGATCATACTGGTGACCAAGCAAGGCCGATCACATCGTCTCAGGCAGACAGCTGAGCATGCAGCCGCGCAGGCTCAAGAAGACAGAAAAGCCATGTTCCTTCCTCCAAGCTGCGGCAAACGCAGCGCGACGACAGGTTTTGTCTGAGCTCGTGTCCTCCGCCGGCTCCTCATTTCAGCCTTTCACCGTGCCCCTCAGCACCCCCGGCCAACACACGACAAAGTGTAAGCTATGGGCCTTTGAGTAGAGTTAGGTCGGCAGGATATTAAATCTTTTATGATCTCCTAATTTACATTCCTTTAATAGACAAACAGAATCTAAACTGTTTTTACCCCTTCGCCTTCGTCTGGGAAGACTGCTCAATCAGATGGGGAGCTGGGGATCCCCAGCTAGCGGCACCCCAGCCCCAGCTGGTCCCAGCCACAACCCAGCGTCCCCTCTCCTTCTCCGACATCTGCTCGCTGGACGCAGCCACTGGGCACACGCTAAGCTCCACGGCAAGCGCCCAGCCTCCGTCACGGCAGGCGCGGAGGAAAATGGAAGACCAGAGGGATCCAGGCAGCACGTGACATCACGACGGCCGTTCGGTGACGTCGTGAATTCACGGCTGTAGACCCAGTGAGGGACAAAGACACGATGCCTTTGGTCCTGTTCGCCCTTCATCCAGACAGGACGCTCTGCCGCTGAACGCCAACGCAACGGCAGCACGCCGTTTTGGTTTCGGATCCTGCCGGTACCAATACGCTGGTTGATTCCAGTCCACCACGGGGAGCGAAAAATAAACGTCGCACCCTTCCTGAAAGACGGTCACTTGCGGCACGTTCAATTTGCACGGCGTTCAAAGAGATCCGAGAGGAGGAACATGGCTTTTGTGTGCGGACTGACACAACGCATGCAGAACGCCCTGAGTAACTTAAGAGCAGAGCAAGGCCTGGAAAATGCAGATTACTACGGGGTAGAGAAAAGCAAAGAACTAGATTTTCTGTTTGCTTTGCAAAGGCATTTCAGATCCCTGTTCTCTGGCCCAGAAGAATTGTTCCGGCTGTGTGGGGCAGCAACGCTTGTCTTCGAGTCCGAACAAAGGAAAAATAACGGGGTTTAGGTAACTGCCAGGGCCGCAGTCATAGCTCTCTCTCGGCTTTGCTGTGGTGAACCCTCCCCCACTCTAAGCATGAGAATTTCTTGATTGTGCATTGGAAATCACAGCTTCTCTCCATCCTGGCTTCAAAACAGCTTTTCCGATCTCCAGGTTTAGGGCTCGGTCTCTCCCTTTGGGATCAGACTCTTAGGTGGGACCTGGACCCAGCCCAGCCACAGCTCTGGCTTTGTGTCGATGGAAAAGTTTTCACCCTTTCCGCCCGTATTATGGAATAAAGTTCAGAATTAAGCTGACACAAAGCAATCGTAGCAGGATCACGTATCAGGGAAGAAACCACCCTCTTTGGATTTGGGGTGATATCATTTATTTCTACCACTCCCCACGGAGCTGGAGGATTCCCGATCAGCTCATCGCCTCCCGCGCTGCCTTTCGTGCTCAGCTACACCACAGCAACTTCACGGGAGACCAGCAGGACCCAGGCGGAATCGCTCCAGTCAGGCCCTGAAGCAAAACTGCGACTGCTACTCCCTTCCCTTCTTAAAAATAAATACATCATTTTATCTCCTGTAATATCTCCAGTCGTGAGCTAACTGGGATCTAGCACAAAAGACCTGCACTGTTGTTCTAGGAGCAACTGGGAAACCCATCAACACAACGTACCCTTTACTTCACAGAACCATACAATTTTTTTTTGCATGTTCTTACTATTTCAAAATGGAAAAAAAAAAAAAGCAGAATATTGGTGGCAGAGCAGCGAGGCGCTGCCGTGATCCCCAGCCCCCACGACAGCGGTGCCGTCCAGCGATCTGAGGAAAGCTTGTTAAGTTCAATGCTTTGCTTGTGCTTCGTTGCTCGTTCCACAGTGACAGGACAGGGGACCGGAAAGCGGGGGAAAAGGGAGGGAGCGGAAAGGAAAAGCTGTGCTACCAGACAGGGCTTCCAGTCGCCACCGGACTGGACCGAGAACAACAAGGTGCAACAAGAGGAATGAAACCAAAGCCTTTTTTGCCAACAGCTGAGCTCCCCGCCAGTCCCTTCCTGCAGGCCTGAGCGATCCAAGAAAGGCAGCAGCCTTTCGCCCCCTCGCAGGCAGATTGCGTTTTGAACGACCCCTCCGATCGAGTCTTCCAACCCAACTCCACCAGCAGCCAACGCCCGGAGGGGCTGGAGACACCGAGCTGGTTCCAGTTCTGCTTCTTTGCACCTGGTGATTCTCCCTAGACCAGACAAGCTCCAGCTGAGAAGCCCCCTCGGATGCTAGAGGCAGAAGCCAGGCTAAATGAGAACAGCCAAGTGTTAACATCGTCTACGAACGGCATGTGGTTTGGGCCAGTAATTAATGTAATGAGGCAGCTGAATGCGTCTCCCTTTCTTAAGAGGGGAGGGTGCAGCGGTGGGCAGGGCGAGGGGACATCCACGGTAGAGGTGATCGAGTCAGCAGCTGCATCATGATTCCGTCGGGAATTTTCTTTCCACCAGTTTTGATCAGTTCTAGCATGCGTAAAAAAAACCGCTCCACGGGCATGCAGAAGGATCAGCTGCTAATGGCATCTTACCCTCATCCCCTCAAATCGGGACAACGCTCTTAAAGGCCTCAAAGCTCTTAGTGTCCTAAGGGACTTTATGGCACCTAGTTCCGAGTAGCCCAGGGCATTAGCTATAAGGCTGACTAAAGAGACCTACACAGAAAATAGAAAAAAAAAAGAAAGAAGAAAAAAAAGAAAGAAAAAAAAAAGAAAAAAGAAGAAAAAAGAAAAAATAAAAAAAAGAAAAAAAAAAAGAAAAAGAAAACAAAGGTTCCAGACTGTTAGAACGAATGCCCTAGCACTGATTGCCCCCGTAATAAATACCGAAGACATGACACCAGCTGCCTACTTCACTTGACCTGGAAGGAAATAATGCGGTTGAGAAAGGCGGAAGAAAAGAACATAGGGGAAAGAGAAGTGAGAGAGAGAGGCGGAGACACACAGACGGAGCAGGGGTCTGTCGGAAGGAAGAGCCCAAACGATGACAAAAACCTTACCCTCGCCCCGTACTGTCTGCAGGATCCCAGCGGCTCCCATTAAATTGAAGCCAGACAAATGTTAAAGGAACCTATGAGAAAGAATACAGATCAATACACACACTGCACCAGCTGCGCCCAACGTCTACAGCAAGGCGCCGAGCGGCGGCGCGGCGGCCATGACAGCGGCCTCCAGGGCCGGGACGCGTGCTGGAGGTTCCTTCTGCCAAAACCATTCTGGAAAAGGCGAACGCGTGGCGCCGAGGCAGCCGATTCCTACTGTTCCTGCCTGGAAACCCAAGGGTGGGTGTCTTTTTTCTGCTTCTCACCCAGACCAACCGCCGCGCGCCTTTTTTTTGCCCACCCGAAGCTGTGGTGGCATCTGTGAGCATCTCCGAGGCCATGGGTGACGGACGGGCCAACCGAGGCGTACAGCGCCTGCGCGCGGACTCGGGCGCCGACACCGCGACGCAGCTGGGGACAGGCTTCTTACGTCCATTTTTCAACACCATAACCACAAAGCCGAGCTCTTTTCTCTAGCAGCCTGGAATCAGATTCAGGCTCTACGCTGGCGAGTTACTGAACATCCTCAACCAACCGGTACGGAGAGCGGCTCAGCGTCCCGCAGGATTAAGCCCTGTATTAAGCCCAAAAGCGCGAGGCCGTCTAGTTTTTGACGTGGGACGTGCGTTTCGGGCAGCCTTCCACCACCCATGCGAGCCAAGGGAAAACGCTTTAGATCAGACGTGACTTGGCCATGTGTAAGCAGCATCTACAGACACCGCTCCACCAGCGTCCCACTATCCTCCATTTCCAGCCAGCAGCACATTAAAGACACGGGTAAGAACAGCTATGTCAACCTTTTTAAAGGGGGAAAGAAGAAAAGACATCAATGTACAGTAACAAATAATGGAAAAAGGTGAGACCGCCTGTAACAGGTGGGGTTTTTTGGCTTAATTCCCCAAGCAGGCCACTTCCTACACATCATTCTTTTTTAAAAGGGACATGAAGGTAACGATGTGAAATTAATTAGAGGGACGACTCTGATAAACCAGACGTATTACAGGGAGACCTCAGGACCAGATTTCAAATGCATGAAGGTGCAGGAAAACTTCGAGATTTCATCTCCTTCTACCGCTTGTGCGTGCGCTTCACGCTTTTCCCGTCTTCGTCTGCGCCCCAAAACAAGCCGCCACAACACGCGGCACCATGGCTCCTGGGTTTTTCCACGGGGTTTGCTGATTTTACAATTACACTGATTAAAACCACGCCAGGGGTGACCTGCAGGTTAACGACAAAGCCTTTGTGAAGCAAAGTCAGCCCGCTCGGGACGGGACCCAGCCCACAGCATCCCCGGTCCGTGGAGGTACGGGCTCGGAGGCACGGGCTGGTAGCTCCACGTCCCGAGACCTACAGCGGGTTATTCTGTAAATCTAACAGCGGGCACAGGCTTCACCGACTCCTCACTTTTAGAGCTTCTGTCCCGTGGGATAACGCCTCGCTCCGGAGTAGGAAGCGGACACAGCGGCAGCAGAATGTCCCAAGGGCGATGTAGCTTTCCCGGGCTCTGCTCGGTATCGTTCTCTCGGGACCCTCCGACAGCAGACACAGCAGGCACCGATGGCAGGCAAAAGGAACTCCAGCTTGACTGAAAAGCAGAAGCCTTCCTTGTTACCCAGAAAAAGAGTCTGTCCTCACAAATACGCCCGGCAAGCTTTGGGAATCGGAGGAGGGGGGTCATCTGACAAGGCTATCAAACCTGAAGAATACCATTCAAGAGCGTTGTTACGACGCAAAGGCTTCTCTCTTTGTTATGGCTGCCATCCTGGCTCCACTCGAACCCCGTCTATGTCACATCAGAAAATTTGGAAAAAAAAAAAGTGATTTAACAGACATAGGACACGATGCACAGCTGAGACGTTGCCGAGTAATATCCTGCCATCTCAAATTCATATTTCAGCTTTTTTGCAGACAAAAATGCGCAACTCTCCCGTCCACGATACCAAGCGAGCAGAGAAATTTCTCCTCAAGCACTGGGAATTCAGGTTCCTCGTACACCTGCACTTGTTCCCTCGCTGGTACCCAGCTGCGAAGCTCCTCGGCTTTGCTCCACCAGCAGCCAGACACTCGGCAAGCAAACGCAACCTGTCACACGTCTGTCCGTTCAACCGCCCTTCGCCTCTTCCCAGCAGCCGGAATTCAGCTCACAACGCCAAGCAGAAGGATTGTCAACGCCATTTGTGCGCTCAGCTGCTGGTCGTCTTTTTAACAGAGTACCCCAAAGCATTTCGTTTGCCGACGCGCTCTCTCACAGCGGTCCAGAAGAACACCTGGGGTCTCGTCTTAGCTTCCACGCAGCACTTGGACTTCATCCTCAGGCAGCGAAAGGGATACAGGGTTATTTTCAGAAAAGAAGAGTTGCTTCTTCAAGATGTGTGTTGAGAAGAAAGGTGTTAAGGGGATGGGAGAGAACGTTTTAAAAAAAAAAATTTTTTTAAATTTAAAACTTCAGTTTTCCAGAGGAAAAGTAGACATCTTGAGTCACTTCAGCCTCTGAATTCCAAGCACAGTTCCTCCACCTCCTCAGAAATATTTCCAGAATGATGATGTCATGGAACAGCAACTTGGCGTAACTGAATCATCTTCAAAATGTTCCAAACGAGAAGCTTGGAAACATTTTTCTTTTTTTTTTTTCAGACTTGCTCTTGGGGCACTCCCTAAGGACACCGTTTCACAACGGGATGTGACGAAACATTTTCAGAGAATCCAAGCACCTGGGATTCTAAAGTTTCTTCTTTCACAGTTCTTTGGATTTCAAGTCTTAATGAATTCCGCAATTTTCTGCCACTCTGACAGCATAAATTCTTTCAAGTAGCCTTGTGCTTCAGAGCCAAATTCATTGCTAACGCTTCTCTCTATTGTCTTGCTAGGTTTAATTCTCAAACTTCTTCTCCCTACCAAGATGTTCCGCAGGGGAATTCCGGGGCGATCCTGTGCTGAACGGTCCAGACCGACCATTTCCCTTCTTCATGCCATGACCTCCTATCAGCAAGCTGTCTTTGCCGGTCGATACAGTCCCGCATTTTCTCTCCTGGGCATTAGATCTTTTTAACAGAAGAAGAATGACGTTGAACTTCGTTTTGCATAACGAGCTTTGAAAGCCCTCCGATTTTTCCCAGCCCAACGTCCAGCACACCAGACCTCGTTAGGCGGTAGGATGGGAAGACTTTGCCTGCCTCCTCATCACCCTGTCGTTAATAACGCAAGCAAATGATTAGAGAAAGAGGGTGTCGCCAAGGAATCCCACGTCTGCACAAGCTCTCCCACTGTCAGCACCTTCCGGGAGCCCGACACGCGGGCAGGCCTCTTAGAAATAGTTATTTTCAGCGAAGCAAAAGAGCCCAGGGCTGGAAACCCCTCCTAGGTCTATGCAGGCTCGTTAGGACCTGAGGGCAGAAATTCCAGAGCTGCAGAGGAAAGGCCAGCAACACTCAGAGGGCTCAAGGGATTCCGCCGTGGTTTGGGAACTTATGGATACCCGGGATCGAATCCCCACTCAATACACGGTTCGGTTAGGATGCTTCTCAGGAAAAAAACCTCACCCCAGCATTCTCCTAACTAACATTTTTTCCCCAACCAGAAATAAGGAGGAGAGGATACATACAGCCACAATGAGGAAATCCAGCCAGCACCAGGCGTTCGTGAAGAACTTGACAAATCCGTAAGCACACCACTTCAGCAGCATCTCCAGGATGAAGATGTAAGTGAAGACCTTGTCGGCGTACTCCAGGATGGTCCGGATGGTTTTTCTCTGTTCTATGTAAATATCCTCAAAAGCCTGGGAAATAACCAGGTGCTCGTGTTATTTTATTGGATTTATTCCATCGTTCAGTGTTGTTACCCAGCAGCTTATTCAAACGATACCGCGACAAGCAGTGGAATCACATTTCTTACGCGCTGTATCTGCCCTAGTAGTTGCAACACTGCAACGCCAAACCAAAATGAAAAAAGAAAACTAAAAAGGAAAGTGCTGAATAAATGACACGAGAACTTCTCTGCCTTTTAGGGATTTGAGCACCAGCCTTTACATTTAAATGTGCAGCAACCGGTAGCGCTACTGTAATGCGCAGAGGCAGGTTGTCTCTGCAGCTCAGCGTACCCGAAAGGGCTGAGTTCATTTGCAATCAGACTGCTAATTGCTCTGAAAGCTGTGCATGTAAAGAAAACCAGGCTGCTGCTGGGGGATGCAAACTGCTGCGGGCTCCCATCCTACAGCTCGGGAGCAACGCGTGCCTGAAGGTGGCTGTTGTGTAACTCCACTGCACAGCGTGATCTGTGAAAACCCCCCAGCATAGTGATTATTCCTATCCACGAGGTCAAGCAGCTCTGCGAACGTGGAAAAGTGAAGAAGGGGAAATATAAATATTCTTGTTCAGCAGTGTGAAAATGAGACACAGACACAGGCTGGCTTGGTCCCAAATCGTCACGTTTCTAGGCAAGCGATGATCAGAACCCAGATTTTCAGGCTTTCAGTCTTCATTCTTAATTTAAACTAAACAAAAACCATTAATAAAGGCTTTTGTGCATTGCCTACCACGACGGAGCTGTGTTGTTTTCCAGGTAAGCACCATCACAGCTCGCTTTTTCACCAGATTTCCCACATGCAGCTTTCCCATTTGGATGTCCCCAAGCTTAACACCACGGGGCTACACATATTTATTTCTGTATTTTACTCACCAGAGCACCACTGCTCAGCAGGATCATGAAGATGATGAAAGTCTCAAACCAATTATGTTCCACAATCAGGAAACAAGTCTTCCTCAAGGTCCACCAAGACTTCCCCAGCCCTTCCTCAATGTTGACCTGGCAACACTTACAGCGCTGCATACAACCTGGAACAGGGACAGTGTGAAAAGGAGCATGAGCCCAAATTCTGTTGGGTAACAGATGATTTAGTGTAAGAACACAACATTGTCATTCTCTAGAAGCAGTTGTGATGCCAACCGTATTAAAAATGCCGAGTCTCAGTTAAAACTCCTGTGTTCTTGAGGATTCTGTGATTCCTTTTGCCACTTCTGTATCTGGGCCCCCGAAGTAACATCAATTTGTGAACAGATTAAGCTCGTTCTATTTGGTGAGGTATCCATGCACTTGACAGAGGAATGGAAAAGTTGCTGATAAAATAACCTTGAACCATTTAAAATATCTTTGCCATGGGAATACCTGTAATGGATCGGTTGCTGAAAGACATTGAGGCCAGCGACAGAAGGGGAAACAAAAAAACCCGACCAGAAGCCAGATTCTTCTGCTTCTATGTACTCAAGGCATCGGTTGTACAAAAGCTCAACTTGCCCTACCTACAGGTCATCTACGTCCTTGCAACGGTGACTATGTCTCTGCAGCCTTCTGCATATTCTGCTAAACTAGTTCAACCTGCGATGCAGGGTCCAAGAACGGTCTCGGAACAAGCCGAGAGCCAGCCCTGACCCAGACTGGGACCTAATCTCAAACGAAGTTCACAGCAGACATGTCGCCGAAACAGCTCGGAGGCTTCTTTCTACACCCACGGTCAGCTTACCTTCTGTGAAGCACGCATCAGGGTCCAGATACTCCTCTGGTGCCTCCACGGGGACTTCTTCCACCTCAGGCTTTATATCAATGGTGCTACCTTCAGAGGAGCTGGTATCCTCAAGTTTCTTGAACACAAAATAAAACCCAGGCCAATCTACAATTAGTTCCCGACAAATATCAAACGTCACGATGACTCAGCAATTTGTTCACCAGATTTACTGTAATGAAAGTTGTTTCCTCGCTTCACCTCAACAAGATCCCGATCCAGCTTACACCTCACGTGTCCCGGTTTTGGTTAAAACAGCACTAACCCCTTTCCAGTGAATTTTCCTTTCAGCGAAGTTCATTTTTCTACAGTTGGCTGCGTATTTTTCAGACAGTGTCCGCTCCAGAGCTGATAACGCCTGATGTTTATGGTTTTACGGAGCCAACGGTAGGAACGGAATGCAGAAAAGGCCCAGGTTTATAATTATTTCTACAGCAGCCAAGGTCGCTGACCTAACAGGACAGACAATATTGAGTAGCTATACTCCATATAAGTATTTGTGTCTTTCCATAGAGCAACTAGCACAAAAAAATTCTGTCTTGAGTGCAAAGCCAACATCGTAATATAAACAGAAGTTTTGTGCCGGAACCATCTAGTTCTCCCTCCCAAGGTGCTTCCAGGCACTCACATGAGGGTCCAAGGACTAGAATGAATTTTTAGCACTTCATCCTACCTCTTTGCTGCCATCAGGATCCGTATCACTGCTGAAATCTTCCGTGTTGAGATTTTCAAAATCCGATTCGCCTACAGCAATAGGTACCCGGACAGTGAGATTGGGGTTATTGATGAAGGACATGTGATCTTCATCTATTATGTACTTCTCCACGCTGCTCCCAATTCCGCTCGTCGTGCCGTTGCCGTTCTTCTGATAGTCGATGTCTCTGTTGATATCAGCCCCTGTGTGGTTAGCGATGCAGTTCACCTTCTTGTCATACAGTTCATCCAAGGGTTTGACCTCATCCGCCTCTCTCTGCTTGAAATGAGCCTGCATGAACTCACGCACTTTCGCCTTGGTCCAGGCAATGCCCTTCTTGATGCGGATAACAGAAATCTGCAGGTTGTTCATCTCCCCGTCGTCATCTGTTGCTGCTAAGTTGTCTGCGCTGAAGGAGCTCAGCAGCAAGGCTAAGAACAGGTTCAGCACCTGGAAGAGAAGAGGTCGCACTTGGCAGAGCTGACACACAAGGGTCACACTCCCAAAGCTGAATACGAGTATTCAGCCACCCAAGTCCTGCTGATGTTAACAGGGGCTGCGGAGCTAAGTCTCCAACACCACCCTAGGAACCGGCTCTGGTGTCCCACGGACCTCTTGAGGCACCCAGGACTCCACTAACAAGACCCTGAACCTGCAATGCGTTCCATGGACAGGGGAGCCCTGTGCAGCGCACAGCCCCGCTGGGCGCAGGTGGAAGGGTCCCGGACATAGAGCCCAGGATCCAGACCGCAGATGTTCAAGAGAGGGATTTAAGCAGCAGCCACCCCAGGGGTTTAAATTCAGTGTTCCTGGTTTAGTCCCATCTCTGGCTCAAAGGAAATGGGCCAAATCTATGCATTTTGAGTCATCACTCCCAACTCTGCTTCCTTGGCACATCTAATGCTAGTCCCCAAGACTTATTTCATCAAAATCCCTTGGCGAGACAAGTCCTCTCCAAGCGAGCTCACAACACTACTTTGCAGACATGCAGCTGTTCACACTACTTCATTCTTGCTTGCATTTTCCTCCATAGACTTCTCTTCATCAAATTTAAGACCAGAAGGAAACGTCATGATCTCGTCTAACATCCCACACCACAGGCCGTGCAATTTCACCACCCGAGTCCTGCACACAGCTACACCTCACCACGGAGCTAGTGGGCAGGTTTTAGAGGAAACTTCCAACATGATTTTAACACGTCCGGACCTTCCCCTGGGTACCAAATTATTTCCTCTCCCAGCATTGCAAAAGCCAGGTTTTGCTTCTTTTGAGCTTCTTTTACCCCTTCAGGCAAGGTGTGGGTCTGTCCCCTTTGACCGAGGGTTTTTCACCTCCAGCTTTTATTGCTAAGTGCTTGGATGCTTTGTTCGTGGGCAACTGTTCAAGGCCCTAATCCAGCAAAACCCGTCCTTAATATTGTGCTACCAAAATCAGTGGGACTGTTTATGTCAAAGGCCATGAAGGACCCCAACAGAACTGGAAGAGACTCACACATCATTACTCCCTAGTCCTGTGGTCTCCCCATGTTCTACCCCACCCAGAGGCAATCAATAAAGACCATCAGTAACCATTTACTGACCACTAAATTTCCGATGACCATGACCATCATGAAGACAATCAAGCACATGGCCTGTCCTGCTACTTCCATACAATCCCACATGGTCTCAATCCATTCCCCACACAACACACGGAAGACAATAAGGAAGGAGTGGAAGAAATCGTGCATGTGCCAGCGGGGTAGCTCACAGTCCGCATTGATCTTGCAGACACACTCCTTGTAGCTTTTGCCGAAGAGCTGCATGCCCACCACAGCAAAGATGAACACGATGATGGCTAGCACCAGGGTCAAGTTCCCCAAAGCACCCACTGAGTTACCGATGATTTTTATCAGCATGTTCAGAGTGGGCCAGGACTTGGCCAGTTTGAAGACTCTCAGCTACAAAAAAAACCAAAAAAACAAAACAGACAAATGATACTTAATTTGATTTCATCTTAAACAAAGATGAAAGTCATGCAGAACTTTCTAAATGGCAATCGTCTCGTATTTTACGTAAACTTAAGCCCATGCTTCCACTGCTGAAGTCAGTGGAAGTAGGGAGTGCTTAACTTCTCTTTGAGTTTGGCCTCCTGTGTTTTGTACTTCGTTATCCCCCACACGGTGATCTCCCTTTATAAAGGAAAAGCATGGAGCTTCCACCTTGCTTTGCAAACTTTGCAACATTAAGGAAGTCAAGAGACTTATCTGAAGGGTCTGCATCACAAAAAATTGCTTTTTCTCTTTCCCAAATGCTTCTCATCTTCCCCTGAAAAAAGGACTTATTCTCCTGGCACTTCCAGAACACGCAATCCAAGTCTGATTTCCAGAGCATCTCATCTGGAGACAGACTTTCTGCAGCTGGATATGAGTGGGAGCCTCTGAATATTGTGCTCCTTGGAAAATCCGACCTCCGTTGTGGTTCTCTGCACCCCAAAATCTAACCTTGAGGGTTTCATAATTAAATTTTCAAAAGCTTAACCACTGAAAGCACAGGTTAAAGCACATAGAGGCTGTAGGTATTCATCACTTTTATTATACCGTAAGGTACAACCTACCCAATTTGAGCACATCAAACTAGAGGAGCATTCTAACACGGTCCATCTGCATCCCTGTTATGTACTCTACACCAAGATACCTCCCACGTCACCCTTCATGGCCTAAACGCAATGACCTGTTGCTCAGATCTTGTAAACAGCAGTCGTGAAGGAAGAGGCAACCACAAAAATGGCACTACCCCATCTCTGTCCTCCCCAAAACCAGAAAAAGGTGGGGTTTTGCCTTTCCTTATGCAAAAAGCTTTCTAGTAGCTCCAAGACAGTAACATTCAAAAAGAACTGGAATACGGAATACCAATCGGAAAGATCGCAGCACAGAAAGTCCCTCCACATCTGCTAGACTCAGTTCCATTAAACTGAGGGAGACAATAAATCCATCAAAGATGTTCCAGCCTTCTTGGAAATAATAGTAGGGATCCATGGCAATGAGCTTCAGGAACATTTCTGCCGTGAAAATTCCAGTGAAAACCTGGAGTGGTGAGGAGAGAGACAGACACAGAACAGGCAAAGATTCGGTTTTGTTCATTTTCTGCTCTTCAGGCTAAATACCAAACAACGCGCTTCATCACGCCAGTTCCAACACGCCGCCTATGCAACGCCAAGGGCTTGTCTGCAGGAGTCTTTTCTCCTCCAGCGCAGCACAAATATCATCGACCTCCTCCAGCATACCAGGGATTAACAGACGGATTTTTAAGTAGCAACAAATCCTGACCACACAAGTGTACCCTTCGCAAGCATCCCTGAGTGGCCACGGACTGCAGCGAGGGCAAGCTCACGCCTCTCGGTGCTCTCCGGGCTCTGGAACAGCAGTTCTTTCAGGCTAAGTCCACGCTAACGAGCAGCGTATCCCAGTAGGAGCAGACATGTAAGGAGTATTTACCAGTACTATCTTACCAGATTTCCTACAGAGAGCACGTGTTCAAACTCCGGGGTCATAGGGTGGTGCTCCATTGCCATGAACAAAGTGTTCAGCACAATACAGATGGTGATGGCCAAGTCAACGAAAGGATCCATGACAATTAAGTTCACTATCTCCTTCAGCTTGATCCAGTACGGGTGGCATTCCCAGATCAAGAACGTGTTGGCAAACTTGTACCAGCAAGGGGGACACTTCCTCTGGGACTCCTCCAGCTCTGCGGTTACAAAACAAAACAGCGACAGAGTTCAGTCTTCCACTCAAAGGCTGCTGGATCCGTCTGACGCTCCGCTCGGCTAAAATACTGTCAGATCTTGCCTGTCATGAACCCCTCCCGTGTCTCCCTGCATCCACAACAATTCAACATTCTTGGGCCACAGATATGGATGAGAAGTTGACCATGAGCCAGCAGCGTGCCCTGGCTGCCAAGAAGGCCGATGGGATCCTGGGGTGCATGAGGAGGAGTGTGGGCAGCAGGTCCAGGGGGGTTCTCCTCCCCCTCTGCTCTGCCCTGCTGAGGCCCCATCTGCAGTGCTGTGTCCAGCTCTGGGCTCCCCAGGTCAAGAAAGATGAGGAGCTACTGGAGAGAGTCCAGCGGAGGGCTATGAGGATGAGGAGGGGACTGGAGCATCTCTGCTACGAGGAGAGGCTGAGGGAGCTG
>Ga0065711_1043423_pt1 | contig 14739 bp, 12 predicted proteins | sample Hoacrofraction12_FD_59098 | JGI IMG/M metagenome (GOLD analysis project Ga0065711, IMG submission 59098) | Hoatzin crop microbial communities from Cojedes, Venezuela - Epithelial fraction 12 v2 (version 2) | ecosystem: Host-associated > Birds > Digestive system > Esophagus > Crop | place... | reverse complement strand
GAAAAGAGTTTGGCCCCATCCTCCTGACACCCACCCTTCAGATATTTGTAAGTATATATTAGGTCCCCTCGCAGCCTTCTCTTCTTCAGGCTGAACAAGCCCAGCTCCCTCAGCATCTTGGTGGCCCTTCACTGGATTCTGTGTGCATGCCTCTCTTGTACTGGGGAGCCCAGAACTGGATACAGTACTTCAAGTGTGGCCTTAACAGTGCTTGGATAACGTCTAATGCAACAGAATCCATCCCCAAGACTAAGGCTCCGACATGGTATGGCAGACCAACAAACTAATAAGTTAAGTATCCAACAACTGCAATGTCAATGTATTCCCTATTAGGCTAGGAACCAGTCCTAGAACTTCAAATTTACAGCACTTAATTTATTTCAGTCATGCATCATGTTGTACTTGCAGCACCATAACACTACACTACTCCAACCACGTTATTTTGTCATTTGGGCATTCTCAATATCAACCATCAAACCACAACTGTGTCAGTGCCATAATGGTGGTACACAAGGAAATACACATCATCATCATCCGATCATCTGAAGGATGATGATGATATGTATTTGACATTTATTTGATGATACACATTTTTCTTGTATTTTTGCACTTTGTGGTGTCATTTTTATATGAGTAAGAGTAAGCAAACTCTTCAATGAGAGGCGTTGGTTTTAGCTCAGGTACACTTGCACCAAAGAATTCATCACAACATATTGTTTTGGACATCTTGGAAGCAGCTCACACAAGCGTAGTCCTAAAGATAATCTTCCTTCTATTTCACTGTGAAATTTCTACTAAGTTACAAATTTATTATGAAATATTCAGCAGTCTTCATTTTCCCATTTCTAAGGCTATATTTAACTATATAAATATTTTTGCGTTATTTTTTAGTAGGTTACCCATTATTAATAGAAACGTTTATCTGATTCTCTCTTCCTTTTCCCCTCCGTTAATATAAATGTCTTACCATAAAGGTATATATGTAATAGACATGTGTGTGTGTGTGTTTGCTACAACATTGTACATTGCAACCAGCAGTTTAATTTATGTCAATGCAGCCATGATAACTCACATCAACTAAGAATATGGTCCCCTTTTCCCAGACACGCATTTGTTCATTCAGCACTGTTTTCAAATGTGCTAGGATTGAATTCCCTGAAAACAGCCAAATTTAGAACAGGCACAACATAGGAGCAATGAGCAAGCTTTCTTGTTTGTCCTTGCTTGCTCTCTCCTTCACAATATCCTTGACCCAAAATAACACTCCTAGGCATGAGATTGTAAAACAGTCTCAGTGCTCATTCAGCTTTCCTTTTATTGTTGTCTGTAAGGTAATTAATGCACATAAATTTTTACCTATACTGTAGAAATCAAATTGATCCAATATTAAGTTAATAATATCTGTATAGCAGAGACAGCTAAACAGAATTTTGTTTTAAAAATCTTTTTGAAACAGTTCTCTTTCCTAATTTATTCTGATGCATTTGGTTACACACTGTATTCATACTCAGTCATATTCACATTGAAATTCTAATTTGAATTAAGATTCTATGGGTTGTCTTCCAGCCATCTGTAAAAACTTAGACAACCACAGATAGACTGAAGCAGTTGGTTTCCACGCCACACATTAAATGATTTTTGTGTATATTATCCATCAGCTTGGGGGGCACAGGGAGCAATTATTAAAGGCTTTTCTTTTTTTTTTTTTTTGGTGATGGTGGTGACGGGGAGACCATTAAAAGAGAGACAAAAATGCAACCACATACAAGCGAGAGATACAACAGCCCAAAGGAAATAGCAAATCATCACTTTTTCAAACTTAAAGGTGTTTGCTAATATGGTAGCAATCTGCTGTGAAGTCAAGCTGTAAATAGATTCTTTTGTGTTAGATCTGCAGGCACAAGATGTTAATCAGTTCAGAGGCTCAGATATTCATGTTCCTCAGAATTATAACAAAAAATCTCTGACATCTCTATAAATGGAAATACTCTGAAAGAATTGTAAAGAGCACTTTGTCTCATTTTTATGTACAGAACATTACCTATCACATGTAAAAGATGAAACATAAAAAGGAAAGCTCAAGTATTTGGCTAATTATACACTAGTGCACAAACTATGCGGACATTGTTTTGTTACATTCCACCTACACATAGCTAAAATTCTACAGCTCGGGACATGTGATCTACCTCTGTGCATTTGGATCACCAAGCAGTGCACTTTCTGTTACAATGCTCCTGTTCAGCATTCATCACATATATGAATACTTCAGTGGACTTATTGTAAAAAAGGAAAAGAGAATAAGTATTTCAGAGCAGGTTTCCGTGACCACCCTTCATTTCTAGGAAAAGCCACTTCTTATGCCATTTATCATTGGAATATAAGCACATCATCTAGTAAAAACAGTTTCTGTATCCCAGATGCCAAATTATAGACTCAGATACATGGCGTGCATCAATGAGTAACTTCAACGATCAACTTCTATGCTGCTATTTTTAATACATGCAGATATGAAACTTAAGTTCAGCTCTGACCCTCTCAACATATTGAATTCCCAGTGTTGTTTTGTATATGAACAAATCAAAGACATTGTGTATGGCTATTAGGAGATAACTGACTCTTTCTTTGAGATCTGTGCTTGCCACATACATGCAACTGTTTTTTCTAGTGCCCCTTTCAGTATATCTGTCATTCTTATTCACAGTTTTTACTTTAGAAGAAGTCCATCCACTGTTCAGAAGAAGGGAGCAAGAATCAGCTTGCTAATGAAGTCATGATGATTGCTATGGTTTTCACTCATATTTTTTTGAGTATTGGATGGGTGAATTTAGTAAGCTACGAAGAGAAAATCCCTGTTTCAAAGAACTTAGTACCTAAGGCAAATAGTAGCACAAAAAGATGCAGAAGGTATTTATAAAAAAGTGCCTGCGAATGTGCTACTTCTTCAAGAATCATGAAGAAGGGAGGAAAGAATGAGGAGGTATCTCTTGCCAGGTGAAAGGGATGTGCAGCAAGAACTCAGGACAGAGGGTTTGTTTAACTCCAAAAATACATGCGAGTTGGGGTGTGGGGCTGGGCGGGAAGTTAATCTAAACAGTGTTCATTTTCATAGTATAGCTTTTCTGAATTATTTTATCTCTGCAAATCCTAGTGCAAATCACCTCACCATCTCTTCATAGTGTTGTCTCTGTCTTCTGTAGGTTGCAGGCTATAGGTACCACCCAGGTCTGCAAATCATCCCAAAGACCTGAGTGCAGCTGAAGGATAAATCAACTCACAGGTAAAGCCTAGATGATCTGCAATTCTTCTTCCAAATTTGCACAGGATTATATTGGTATGGGATCCCTTTTCTGCTCCTGGGTAATTCCTCAGTGGTGCTTAAGGTTGTGCAAATAAAAAAATATCTACCATAAAAATGGGTACTTTATTTTTTCCTATAACTGAATCTGGTGTAGGCAGTGTTCCTTCCTCTCTGGAGATACATACTCAGATATTTAATAGCAGGTCATTCTGGTGCTGCAGTTCACTTCATGCTAGCCCCTCACTCAGCTGCCGTAGGCAAATGACAACATCGTGGTATGACCAAATTTATGATGGAATTCAAAAAGACCCTAACAAGCTGAAAAAGTCCTACTCAATCCATGACAGTGGAAGTATTACCTTCACTTTGCTTGCAGTAAAGCCAGTGAAGAAGGAAAAAGCTGGCATATCCCCTAAGGCACTCACCATGGTGAATTCTCACGTGGCTGCCCTCTCAGCTGTGTTAAATCCATGTTACATCTTAAGAGAAGTCTGTTTTGATAAATGATGATGTAAACAATGATGGAATAAAGACTAAGACTCCAAGGTTTCCTAGTGTAGGCATCCTTTAGGAGTTAGATTGCAGCAGGAGGTCTCGGGTGTCAGTTTGGAGGGGGTGGACAGGTATATGCCTCAGTCCTTGTTCAGTGACCTTGCTGTGAGAACATGTGGGTTCTGCCATAACAGAAGATTAAGCATTGAAGGCAGGATAAAACTATCTTATCCTTAAACAAATGTCCCTTTCAAAAGCTTAATACAAAGCAGGTCTAGAAAGTCTGCAGCTATAATGATTTCATGTTTTGCTGATCCCAGCCTTTTCTACTGAAAGACTTTTTAGTGGTCCCTAGTGGTAAGTTGAGATCAGCATTTAAATGCAAGTCTAGCTTTTTAACGTAGGTCCTCAGCAGCCCAGTATCTCTCAGTGATACTGAGAATTTATAAATAGTTATGCATGATACAGACACACATATATATGAAATGCATATCACACTTCTTTATGGCTGATGACTGTACATCCAGACTAATTTTTTGCAAAAGAATTATAATTTTTGTTGGCTTTTTTTCCTTTTATCTATTAATAAATATGCAAAACCACTGCCTAACAAGGTCATTTTTCTTGTTTGAAATACCTCTTTCTGCAGACAGTTAGGGACCGATTATAGACTTTTCCCATCTCCTCCTAATTTCTATACCTAACATATGTGCCGTCCTCTCCTAGGTAACAGGGATGCTACATGTGTCATGGGGAATACAGGGCAAACACACTATGCTCTTTCTATCTCTGTATAAGTAAACCCTGCCACCTATTTTACTGTAACAGATATTTTTTACTGTAAAGTAAAATAGAACCATCATGAAAGAAAAGCAAAAACCTGAAACATACTGTATCGACTTAGCTTGTGCAACTTGTATCTCGTATAGTCGTGATTTTCCTCCTCTTTTCCCTTCTGCAGAAACCCCAGACAGCAAAACTCTTCTAGGCAAAAGGCTAACAAAATCCTCTTCATTGTGCTGTGCCTCCTGCTGGTTACACCATTTAATACTAAAGAAATTTTCTTTTTGGTTGGGAGACCTTCTGGAAAAGCTGATCAGTGCAAAAGGTTTCATGTTCTAGGGTTAAAAGGACCACTGGCCTGCTCATTCAGCTCCTTCTCTTACTTTGTCATCTAGACAAACCTGGCTAAATCAATCTCGGCCTCCTAAACACAGTATACCAGAAAGGCAGGCTCTCCTGGTGCTTCTGTATCTGCACATTGGAATTGTACTTCCCACTGTGCCAGTGAAGCAATGCGTGACCTTGTCAAACCTCAGGTAATGAACGTGATGATCAGGATCCACATCCAGGGGTACCACAGCCTTGAAGTCCTGGCTCTGAAAAGTCTCCTCCACACCTCCATTAGGAACAGCACATACTGCAGTTTCAACATGTGGAAAATTTTCTTGGCTTTTTTTTTTAGCCTACGCTTCATTTCATCCACTAAGAATCTATGTGGACTTCCCTGGTCCTTCAGTCAGTATATGCCTCCTTTCTAATCTGTTGCCTGCTGTATCTGCCAAACTTCTGGAAGATTCAGTTCCGAGCTGACCATCAAGAGCTCCCTGAGCCTCTCAGTTCCTCCATGTTCTTTACATGTGGCTGAACATGAGGCATTTAACATCTCAGCTTTGATTTTTGTCACTTGTAAAATGGGCAAAATAATTTTTAGTACCTGCCACGAAAGAAGTCAATATGTATCACTGATACCCAGAATGTATAATACAAGATATTGCACTTGGGCCTTCATCATGCTTCCCTCAAAATCAATGTAAAGTTCTCCTTGACTCAAGGAAAGCATCATGTAGGTTTTGCTTCTTTATGAACCTAGAAATTCTATGATAACAGAGATATTTAAACGCTGGTAGTCATTGGTTTTTAGACAGACTTTCAGTAGCAGGCATGACTTATTGCCACTACTGTCTCAGAAAAGAACCAGGAGAATTAATTTGATTTTGGTTTTTATCAGAGAGGTAAACATTGTTTTTCAAAAATCATTGTAGGAGTTGTACCTTACTGTATGCGTAAAAGCTGATCCTGTTCACAGAGCAGTCACTGAAAGTGTGAACTGGCTTCAATGCAATAAAGATAAGACTTTATTAAATCTTGTGTTATCCCACAAATTAGATGATTGGAAGGATTTCAATCTAGTGTAATACCAGTTTTCCCAATTCTGGAATCACTGTAGGTTTTTTTTCCAAATCAGTGGATATTATTAGTTATCATTTCTCACCATAAGCTACTTTTTTGTTTTTTTTTGAACAGACAGCAACAGCAACAACAAAACCAGCTTTTTCTAGTCTGGAAACACAACAGGGACAGAACAAGAACGCAATAATGTACAATAGCAGTGGGGAAAACACTACTTAGCTGCCCAGGTTCCTGTTTTGACTTAATTTTAAAGGTCCCATAAATATTTTTCTGAGCGTTTTCACACTAGTTCAGAAAAGTATCTCACTTCAGGAAGAGTTCAGTTAGAAAAGAAGAAAGGCATGGAGAGGTCATATGTAATGGAGGAGAATCACGTCACCTCTGTAGAAGCAGTTAGACCCTCTGTTTTTTCAACCAGTATATGAATGTAAAATGCTTGCTGGATGAAATCAAGCACGCTTATAAACATGATATTAGATAAACTTGAGAGCCACATCACGTCACAGCGCTTATAAGGATCCTGAGCCTGCCTCATTCGACTCTATCACATTCAGAAGAAAAGGGATCACACCAAATACACAAAAGGAATAAACACACTTTGCTTCCCTTGGGCTGAGAGTATCATGGCTCAGCTAACTTCAGAGATGAAGTCCTGGGTGTTTTCGGGGGGACTCCAAGCAGACGCAGACACCAGCCCCAGCCGAATTCTCCTCTCCAGTGCCAAAATGGAATAATGAATTCCAGGCCTGGTTCTCTCTGAGATGATAAAATTCACAATACACTTCTCACAGCTATGTATATTCAGTATCTGAAGCTATGCTGTGCCATTCAAGCTGCTTTATTGATAAAAAAGCAAAACTGAAGGAATGTCTTTTTCACAGACATATGTATTTTTGCTTTTATTTTACAGTGACAACATAAGGGCAGTCAAATTCATAGACTCCATGGACAGGTAAAAGAAGTTTTAAAATCTCTGATTAAATCAAGCTTCTTTCAATATGAAAAGACCTGAGCATTTTCCTGAAAATATCTTCTGCTTCAAAATGATTGATGTCCCTGCTGAATGGCAAGACAGGAGTGCAATCTGCAAGCAGTTATGTCTGAAGGAAGAAAGAAAGGAAGGAAGGAAGGAGAGTAGGAAGGAGGAAGATATATGGTGTGTTTCTATATCAATATGCATGTGTGCTTACACACAAAAAAAAAGCTTTTTCAATATGGATTTTAATAGACATTAATATTTTAGAGGCAGACATGAGTACATAGGAATATTCAGGAATACATGTTGCTAATACTGATGTTTTTTATAACATAAGATATTAAAACTGAGAAATAGGAGATACCTCTGAAAGAAAACCAGCACTCTCCAAAAGAATACAATTGGATTAGAGAAAACGTCTCAATGTCTGAAACTGAATAATACTTTCTCCTTTCAAAACTAAAAAAACATATACAGAAGACAGATAGCTATCTGATTGTTTTTCACTATTTTCACTCATTGAAGCCTCCTGCCAAGTTAATGCACCCAGGTTGCATGCACATACGTGGCTAAAGGAAAAAAAGCTCTGTTTTTTAACAGCAACTATTGTAATTAGACCTGTCAATACATGCAAAATGAGCATATCAGCTTTAATTCTTCAGGTATGACCACTTTTTCTTATAGCAACGTTTCAAACATACTTGATGTCCTAGAGTCAGTCATGTTTGTTTTACCCTGTAACCAAGTGTCCTTTTTGGGCCTGGTTCCCAGTCGAGTTCGTATCCACAGACTTTGAGTTCTGAACACCCATGATTAATCCCAGGGATTCATCATCCCTTTGGATTTATAATCCTTGGTGTTTATCATCCTCTGGGTTTATAATCCAAAAGTATCCACCACTATGGAATTAGAATCCTGCTGAGAATCAGTGCAGTGAGCAGAAAACCGTAATAATATACGTAGCTCATTTCTCAGCATTCAGTGTGCCTTCTCACACTGTTGTTGAACCGTACAAAATAAAAGGGTCATCCAGCTTCAAAAACTAAACAGCAGTAAGGCACATTCAGTATGTTTAGCAGCACAGTCCTTGTCAGTTTTGAGGCAGCTATTTACTGTCATAGACAACACCGTGACACGGTTCAGGGGTTACTTTGGAATGGGGACAGTTCCCAAGCTTTAGGACAGTGGTCACCTCGATTTTGGGAAAGACAGTCGAGCTGCATGGATGTGAGCTGTGACACACTGCTTCTGCTCAGAGCTAAAGAACAGGCTTTAGCTCATTTATTTACATTTTATTCCTCTGTACAGCTACCTGAAAGGAGGTGGCACCAAGGTGGGCGTCAGTCTCTTTTCCCAAGCAAGAGGCAATAGGATGAGAGGAAATGTCCTCAAGTTGCACTGGGGAGGTTTAGGTTGGATATTAGGAAAATTTTTTTCACCAAAAGGGTTATTAAACATTGGAACAGGCTGCCCAGGGAAGTGGTGGAGTCACCATCCCCGGAGGTATTTAAAAGATGTGTTAGATGTGGCAGTTAGGGACATGGCTTAGTGGTGGACTTGGCAGTGTTAGGTTTGTGGTTGGACTTGATGACCTTAAAGGTCTTTTCCAACCTAAGTGATTCTATGATTCTTTGATTCTGTTTATTAGTCTCGAAACAGACATTGAGGAATTTTTTGCATCCTTTGTGGTTCTTTAAAATTACACATCCATGCAAATGTAGTCACATCTACTCCAGTCATTGTTTAAATCATCACTGTACCAGTTAAGCTGATGCTGTCCCTTGTTCAAATCTGTAAGATCCAGATACTATAGTCTTTATGAAAACTTCCAAAACAGGGCCATTCTCCAAAAAGTAACTTTTTTTTTCCCAGTCAAAACAGAGAACTGCATGTTGCCAAAGGAAGAATAAGGAAAGAAATGGCATTTACCTTATTTATTTTTGAGAGCAAGGTGACTGACATTATTCTACCCCTAAGTGGAGGAAGAGGTTGAAGTGTAGCAATAAAACTTGTCAAGAATACTGTCAAAGGAATATATGCTGAAATTTGCTAAAGGAGTAGCCACAATAAAATAGAAAAAAGGCACCTTGTAGATATACATGGACATAGAACACAGTGGTGGAAGCGAAGGGAAGGGAAGGGAAAGGGCAATCAACTAATTTAATTTTGTTCCAGAAATATTTCAAACTTGCCACAATTCCTAGGGGAATGGAGAAAAAAAAAAAAAGCCCCAAAACCATTTGCACATATTTTAATCAGAAAATCAACAAAAGACTGTCTTGCCAGTAAAGTTCATAATATGATGGTGTCTCAGCTTCCCGGCACATACCTTTCCAGACTGTTGCCCTCAAAAGACCAGTGTCACACAAAAAGCTTTCCTAAAGATACCATCTCATAGCTTGAAACTCTGTTTTCTGTAACACCACTAAGTCCTTAAATAAAGCTCCTGTACATATTTGTTAGGGCTCCCCATTTTCATGTCTACTTTATTATAACTCAGTGGAATTTAAAGCTGTAATGTTTTTCCTCTGTAGCTCTACAGTTCTTAAGTGGGAATCACGTCCATAAAGACACATTTCCATGTCTACTTATATTGATGTAAAATTAATTAAAGAGACAATATTATTGATGACTATATTTTCTCTCTGCACCCATTATCCACCATGTTCAGAGGCACAGCAACATGGCAAACTGTGGAGAGCTGTCACTCAGATACACATAATTGCGCCTCCTCTATGCACAGCAAACACAAATAACATTCTTTAAGACATATGTAAAATAAAATATTTGCATAAAGGATGAAAAATGCCTAAATTGATCAGGCTTATCTGTACTGTGACTGCATACCAAACCATGTTCTAGGTACTTTTTCTGAGCATGCCTACAACCTCTCATTTAAGCAGTCTTAGATATCTACTTTCTGCAGGAATAATGCAGAATAAATCTTACATTTATCCTTAAAATTTAACTCGAGCATATTTCAGGGTGGGGAGAGGGAATTAATTCTCCCTTTCTTTTTCTTTACTTAACAACTTTCTAATATACAATGCCTGAACAGTGCAATGAGCAGATCTCTAAGACTCCTGTATCCCCGAGGAGTTGTTCAGCCACTAGGATATACAATCAACCACCTTCGTGTTTGCTGTCCTAAATCCATGAATCTTGAATCCCTGGGTGCACAAATGGCCCAGTTTCAATAGAATAAGAACACTTCAGAAGGTTGGGTTGTTTTTTTTTCAGGTTAATTCTTTCCCTCTGTTCTTCTTCAACATAAAGATTGATCTACCATAGACATTTTACCCTTCTTCACTTTTTGGTCTTTGATTACTGGAGAGGTGTCAGAGAGTAGCAATTGTTTGAGTGCCAAAGCACTGACTCACAAGATTGAAATTCAAGTCCTTGCTCTGAAACAGACTTCCACATGTTACCCTGAGTAAGCCATAGATGTAGTGCATGCCTTCGTTCTTAACTGCAAAATGGAAAAAGAAAAATCTTTAAAACTGTGCTACATAATATAGTATAGTACATGACACAGTACATTGCAGCATACAAAAGGCAATCATATCCTATGGCAATAGCAGCTATATGCACACTGTAAATATAAATTAAGGCTAGTTAATCCCAGAGAGAGGGACATATTTTTCGCAGAAGTGTCACAGATTCCAATCAGCTCTCATACCAATTGACTATAAGTCACTTGTGATCCCTCTATTGGCATCAGTCTGCTTTAGGCTAAGCTCTTTCACAACCTTGTGATATTTGGGCTTCCAGTACTGAAGGTATTTCAATAAATTTTAAAAGATCACTGAGATTTTTTCAATAATAAATAATTCTATCCGCTTCTGTAAAACCCTTTGTTTCCAACCCTTTAATTTTGGGCATAAAATACCTGCCAATCTCCCTTCTCAGTACTCAATGAAACATAGAATGCAAAGTAAAACGGAATAGGAAAAAAGAAAATGGTGATGCCTGTGAGAGTTGCAAAAATGCAGCATTGATAAAAACTCCCGGGATAAAAAGCCAGTGTGAAAACTGAGAAAGAAAAGGGAAAAAGACTGTTGCTACCTGGAGTGGAAGTTGGATAGTACTTGAGTAGCTGCTAATCAAATATTCACTGTTAAGTAAAAGAAGAAACCCACTGTATAAAGAAAACAGAGTGCACATGGGAGAAAGGAAGCATGTTTGAAATAGGAAAAAGGGCCAAAGGAGGAGAACACTGTACATGCTAAAAGTCTCAGGGATTTGACACAACGCATGGATGCGTGCTGAGTGAGATGTTCCTTTAATGCTCAGCTCCACCAGTTTTCCCTGACTTCAACAAAACTTCATCATACCATGTCTCAGCTTGTCATAAGATCCTTAGTCATGTCTCCCATTAGTTTTTGCCCTCTCTTAGCTCAGCAAAGACGTGCGAAGTTTTCTAGCTGCCTTTCCTCTTTGTCCATAGGTGCTTCCTTACAGTCATGACAGTTATAATTCACTGAGAAGCTTGAAGTTTTTCTGTATTACAGAGCATAGTTTTGAGCCCCACTAAAGCCTCTAATCTTTTCCAAACCAGCCCTGTTTCTCATAGGTACAATAACACCTCGAGCTTCTCAAGCCAAGTTGTTCAGTGTAGCTGAGCAGCATTAGTTCTTAGGGCACAGACGGCATTATCATGTCAGGAAGCAACGTATGTTATAGAAAAATGCCACCATTCACTGTGTCACTAGGTCACAAACACTCCTCTTTCTGAAGAGTCCAATGCATTTAGGTGCATTACCCAAGTTCTTGCCACACCACTCCCACTCCGCGTTCATCACCAACCAGTAATGAGAGGTCCCAGTGCTGCCCCACAGCAGAAATCCACTCCTGCTCTTTGTTCACCTTCTATGAAAGCAGCTGAAAATGTACAAGGCAGCCCCTGGAGATAGCCTGGGCTGGTGGGACGCTCAGCGCCGCTGTGTCAGTCCAGCAGGACACCTGGGTCCAGGCTCATCTCATCAGCATTCTGCTGCAGAGAACGTGCTGGCAAGGGAGCATTCACCAGATTGTCAGACTGGTCTGTGATGCTCCCTACCTAGCAGGAGCCCTCTTTGTGGAACACAAGATATATATACACATACAAGAATGCATTTCACAATGAGTAAGTTTTTACATGTAATTATTTATGAAACATTTTCATTTCTAGAGAATGAAAAGAAACATTCAGCTGGCCCCAAAATGCATTCTGTTCTCACATTCGTCTAAAACTTTATGACCAAGGCCAAGATTAAAGGTGTAAATATTTGTATAGTTTGGCAGCAAAAATAGATTAAAATCACAGAATATGGTTTATATTTTAATTTTATATGTGAATTTACATTTGACTTTATATGTGAATAATGATATAATTAATTTTACTGAAGATAAAAATCTGTGCTGGCAACTTTGCTCTTTATCTATATATTTTTAAAAGCCTCTACAATACCACCATGACAAGATTCTCTTCTCACATGGCCTAATTCCTCTTAGAGCTCTGAATATTGTCATCTCAGGATCTAGAAGGTTGAGAGACATGTTTTTCTGCAGATGGCATGAGAGAAAAATTAAGACGTGACGTAGAGAAAGATGTTAAGTAGCAACAGACTAATGGAGAACATTTTGTCCTACTTCTGAGGAGCACATCAGGAACAGCTTGTTTTTATAGTGGATCCAAAGTATAATCACTGGCACTATACAATTGCTGTAAGCATTGCTCTCCACTAATCACCACCATATTATTGTGAATTTTGCTGAGCATTTTGTAAAAAATACATTGCCTTCCTTTTTTTCGGCACTTATCTTGAAAATGAATCAGACATACCAAAAGCTCTAGACAATGCATAATGATTAAGTTGTACCTTTTAATATTCTTGATAAATTTCAGAGATTTATTGCTTTTCATTTTAACTAGTTACCAAGAATCAAAACACTGACTAAATCCACCAGGAATCAAAACACTGACTAAATCTATGTATGGATTTATTCTTGGTAAATCACAATAAGTAAATAGTGGAATTAAGAAGTGTCTTTGATGCAAAAGCATCAAAGCCTTGAAGTGCCTATTTCTAGGTTTGCAGCATTCATCCATTTTTGCCACAGTAAAGGCCAGGCATTTTGAAGAATGGTTTTGTAAAATTATATTCACAAATTTCTGTTCAGATATTGATCCAGTATCCACACAGAGTCACTGCAAACACAAACCACAAGAAATCTATTTAAAACTTTCTCATCCAAGCACATCACTTTCCTTCAGTCTCGCCATCTCAGTTTTAAGGAGTAAAATAAAAAAATCTATAAAACCAAATATTAACTGTCCATTTAATTCCCTTCCTGGCAAAGAAGGAAAGAGAGAGAGAAAAAAAAAAACAACAACAACAAACCTGCAGGTAACACTGAATATTCTACTGAGCAGTCCTCATTTAGTATTTAGAGAGTTAAAAACGTCCAAGATATTCAAAATCAGTTTGCACACATCAAACAGGGATATGCTGTGTACGTATGAGTGATGGGTTGGGGGACTGGGTAATCTGTTATGCTTCTCAACCTGCTAAATGTGAACTGGCTCTTCCAAAATCTGAGCAGAAGCAAATATTTATGAAACAAATATTTATGAATCTAACTAGTGTTTGCCACCTGAGAAAACTGGCCATTAGGAGTGAGCCATGACTCTTTTGAAATCATTGAGGGGGCAGCCATTTGCTTCAACAGATCAGTATCTTACTGTGGATAAATCCTGGTATAAAATGAATTTTATTTCCAGCAAGTTGATTTTCAAAATGAGGAAAGAAACCTGATTATTATTTTAATATATTATTTTAATAAAGCATTTTTTATTATTTTATTATTTTAATAAAGCATTCAGTCTTCTTGTGTTCTGTTTATAGTATTTTTTTTGCTATTTATGGATTTGGACATGCAAAGAGAGGTAAGGAAAGGGTTTCCTCCAGGATACAAGCAGTTTATTCTCTGTTAGCCTCCAGTGCTGTTCAGAATTTGGCACAGGATCCTCTATAACCTCAACATTTGAGAGAAAGCTCGTCACAGCCACTTGGGATCTTTTCAATACTGTTGTAGACAATCTAGATTTTGTCGTGATGCCTTTTTGATCTATATCAGATTTCCCTGAAACAACAACAACAACAAAATTTAGAAAAATATTTCTGGTTTGTTTCTTCCCTTCCCCTCTCCTTAACTGATGAAAATATCCTTCACTGTTTCAGAAGTCTGAAACACCTCGCAACGCTCCAGTACAAATCTGAAAGCGTAAATAATGGCATACATCTATATTTTTATACATTTCTGTCTATATTCTATACAGATTATCAATTCTCTCTATATGGATATGTATGCACATATCTCTATATTTGTTTTTGTCATGGTTTAACCCGGCAGCTGGCAGCCAAGACCATGTGGTCGCTCACTCGCTCCTCCTCCCCATAGTGGGGTGGGGAGAAGAACGAACAAAAAGAAAATCTAGCAGTTTGAGAAAAAGACAGTTTTATCAGACCACAAAGGAAGGAATAATAACTGCAACAACAATAAATAATAATAACAACAACATCAATAACAATAAAAATAAAAATAATAATAATACTGAATACAGAATCACAGAATGACAGAATGGTAGGGGTTGGAAGGGACCTCTGTGGGTCATCTAGTCCAACCCTCCTGTCAAAGCAGGGTCACCTACAGCAGGCTGCACAGGACCTTGTCCAGGTGGGTCTTGAATATCTCCAGAGAAGGAGACTCCACAACCTCCCTGGGCAGCCTGTTCCAG
>Ga0065711_1043422_pt1 | contig 14739 bp, 6 predicted proteins | sample Hoacrofraction12_FD_59098 | JGI IMG/M metagenome (GOLD analysis project Ga0065711, IMG submission 59098) | Hoatzin crop microbial communities from Cojedes, Venezuela - Epithelial fraction 12 v2 (version 2) | ecosystem: Host-associated > Birds > Digestive system > Esophagus > Crop | place... | reverse complement strand
CAGTGGGTCATCTAGTCCAACCCCCCTGCCGAAGCAGGGTCACCTACAGCAGGCTGCACAGGACCTCGTCCAGGCGGGTCTTGAATATCTCCAGAGAGGGAGATATCTTTCAGCAAGATGGTAATAGTTTGTAATGATAAAGGGAAAGCACTGCTGAATGAGGGAGAAGAACTAGGAAGCAAAGAAATTTATTTTAGGTGTGCAAGGCTTAAGAGTACCTCTGTAAAAGAAGAAGGAATAACAAGGAAAAATCTGTTTCCCAACAAGACTCATTTCTATTATGCATGAGTCATGCAAAGTGATTTTTAGAGCCAGAGATTTTTTTTCACTGGCATTGCTCACTTCTCTCAGTAAGCGAAAGAAATAACATTACTCCAGGGTCTGAAGTTCACTGGGTTACATCTGCTTTCACTCAATTCTACCAACAGTAATATTTTATAAATGGTTTTATTTCTTTTTTTTTCTTTTCTCTCAACATCTTTGCAGCCTTACTGTCTCCTTCATGCCACTAGCAGAGACAGGATTATAAATTAGTTCAGTGCTATGTCTGACCTGGTCCTGTTGCTCAAGTAATGTTAAATTTTCACAGCCTATCCCCTCCTTTGCCTCAAAATATCTACTTTCTCCTTTCTAAATAACTTACTTGAAACTCAACGGAAAAAAATTTCCACAAGCTTCTCGTCAGCTGTCAGTCTGTGTAGATGGACCAGCAGGGTTCAATCCAGTATTCAGGACCCTCTTAGCTGGGATCAGGCAATGCATGACATACAGATTGTACTGTGTTGAAAAAAAAATAAAAGCAAGTCTTTATAAAAAAGGACTTGACTGTAAGATGTCAGATGGCTTCTGCTCGGTCCAAGTAAAGCCTCTGCTGCAGTACTGTGTCCAGTTTGGGTACTACACTTGAAGCAAGATGCAGAGCACTTGGAAAGCACACAGACAAGAGCAACTAGAATCCCTCAAGTTTATGAAACATGACCTATGAGGAAAGACTGGGAGAGTTCAGACTGTTTAGTCTAAAGAAGAGTAGACTAACCAAAGGCACAAAAATAGCCTTCAAAAAGTGGCTGCAAACAGGAAGGGCATAATTAGTTCCCCATGTCCAGTGGCAGTACCACAGCAAACGGTGAGCCTGGATTACCACAAAGACTATGAGCAGTTTTAGCATTATACCCTAAAAACAACTGTCCTTTTCTGCCTGTCTACGGACAGACTAGACCTAAGCCTTAGCTTAATTTTTTTACTCTGTGGTTGTTTTACTCCGTGGTTACCTGAATTAGCTCAGCCTTATAACCCGTGGTCAGTTCTAGCTGCCAGAAGTGAAATGTGCCCCTGAAGTCCTTGCCTCTTCTCTCTCAGACTCCCCCTTGCAGCCTGCTTAGGTGGAAAGCTGTAATTCAGAAAATATAAAGTATCAAAGGTCCACTGGTTAGTAGCCTTTGGTCTACAAAGATCTTTAAGTGGCCGTTTAGTTTGCAAAGGTTGGTTGGTATTAAATCCTCTTGCGCTTCTTTGTATACATTTCCCAATTTTTGCCTGAATTTGGAGTAGGTATTTTGCTCTGTGCTTGAGGAGCACATAGCTCTGTGTGACATATTTGATGCCCATGATTTGGCCTAGAATAAGGCTGAGAGATCTACAGCCCTGAGCAAAGGCAGCACACTCACATTCATGCAATTTCACTTCTCTGTGCTATTTTCACTTCCAAACAATATTCTCCTAACATAGCTGAAACAGCCCAAAATGGAGGAGGCAGAGAGTCAATTTAGGCCAAAATACTGGAGATATTCAAGCTGTACATTATCATCCTTGTATTAAATATAAACAGCATTTAGGCTGGAATCTGAACAAAAAAATATCCAGCTAATGGCCAGCTCCAGGAAGAGTCAAGTGAGGCCGGCAGGGAGAGACAATGCTTTGAATAAGCTTCATGTAACAGCTGAGATTTGCCATGAGGTTGCAATCTTGTGTACATAACAGAGTCACACATTCGTAATCTTGAATGGTGTGGGTCCCATAGTGCTCCTTTCTACCTACCTAGGAGATGTTGTCCTGCTTCCTCAAGCATCTGAAGTCTGGCACAGATGAGGTGCTAAAATTGCTGCACTAGATCTTAAGCATAGGTTCAGGATTTATCCCAGACCACTTTAGACATCTGTGGTGTAACATGATGTGTGGGAGCTAGTCACCTTGTGATCCTCTTATAATCAACAGGGACGGGGAATTCCATCCTTCTAGGACAGGATCCATCCTATCCCTAGGAGACACCTACACCAAGTCAGAGGGCCAGTCTAGACGTGCCAATTGACTGTAAAGCAGATGGATGATTAGGGAAGGAACCCTGACTCAGCAGATACCTGCAGGTGAACCCTACCCTACCTCGGATCAGCTGGATGTCATTTATGCCCACAACTTTCAATCCAAACCAGAGTACACACGGAGAGCAATTTCTTCCTTTTCTCCTGCAGCTGATTTTCCCATACTTCACAATCCTCCCCGCTCCCAGTCTGCGCCTGAAGGCAGCAACAATTTCACCCAAAGCTGCTGCAGGGATAGAGCACTGCAGCCTGTAAAATGTCACGTTGGATTGAGGACCCCCTCTCCATCCCACATTATTTGGTCTTCATTGAACAGACTTTTAGCTGACCAGGACTCAAACTGTCCTCGATGTGCAAAGCCTTGTCACTCCCACTTTCATAGAATCATAGAATGGTTTGGGTTGGAAGGGACCTTAGAGATCATCTAGTTCCAACCCCCCTGCCACGATCAGGGACATCTTCCATCAGACCAAGTTGCTCAGAGCTCCATCCAACCTGGCCTTGAACACTTCCACACAGCCTGGATGTCTCAGTGAAATCCATGTTCTTCAGCAATAGTGCAATGATGGGCATGAGTACAGAAAACAAGTCTCTGACAGGCATTCGCTGACTGCCTGGATCTCACTCATGCAAGAAATAATGCCAGGTATTTCAAAAACTAAGCCTGCCATTTATTCTTTTGATCGAGCTTTTACATCAAACATGCTCTGTGTGCACACACGCGCACACAAAGTCAAGCTATCCCTTATTTTCCTTGTGCGGAAATAATGCTACCTTTCTTGAAAGATGCTTTTCTAATACCAGGCTGGTGGAGAAGTAGTTACAGTGGGCAAAAAAGCTAATTAAGAGGAAGGGCTGGTTAAGCTCAGTTGTTTAAAGCTATATTGTTGCCAGGCAGCTTTTGGGAATCAGTGGGCATTTTCATAAAGTGTTTAATAGTTAGAATGCACTGAGACAATATAAACCCTTTCCAAAGGAGCCCTTTGTTGAAATTTTGGCAGTATATCTCTGGCTGGAGTCAAATAAATTAGTCATCAGATAAATCAGTCATGCCAACTATGAGAGCGATACCAAAATAAATAGAATGTTTTAGTCAAATCCATGAAACAAAAGGATCAGCAAATCTTCTTTAAAATTCCCCCATGTAATTGGTGCATAATTAAGCTTCTAAACATGAATGCAAGCGTGCTGTTCCAGAGTATGTGACGATGAAGATTGTATCTTTGGAAGTAAATGGGGATCTCCGGATGTGATTAAAAGTAATATCTGAGTTGCCGGTTCCAAGTTCCTACTGGCAAAATCCAAGAAATTCAAAGCCTGAGTCATTCCTAAATTACTGCATTTTTGATGCCAGGGAAACTCCAGAGATTTTGATGGAGTTATACCAGACTTGGACTGAATCAGGCCCTCAGAACCTAGTCCTACAAAAGTGTATTGTCAAATATTTTTAAAAGACAATGTCTGGATAAGTTTATAGAAATTCCATTCTACAACAAAACCAGCATAATAGCGGCAACTTGACTGCCTTAGCCCAAACATGTTGCCTTAAGTAATCAGCCTCACAAAGTCTAAAATACACAAACATCCTGAACTCTTTTAAATTTTTCTTGTTCTAAAATACAGACAAAATAATAACAGTGATACCTTTATAATTACCCCAGTTATCTTTCTGTTTAGCTCATATATTAATCATGGTTGGACTTCATGATCTTAGAGGTCTTTTCCAACATTAATGATTCTATGATTCTATGATTCTAAAATTACTTTCATATAAAATACTTTTAAAAAGCTACTTCTTTTACCAGTGGCCTCACCCCACTCCTTGGGATGCCTGTCAGCCTGGCAAAGGACCCAAGTCCTGGGAAGGGAGAAGTAGGGCATGAGAAGGAGACCATTGGTTGCAGCAGTGTGACCAGGCGGCAGCTTGTGGGAGGGAAGAAGCACTGCTTTTAAATGGGTTGAGGAAGTAAAAAATGTTATGAGGAAGCTTTTCTTATCGAGTTAGTGTTTGCTTCCTAATAGCTTCTATCTCAGCCCAAAATGTGACCCTTTGGGTATCTAATGTCACATGAGTAAGCAGATTAATTGGCCTTGTGTGTAGAGAACGCAAATTTCACTGTCTTCAGTTGTCCGAGCCTCTGAAGTCAAGTCCGGAAGGGTTCAGGGGCAGATTCTCCTTTACCCGGAGTGCATTTTGGCACATGAAGTCTCACAGCTTTGACATGAGTCTCCCACGGTCCTCTCACCCCGTGCTTGCCCGTGCCAGTGCCGGCGCTCCCCTCCTGCACAGCCATGGCCACCTCTGTCCTGCTCCGATCCTCCCGATGCCAAGTGCAGCTGACGATTGTGTCCTTCAGGCAAGGAGACCTGCAAGGGCACGGCTTGAGCATGGGTGACCCATACCTAAGTATTAAAGCAATTAGTGCATTTCAGCTCAGGTTGATGATGGAATTCCTAACAGAAGCAGTACAGAAAGTCTCTCAGAGGTAGGATTTCCCCTCCTTTCCATTACTGAGCACTTGCTCCCATGGGATACGTCTCCCAAAATGTAAAAATGCTTGTCACTTACCAAATCCCTTAGTGGGACATATCCTAAAAGTAAACAGCCTTTGTCACATTTACGCATTAATGTTGTATTCAGCATGTGTACACAAGAAAGGACAGGCCATCACCTCTGTGCACATTCACCAAATCCCACTGAAAAGAGACTACTGAACAAGCTTCAAATGTATATTCTTTGATGGAATATCCTCACCGCAGAGAAGTGTAACATTTCCTCATGGACATCTAGGAGCCTCGTTGAGACTTGGCAATATGTGGCCAACAGCAGTGATAAAGTTTGGCTTACATTACTTCCCTTTGACAGTAGCTTGTATACTATTGAATTCCATACCTACATTTTAATTCCAGCAATAATGTTGTGTTCTTTCTCTTGAAGGATCAGACTGAAGCTAATGCTGTATTTGCATTGGAAAGGCTGGGCCACTTTCATTTTTACCAGAAACCACACAGATTTTAGAACTGGCAAGGAGCAGGAGGAAAATATCGCTCCACAGGGTGCTTAGGGCATTTGTGAATCTGATTCTGCATCATGAGATATTTTCACTACTCTGCTGATGGTCAGCTATATTCACATATTTTGGGGATTACATCTCTCTCATGCAGTGCTCCACAAAGGAACCAAACACAGGCATCGTGCTCTGTTTGCACTTATCAGGAACCACTGAAACCAGAACAAATGTTTATTATTTATTATTATTATTGGCTTCTACGAGTATATCTTGTAAATGGCACTGTGCAAACACAGAACACAAAGGACAGCTCTGTCCGAAAGCGTTTATAATCTAGGGAGCAAACTTCAAAAGAAGCGGGTAAGTTTATGCCATAAATGAGGAGGAAGAAAGAGGTGGAAGAAGATCAAGCTTGTTTGATCACACTGCTTCACAAAAAGCAAAAGGAAAAAAATCCTTTGGCTTGGTGGGGTTTGTAGGCTCTTTGTCAAGCTGTTCCTCCATGGTGCTGGAACTTACTCCACCAGTCACTGCTGCGTTTCCCAGCTTGGAATCATTTCTATCAAAATCGAGAAGGTACAGCACCCCGGCTCTCCTTTTGAAATGTTTTATAGTTTATAGTTCTTTGTCGGCTTGAAGAAAAGGATCAAACGTCCAGTCAGACTACACCCAGAAATGAGATGGGAGCCAGAACTGTTTGCCGTAATGTGACCGCCAGATAGGAAACCGCGTCTGCGGTGGTGACAGCCAAGTCTCCCTGCGCCAAGTGGAGTTGACGATCGTGTCCTTCATGCAAGGAGAATGGGCTCGGCGGCCCCTGCCTGCTCTGCAGTGCCCACGGGACTGTGGAGGGCACCTTCCTCTGCTGCCAGCCCACCAACAGCACATCATTAGAGATGGGAAACTGGATCCAGTCCTCTCCAGCTCTTGAGTTTCACACAGAGCCTTAGCGTGTCTTAGGGCAAAACACAATCTGTGTGATGAGAGGGCTTTTTGGGGTGATCGACCGACACTGGAGCTAGAGAACAAGCTTGTGAAAGACAGACTAATTATGAACGAGAGGAAAACTCAGATCTGAAACCCCATGGCCATTTGCTCGAATTGTTTCTCCGTTGGCAATAGCACCAGAATCCTCCTCTGGCATCAGTACACGAAAGCTTCAAATAGTACCTCCACTCACAGCTTCAGACATGTCATACATCAAATTGATTTATCTGTTTTCCAAGGAAGAAATAATTTAACACATAAAGGGTTTGATTGTTTAGCTCCAATCTATTTTACATAGATAATGCTTTTAAAGAGGGGTATTGGATTAAAATAATTAGAGTTTCTTGAGGAGGGGACATTAGACACCAGAGATTTCCTGGGAGAAAGATATCTCTAACTTTTACGCTATTCAAACAATAAATCTGAGGCTCAGAAGAACATAGGGAACATTTATATAAATTGATAAAGACTGATGTCCTGATCATACAGTTTCGCAGTAACCACCATGGAGGCGAGAAGTCTCAGTGGTGGAGATTCCCCATGCTGTCCTTCCAAAATGATCAAGGAGGTTGTCAGTTGATACAATCTAAGAATAGATAAAGGTAAGAGTCCTCATTGATAATATGCTCTTAATTGCATAATTTGAAGCCTTTATCCCATAAAACAATTTGGATTTTCCCCTTCAGCACAGTTCATGTATCTCACACTGTGCTCTTCTTCTTTATGCATTGGGAGAAATTAATCTGCAAGCATGGGAAGTAGATTTCGATGTAGACACCAGTCTGGTCCTAACCATCTGAGCAGGAATGAGTTGGCCACTTATCCGAGCTTCTGTGTAATATCTAAAAAGAAACAGATGATTTCTTTAAGTTTGTGTCTTGCTTTTGTGCTAATAATTCTTTTGTCATTGTCCATTAACATGTATATGACAGAAACTCTTATATAGCCACTTACAGTTGAAACTAGGGTCCAAGAAACAGTCATAAGCAGAAGAACTTTATGTAGATGCATCAAGAATTGGCTTGGTGGCAGAATTAAAAATTTTGACGTGATCCTCTGGGATAAACATTTCTGAAAATTTGATTTTGGGATCCCCAAATTACTGTGCACACAGAAAAACAAATCTTTCTCATCTACAGACAAAAAGCAGAGGACAGCATCACATTACCCAGGCACAGGTGTTTCTTCTTTCTCCAGTTCCTCACGCTCTTTCTGCTGGCATGTTCAACTGGACTTTAATTGGACTTTAATTTTCATCCTTGAAATGCCCGAGCATGTGAACTTTGTTTGTCTTTTTTTTTTTTCTATGAATTTAAGTCCTGTTTCTAGACATTCAAAAGTTCATCAGTAAAAACCTAAAATCAGTCTGTTAGTATGTTCAGTCCAATTATGACTAAGACACGTAAGAGTATACAAACCCAGTAAGGTTTCCACAACATGCAAAACATTATCAAATGTTGTTTACACATTTCATTTGAAATGCTGTCTTACACAACCCCTGGATGTTAACACAGGTGATTAAAGTTTAAACTTACACCCAGCCCTCACTAATCTGCTTATAGCTTCCCTCAGCAATATCAGTGAAAAGGTACACACAAAGACTGATGTAATTAACCTGGGTTTATGTAAGTCTGGGGCATGACATCTCATTGAAAAGGGGGCTAGCACCTCATTTCATAAGCCTGGGAACTCCAGAGGAGTCTTAGCTGGGAGCACGGTGGTGTGTCGGGCAGCACCCACACTCGGAGACACCAGGGGTTGCCGGGGAGCTAGGCACAAACCTAAAAATAGTCTTGCAAATAATGTGACAGAATTGGGAATACTTTAATATACATGCATGTAGTTTCAATAGCTCGCGCTGTAGCTTGACCACCAGTAACAAGAGTTCCTACTTGCTAGCTAAGCTGAGGAAGGACCGAAAAGCAGCAGAATCCACACAGATCCCTGCAGACCCCTTCTGAGGGCGTATGGACAGAAAGCCACTGATGATTCAGCGGGTGTTCGGGGTCTCTGCTTTAGTGTGATTTCAGCAAACTTCATGGTGTTTTTACTGAGTGTAAAAAACTCAAGGTGTACAACATTTAAGTACAGCTTCCTAACCAGAAGGCTTTCTACTCTATCAGGAAAGAAATCAGATTGATCTGACATGACTTATCTGTACTGCATCTCTTCATTGTCTTACAGTACTTACAAACAGTTTATTTCACTACCTGTTCCCCAAAATTCCAAAAACTGACATTAGGTGTATGAATTTTTAGTGTCTTGACGTTTCTGTTGTGGGTTTTTTTTATAAGTTTGGCCCTGCTCGTCCTTTTCCAGGCTTCTGCCACTTTATAAAACTTCCATGGGCCCATGAAGGCTTTGTCTGTGGCAGGAAATAAAACGGGCCAGACTGGTGTTCAGGATTGCCCAGGGCACGCTCCAGAGCAGAGGTGTCTTGGGGAGAGCCAGTTGGTGCGGCCCAAACTGAGCCATAAAGTTGTACAACTGACGCCAGAGCTCATTGCTTGGGCCCTTCTATCTCTAGAAGTATGCATGTACTGAAAGTTGCATTAATTTCTCTAAGACCGCTTTGAACTCGTTATCTCCTTCCAGGCTGTGTATCAGACATCTGCCTTCTCCCCACAAAGCAACAGCTCTGGTCTGCCAGAAGTGCCGCACACAGGCGAACCGTCCTGGCTGAACGCCCACTGGGGAATTCCTGCCCCCATCAGTGTGCCACCGAGACACAAAGAGGACATAGCAAGGGCAGAGAACTTTATCCAGAGCAATTTTGCTGCCGCTTCTGATCTTTAATGATCGTTAAAGTAATCATCTGTCTTTAAAACTCTTATTAGTGTAAAAGGAATGCTTCAAACAGGTAGAAATACAACATCACACATACCACAGCCGTTCAAATATATAGTATCTAAAAATCACCCTTTAAGATTTTGGCTCTAAGTCTGCATCTAGGTGTTTTTCAGCCAACATTTTTGCCTGATCCCTCACAGGAGAGCAGACAGGAGTCAGGAAGCTTCAGGTCACAGTTTACTTCCAATTATGCCTTATAGTGTCAGACAGGAAGGTACCTCTTTCCAGACCTGATGGGTACCACTCGCACAGTGCCCTGGATGCCTCAGTGGTTCTCTGTCATCCCCAAACCCTACTCTCAAGGGAGCTTTGAAGGCTAAAGGAAGACCACCCAGATAACAAAGCGGCAAGGTCTCCTGACCCTAGCAGATGAAGATAACCTAGCCCTGGCTTCCTTTGCTCTGTGAGAGCTTTCAGACTGGAATAATGTGAGGGCTGTTCGAATCTCACCTGGTACTACACAGGGGACATAGAGAACAAGCCAAGTGTCTCAGCCGTGGGTTTTGTTTACCAAGACCTGGCAGTCTGTTCTTGCAAAATGCTTGACTCTCTCTCCATAGATTCTTTGGATCTGCTTCCCTCTAAAGGCCATCCAGTGAATTATGGTATTGCCCTGAAAGTCAATCAAGTCTTAACGCAAAATCAGTTCTTGGATGTATTCCTTATCTGGAGAGGTGTTTGAGCTCTATGGATGAGAGGAATAAATACTTTAAGGGTTGCTTCTTGTTGTAAGAGAGCTTAAAAGAAATAAGGTTTAAGTAAAGTCCTAGATTTTATCAGCAAGCAGAGGATTTTGTGATAAAATTTGTCTCAAACTGAGCCTCAAGCATACATGCTTTTGAAATAGTACCTTATGGTACAGAACAGTGAACCACAGAGGTGCACTGGCTTGTCCCAGGCAGAAACCGGGATCTGGCCGTCCTTGCTCCCAGCCCTGTGCTCGGAGGAGGAAGAGATTCTCTCCAAACAAGCTGGGGCGTTCCACTTCTCAGCCGTAGCTGCAGGATTGCTGCAGTTTTGCATGACCCCAGGTGAGGAACTTTCTGGTATAGCAGAGTTTGGGCAGACTGTGTCTTACCTGAAAAGGTGAATTACTGCTTCAGCTGAGAGGCTCAGACTTGCCATGAAATTGAGACCTTTAACTGAGGTGTTTGACTCCCACTGCACTCAGTGGATAAAGAGAAGCCCAAGCTGGAGTGTCACGCTGAGAAGTCGGTCATTTTGTCTGCTTGGTTAGGAAAAGAAAAAGGAGGTGTTTAAAGTTTACCTGTTTGTTATCTGAGCAGACCATGAGAAACAGGGTAATCTCCAATCATACTTATAATCTGAGTAGTAAACATTGTCAAGCAGCATTTATGCTCAGATTCAGCACTGTATAGACATCTCTGGAGGGGAGGGGATCAAATTTCAGGTAAATTGAGTACCTCTCTCCAGTCCCTTCTGCAGGGGGAGAACAGGGCAGTTACATTCCTGAATTAAATTGGATTAATCAGGATCTGCGAGGAGGTCTCATTTAACTTAGAGAGAAGGGAGAAATTGCGGTGTTTAAACATAGGCGATCTTAAAAGCCCTTAAAGTATCTGACACTTTCCACAGGCCTGGCAAATACGATAGAGGAGCCCCACAACCTGCAGCCAGGGCCCTGGAGGACACATTGGGGCAATTAAAATGGCACTCGCCACATATGCTTATGCACCTGCATTGCTCCTTAGTTGCTTTGTGTACCCTAATTGCCCTAATGAGAGAAGGAATTGTTTTTTTGGCCTTCTCTCTCTGCAAGCTATAAGAATCTGCATGACAACTTTGGGGTAAATCTTTTAGCTAACGCTGGCTGCCCCAGCTTAAGGAAGCAGCAGTAGGGCTTCTCCTAAAAGTGCTGTAGCCTCTCCAGATGCAACACAGTGACCTCCGGCTCCCTGGGGTCCCATTCTTCGAGACTGAAGTCTCCAGGTGCAGACTTGACCAGACTGCTGAGGGATCTTCACCGGGCCCTTCATCGTCCTGACATCGTTATCCACAATCTGTCATTTAGTTTGTTTCCAGGATTTCTTTTGGAGGTAACTAATTAATTTGACCAAAACATAAACCAGAGTGTAATTCTGAGGACAGCAGGCTCCATAGATCTCTATCAACAGGCAACACCTTCTCCCCCACATGCCCACATGCTATAATGGGTGTGAAAACCTTAAACTCGGTTTCATGATATAAAAACTCTGAAAAAAAATATCTTAAAGTTCATAATTATGTCTTAGAGCCATCACTTCAGATCTGGAAGAGATCCAAATGAAACAAGACACAATAAGATCCTGGACGGTTTGCTTTAGCAATAGCTAGAGGGTGGATATAAGCACCCTGCAAATTTGGCCTGAGCACACCGGCTCACCCCCAGGAGTGCCCGTAGCTATGCAGAGGCAGCCCGTAATTCTTACGCCTGTGGGAAGGTACCAAAGCTGTGCATGAACGCAGCCTTCACGGCGGCCAGCCCAGCTGACTCTGCAGCTCACAGCAACGCTCTCAGTCAACAGCAAAGCCATTGCTACTAGGGACCTGCCGAAGGTATTAGTCACAAAGGTATTGCAAAGGAAATCCTTTATCCTCTTCAAAGCAAAGAGAACAAATCTGAATTAAGTCTCCTTGGTGATCTAGCTACTTTGAACTAGATCCATATCCTGAACTACTGTATCATTTTTTGAGGGTGCCCCTTCTTTGTTCTTCAAGCTGATCCTGAATCCAGTTTCAGTGTTTCTTAAGACTGCTCATCTTTGCTTTACGCATCCATGCAGCCCACCCTGCAATCTTCTGTGCTTTACTGCTGCTGTTAAGTAGAGTATTGCCACATCGCACTTTCCAAGGTCAGCCCAAAAATACAAAGCCTAAGCAAGCAATAGAACATTCAAACCTAATGAATGAGAAATTGTTAAAATAGGTGAGAGAGCAGATATTGCCGGAGGTGTTTTGGAACGGCTACAAAACATTAGACATAACCAGTTTTGCAAGAACTGCGTCCAGAGTATCTGCAAAGTCCAAACCTCTGCAAGAGACTCCTGTGAGAACAGAGAACAATATACAGTAAAATGAGATATCCTGAATACAGTTAAGTATTATTTACAGAAAACATTATGTTCTTCGGCAGGTGACGGGGACACAAAGAAGTGTTAAAATGGGAAAGGAAGTCAAATAAATCTCCTACCAAGAAGTTGTTCATAGAAAGAAGTTGTATAAAACCAGTAAGATTTTACCACTTGTAGACCCAAAGCAGCCTACAGCTGTAGCTCGGTCCAGTAAGTAAGGAGATACACAGGTTAGTAAACAGGTTCATTAGGAAGCACTGTTCAGAGTATGACTGGCTTGCAGGAAAACTTTTCTCAAAGATGTATGCCAGTCCTCAAGGTCACTGAAGATTAAGCAATCAGGGATTTCTTGTCCATGTAAGTGTGCAGAAAGTGCAAATGACTAATCCTATCTCTCCCCAGTCATGTAAATCACTATTCTGCAAATGTGAAGAAAAACATAATACCACAAAAATGATCAGAGGGCTCGAACACCTCTCCTATGAGGACAAGCCGAGAGAGTTGGGGTAGTTCAGCCTGGAGAAGGCTCCAGGGAGACCTTATTGTGGCCTTTCAATACTTCAGGGAGGCTTACAAGAAAAACGGCGACAAGCTTTTTAGGAAGGCCCGTTGCAATAAGACAAACGGTAACAGTTTTAAACTAAAAAAGGGTAGATTTAGACTGGATATAAGGAAAGCATTTTTTACAATGAGGGTGGTGAAACTCTGGAACAGGTTGCCCAGAGAGGTGGTAGATGCACCATCCCTGGAAATATTTAAGGTCAGGTTGGATGGGGCTGTGAGCACCCCGATCTAGTGGTAGCTGTCCCTGCTCACTGCATGGGGTTGGACTAGATGACCTTTAAAAGGTCCCTTCCAACCCCAGCTATTCTGCCATTCTATGATTCTTTCAAATACTGTACGACTGGAGGTATCAGATTGTTGCAGCTGGATATGGAAGTCCTCTAATGTCCAAAAAATGGAGGCCAAGGGGACAGTAATAACTAAATAACTGGTTTCCACTCTACCTACTGCCAAGAAAAAGAAAGAGGCAACTCACCCCACCTATCTCAGACAACTATTTTTGCATATGATGTCCTCTCCCTTTGTTGTCTCTGTCATGCCTATAGAGAAAGCCTACAGAATTGACATGAACTACCCTCTGAAATTTTAGTCTGCTCAAGCTGGGCTAGATGAAACACAACTTAACAGTGCAAGTTTCTTCAGCAGTGCCTCATCCTTAAGCTAGGATGACCACCTCTTGAAAGGAAGCTTTAATTACCTATCTGTGACACTGGCAAGTGGTCGGAGCATGCTATTTGTCATGGTCATTTGGTACCTGTGCTTCCATAGCTGCCTGTGCAGGTAATTTTATCTCCCTAATCTGAAAGCACCAGCTGTAGAGCCTGTATGTTATGTTGCCAGACAGTTTACATCTCAGGACCGTGGAATTCAAAAGAGTTGCAAAGCCTAATTTTAGTAAAGGTTTCCAGGGAGTAAAGCGCCCTGTACTCAAGCCAGAAAAAGGTCTGGTAAATTAGAGAAGAAAGTTCATAGAGGCACAGTTTGGTTATCTCAGGAGCCATTGGTACTAGATCAGTTACCCAAAGTATCACAACTGCCTCAGTTGAGACCTGCTGAAGCACAACCAAGCCAGGGACACCAAGACCCTTGCCTTGGCTAAGCCATTTAGATAGCACAGGGCCACAAACATCATCCCACTAGTGGCGCACCACCCCATCACCTGGGGAAAAAGTTTGAGTTTAAATAAAGATTTAAAGGTTCCTTAAAGGAGTGCCTCCATGAATTGCTCAAAGTTAGAGAAATTAATCTGTAGTACTGCCCCAGATCTGAGCTCCAGGCATTTAACATATGCATTGCTCTGCAGCTTCGCGTTTTCCCACCCCCTGATTACTCCAGAGATCACCCATTACGAAGGCTGAGTGGAAGGCAGGAGTAGCTTCATGCACTAGTGCTAGGATGTGCAAACATAGGATTCTTGTGGATATTCAAGTCCAGCCTGTAACGCATTGCCTGGTAGATGTGAAGTCCTAGATAAAGTTAGGGAAGGTTTTAGAAATGGAAAATATTGTATATCGGGGTAACAGAAAGGTCTGCTTGTAAGAAAAAATAGATGAATAGAGAAGCCATTGAGGAAAAGATACAGAATTGTGTTACAAATACTGCAAGACTCAGATGTGAGAAACAAAATGATAAGGTATGAGGAAAACAAATGCTTTCATGTGTTCAGAAGGACGACCAAGCAGGTCACTTACTCTGATTTACTTTTAATTCTGCTGAAAGGCTTAAATGTAATAATACCTGGAGAACCGATGCTTGGGAGGTCAAGCAGACTCATTCACCAATTCCAAATAATAAAAGTAGCGTTTGCAAAGTACCATCAAATGGATCAGACAGACACATAGGAAAAATGAGCAGGTGTAACAAATCAATGCCATGCCAGCTCAGCTTTTTGTAAAGGCAAGGGAAAGGCAGCAGAACATCTCCCCCCCCCCCCCCCCC
>Ga0065711_1043421_pt1 | contig 14740 bp, 3 predicted proteins | sample Hoacrofraction12_FD_59098 | JGI IMG/M metagenome (GOLD analysis project Ga0065711, IMG submission 59098) | Hoatzin crop microbial communities from Cojedes, Venezuela - Epithelial fraction 12 v2 (version 2) | ecosystem: Host-associated > Birds > Digestive system > Esophagus > Crop | place... | reverse complement strand
TTTTTTTTTGTTTTTTCGTTTTTTCTAAAGCCAAGCCCGTGAATACTGCCCATCGATCAATAGGTGTATGATGAAGGAACTTCATCCTGCTACCTATGACCAGTGGCTATGTTTTTTCAATGATTCTGCAGGAGTCAAAAACTCAACAAAGCGAATCGCGAATGCTGTAAAGGGAGCATGCTGCTCATGTCTGTGACCACTGTATGCAAAGCTTGGCATTAGTCACCGCCAGGCCGCCTCTGACAGCCCTGAAGTGAGGGAGATTAATGTGAGGCAGGGGCACTTTATTATTGTCATTCTGTTCTTTCACACTCTGCCTCTGACTTTCAATTTTGCTCCAGAATTAATTGTCTGCTCCCTACAGTATGACTGATGTAGAAGGATACAAGTAACATAGGCACCTGGTTCTGGCCTTGACAATCTGACTCGTCGTTGCAGGATGTATTGTGTACAGTCAAATTCAGGGACAGACGGGCATCTTTCAAAAAAATCAGCCAATGTTTCTTTTGACTTCAATCAGATCTGACTGTAGATTATCCTTCTCTAAGAACAATTTTTTTCTTGTAGAGATGCTAACAAAATGCCAGTGCCATTATCAAGTACCACTACATGATACTATTGCTCTGTTTTATGCAGCTTCATATGAGGCCTTTCTCTCCAAGTTTTCCTTTTTATGTTTGAAGGTAGTAAATTAGTCATGTAGCAGCGTTAAATCCCTACCCTCTCAGAGTTAAGCATTGTTGTGAGAACATTATATACAGTATCTTTGACAATAAAAATACATGGCTATGTAAGGCAGTATCATTTACTATTTATTGGACTAACAGTTCCAAAGCAAATTACACACAAAGTAAGACAAATCTTTAAAGATCTTGTATCTAATAGAATATCTGACTGTATATCAGCCTTAAAATGAACTGCTGTACGGAGAGATCAAAGAACATCTTTACTAGAGCACATAGGATAGGGAGTGGGGGATCACTTTTAGGACAGAAAAAATCATACAAAATCAGGCTTTGTGCATGAATCACTATCAGTCAGTCTGCTTTTTCTCAGTTTAACATCTGATGGTGACAAATGCAAAGCCAGCAAACCGAGGAGCTTCACCTTTATCTTCAAACAGTAAGCATTTGCTAGCAGTCACACACATTGCTACCAGACGTATGGGCAATAATATCAATATTTGCTGTTCTAAAAACAAAGTTAACTGTGGTATATTTAGTAGAGGTTTAGTTTTCTGTGCCAGCTATTCTACGTGCCCATTAATATTTTCAGCTGGATTTTGTCATATTTGGTCAGACTGGTGATAAACTTCTCAGAGCTATGCAGCCGAGAAACGATCAGATGTATACAAAATGTATAGAAATAAGCAACACTACATGTGCCTTTGCTTAACATTTATCCCTCAGTACATGGGTGTTGTTCTTCGAAACCATCTCAAGAATTTCTTCCCAAATACCCTCTCCAAACAGAAAACGCAATAAATTATTGTGGCTTTAACTCATCTAATCCTTCAATATGACCATGATATTATGTTAAAGGGTACAGAAATCTATAATATGCTGAACTGTCTCTATATCCTGGATACCAGAAGGAAAATCACCACCATTCAGTGAGGATGATCCAACCTCATGACACTAATGATTTATCATGATGGGCAAAACATGAAAAATAACTAGTTGCTTTTATGAGAGTAAGCAGCTTTTCCCACTTGCTCCAGTTTTCCCAGACCTCCGGGCAAACTAGACTTCAGGATGCAGTGCAACTTCCTTGAAATACACAAAAAGTGATGAGAAACTCTGCCCCTTTAAAAAGGTGTGCGAGTAAATGTTGTAATAGCCTTCAAACCTGACATTCAGTATTCAAATGTTACTTAAGCAAACTGCGAGCAATTAAATTAATCAATCTTCCCAGCCATGTACTGAACAGATGTTCAATAAATCCTCTCTGCTTACAGTGTGGGAGAAAGAAAGTCCACTTTTAGCTGTCCTTCAGTGCTGACATCCCTCAGCCCGTCCTTTCCCTAGGCCTCATGGGCCACTGCCAGGCAGTTCTGCTGTGTTGTTTCTTTATTATAAATAACAACAGACCACCTGGACTACCTGCAGTACCTGGAAGCTGAGGTTTAATGATCCTTCAGGTTACATCCTCAGCTCTCTCCTGATCCCAGATAATGGGACTGATGGGAATGGCAAAGGAGTGACGGATGGCAGTGACGAATGACTCCAGACAAACATGTGCTGACAACTAGTGAATATGGGGCAGCGTTGCAGAAAGGTCAAGATGAAAGTATTTGCTTGACTTTCAAAGTTTCTCCATGAAAAAACACTCGGAATCCTCATATTGGTTACTACCAGACAACTTTGCTAAGTAGATGTCTACAGCATACTACCAGATTATTGCAAATCTGGCAAACAACAATGCAAGCGCGATCAAATACTACCTTTTAGCAAAAAGAAACTATCTGCAAAGCTAGAACAGCTATATTGCATAAGCATGCAAGAACCAGAATATTTGCATTTTTTACTGTTAAAGTTGCTAGCAGCTACAGATATGCCCTCTTGTTTTTTAAAGCTTCCTGTTTTGTTCTAATGAGGCTCCCACCCCAGCCTCACCTGCACTCTCTCTTTACCCCATCGGCACAGGGAAAGGCTACCACACCACCTGGTTGTTTTTGCCCAATTAAACAGTGAGGTCTTTTCTTAGCAAAAGTGATGAAGTTTGACTGGAAGACCTGTGATGTAAAATCACCATCTCTGTTTTAGAATCTCAGATTTCATAAATTAAGGGCAAAGGTTATTCATTGCACTCCCCAAACGTTAAACAACAAATCCTCTTGGGTTATATGATATATACGATGTACCTCATTTCCTTAACTTTTTACATGTTAATATCATCTGTGATCAAATGAGTCGACTGACATTCAAATGTAATGGTTAAAATTTCTGCACCACAGATATACAACTTCAACCTTTTGAATGCTGCCATTCCATATATGGACTTTATCCACATTTTAATGAGGCTTTAAAATCTCCAAGATTAAGCTAGTATTTTATATAGAACTGCCTGCTTTTTATGATATCCTGACATGTTGTACAACATTTGTGACTGTATTGATCCTTATAAATTCAGCATCTATATATATTCATGAAAAGTATTCCCCTCCATGCCCAATACGTGGTATAAACGGTAGGGCGGGCAGAGGGGACCACAGCAGGAAGCACAGAGGGGTGCAGGTCTTAAGCCATTTGCTCAGCAGTAAATAGACAGGCAGGGAATATTTTAGTAATAGTGTTGCACAACTTGGCAATACTTAAAAAATTAAAATACCACACTAAGAATGCACAATAAAGAAATGAAAGAAAAGCTGGGGTTCTTTCTCCAATGTTACCCTATTTCACTCTCCTTCAGACAGACCTGTTACAAATCCTGACGGGGTAAACTGTACTCTTTTCCCACCTGGGACAGTTATACATCTTCATGCCCTCATCTTTGCCTGACTGCAGACAGGCTGTCTTGTGTTTCTCCATGCAGTTTCATGCTTTTAATCTGAAACAAATGATTACAGGAAAAAAAGCATTATCACCTTGGTGAGGCATCAGGAGTATGAAGAAAAAAAAAGAAAGGGTCTATGGGCAAATTCATCTTCCATTGCTACAATCAATCTCTCACCTAAAGAAATACACAATAACTAGGCAGGAAAGGGCCAAGATTTATGGCCTAGAAACATCTACACTGACCAGCATACACCTAGCCTTCTTGGCTCCCTCCTTGCCAGAATGGCTCTTTCTAACAGTTACAATGATATACTGTCTCTCCCTACTGTTTTACAAGTACATTAGCTTTATTTAATGAGATCTCCGAGTAATTTAACAGATGTATATAGGACATAAGACTAGAAAAACTCTTGCTACTTGAACACTTTTGCCAAGGTATTCTAGGGCTAGCTAATCTCCACTACCGTGTTATATTCCTTGAAATAGTGTTATTGGAATTTTGGGAAGGTTTTTAAAAATTATTTTAATAGAAATGTTATATTACAATCAAATAGAATAGTGCCATATTCAACACTTGCTTGTATCAGGCCCATAAAAATCAGGATAAATGTAGTTACTTCAAATCTTCAAAACTATTTTTATATTTAAAGGCCTGAGAAATTCACAGAGATGAATATATTTGTTAAACCTTGCACCCTGTGCTTTCCTGTGACTTCAACATCATGTCCCAAGGGAAAGAAACAGATTCCTTCATTTTAAAAATATACATATTCAGCTTTAAAGTTCACAATGATCAGATCACTCAATAGGAAAGCATTTAAAAGTACTGTATTCTGAGTTTTTGTTTAATAAATGAAGTATAGCTAGTCACTACTTTAATACAATAGCTCTGCTTTCCATTATTGTATTCTTTCTGTTTCTGAGCAACAGACAATGTTTTGGATGGCTGTTGTTATCCAAACTAGTTCTAAATAATAGTGTTCTATAGTAAAATATTAAATGAAAAAGACCGTAATAACAACTTTTAAAATAACTGTAATTATCTACCAGTTAATAAAATGGAGAGGTAGTAATAAGGAATTACCTGTTTAAAATAACTTTCAAATAATTTTTCTTAGTAAAAGAAGATGGGCATAAACTTTATGCATTTGTCTGTGTATTTTTTACAGCAGTACATCTACAAAAATCTATACAGTATGTTGTTGTTTTCTCATACATTATACTTTTAAACTTGATTAAAAATAGAATATTGCCCCACATTCAGTAAATTACTTCAATGAACTACACTAAAAAAACTCATCAGCTTCAATTCTACCCAGTGGTGAGAGCAGTACTAATTGAGTTCAGTGGCATTTTTCTGTAAATAATATATAGTCTCATTAAAAAAAGGTTTACTTTAGTTTGAAAATATATTTCTTTTAAAAATTCTTTTAAGCTGAAGCAGAAAAAAGAAGAAAAAAATTATAAGAGTGTAATATTTACTATTCTGACAAAGTGTTCAGCGTCCTTCTGGCTTACAGGATATTGTGTGAACCTTGAATTAGACCATAAAACACAGTTCTAGAGTATTTATACATAATTACCCACAGAAGACTACCACATTTACAACAAGCATGTTGCAACAGATATGTCTAATATTTAGAGAAAATCCACACATGTATCTGACCAAAGTAAACATACCAAACCACGTTCTGAATGGTACATCACATCTCATCCAGCAGTAATGATTCCATGTTCAGAAAGTAGGAAAGGTCAGGTTGTGAGCTTAAAACATTGATATTTCTTTAAATACCAGAAAAACACTGACAAATATCAGGGTAAAAAATTAGGAACGGTCACCATGTAAAATTATGCTAGAAATCAAGAGTGTACAAAATTACTCAGAAAGTACAAAAGAAAGAGGGAGAAAAAGGAAGAACACAAGCTGGAACAGAGCAAATTCATTGCATGAAATTTCATTTCTTGAGAGCTATACATCAAGTTGTATTTGTTTAATGAGGTTGACACTAGAAAGATGTATAGAACATGTCAGACACCCAGTACCAGTGCGTTCTGGGAAAAAGATAACATCTGAGAATCTGACCACTCACTTCGTCTTCTAGCCAGACTTCTCTATCTGCTGGTTCTTTGGAGGATTATAAATGAGAGGGCAGGAGGAACAAGGAGCAAAATAATGAAAAACACACAAAAAAAGAAAAATTATAACATTGTAGAGCGAAGTAAAGCCAGATTTATTGACCTCACAACTACATAATCAAGAGGAAGTTATCACAGTAGAAACTTTTAGTAAAGCGGAATGATCTTAAATAACAAGGGAGTGCTATGAAATTTACAGCACTTTTAAGATATGCAAATTGGATGCAAGGTATAGACACAAGGGTAATTAATTGTAAATCTAAGAATAATGTTTCTTTGTCAGGGCTGTCTCCATGTTGTGGAATACATTCTAATGTGCCTTAACTCTGAATATTTCTTAAAGGCTGGTCTAATTATAAGATGTTCAGAATTTCAAAATAGTAGTTATTCTTATCGTTTAATATAGCTGCTGTAAAGTTTCATAACAAAATTTACTGATCACAGGAAAATATTTTATTTTAATTTTCAAGGATAAAGCACTTGTTTAAAAGTCTGGGCACTGAGTATTTGTCTTAGAAAAAAATAATATGATAGAAACAGTTTTCGCCTAAAACAGTGTTTTGTGGGGGTTTTTTTAAAGGATGAGAAAGGAAGGTGGCAAACATCTTTATTTGCTGCATTTTCTTAAGTTATAACCCTGGCTTTGTAAGAACTTAATAGAAGAAAATATAATTTTATAATTTCTTTAAGTACTTAACTTTCCCTGTACTATTTAAGTCATTCATGTGACAATAACTAAGGTCAACATTTCCATTATAACAGGACTACAAAAATTCACTTTCTTATTTCAAAGCTTGCCATAGAAGCCCCAACTTTGACAGAAAATTCATATAAACTTATAGAACATATATAAAAACTTTTGCAGAAATAATTCAAGCCCCTGCCAGATTCAGCAGCAGGCCTACATAAATAACTGTTCTTCCTGATAAAAAACAGAATCACAGAATCACAGAATGTTAGGGGTTGGAAGGGACCTCTGTGGGTCATCTAGTCCACATGATTTGAGCTGCCTTTAGCGTTAAATTAATTCAGACAAATTAAAATGAAGCTTCTTTAGAGGGCAGGATAGTAAACAGTCTTCAACAACAATGCCCTAATATCCAAGATGCGTTGGAATTTTAGGGAAAAAGCACTCATATATCCTCATGTCTTCGCAGAACTTGCTATAGACCTGTAGAAGAGTTAAACAGTATTGGAGAGAACAAATGTGTGAGCAGCCAGAGCTGTCTGTGAGTCAGATTACTGACCACCAAACTACCTACAGAAGAGGGTAACACAGCATCACAGCAGTTTGTGAACTTATTCCAGGTGATAACTGTTCAAAGTTCCAGAAAATAAACTCTAACCACTTCTATTATCTCACAAAGGAACTACATTGTTGGAAGTACGTGGTTTGCATACATATTTGCACTACAAAAATCTTTCCTTATTTTCACCAGTCATCAGTCTCACACTCCTGCTTGTGGAAGAACCATCCACAACCCCCACATACAGAATATTCTTTTCATGCTCCAAAGTAAAAAGAGCAAAACACTTCACAAACACCTGTTTCAGAAGAGGTGCGAGTGGGATAGATAGTCAGAGGCGAGATGGTCAACTGGGTGGATTACAACCCTTTTTGAAAGCCATCATACGAAACAAATTGCTTTTCTTAAGAAAGCGGGAGGAAAAAGAGCCACAGTTCCTGATGAAGTTGGTAATTAATAGTAAAAAAATATATACATAATTAAAAAATTTTGGCCAGCAGAATCAGTGTCAGTTATCTGTACGAGACAAAATGTGTTTCAGAAACACATCTGACAACGTCTTTGGGACACAGGGAAGAGAGGGAGTGATTGACCATCAGCATGTAATATGCAAGTAAATGCTAAGACTACTTTTGAAAACGTGCACATCATGGCTTTATGTCTGGTCTGCCTAAACAATTACAATATTCTGTTAATATTTTTTACCTAAGTAGAACATACCATAACTTTAGCTCCCCTTCAGTGACAGTTTGTGCCTGGGAGTTTTGTTACAGTTCAAACAGAGACTTCAGGAAATTTGAAATCATTGCCAGCTATAGAGGCAGATTTCACAACACAAGTTAAATGTATCATATGCTCACATGAGAGGGTCTCTCCTGTATAACACTTGCAGAAATTATAAATTCTCCATATGCCAGCAGAGTTAATATCTTCCTTAAAGGATCTTTCAAAAATTATGCTTGCACAGGAGAAAGTTTCCAAAACTTGCCATAAGAAAACAGAAAAACAAGGCACTTAGTAATGGTGAGCTGGAATTGGGGCAAATTGAAGTTTTCAACCCTCCATCCTCTTATGATGGCTTTCCTCCAAAAGGCTTAAACTTCCTTGTGCCTGGAGAAAGTCTCAGCGGTAGTTGTCATTGACACCATCTTCTCTAGCTTCTTAAGAAGGCAGAAAACTTAGTCCGGAGTAGTAAAGGCCACGAGAGAACAACTAGGGTAGAAGATGTAGCAAGGTTATGCAAAAATTTCCAAAGGCCACTTAAGGAGGAATCCTAGGAGACAAACTTGACAGTTTTGGTGGCAATAAAGGATGTGAAGACAATCTTTTCCTTTTCTGTGGAAGTGCACTGGAAATTCTATTACAGCACTGAAAAGAGACCCTGATGTGAAAGCACAAAGCTCTTGTTTTCACCAGCTGCTCTTCTATAACTTGACTGACAAAAGTTACCTGTCCTTTTTGAAGCATTTTTGTACATTATAACTTGAATTTGATTTTGAGTAGAGATTACAATTTTTTTCAATCACTTAGTGAAAGACTATATTTTGTATGTCTTGGGCAAGTTGCAGAGGTTAACCATAGCTATGTTTGACCCACGTTGATTTTTCTCATCAGTCTGTTATATCTACTAGTAATTTTACTTATTGTACTTGCAGGTTCAGCAAACATTTCAAATGGTTATAATTTTGCCAAAATCTCTGACATTCAAACTTGTGACTGAATGTCCAGAAAACACAAAAACAGCAGAAAAGCCAAAGTAGGCTTACACTATAACTCTGACTGAAGGGAATGCTTAAAGCCAACAACGTTTTCTAAGCCAGTTATTTCTTAAGTTATTAATCACCAAAAACAGCATATATTTTCTGATTCTTGTCACTCTAAACCAGCTTCTCCAATTCAACTACTGCCAAATTAAACTGTTATGAAAACAAAGTGTAGCAAGCATTAAATAGTAGCATAACTTGGTTCACCCTTTTCTACTATCCGGTCATCTAACATTTTTTTTCTAGCTTAGCAGTTGAGTAGGGGTGAGCATCCTCCTCACTTGAAAATAACAATGGAAGGATTTGTGGACTAGATAGCAATTACACATTATGCAGTTTTTGGTTTTGCCATTGAAATTATTAGTATATTCCTTGTATTAATCAATGGTGAGATGGATTGTCAGTATTTGGCAGTACAGAAACCAGACTAATAAAAAGGTAATTCAGGAGGACCTGTTCACAAAGACCACTCCCACATGATGAACCACTGTGCACTAATAACAACAGTCCCACCTATTTCAGTAGGACTACCTGATCAGTAAAGATACACGAGGCATACAGCAGGACACGAAAAAGACAAATGCAGTATCTGGCCTGACACTCTCCTAATTAAACAGACTTAGGTCTAACTTCTGTAAAATGGATAGCCTTACAAAATACTTTTTTTTCCTAAGGTCATTCAGAAAGTGGAATTCTTCACCTTGTCCTTAAACTTAGTGGAAACTGCTCAGTTCACTTCTTTTACTTGGTGTGTTAAATTATTTGCACAGCTTGAATTAATACGAGATCTCTGGCTGAATGTCTTTACTTTCGTCACTTGCTGCCAATCACAATACCCAGAAGTTGAGGTTTTCTTGCTGCAGAAGTCATCAGGGAACAAAATCAGAGGAAGATACCCAAGTACAGTGAGATGGCTCTGGTAATTCCAAAGAATCCTTATTTCAGTCTCTCTATTTTCTAGCGTAAGAGGTCACTTCTAGACAATTAGAAAAGAGGGAGAAATATAAAATCAGGCAAAATGATACACTGATACTTTGTATTGCAGTAGTTGGCCGGATCTTTGGTGCTTCAAATCGAATCTGGTGAAGCCAAATTTACACAGTCTGTCTCCCCAGTGCCTTTAATTTTGCATGCAGAATAGCAAGCAGGATCTCTTCTGAAATCACAGCAACATGGACAGCAAAAAGTCCATTGAGATGAGACAATCTAGATGCACAAAAAAAGACCTGGCATGTAATTACCAATTTAAGGAAACAAATAGATGGCCACAATGAGATAACAAGTATATTTTATACAAAGGACACATAATATTGTGCAATATTTACAAGTGCAAAGTTTGTGATTCCAAATGTGATCCAATGTAAAGTGGAGTTTTCATAAAAGAGCATGTAGATGTTTTTAAATAAGGGTTTCATGTAAAATTTGAGATGCCAGCTAAAAGAGGGTGAAATGTTGCTATCTACAAACTAGCAATACATAAGCACAACGTTCCTCTACATTAAGATAGAATCATAAGTAAATAAAAAATAGAAACAAATAGAGCCAAGCTAAGTCAAAAATAAATGCTACAGATTAAATCCTTTACCACCTTATATCCTTTACAGCCAGCATGAAGTCAGTGTACTTGCACAGGATGTAAGTCAGGACACAAATTGGCCCTTCAGCTCTGAGATTCCTCCAAGCTTTCCCAACAGCTTGCTGAGCATAATTTGGACTTGGTTATTTAAAGCTACACAGAATAATACAGTATGAAGACTGGTGTGAACAATAACTCTTGCACAATTTATCACATAGAGAAGAGCTACTAATCTTTTTAGGAAACAAGGTATTCAAAATTATTTAATGCTAATATTTATGCATCAGAAAGCATTCTAAGCACAAAACAGCCCTCCTCGCCCTCCTCCCCCTCCTCATCCACACACACAACATGCATTTGTGAACATCTTTAGCTACAATACACCATATTTCCAGAAAGTCTTGAAATTATTGTCCTATATGTTGACATTTATGAAATTCTGTTACTAATGCCACTCTTGTAACAAAGATAAACTGTATTTACAATACTAATACCTTCCACAAATAATTAGATACGTATAGCTACACATATAGTTGTATACACCAACGACGGCTCAAGACTATAAATTTTAAAGTACACTATTGTAATAAACAGTAATAATAGCAATAATGATAAAAATAAGTTCCATGTACTTCTGCCTAGCAGACTTCTGTACTGCATTGTCAGTTAAAAAAAAAAAAAAGTAACATCTTACAAACAACTATTATTCTCTTGGCTCTTGGAGTTTTTTTTCCCCCCATTCCATGATTTTGTTTAAAAGATACAAAACTTCACTTTATCAATATTAAGATAATTGTGAAATTGGACTAAAGTAACAATTCTTCCTAACAAAGCAGATGGGTATCAATCCATCATTGTAATTATATGACTACTGCTACATTCTTTTAAAACTTTATAAAAAGTTTATAAAAGCATTGTTGTCTTTGAATAATTTTCAACATATGTGGTAAGAACAAGGTTTTGTTTACATGCCAGCTCAACAGTCTAAAAGTGAAAATTAAAAAATTTCATGATAGATTTTTAAAAAAATTATTAAGAATAATTAAAAAGGAAGTAAAATCTTTGCTAAACAATCATAATTCTATTGCTTCCTGTGAGAGCTGGGTACTTCCTTTGCCTCAGTCAGCATAGGTACAATAAATCAATAAATCAGAGACATCACTTTCATTTCACCTGCATGCAATTAAAGGTTCCACTTCCAACTCAACATAGTACTTACTAGGCCAGTGAGCTGCCTGTTTGAACTTTTTCACAGTATTCCCTTTACAATGTATAGTACGGCTCTATTAAGCTTGCGTTTGTTTTGGCAATACTATGTAACAACAGAGAATTAAGCATGTTCTACATGATGTCCAACTACGACATTCCAGAAGGACAAGAAAAAGTTACGTACAATCTACCAAAGACCTTTCTACAATTGTTTCCAACTTTCATTTAAATCAAAACATTAAAACCCCAGTCTCCCAGATTAGACACGGTAGATGAAAAATGGGTTCTTGACTGTCATTTACATAGATCTAAGGGTTTTAGGAAATTTCTCAATTATTTGTTAGATTAACAAGAGGGAAAAGGACTTGACACGTACATCACCGAGAACATTCAAACACATATAACTGCATGCAAACTTGTTATAAATGACTAGCAGTATCTTAGCCACCAGTTGTAAGAGCACTCTCAACTAAGCTGGCCTCTCCAGATTGCTTAAGAAATGCTTAGATCCATTAGATGAAGTATGAAAGCTCCACATATATCTTTCCAGGGTGCTACTTCCCACACACTCCCTTTTAAAAAAGTTTATATTAAAGATAATTTTACTGAAGCAAGAGACTCAGTTTGGTAAGAAGAAATAGCACTATTATCAAACAAAAGGCAAAAGCAAAATAATAGTTATCTGAAATTCCTCAAACTGTCTTTTAACATGCCCTTTTAAGTTGTCTCAAACGTCATTCCTTATCTCTGGATGCTGAAACTCCGTCTGAATTTCTGCTTATTGGTCTTAGTTTCTCTGAGGAACCTCTGATGGTTCTTTAATGAAGCCAGAAGATTAATATCCTCTGAGAAGCAAAGTTTTTTCACAGTTTTCTCACACAATATGATTCTTCTCCCTTCTCTCTTTATCTTTTATTTCAAAACCAGCCCTCAACTGAACAAAGGCATTAAGAGCAACCTGGCTGGTCCCACTCCTGTGATCTTGGAAATGCATCCTATTGAGTTTTTATCTAATTGCAATTTATAACTTACTGTAAATGTTTTCTATTAGTTTAATTAAGGTATTTGGTGGCCATAAGCTCCCAAAATATACCGTTTCTGCCAGACAGCTTGCTAAACTTGTTTACAAGACCATGAAAGATTTTAGTAGATTAAGCTATACTGTATCTACACTAATTTCTGTCATTACAAATATCACAAAAATATCCGGTGTATATTCCTCATACGTTCTATAAGCATTTCTTTCTTATTATTTCCTCAAGCAGATCTGTATTCTTTTCACTTTCTCCTGCGCATTCAGTCCTGGATGATTTTCGTAAGTCTTGTTCTGAACAGATTGTGTTTTACTCGATGTTCATTGCATGCTGGCCAGAGCCCTGCACCTACGCTTTCACCTATTTCTTTCAAGATTCTGACTGAGTTTTAATATGTCTCAGAACTCCAACATGTATTCTCTCCATCATTTTTAGTGGGAAACTTCTAAAAAACTGTTTCATCTATTTTATACCACACTTTGTACAGCACTTCAAAATATTTCTTCCATCACTTATTCTTTGTTCGCTGTCTTAAAGCATTTGCTCAGGCTTGTCTTTCACTGCTGACATAATCGGCTCAAATGTCTCACTTGGCTCTCTTATTTGTGACACCATCCATGTGTCATGTTTCTCTTTACACATCCCTCTACTGCTTTTATGCTGATCACTTCTCCAGTTGTTTTTCTCTCTGTTTACTTTCTTTCCATGTCTTTGGTCATCCAGTTGTATTGAGCTCTTTGACTGATGACTCCCTTTTTATTCTCCTTCAGTCTCCTACTGAACAATTGCATTTCAGCTATTATTCAGCTCGCTTCAAGGACGAATACCAAGAATCCCAAAAGTAGGGTCAGGTACAATCACTTGTCTAGAAGTTGTTGACTTCAGGGTACCACCAACAGCTAGGTAGTGAGAAAATACAAGATCCTGCACTCAGAGATTTAGGAAACAATGAGAACCTTAGGGTCCACTGCACCAAATCTCTTAATTCTTTCCCAATCTGGCCATTAAAAGGCATCTTAAAACTATGAATTCACCACAAATTAGAAACAGTTTGTTTTCTGTCTGGGATAATTTCTTATGTGTATCCAGAAAACTCTGGTCTGCCTTTTAAATCTACATCATCCTTGCTGCCTGTAAATGGGAGCCAGTGATCTGCATGGAAACACATTTGATTTTCTTCCAATATTCAAAGTTTTTCTGAGTTTTCTTACCAGCAATATCAAATCCCACATTTTTTTGGTGATCGCTTCCATTGAAATACTTTCTTCATTAATAAAAGAGGGTTGCTAAAGAATATGTTTAACAAATTTCCCTCTCTCATTTTATTCATCAAATTAGTCAGTTGTTCCACTCTAAGAATTCTAACTCAGCTCTGCTTTTCACATAATCACAGAATTGTAGGGGTTGGAAGGGATGTTTGCAGATCATCCAGTCCAACCCCCCTGTCGAAGCAGGGTCACCTACAGCAGGCTGTACAGGACCATGTCCAGGCGGGTCTTGAATATCTCCAGAGAAGGAGACTCCACAACCTCCCTGGGCAGCCTGTTCCAGTGCTCCGTCACCCTCAGAGGGAAGAAATTCTTCTTCATATTCAGACGGAACTTCCTGTGCCTCAGTTTGTGCCCGTTGCCCCTTGTCCTGTCACTGGGCACCACTGAAAAGAGTCTGTCCCCATCTTCCTGACCCCCACCCTTCAGATATTTGTAAGTATATATTAGGTCCCCTCTCAGCCTTCTCTTCTTCAGGCTGAACAAGCCCAGCTCCCTCAGCCTCTCCTCGTAGGGGAGATGCTCCAGTCCCTTCATTATCTTCATAGACCTCTGCTGGACTCTCCCCAGTAGTTCCTCATCTTTCTTGAACTGGGGAGCCCAGAACTGGACACAGTACTCCAGATAGGGCCTCACTAGGGCAAAGTAGAGGGGAAGGAGAACCTCCCTCGACCTACTGGCCACACTCCATGCACCCCAGGATCCCATTGGCCTTCTTGGCAACCAGGGCACACTGCTGGCTCATGGTCAACCTGTCGTCCACCAGGATACCCAGGTCCCTCTCCGCAGAGCTGCTCTCCAGCAGGTCCGCCCCAAGCCTGTACTGGTACATGGGGTTGTTCCTCCCCAGGTGCAGGACCCTGCACTTGCCCTTGTTGAACCTCATCAGATTCCTCTCTACCCAACTTTCCAGCCTATCCAGGTCACGCTGAATGGCAGCACAGCCTTCTGGTGTATCTACCACTCCTCCCAGTTTGGTGTCATCAGCAAACTTGCTGAGGGTACATTCT
>Ga0065711_1043420_pt1 | contig 14740 bp, 11 predicted proteins | sample Hoacrofraction12_FD_59098 | JGI IMG/M metagenome (GOLD analysis project Ga0065711, IMG submission 59098) | Hoatzin crop microbial communities from Cojedes, Venezuela - Epithelial fraction 12 v2 (version 2) | ecosystem: Host-associated > Birds > Digestive system > Esophagus > Crop | place... | reverse complement strand
CTGCGCGGGCCCGGGGACGCCGGGCGGACGTGTTGGGGTTTGACCGGCGCCCTGACGGGGGAGGGCCCGGGGGCGCGGGCAGAGCCCTGGCAGGGTGCCCGCCGGGTCCCCGCCCGAGGCCCAGCGCCCCGGGCCGTTGGGTGAGCGAGGCCCCGGGGATGGCTTTCGAATCCCAGGGTTGTCAAACGAGAGCTCTTCCCACGCGAGCGGCTCAGTCGCCTCCAGCTGACAGCCCTGAGCTCACTGTGAGAGCCCTGAGCTCATCGTGACAGCCCTGAGCTCACTGTGAGAGCCCTGAGTGCCATGGGTGCACCCCCTTCTCTCCGCTGGTCCTCGGCTCCTTCCCACCCCGCTGGGTGCTTGCGGATGCCCTTTAAAACCTGAAGCTGTACACATAGTCAGGTGGTCGGTCTAGAGTCGTTGTTAGTGATTCGGAGATAAATTCTCAGCTAAAGGCAGAACAAATTCTGAGTTAACAAATCCATACTTCTACTGGCCTGGCCTGGAGGCTGATCGTTAGCTCATGAACTTCCTCCTCAGAGAGGTGGGCTCAGCCTGTTCTGAGGTTGCTCGTGGGGCGAGAGCTGGGAGGGTTTGTTGGACCCTGCTCGTACTGACCTAGCAAGGAACGGGTTGGCAAGCTCCAGCAGCTGGAGATGGGAGATCAGCATTTAGCCAGGAGGGCAGGTCACCACCACCTTCAGAGCTGGCAGATGCTCTGCCGTGTCGGATCTTTAAATCAGCCTGCAGCATCTGTTCCTCTAGATCCAGCTCAAGCAGAAATTATTGTGCAGGAGGAAGGTACCAGTAAGTGCAACTGTGTGTCAGACCACATCATCATCGGGTCCTCCCGGAGCTCAGAGTGCAGAGGGGTGTCTGCCCAGGGTGTCAGAACAGGCTGTCAGTCCGCGAGAGACGCAGCCTGGAGGAATGGAGGTAAGAAGCCAGCATCTGCCTGCAAAAGGCTTACCTTCATGCTACGCGCTCCTCATTTCCCACCAGATGCATCAAATCCGTCTCTGCATCCACCTCGTGTTGATTTTCCAAGGATGTATATGAAATCTCTGACAGTACTGAAGACCTGTTTAAAAAAATCCGTGACTGCCTTTATTTTCTTGAAGATGTTCTTTTACATCTGGGCAAAACTAAGGTAGCCACAGTGGAAACTGCGTGCCGAAATTACACTTTGTGTCACAAAGGATGAAAAATATCACGCAGAAAGTACTGTTATACTGTAAGTTTATAAAATAGGTACACATTCTTAGTTTTGGAATATTGACAGATATATTGAGCTACTCTCCACGCTAATGTTCTCTGTCTATTTTTTCCTTTTAAAGTATTTTAAAAGGAATTAAAATAGAGAAAATAAAACCCATCAACATTGTAAGTGTGTAAGGAAGAGTAAGGTACCTCATCGGGCTCAGAAGTCGTGTACACACAGTAACACTGTTTCAGAATAAGCTAATATTTGTAGGGCGGGGGTGTGGAAAACGAACATGTCATCCCGGGGTGTGCGGATGCGGTCACATCACGCAGTGGTGATGCTATCTAGAACGCGCTGTCTCAGAGATACCCAGCACGCACCTGGACAAGGCCCTGAGCAACCTCATCTAACGCTGGTGTTGCCTCTGCTTTGAGCGGGGTGGGACCGGAGACCTCCAGAGGTCTTTAGACCTCGGATCTGAATTCTGCTTTGGGTCTGTGTTAATGCCCATGAAGCTGAATTCCTTGACTTGACTTGATAGGACTTGTCCTGTCCTTGGAGAGTCCTCTGGGATTGCATAACGAGGCCCCAGCTAGTACAGTATGGGGAAGAAACTTGGGAGACCCTTATCCGTGGGCTTCGTTTGGGTTGCTCCCTCAGGCTGGCTCAGACTTAGAGCCCTCTTGGCGGTGGGGCAGTGACGGGGGAGAGACGCCTGTGTTGTGGCGTAGTTGAGGAGGCGGTTGGGGTGTGGTGGGGTGGGGGCTGGCCCTGAAGTGGTGGTGGTGGTCTGCGTGGCGTGGCTTTTGGGGGGTCTGGTGCTGAATCTGGCGTGCTGCAGACCTGTTCAGGCCAGCCAGGGCCTGGCTCCTTGCACCCCCAGCACTGCCCTGCGGAATGGCCTGACCGAAACGCGGCACTCGTGGTAGCTGGGGCGTTCTCCTGTCCCTGTGCTAGGGCATGAGGGGAGCAGGTACCCAGCAGATGCGCTGGCTTGGCTCACCAGAGCCGCAGTACGTCCTAGCTCAGCGTCTCCTGCACAGCCATGCTGGAAAAGCTGTTCTTACACTGCCACTCATGCTGCAAATCAGATCTAGTTTGCCCCAGAATTAATATGCAAAGACTGTGTCTCCAGGTCACGTAGGCTAAGCACACTGAGCCGAGATCCCCGTGAAGCCCCGCGTCTCACGCTGTCCTCCAGCCCTTCTTCTCCCAAGCTTCTCTCAAACGTCTTTCTCCTTAGAAAGGCAAACGGAGCCATTTCACCTGGGACCAACAGTGCAGAGCCCAAATTCCCAGCCTGAGACACTTTGCATTTACTGTTTCTTGTGGATCATGGCTGAATTCTCTCCTGTCCCTTCCTTGCTGTCATGTACATCACAGGGATAAAAGTTTTTGGAGCTGTCATTGGCCGTCAGAATAATCTGAGAAATGCAATAACTCCACAACTGGCTCTGTGTTTTGGGAAGATGACTGATGTGTCTGAGTCAAGTGTTACTCCATCATAGGGAAATCTGTTGCAAGGATTTCAGGGAATGGAGGAGTGGATTTGAAAGAGCTGAGAGTGCATCAAAGACAGATAGGACAGGGCCATGCCAGACTTGTCTGCCTTCATGTACCCCCAGAGCTCACAGCGTCAACGCGAGTCGCAGGCACTAGTCTGGGGTGTCAGAGAAGTAAAGAGGTTGCAGAACTCTAGAGAGACAAAATAGATGTGCTCAGGACAGAACAATAAAAGCTTTAGCCTAAGTACAAACAAGAACATTACAAACTAGTTTTGATGTATGAAAAAAATTATTTTCTTTGAGATACTTCTGAAATTATAAAAAGTCTTTTGGAAGCTTAAATGCAACAGAGCTAATGGGCTGTTACACATTAGACTGACGTCTTTCATTGTTTGTTCTCAGAGAAAAGACTTTATGTTAAACATTCTTTTGATTCCCCACACCCTCTCCAGTTTTGCATACCAGATCTTAAAAAAAAAACACCCTAAAAGCCTCAAATGCAGCATTTTTATTGTTAAGAGCTTCCATTTTTTTCTAGACTCTTGTACCTTTGGTCCCACACTGGACAGATTTGCCGTGCTGCTGGGCACACAAATTGTTTCATTGTTGTGGGAGGAGGAATGGGGGGAAGGCAGAGGAAGAAAGGTTGGCACTGGGTTGAGTGTGAGTCACTGACAAAAGCCACCACCAGATTTGGGAGCATCGTCCTGTGATCATCGTCTACCAGCTACCATCCTCTACCTCTACACAGCTCTCCAAGTGCCCGCTGGCTTCAGTGAGGTGTTGCACTGAGCTGCTTGTCTGAGGACATGGGAGTCTCTTCAATTCTGGTGCTGCAGTTTCTAGGGGAAAAATTCAGTTACTGCATTTTAGCTCTTGTTACAAGCCCTGGGTTAAGAAACGTCTTCATTATTTTCCAGTCCAGCTTCCTGATGGATGTTCTTCAGTTGAAAACAAGGCAAAGATTGCAGGAAGAGGTGATTTCTTGTATCAGAGCAACTGACATTCCTGCAGAAACAGGGCAGTGCTTGGGCACTCTAAGCTCTCCTTCAAGCCTGGAGCAGAAGCAGGCCACTCCAGATTCTTCTCCAGCAGTGGTTTACCAGTTTGGGTTGGGCAAAATTATTGTGGCTGTGAATGTGGAAGAACCCAGACTCTTTGATCCTCCGCTTCTTACATGTTGCTTTACAATCTGGCTTTACTGTGGAGCAAGCCAACTGGATCCCTGGGTGAGAAACTCATGCTCGCTGTCAGGGGAGTGGTGGAAAAGGGAACCAGGCTGGGCTCCATCCTTAAGCAATAGCGGGGTTGTGACAGTCACTGCTGTGGTCCATGTTCACCCATAGCTCTCCCAAAATATTCCACAATACCTTCCACTCCTCCTTTTATGCTTTCTGCGTTTCAATATCCTTGTACAAAAGGCTGTGAGGAAAACAGGACAACCCCCTCTGCTTTTCTGCTGTGCAGGGAAGCAGTTTTGTCTCTGTTTCTCGTGTCTGGAAGAGGGTTGCTGGACTGTGAAGAGAGCTGGGAGCCGTCCTGCTGATACATCAATACAAGGTTACATCCCTGAATACTGGCCAGGCTGGATACAGCAAAGGGCAATGTAAATGTGAATAATAATAATAAAACAACAACTCAGAAAGTTTAGTAACTAGACTGCAACTGTCCTTCTGGGGCAGCATGTCTTTTCATGACTGCTATGTGAAGTCTGCGGAAGGGAGACTTCCAATGAGACTCTGGTGATTTTTCATAAGTGTGGAGCCAGGACAGACTTAGAGGGGGTGAGGAAGAACTTCAGGCGTGGGCTTTTGGAGTCATTGGTTCTTTAGACTTGGGAGTCAAACAGAAGCCCGCCTCCTAGCCAGACACACGGCCTTTGTCAAGGCTGGGATGGTTTCCATGATCTGAACTTTTCAAACTTCCATAAAGACACGCTCAGGTCTGGGAGGAGTGGTCGTGTGTGTGTGGGCAGCAACAGCATGACCAGGGAGGGCAGAAGGCAGATATGCTGTTGGAGGTGATGGACACTGCAGCCCAGAGAAGGATGCACGTCCCCTGACAGGGCAGACATCCCCACGCTGCCAGCCCAGAGCTTTGCCTTCTCTGGTCAGAGAAGCAACAATTCTGGGCAAGGCTTATTGTTGGGGTCGATGTAGCTTGAGAGTTAGCATCACTAGGCCGCTTAAGCAAAACAGTTAGCGTAGCTGGACAGCCCGCTGGAAAGGACAGCGAAGAATAAACATGATGTGGGTTAGCAAAAACAAGATGTGTTCAAGGACGTGGAGGCAGTCTGTTGCTATTGACGTTAGTGCGTAGTTACCAATTATGAGGGAATATGGGGCATGTGAGCAGCGCGTGATTTATGTCTGTAGCCTATCCGAATAAGTGTGATCGCGTGTGCAGATATGAAAAATGTATATAACCACGCAAGGGGAGCAATAAAGGGAATCGACTGTGCATTGTATCAATGTGTGAGAGTTGCTCCTGTCCCTGCACGGATGCTGAAACTCGGCAGCTTATGTCAGGGACACTTCTGCTTTTAGAAGAAGCAACCACGCAAGACTGGCTCAAGTTTCAGTCTAGCAATGGGATGCAAGGCCTTGGCTGCTTTACTGGGTGATGATCAGGTGCATCTCCAAGAGAAGCTGCACCTGACCCATCATGGCTCTGTTTCTTCTAGGGCTACCCCACTCATCTTCCCTAGCTGAGATTTTTTTTCTGTAGGGGACTGATAGCTAGCAGGGAGTCAGTGTTGGCCATCACAGATGATCAGTTTGGGATTGTTGCATTCTGTAAGCATGGAAAGAGTCAGAGCAGATTCAATTCTTTCTCTCTGTGAACTGCAGGGTGGTGTTACCTTCAGCTGTCTGCGATCTGGCTGTTCTGGCCCTTCCCCTGCAACTGGAGTCAGCAGCGGAAATCCTGTAATCGTGATTGCCTTCTCTTTGCTCTTCGTGGTGTGAAATGGGGGCTGTGATCCAATGAATGTAGACTTGACAGGGAAAATACTTGCAAATCCAACATTAATCAGGCAGTTTAAATCAAATCTCTGATCCTCCCCCAAGACACCATTACATAATCATTATGTAAATGGTCTCAAAAAATCTATGAAATGCCTCTTGTAAGAATACCCCACCTCCAACGTGGAGTTATTGTGAAAATGAACTGAAGAGACCAAAAATACTGCCAAGCAGCTATCAGGAGGAAGCCCAAATCCCCACAAAGGAGCCATTGTAAATAAGACCATAATAAATTGAGGAATCGTTGTATAAATCCCTTCAAAAGGCCCCCATGAGAACGCTTCCAAAAATCACACAAAAGATTTTTAATACTGGATGCTTTGTGGGATTTCTTGATTGGTTTTTTTTTTTATTGTCCTTTTAATGGGGTGTTTATGGCTATACTTTGACATTATAGATCACTTCCAAAGTGGCTTCTATGTGATGTTATTTGGGGCAATTTTAGAATCACCAAGAAGTTCACAGTAAATCCACATGGTTTGACTGTACGACAGCTTCACAACTGCCTTGACCATTTTCATAACTGTTTCATCAGTAATGCCCTATGGGCATTTTCTAAATGTCCCTTCGACGAGATCACTGAGACATTTGATCAATTGCTTTGGTGGGGCCTTAGATCTATATGTTTTCAAAATTGCCTTTGGCTGTGGTTTCTGGTGTGCTGGATCTGTGGTTCAGAATTTTTTCCAGCTTTCAGAGGAGTCAGAGGATGGTTTCTGGGCTGGGACTTTGGATGATTTTTCAAATTCTTCTTGGCTCTGTCCCTTAGGCGAGGCCTTTGAGTCAATTTAAAATGACTTTTGGATATCAAGGTTCCAGAGTTGGGGAGTGTCTTCAGGAATATTGTAAGAAATGTCTCACAAGTGTAATCTGAGAAGCACTTTAAAAAGCATCCGATGACATCTTATGCTCATCTTCAAAATGGCATGTGTCTCTGGGACGTGATTTAGATGTTTGTCGGATGTGATCTGTCAGGTATTTTCAGAATGATTCGTGCGTCCATGTGAAAATCACAGAATCACAGAGTCACAGAATGGTAGGGTTCGGAAGGGACCTCTGTGGGTCACCCAGTCCAACTCCCCTACCCAAGCATGGTCACCCAGAGCAGGCTGCACAGCACCGCGTCCAGGCGGGTTTTGAGTATCTCCAGAGAAGGAGGCTCCACAAGCCCTCTGGGCAGCCTGGGCCAGGGCTCCGTCACCCTCAGAGGGAAGAAGTTCTTCCTTGTGTTCAGCTGGAGCTTCCTCTGCTTCACTTTGTGCCCATTGCCCCTTGTCCTGTCGTTGGGCACCACTGGAAAGAGTCTGGCCCCATCCTCCTGACACCCACCCTTGAGATATTTAGAAGCATTTATGAGGTCCCCTCTCAGCCTTCTCTTCTCCAGGCTGAACAAGCCCAGCTCCCTCAGCCTCTCCTTGTAGGAGAGATGCTCCGGTCCCCTCACCATCCTCATAGCCCTCCGCTAGACTCTCTCCAGTAGCTCCTCATCTTTCTTGAACTGGGGAGCCCAGAACTGGACGCAGCACTGCAGATGGGGCCTCACCAGCGCAGAGCAGAGGGGGAGGAGAACCTCCCTCGACCTGCTGGCCCCACTCTTCTTAATGCACCCCAGGAGACCATTGGCCTTCTTGGCAGCCAGGGCACACTGCTGGCTCATGGTCCACTTAATGAGTACAGCATCTTCTACAGGCATAGCTAAGGATGATACAGTGATAAGCTGTAAGGATGTGATCTAGGGATAGCCATAAAGGTGCAGCCGCACACGTTACTGCAGAAGTGTCCACACACCACGCGAGGGCAGAGTGGCTCCAGGTCCGCTCTAGCAGCTTTGCAAAAAAAGGCTCTTCCCAGCATGTGTTGTAAGAAGTATATAAACTCCATGCGTGTGTGTGTGTGTGTGACAGCGTCTGGAAAGACCCCTGGCATTTCTTCTGAAGCACCCAAGCAGGAGCTGAAGGTCCCTCTCAGCTTACCAGCCACCCAGGCAGGCGATTATTTGAGTATTGTCATGTTGTGTCCAGTGCAAGGTTACTCAGCACGTTGTCCAGTCTGGATCTGAAACGTCAAAGGAAGTGTCACTGCTTTGGCATCTGTAAGTGGGAGCATGTACGGCACACAGCGATACCGCCCGCTCGGGGGACGGCTGGGGAAGCGTGGCCTTTCTGCTGTACGGCTGTGCCGTGAGAGTCCTGCGGCCCCGACCTGCTCCCCGGGCTGGGCTCCCAGGCATCAGCACTCACAAGCCTGCACACTGCGAGGAGCGGTGACCCCCCAACGCACCGAGCAGTGCTTGTAGATCTGGGAATGGTTCCTGTGCCTCCGGCTTGACATGGTGCCCTTGCTGCCCACCGAGGAGCCCACCTGCTGGCTGTCATAGCATGCACTGGAGTTACTGCCACAGGGACCAGTGTCTTCTCACCTTCTGCCCCACATTTAACCCCTGTTTCTGTTTCGTAATCCATTTGACCTGACTTTTCACTCCCAATGGCCATGCAGTTTCACCTAAGGGACAGGGGGGTGGACTAGATGACCCACAGAGGTCCCTTCCAACCCCTAACATTCTGTGATTCCGTGATTCTGTGACATCTGCCCACATCTACGCTACTGATGGCTGGGCACTGAGGGGAGAGCATCCCCCTTCTGGGCAAGAGACTGTGAGACCCAATGCATCTCTGCCTCTCTCTTGCCTTCATCTTTATAGAGGGTTTTTTTACCCAAATCAAGACCTTAATTTTCACACACAGCCTTCAGTCTTTACCTCTTCCCTGGAGTACCATGACATGTAATCTGTACTCTTTCCCTTACATGTGCCTTGCTGGTGAGGAAGGCTGGAGTGCCAGACTCAGGAGTCCAAGTGATTACATGGGACAAATAATGAGAAGAGAAGGATGATGGTGTGCCTAAAAGGATGAAACAAGAGGAACCAGAGTGGGGGTAGTGCACAGAGCATCCCCAGCTTGCCCAGCACTCCTTGAAGGGTTCTGGTGCCTGCTGGCCAGGAGGTCTCTGTCCCCAGATGGGAGGACACACAGGAAAGAATTAGATCCTGCGTTTGCGGGGAGCTTTTTGCCTCCCTTCCCCTGCAACTGAGTTTCATTCTTCTGGTGTTCGGGTTAGCCAGTGTGACGAGCGCCGCAATGCAGTTGATGCAGAGGTCTCATCATTTTGTGAGGCTTCAGACAGGGATTTTGTAGGTCAGAAGATGAGGTGAAAAGAAGCAGAACGAGCCTCACCTTACCCTGCTTCGGCAGGAGGGTTGGACTAGATGACCCACAGAGGTCCCTTCCAACCCCTACCATTCTGTGATTCTGTGATTCACCATAAGATCTAATGGTAATTTTATTTTTGATGAAAGTGCTGGGCAAGCCAGATAGGGGAGGTGATGGATCTGCTAGTTATGCATAAGGAAGAACTGGCTGGGGATGTGATGGCTGATGGCAGCTTTGGCTGCTGGAATCATCACTTGGTGGATTTGAGGGAAGTGAAGAAGGCAAGCAGCAGAGCAGCTATTCTGGCACCAGGGAATTGGGCTTTGGTGTATTCAGGGGTTAAGTGAGATTGGAGGGTGCCTTCAGAGGGCAAAGCCACCCAGGAAAGCTGCTAAATCTTCAAAGATGGCCTCCCCAAATAGGCAAAAGTCCCAGCCTGATCTGCAGGAATTCAAGCAAGCGTGGCAGAAGGCCAGCACGGATGAACAGGGAACACATGACTAAGCTCAAATTAAAAAAATTAAGTGCACAGAAAGTGAAAGCAGGGATGGGCTGCCCAGAAGGAACATAGAAACATTGCAGGAGTGGAATTAGGAAACATTGGCCTACTGCTCAATGGGTTGGGTGTGCTGTTGACAAAGGATGTAGAAAAAGCCCCAGGCTTCACGAACATGGCCTCCTTGGTCTCCACGCCTGGTGGCAGGGTTTGGGAAAGAGATGTACATTAGAAGAAGTTAAAATTATAGGTCATTTAAGGAAACTGGACATACACGATCCTGTGAGACCCAACAGGAGGTACCTGAGGGCACTGAGGGAGCTGGCTGATGTCATTGCAAGGCCATCCCACATTATCTTTGAAAACGCTTGACAGCTGGGGAAGGATCCTGGTGGCTGCCATGAAAAGCGTAAGTGTCACACCTGTCTTCAGAAGAGGCAAAAAGGAGAATCCAGGAAAAGACGGGCTGATCATCCTCACCTCAGTCCCTGTGAAAAGTTTTGGAGCAGATGCTCCTCGAAACCATGTCCAAGGACATGAAGGCACACAAAAGACAAGAATGTAACTGGGAACAATCAGTGTGGCTTTACTGAAGGTGACTCTTCCTCATTACTGTCCACAGTGAGATGACTGACTGTGTGGATGGAGGATCAATGGGTGCTGTTTCTCCTCACTTTTGCAAGGTTTCCCATGCAAACTTGTAGTGATGTTGCTGCAATGGATGTCAACCGGGTACTGGGCTGCATTAGTAAAAGTGCGGCATGTGGAAGGAAGCGTTTGTTCATCTCTGTTTGGTACGTAGGAGGTCACACCCGAAGTGCTGTGTCCATTTTGGGGTCCCCCAGCATAAGAAAGACATAGACGTATTGGAGAGTCCAGATAAGGTGGTTGAGGGCTGAAGCACCGGATACATGCGGAGAGGCTGATAGTGCTGTATTTCAGCTTGGAGGAGAGAAGATGAAGGGGAGATCTTGCTGTCTGCAGCTACCTGATGTGTGGCCATGTCAGAGGGACACATTGAAAAAGCAAGAGGTTGTGGACACAAATTTCTGCAAGGGAAATTCTGCTGTGAAATTTTTCCCATTTGAGTGGTGCAGCCCTGGGACAGGTGCCAGGGAGCTGGTGGGATCCTCATCCTTGAAGGGTTTCAGGACTTAGCTGGACGAGGTGCTGAGCAGCTTGATCTTGTGATGCATTTAGTCCTGCTTTGTGTAGGGGATTAGACTGGAGCCTTCCAGAGGGCTGGTCTGACCAAAAGCTCCAGCATTAATTTTAATTTTTGTATGTCATATTATTGGGGATTTTTATATTCAAGATTTCTCTGTCTAGAAACTCTCCACGATCTTGTGGACAGGTTGGTTGCTGTTATAGCATACCTGGGATAGTATAAATTATTTCAAAATCATAAACTGACATGAAGATATTTTCTGTTTGGTGTTGTTGTGTTTACTAACATGTCTTCATGTTTTGTTTACAGGCTTTTTTGTGTAGGGTTGGTGCTCCAGAATCTTTATGTAGTTCACCAGAGCCAGGTGAAACTTCCTTTAGCTGTGTTTTGCAACTCAGAGTGCTTTACAATGTTGTTTCTAAACCAGTCTGTGTTTTGATGTTAGATAACACGGTGCAGGGCATACAGAACTGTGTCAGTTCACATTTCATTTGTTCCTTAACCAAAAGGCCTAGGTGAAAGTGAAGGAAAACTGAAAAGGCAGATGTCTCCATGCTGGTGAAAAAGCTGGTGCTTTGAGAATCTTGCCTGGATATCTGCAAAATTTTTTCTGTAAAGAAAGACTCCTCTGTTGACATTGCATTGTGGAGACCTGTTTCCTCTAGAATAAAATGGTAATACCCACCTATCCCAGTATAGGCTTAAATGACAGCCAGAAGGCTTTTGCTTTTACTGTGATAATGCAATGGGGCTGCTGATGTGCTTTGAGTGATGTGGTTGTTGGGAAGGGAAATGGATAGGAGGCCTTTTACGCAGCAAATATTGCTGCCATGATGTGCTTTAAAGCTTTATGGAGCTATGTTTCTATAAGCCATAATTCATGTCCCTGAATTTCTGGTAAATAAGAGATCATGCTGAAGAGGAAAAATGATCTCACCAGAAAATGAAAGTTCCCAAATATTATGGACTGGCAGAAATGTAATGGGATTTAGTCTTTTTTTTTTAAGTCCTCAAGGTCCATCACAGGTATGTGTGCACACAGAGGCTCCACAGAGCTTTGCTGGACAGGTTGAACATGCTTGTCCTTAGCGGCTGTCTTGCTTGTGGAGTTGGCCTGCAGGTCTGAACCTCTCCTGTCTGATGCAAGGTAGCGAGAAAAGCTGCAGGAGACTCAGACTCTTTCCAGAAAGGTTATTGTCACCTTGAAAGTTACCTGTGCTCACGGGTACCACTGTGGCCCTAAACTTCACAGTGACTTCAAAGTGATCCATAAAGATGGCAGTGGGATCTGGGAAGGGTTGTGCAATGTGCTTCGCAGTCATATCGACTGTGCTGGACGCAAGAAATATTTCTGCTGGTGGGGTGGGCAATCTGGGGCACAGGACTCGACCAGCAGTGGACTCATGGTGCAATTTGAGGCTTTTCTGGTTGAGAGTGGCAGAACCACACAGGAGAGCACAGAGAGTTGCACCAAGCTTGCTGGGGAGTGTGTGTGCACCCAGCAGGAGCTACCTGGGTGCCTCGAGTTAGATGAGGTCAAATTTTTTTTTTCTTTCCCTTTCAAATCTGGAAACTCTCCAGCCTGCACTGAAATCGCCCAGACTCAATGAGTCTGGCAAGATGAATCTCACCCAGCTCCGCAGCCATTGTTTAACCCCTTCTTTCCCTGTTTCTGACTGAGCCCAAACCTCTGGTAGGATTTTTTTTTTTTTTTTCCTCTTTACGAAAGGGTGAAAAATATGGAGCAAAAATGTCGTGTGAAAAAGGGCATTTTCAGCTTGGAAGGATTTGTTTCTGGAAGGTGAATTGCATCTCACCCTGTGCTATGCACATTGTGAGACAGCTGTAATTTCTGCCTTCCTTTTAAGCATGTTGGAGGCATGAAGAGGTGTGGGCTGGTTCCCTGGACACAGTATTTGGAACACAGACCATCGGTTTGGGTTGAAGAACTTCATAGCCTGATTTTTTCCTCTTTTTTACTTAGTTGATGCAATTCATTTCACTATGAAGTCCCCAAGGCTTTGTTAACAGCAGTCATTAAGGACTGCTGCGAAGGTGGAACAGGGACTTTGAGCATGTACCTTTACTCTTGAGCACAGCTGAGACAATGGAATACCAGATATTTCAGGCAGATGAAGCTGCTGCTAAGTACTGGCAAAAAGATATCTGATGATGTGAAATCTCAGAAGCCAACTGCAGGCATTTGGGGGAGGTAAGTCAGAGGCTTTAGTTAAGTTAGAGATGGAAACACCGCCTGCCAGAGCTGCCATGTAGAAGGAGGTAAGATTCTGTGAGGGACCTGGGGCAGGATTTAGCATCCGTGACTTGTGATCTGGAACACAGCCCTCACAAGGGCTGCTTCTCAAACACCTCTGCCTAGAAGGTGCCTCTCCAGACTTCTGCAGCTTTGCTCTCTGTCCCCCTCTCCTGATGCTGGCTGCTTAAAGATATCTCTAGGCTGCCTGCAGAGAAGCGAGATCAGGAGATACTGGATTGCCAACTGCCTGCGCAGTGCAACTTCTCTGATGCAAAATCTTTCTACTGTTTCTTGCTGATGTGGGAGTATGAAGAAAGTGGTGGTGCAGCATGTGCTGATGCCTGACTGTGGCTTCTTGCCTTTGTGTTTCGCTGCTCTTTGAAGAGTAGGATTTTCAGATAAACCTCAGGGAGAAGGGGCTCACCAAAAAGTTCAGCCTCAATGTTCTGGTTCAGCGGAGGTCTGGAGGACAGATGACTGGGCTGCTGCTGCCTGTTGTGTGATGGGAGTAACAGCTAAAGGCCCATTGCTGGGCTTCAGCCTCAGGAGCAGTCAGCACTGGGACCATCTCAGCCTGTATGATGGCCATGTGCTTCCCCGGGAGTCACAGGGTCTCTTCACCTCGGCCAAACGGCAGCCTCATCAGCATTTCCCCATCACCTCTTGTGCTCTCTGCAGTGCGTGCAAGGCCTCAGCCTGTCTGCCCTCATGGCACAGATCTCCTCCGCCTGTGCCAGCAATGCTTCTGCCTCAGCCAGGCTCTGGCATGACAGACCTCACAGTCAGATCACCACCCTTGTCCCCTGCAAGCGCAGGGGCTCTGGGATGTTCCTTATTTGACAGCGTTTGTCAAAAGAGAGTATTGGACTCCTCAAAGCTTTGCTCACCTGACCTACACCTGGCAGCTTCAGATTTGCAGCACAGTTTTATTTCAGTATTCTTATAATTTATTCCCTTTTGCATGGGGTGATGAAGAGGAGTAAGTAGCAGGAATCAGTTAACAGAAACAAGATTGACATGAAACAGAAAGAGAAGAAGTGGTGCAGTGAAGTGGAGATAGAGAGAAGGGGGTGGGTGAAAGGTTTGAACGACCAACCAGGCACAGCAAGGCAGAGAAAGGCCAGCCAAGCTGTAGAAACTCAACGGGAAACTGCTTTGCCGCCTTCTCTTTTTTCCCTTTGCCCCTAATGTAACTGAACGTGTGTGTATCCAGGGTGAAATTCACTTCACCATGTTCCTCAAATGTCTTCAATGTGATGGCAAAAGGAAATGTGGAACTCTGGCAATGTAACTCTTCCAAACCAGAAGTTTTAAAAAAAAATACAAAAAGGAAAAACAGAGGTCTAAATGTGAGAGTGGGAGAGGAAGGAAGAGACGAGGTGGGTTGGAGGAGGTAGGAGAGGAAAACAATCCAGTTATTTTAATTGATTGATTTAACTGTCAAAAAATGCAGGAGAAAAACAAAAAAATAAAAGCATAAAAGGCTTTTTTCCTGAGGGCTTGGAGCTGAAACAGCTGCAGAATTTTTGGTGCAATTGTTTTTCTGTCTATTAACCGGCTCCGTTATTGTGGGGCAGCAAAGCAAAGGAGAGGAAGAGCCTGGCTGTGGAACACGGTGTAGGAGCCAGGGCTCCTTTTGGGCACCGCTTTAACTGCAATGGCCAATTTGGACCCAGCTTGGCATCTGCTTTTTCCTTGAGGATCAGGGTCGCTTTAGCTGTGTTGCTGAAGGCTGTAGTTTCCTGAACGGTTGATGTCAGGAAAAGTCAACGTTGCCACCAAAACAACACATCTGGCTCCATCCTCCTCTCTTCCCTTGGTTCAGGAAATCATCCATAATGAAGCTAGCCCTTTTTTTTTTTTTTTTTTTTTTTTTTT
>Ga0065711_1043419_pt1 | contig 14740 bp, 12 predicted proteins | sample Hoacrofraction12_FD_59098 | JGI IMG/M metagenome (GOLD analysis project Ga0065711, IMG submission 59098) | Hoatzin crop microbial communities from Cojedes, Venezuela - Epithelial fraction 12 v2 (version 2) | ecosystem: Host-associated > Birds > Digestive system > Esophagus > Crop | place... | reverse complement strand
GTTGGTGCGGCAGGGCGGCGGGGACAAGGACGCGCGCTCCCCACCTGGGCTGTGGCTGGATCTCAGGCGCCTTCCACAGAGACACTGCAGCATATGCGAGCCTTTCTCCAGGAGAAGCCCAAGAATCCTCATGGATTTCACTTTGTGGCGCCCTCCCGCTCCTCGGAAAAGGGTCCGGCCCCGCAGCGGCCGGCTCTTAGCGGCGGGGCGCCGGCCCCCCTCGCTGCCAAACTTCCCGGCCCATCGCCGCGCCCGGGGGAGGGTGGGGGACCCCGCCGCCACTTCCCTGGACTTCTCCGCTGGAAGGGGGTCGGGCTAGCTGGAAGGACGTCAAGCCCTAGAAACTGGAGCGGCCGGCTGCCGGCCCTGCCTCCTGCCAGCACAGCCCCCGCCGGGGCGGGGAGCCGCCGCCGCCGCTCTACTATCGGAGACCCTGGCCGTGTCCCCCCGCAGCTCCCTCCGCCGCCGCGCAGAGCCCGGTCCCGCCGGCCCGCCCGGCTCCGCCGCGCTGAAGTTGTCCGAGTCCCGGCGGGGAGGGAGGGAAGGAGGGAGGGAGGCGGCGCCGCGTCCCTGCCGCCCGCCCCCGCAGACGGCGGGATGCTCTCCGGGCTCGGTGCGGGGCGGTGCTCCCGGCGAGGGGTACCGAGCACGGCCTTCCCGGGGCTCCCTGCCCAGCAGAAACCACCGGACCTGCACAGTGGCTGGGAAGCAGACACACATCTCGTCTTAAATCACCGGTGGGAGCGGGTGCCCAGAAGCAGGGGTGTCTAAGGCACACGCCTTAAACGAGCAAGTCCGCTTATTTACGCTTACGGACCCTAAGGCGACAGCTTCTTGCAAAGGTCCCTCCCCTGAAACTGAGAGTTCATTCTCTTCTACCCATTTTTTAAACTGTCGCGGTTACACTGTTGCAAACTTAAGTCCAGGCTGGGTTTTTGTGCTGTACAGAGAAAGGTAGGGCCCATATTTCACAGGCAAGAAAGGCTGGGGAAACATGGTCTCCTTAGAGCCGCCTTCAATTCACAGAATTAAGCAGTGCAAGACCAAACAGACAAGGCTGGAAAGCACAGGAGCGCAGCAAGCTGCTCAGGGGAAATAGTGTCAGCATATACAAAACCTCTCAGATGAACTCTTTCACCTGAGTAGACTCCAATCTTCCACTGAAAAGTAGCTCCCTCTAGGACAAACCTGAACCTCACACCAGGGTGAATTTCCACCCGGATTACCTTGTGCTTAAGCGGTTACCTACTCATGCACCACCTTTCAAAGCCTTCTCTCCCTGTTTCTCCTGGCACATAGCTTCTCTGATCAGCGCATGAGATGGAAGTTTTTCTAGAGACTGCACTCTAGCACGTAACAGGCTTTTGGCCAATACTCTGCAGCAATGCAGGAGTGGGGATACAGACTTTTGTGTTAACACCTGCTAGGATGTCTCTCAAGTCCAAACAAAAAGAATGAGACACGGGCAGCACGACATGGGCTGCAATACTGGTTTCCTCACTGGGAATCCCATTAGGATGGAACAGTAAAAGCTATAAAATATATGGAGACCAGAGTACCAAGGCACATAAACCAGGCATAGTAAAAGAAATGTTGTAGTGTGAGAGTCTACTGAGGATTTGTGGCAAAACCAGTAATTGTGAGAGCACCTGGAGTCTTTCATACCCTCAGTAAACACCCTACAGTTTCAGTTTTCCAGTAGAATAGCAAAAAAACCCAAGAAAAACAGTTAAAATGCTAAATGTTTCATGAAATGGAAGCTCTTATTTTGCAGTCACCCCTACTTATTACACTGAAAAGAGCACTTAGCTAGAAGCAAAGCCAGTAGCATACAGTTCAGGACTGTTAAAAGGATGCAAGATATTAATAACTAATCCCTGTGATCCACGCTAACCTCAGGTTTTGTTGTCTGCTGTGACTTGTGCTGAAAATCATCACCCTGTATGTCTTAATTCATAAGCTGTTTTACACAGGATCTTGCACATGCATGAAGTCACAGCAAAAAGCCAAATGACACCACCCTTCTCCCTCCTCTCTGCATGTCCCCATTTACCCAGGATCATTGTTTTAGCTACCTCCTTTGCCATACCTGCTCTACAGCAGTCACAGAAGACTGCCATGTCATGCCAGGGCAGATACCAAACTGACACTAGAGCTGTTACCTCTCCCATTCACCCACAGTTCTCCTTCAGTTCTCTGCTACATCAGATCAGTCAGCAAGCCTATAGGCCCTGTGGAACAAGGCCAGAACAAGTTTGCACAGTGAAGCCCTGAAACACAACCAGTGGTTCTTGGGTAGTTCTGTACTAGCACAAAAAATAATAGTCCTCTTTTTGCAAATGCATCAGCAGCATGTTTGAGATGAGAACAATTCTGGATCTGCAGATCAAGGACAGTACAGTGAGATGTGAAGTCAAGGTGCCCTCCTTCCTTTGCAGCCAACATGGAGCTCTAAATGAGGGGGATCCCATTTAGAGACACCAGTATTGACGCGCAGCACCAGGAGCGAGGTTGCACTTAGATGTTGCGTGTATTAAGCTAGCACGGTAACAGGCAGGCATTATCACTTGGACACGCGAGGACAAGTGTATCAGATGTGATACAGATGTCTGTAAGAAGAAAAAAAATGAGAATGCAACAGGTAGTTGAATTTTGAGACCTCTATTCAGTAAACACAGTTGTTCTCAGAAAATCTACTCAGAATAACCCCCAAAACCACTAATAAAATACCCCTGGGGCAGGCTCCAAGGGGCCAGTTCCTGATTCACATCAGAGTAAAGGAGAGCAGAATCAAACCAATGAAAAGAATGAAGGAGCATTACTTGACATTTCCAAAGAAGGGCCACAAGGACTGCAACAAGCACACGTTCTTCTTTCAAACTAAGTAGGTCTGAGTAAGTTTAAACAGCAAAATGGAAGCATAACAACGGCAAAGGATGATTCTTTAAGAAATATGATGCATATGACTCAAGTGTTTACATGCCACAAAATACTCAGTAATATCATGTACCCAATTAGGTAAATCTTAGCCCAGTAAACAAAGCTTATGGAACATGGAAAGATAAATGGAGCTGACATAAATCAAGATTTTGCTAGATGAGTTAACTCATTTTAATCCAAAAACAAGGTAACCCAAAATAAAATTTATTTCTCTGCAAAGGGACAGCATGTACCCAAACAATATTTCAATGGGACCTACGTGGCACACAAATCTTGCTATGGCTCCATTGACGGCCTTGCACTACTAAATAATAATGCAAATAACAGCTCAAAAGTTACTGTGAAAATGCTACTGATATTTAAATTTTTGCCCATCGGTAGAACAGAAGCATTAGAAATGATAGTGTTCTTGAACAAAAGCAGAGATTGCATTTGCTGGAACACAAAGCAAGCTGTGAAAGACTCATTGAGGTCAGAAGACAGTTACAGGGAACACAGTGTCATGTGTGTTTCTCCCTTATTAAATTAAAAAGCATTGGCCTTCTGAAGCACGGAACAGAAACGAGAATATGTTTGGGATTATGGAATTTAAATTAATACCTTCTACTAAAAAGAGGAATGCACTGTGCTCTGATCAGAGAAAAATAAGGTGATTTAGCAGACAAGGCTCTTTGCTAGGTATTAAAATAGCATAATGTGCATGAGTTCATCAGTTACAAAAGCCAAAAATGAAAGAAAATCTACAAAGGCTCGAAGAAGAGACTAGTCAGGAAAGGTAATTTCCTTGTGTTTGTACAAAAGCAGATGATAATCTTTCAAGGTGCTGGGTCCATGCTGTTTCTGTTTTCACCCATACCGACTACCTGTAGTTCTTCGAACATTGTGACTAGTACACAGACAAACAGCCCATGCAGGTGGGTTTGGTTTTCTGCAAGTCTTTGACCTTGTTGTATTTTCTGGGCAAACGCAGGCGGATATGGTGAGACACGGCCCATTAACCTCGATGGCTTTGTCCAGTCTGGTGCTGATGCAGATCTCAGATTCATCCCTCTTTGTAAATTTACAAAACTCCTACGGGAGCACTTGGTGTTCATTTCTGGACACTCACTCCATGGATCCATTTGTGATCAGTGATGGTATATTCTTCAGTGATGGCAGGTAACCACTTCTCAGCTCCTTTCTTTGTAGGAGCCATTGGAGCAAAATCTGCCCTGGAATGGGCCAAAAAATATAGCCCTTTTCAGTGCAAACAAGTACTTACCCCACTGTCATCACTGTGCTCTGTGAGTATTTCTGCTTACTCTTCACCCATCTTCGTGAAGCAGAGAACTGCTGACAAAGAGGGACAGCAGGGTCTGCTGCAGAGACATACGAACCATGCATAGCTTCTACTGCACCCTCCTCCACCAAAGCACAGAGCGCTTGTACCAGCACCACAAAGTTCAGGGCTTTGCTGAAGGTTATACAGTAAATTTGTGGCCAAGTAGGGAATCATCTGTCAGTCCTCATTCTGGTGATTTAATAAGAGGATTAGCCTCTTCCTGATCAGTGAAAAATTGTGTTTGTTATAAGGCAAAGCTTGTAGCTATTCTGCTGGAAACTCAAGCATGGAGAAAGTATACCACACGCTTTCTGACAGCAAACAGAAGATGAGACAGAAGAAAAGACAGAGCTTGGTTTTGTACATCAGATGAGAAAGACCCATTTCTTTGTTGATTTTCTGTGGTCAAAAAACAGTGCTATCGTATGAACAAGAGGGAACAGAAACCACTTTCTCCAGCTCCTGGTGGAGAGACTGACTTGGTTAAATCTCAGCTGCCTCTCAGCTCACGAAAGCAGATTCAGGAGAAAAAGAAAAGATGTCCCATAGCCTTGATCATTTAATAGGTTTATCCTCAGACACATAAAAAGCTCATAGTAATGAGTACTTAGTAGTTGTATTTCCAGACATTAAGAATAAATTTAATATTACATGTAAAGAAGGCTTTGTGTATCAAATGTCTCCAATCTGAATTAGTGAGAAGTGGTTGTTCTGGGTATTTTTCAGCACAGTGACACTTCATCAGAAGCTGGTACTTCCACAACTTCTCCAAAGATATTTTGGTAGTAGTACCAGCAGCTGGGAACAGATGCTCTGGAAAAAGGGGCAGCCATACATTGCTCCTTCCATCTGCTTCCAGTGCCCAGCAGCTTTGCCATGTCCTTATCCCCAGGGTGTCTCTCAACAAGTTTAAGAATCTTCAAAGTATTTCTCAATAACAAATTTTTATAATTGGTTTTTGAAGCCAGTAGTATCATTGATCTCCTCACTATCTCTTGGCAAGAAGTTCTACAGGTTAATCCTGTGCTGGGAAAAAGCTATTATTAGCTTTAAACTGCTCCTCAGTAGTTCCATTTAATGCTCACCTTAGTGGTTATATTGTAAAATGGTAATTTTATGTTCTCCCTGACAGTCACGGTTTTGTACGCCTCTATCGTATTTCCCTCCTCAATTGTTTCATTTCTGAAGACACCTGAAAATGCCTAATCTCTTCCATCGCTCCCTGGGTAGCAGCTATTCTGCACGCTCTGCTGACCTTGTCGCTGCTTCCTGGGTCTTTCTAGTTCTATTGCATCTTTTTCAAGACAGGATTACTAGAGCTGCACACAGTACTCAAGGTGCGAGTGCACCAGGGATTTCTAGCGCAGCAGGATGATAGCTCCTGTTTGCTTTCTGTATCTTTCCCAATAACTCCTGCTTGCCTCTGCTGAGCTATCATTTTCTAGAGAGATCCACACTCTGAGATCTTTTTCCAGAGCGAAAATAGCCCTAATTGCACCCCTTACAAAAAGTGACCATAAATATATTATTTTTTGTTTTTATCCATGGGTGCATTACCCTGCACTCCTCAGTTTATACTGCCTTTAGTTCACTAGACACTGTATCAAGAGATCCTTCTGCAACTCTCTCCTGTCTGCTTCTGGTTTTCTTACTCCAAGTGATTTTGTTTGTCTCCTTGCCCTCCCCCCGCACATCCAGATCATTTAGGAGCATGCTGGACTGCACATTCCTGTCCCTCCCCATTGGCAATTTCCCCACTGATGAGGCCTGACCTTTTTTCTTTAAAGGAAACACCCAGTGAGGGAGGCATTGTAGAAATCCAGTTGTAGGACTTCTGCATCATCTTTACCCAGATGCTCAGGGAGTGCCAAGAGATTTGGGGGGCGTGTTCCCCCCCACAAGAGCGATGCAGCCGTTTCTCTAGATGACCAAACCTGACTGCCAGACCCCTGCAGAGTGGGGGGCTGTGATTTTTTGCAAATGGCTGAATTTCAGGGCAAAACCCCAGGTGTTGGCACATTTGTCCTTTGCCCCTGAGAGTGGCAGAAGCACCTTCTAGAGGCACCTCCTCAGCGGGTACAATTGCCCTGCCAGCTCTGCTCGGTGTTTCACATCCGATCAGTCTCTGCAGCCCGTCAAAAAGGAAAACACGCAGGAAGGAAGAAGATCTTCCCCGTCTGCCTGTCCCTCCAGGCTCAGAGGTCATGAGAGAGGAAAGCAGATTAAAAGGGCTGTAATACAGCCAGCGCAGGAAAGATCTGACCCACAGGGCCCCAGTAATTGAGGTTATTAATCCTTGGTAGGCAATGATGGCTTTGCCTGAGGCATGACCCGAGTTTAGAGGGCGACCGCTCACAGTTGTGCTAAGAGGCTTTTGAGGTGGGCAGGCCAGCTCCTGGGCCCCTTGGCTTTCAGCAGACAGCCACTAAAGCAAAGCCAGCACTGGAACGGGTGCGCCGTCCAAATTCAGTCAGGGCATGCACCTGGGGATTCACTGCATGAAACGTGAACAACTGGCAGGTCACTCTTCTCATCTGAGTGCAACTGCTCCATCCATCTCACAGGGAAAAGTTGGGAGGCGTAACAAAGGAGATTTGTTGAGGGTAAGCGCAATAGACCACCTCTGCAAGAAGCGAGCTCCCCTTCCCTTCCAGCAAACTCACTCCTAATGTTCAGGAGTGCATCTCAGGTAATGAGCAGCATGCATGGAAGCATGAACCTCCCCATCTGCCCGCTTCCAGTGACACGTGCAGAGCCCTTTACTGTTGTTCAGATCTGAAGCATATTTATTCTGACATGCTAATACAACACATGTGGCGCAGTCTCATCAAGAAAAGCAAGTACTTGCCTGCCTAACACCCTGCCTTGGGAATGATGGTACAAGAAACGCTATCTACTCCAATTCACAGCTTCGCCAGTCACAGTAAAGCCACTACCGGGGCACCACGGTGTAGACCCTCACTCATTAACTGGCCACCATGGCTGAAGAGCATGTGAAGACACATTTGAAACACAGATTGCACCAGCAAGACTGTTATTCTGGAGCTTGCAACTCCCAGTTCCTCCACTGTAGCATCACTAAGGCAGCAGGGTCTTTACACAACGCACAGAGGTTTTTCCCTACTAGTTCTGAAGGCAAAAAAATGACAAAAGCTAGGCATTAAATGATATTATTACAGAGTAGTTATAATGAGGCTATGTATGTAAATATATGTGTGTTTCAAGAGAATTGAAGACTGGATTTACAAGACCTTTACAAGAGACAACCTTGAAATCCTGGCTTCTTAGTACAGGACTTCCTACTAAGTACATTTTTTCCAGGTGAGCTTAGTTAAGAGGACTTTTTATCTGGGAAAATTACTTTTCTGAGACCGTCTCATGCAGCGTAGTCCTCATCAGAATGCAAGGGAGCTAGGCAAGAAAAAGATACTCTGATTTTCTTTCTCAGAAAATGCTGTTGCTTTTAGGCAGATGCTCCAAATTCATCAAAAAATCAACATGCTTACTATTTTTTCCTTAAAATGACATTTTTTTAAGTATTGTAACTTTACTGAAATACTTTGACTATATTATGAAAATAAACTTGCAAGGAAAGGTTTGGACCTTATCAAAATGAAACATATACGTAAGCTTCTCAGGTGAAATTTAACAACTAATGAATATCCAGGAGTGTTTGGCTGACATGAGTGTGAACCCACCCCATTAGGCCACAACTTCCACACTGCTGCTGCAGCCCCAGCCCTATGCAGGATAACATGCATGCACCACAGACATGGCGTTATCAAACTGGCTTTACAGGACAGAGATCATTTGTTGTTCACAGCTGCAGGACAAATAGTGAAGGCAGTCAATGTTACCAGGCTCAGACACTGCCAGCTACAAGGCAGATCCACCTCCTCCGTCCTCTGCTATGAAAGTAAAAACAAATACGAGTAACACATTTAGGGCTATTTTTGCATTCGACTCCTGGTTTAGGGTCTTTTGAGGTTAGCTTTTCTCTGCAGCCATTGGAACCAGAAAATATCCTGTTGGTAGGGTGAGAGGAAATGGCCTCAAGTTGCATCAGGGGAGGTTTAGGTTGGATATTAGGAAAAATTTCTTTACTGAAAAAGTGGTCAGGCACTGGAATAGGCTTGCCCAGGGAAGTAGTGGAGTCACCATCGCTGAAGGTGTTCAAAAAATGTGTAGATGTGCACTTCAGGACGTGGTTTAGCAGGCATGGTGGTGTTGGGTTGATGGTTGGACTTGATCTTGGAGGTCTTTTCCAACCTTAATAATTCAATAATTCTATAAATATGTCAAGTTGTGATTCTTACATAACGGCTCGGGGATTTAAGCAAGGCCCCAAACCCTCTAAGAGTTAGCAACACCAGTTTGCAATAATCACACCAGTGACAGGTAACATGGCTGGCTCCCAGAGACAGGAATCATTGCTGACTTGTGACATACTCAGAAATGGCCTTACTCTGCTTCCCCTGAAATCAGAGCAGTGTCAGCCCACACTGAGGCTTAGACTGGTTATCAGCCCCCGAGAAGTTCTGCTCTGCTATAAGAAGGTAAAAATCCTTCTCTCCTCAGCAGCTGAAGATATTTTTACTTATGTTGGAAGAAAAATTCCAGTGAATCCCATATCAAAACATGTATAATCTAGCAAAATGAGGGAGGAATGAGAAGCATTCAAGTGAAAGATGAAGCACCATTCTACGAAGACTGTTGCGGAGCACAGCAAGAAAGAGGGAATCACAAAAGATTAATGACCAACGGGTGGAATTTCAAGAGGGAAATAAAACATGGGAGGCAAATTATTCTGAGTACAAGCAGATAAATCAGCAAGACACTACTTCATCAGCACGCAAACATGCACAAGGTATTACCAAAGGCCTTGAAGGTCAATCACTGCAGTGGCTGTCCACTTCCCGCAAGCAAAGTTCAAAACCTGGACCATACACAAGGCACATGCGACGGAGCTGGCACAGCACATAATGCAGCTCAGCACAAGCTAAAGCTGTAACTGCAGCAGCAGAACGGACCAAGGAGGGGTTGGAGGAGAGAAAGAGGTGGCTGCAGAGCATTTACCAACAATGTTAGAGAGCTGGGGCCAGATTCAGACTGGCTATGAACTGATATGGCTCCATGAGGTCTGACTTTAGCCCATACATTTCAGGCGTTAATTTTTTTTCTTTTTTTTACAGGCACTTTAGGGATCCAAAGCTGGAATGATAAAGCTGAGCACTGCTGCTGTGTCAGCATGTGCTAAGCTATTTAAGAGTCACTAAAACACACCTTTTCTAATTCTCACCTTAGCTTGTGAATGGCATGTGGCCAATACACCTTCTCCAGCTACTCGAGAAAAGTCACCATAGCACGTTATCTGCTGAAGCTATTGGCAGAGCTGCTGCTTCAACCCTGCTGCAGGACATGTTTGACCTCCAGCCAGTCCTGCATTAGCCTTCTGCCTGTTTACATTGGGACAGCCACAGACATTGTCCAAATAAGTGCCACACAATGGCAGCGCTAAATTTTAGGAAGTCTGTCCAATGCTTTGCAACCCTCAGATGAGAAAGCCCATACAGAATCAAAAAACTTGAGCGTAGACTTCAATTGTCCCAAATCGTCCATGCTGTCTGGCCCCACACACCGTTTCTGTCCCTGCACAAGTAGTCCTACCAGCTATACTGGGCTCACAAGCAAGCAGGATCACAGGCATCACTCCCCATTCCTGAAGAGCTGCCTCCTACAATTCAGCGGCAAAACATTAGTTGTAATGGAGAAAAACAGCCAATTAAAGCAAAAACGTTCTGAGCAAGCTCTCACATGTCATGTATCCATCCCCAGCCCACCGCCAAAAATTATTTCCTTCCAGCTGGTGTTTGCTTAACCCCCAACCCAGAGGCAACCTGAAACTACGTGATACTGGGGTTCACATAAACCGCCCCCAGATATTACACACCTCCCTAGGAACAGTAGCAGAAGCCATGAGGACTCCCTTTGCTCTACCTAGCTATTTGGAAGGCCAAACCCACATTCAAACCCCAATACTCAGGCTTAACTGTGCCTTTCTTCACTGTTATCCTGACTTTCATGAGGGATCTCGACCCCACATCCCCTTCTCACCCAGCTGTCATGCACAGGTTTTGCAGGATGACGCAGACCTACGGAATGCCAGGTCAACGTTCTCCTGCTACAGAGCAATCACTGCCTAGCTGCAGAAGGTCCTCAGCAGTCCGTATTAGGGCTGCTGTGCCAGAGAAAGGGAAGCAATGGTTGATCTGTGAGGAAAACCAGACCGATATCAGGGGACCTCCTGCCCAAGATGCAGCTCCTGCTGCTTCCCTCTGTCACGGTCTCACCATGTCCTTCCTTAAGTCTCACGAGAGCAGCTTGTTGTAAAACACAAGTTTAGCTCTTTGCTTTTCATGATGGCAGAGCCACAAGCTCCTGAGGGCAGTGTCAGGCATGCTGAGAAGCAGCACGTGACATTTGAGGATGCAAGGAATGGAAAGGCATGTCCCCAGGGGAGTGTCTTTCCTTTGTTCCCTCATGAGTCACAGCAAGTGTCATGGTCACATCATCTTTTATTTTATTCCTTTGCGTTCAGTGTAAGCCATCATGAAACCATAAGGAAGTCAGCATCACTCCGCAGTGTATAAAAGCACTCTGGTCCAGCTCGTCAGAGCTGGATTGTGTAGTGCGGAGTGCTGCAGGAAGAAGAGTCTGATACCAAGAGCCCAGCTCCTGATTTTTGTTTGCTACACTCCCCAAACTGCAGCAATGGCAAGTGAGAGCAAGGCATGGCAGAGAAAAGCCTTCCTTCTCCCCCTGCTCCCTCAGTCGCCCTCCTGGTTACAGTGAGAGCTGTCAGGCAAGACCACAAATGTCCAAGATGGTTAACGCAAACAGCAAACTACATGGAAGAAAGCAGGCCAAAGCAGAAGGATCGTTCTCAGGATGATGCTTTCAGGGGACAGATTGTCCAAGGGAGCTTTCGAAAGAGCTCTTAAGTGGGACTCTCGGGCCTCCGTCCAGTTGGCTTTCATGGACCGAAGCCATCAGCAGCTTGGGCAGCAGTGGAGAAGGGTGTTCCCTGACAAGGTCCACAGATGCGTGCCAGACACAGCAGGGCGGTCTCAGGCTGCTCATGCAGAGGCGCAGGCACCACTCCTGGGGAGACCCGGTGATGCCTCCCATTGCTCAGCCACCCCCGTGCCCAGGGGCAGAACACCTCTGGGCTCAGGCAGGAGGAAACCAGAGCTGTGTCTTCACCCATTTATCCAGACCATTTCTCAGCAAGCACAGAAAGTGTGACAGTCCCCGGTCTTCAGGTAAAACATGGGGCTGCCTCTGATGAGAGGCAGAACAGACACCAGCTTTACTTGCACACCAGCAGGGGAAGCGCCTGGTAATGGGCCTACATTAAGACAGAGTAAATTAATAATCAGGAACAATCTCTGAGCTGACATCTGCTCCAGCCTGTGGGATAGTCTCTGAGCAGCTAAAACCAGAACAGAGCAATTCCTGGGGAACAAGTCATAGGGAAAACCCTGCACTGGTCTGTCACAGATGCAAGCAGCAGTGCCTGGATAATCTCATTTTAAAGTTTCTTCCTTCTGGTCTTTCCCAGTCAAGGTCTCGCCCTGTAGAAACTGTTGGGTCATATCTCTGGTACCCCATGATTTCTCCCTTAGTGCCATTCTCACCAAGGGATGTTTAATGCAGGAAGTCTGCTGAGATGTTCTCATTTCTCTCAGGGGTGTTTACGCTGACTAGGATTGATGGAGATGGGCACGTGGTGGCTTGGCCAGCCTGCCACACAGCAGCTGTGTTTGCACTGCACTTCATCCAGACCCCGCTATTTCTATTTAATATTCCAGCTTCCTTTTGTTCCACATTGCACATTTCATATTCCTTCAGGATCTCTTTGTAATTCCATGTCCCTGTTAAGAACTCACTCCTCCACCAGAAAAATCATACTGAAAAGTGAGATTAAACAGTCAGGTGATGGTTCAGCCCACAGTCAGAGTAGTTAACAGACACAAAATGCTGTGCTCTGACCAGTATAAAGCTTTTCCCTTAAGACATCACAAGAAGTTACAGAAGGCAGAACAGCCACCTTCCACTTTTTGCAAGGGCAGTAGCATTGAATGCCCTTTCATGTAGTACTGCTGTCAGCATCTTTCCATCCTACAACTGCTCTTGGAAGATGGGAGAGGGTCCTGGTGGCTGGGAACAGGCAGGAGCAAGCAGGATGATGTTTCTGAGTTTTACAGTGTGCAAGATCCAGCTGGTCAGCATGTCCTTTCCGGTCTTACTTGGAGAAAGGGAGAAAAGGTTGATTGTGACGGTTTTGGTCAATTCTTATTCTTTACATAAACACTATGACCACATTTTGAGCATCACAAGGGTTTACATAGTTAGGGGTTATAAATGATACTGTCTGTTCATAAGACCACAGGCAATACTTTCCCATAGTTTAATAATTGCACAGAGATTGGCCCTTGACTGCTGGCAGCAGTAGGGGTCACTGTAGTGTGTGTTAAGTGGGAGAATTCAACTGAAAATAAAAACCTAAGTGGAAAAAAACCAACAAGAAGCAGCATCTTCTGACAACTTACCCCAGAAGCCCTGTCAGTCTGCCAGGACTGCACTACGCAGGAGTTGGGAGTGAAGCAAAACCGTCCACCGTCTAATGCTCAAGAGCTCTTTAACCCACTCCATCTTCAGCTGCTTTCCATTGCTGGCTGCTTTTAACCTAGTTTTCAACCTCCAGAACTCTTATTTCTGCCTGCCGCTTTCATCAGCAGAGACATGCTCCCCATTCAGTTCCTTCCAGAGATGTAGGCTACATCCCTGAAGTGCCTTTTTGGGAAAGCTGTCCGATGCACTCGCAGACTGAGGGTGCAGTGCCCTGGAAAACAGGGAGGAGCATAGCCTCAAGAGCGCATTTTTCCCATCAGTACTGAGGAGACAAACACCACTGGTGAAGCTTTTAGACAGGATTGTCCTTTCCTAACCATTGTCAGATTTGTTCCCAAAACTGATGGGAAAGACTGATTTTTAAGGACATAGACCCCCCCTTTTTCCCTTTCTTTGTCTCTTTCCCTCTCCTTTTGGAACAGTAGGTGATGCAATGCTGCTTTCTCTGCTTTTTCATGCCTCCATTTTTGATGCCCTCTCACATAGGCAGCTAGGAAAGAGGTTACCTTGCACAAAAAGGGTCTCTGCATGGCAATGCAACCAACAGCTTCCAGGAGCTCCCAGTGATCACAGACAGACCCTCATCCCCAGCTGGAAAAGTGCTTTCCTGCTGATCCTGAAGGAATCCCAATTTCCTGAAATCCTCCTGATTTCCTGCAGGAAAATCTTCTCCTGTTACTACACAGACAGGCTCTGTAAGAGGGAGTGCAGCAGTCTAAGGTCCCCGCTGCAGAGGTGCTCACACACATCTCTGGCATCTCCCTTACTTTGAGGCTGTCCATCTGCATCTTGTCTTCCTCTAGAACTAGCTGTGGACTGACAGGATTGAGGCAGAGGCTGGAAGTGAAAAGTGATTTTAAAGTATGAAATGCCTCAGTTGAAGCCTTCTCAGTTTTACACTCTCTGCCATCCTCTTGGTCACTGAACACAGGAAGAGGGTACAGGGGTTTCAAAGGCATGAGGTTCATGTGCTCTCTTTTCAAAAAAGTCTATGCTCTCTTTTGTTGGCAGGTGAGAAGTTTCCCTGAGAGGGATGGACGTAAACTGTCTCCAGTCCCAAAGCCTCGTAACCATGTAAGCAAAGCACTACACTTAGCTATTTAACTCTGCTGGGAGACTGGATTTATCAGCTCAGACACCCAGGCAATTGCACAACCTGCAGTCTTCAACCATACTGAGCCCAGCCAGCCCAAAACAGTGCCCAAACAAGTTTGCATCTGGCTGCATAAGATCATGTAAGACATACCCATGACTACTGGCATCAGCTCAAAACACTTCTTTGGTTTAGAAAGCATCAGTCCCAGAAGATGGATTGGGGATGCTGAACACCAAGAGCAGAGCTGTTCCCACAGAGCTATGTATGACTTTAAAAAATCCTTACAGTACGTCTTGGCAGCGATGCTGGGGTTGGCATTTCTGTCCCCGCTTCACAAGCAGGGATATTGCAGCAGGACTGAAATAAGCAGCTCCTGGAGCCTCACACAAGCAGCCCACAAGGCCTCTATAGGAACTGTATTACAAGTGGCTTTGCACTCAGGACCGCTGGTCCCAATTGCTGGGCTCAGACACCCTGTCAAGAAGAGACAATACTCTGAAACCTAAAAGCATGTCCCACGCCTCCACACTGGCTGCCTTTCCATCATCTGTGGGGTTTTGAGTGGCTTTAAAAACAGCAAGTTCTGCCTGATGGAGGTCAAACCACAGAATGAGTTGGGTCATCTGCTGTCACAGCATTGGCTGTGGTTGAGGTAACCCAAATCTACTGCATCCCTTTCCCCTGCCTGA
>Ga0065711_1043418_pt1 | contig 14741 bp, 19 predicted proteins | sample Hoacrofraction12_FD_59098 | JGI IMG/M metagenome (GOLD analysis project Ga0065711, IMG submission 59098) | Hoatzin crop microbial communities from Cojedes, Venezuela - Epithelial fraction 12 v2 (version 2) | ecosystem: Host-associated > Birds > Digestive system > Esophagus > Crop | place... | reverse complement strand
GGAGATATTCCAGACCCGCCTGGACGCGGTCCTGTGCAGCCTGCTCTGGGTGACCCTGCTTCGGCAGGGGGTTGGACTGGGTGACCCACAGACGTCCCTTCCAACCCCTTCCATGTTGGGATTCTGTGATGCTGGATTTCAGCTCCAAACGAACCCAGCGCTTGGTACCTCCCCAGAGTGAGACTTCTTGCAGTGGTATCCTCCCAGTCGCGTGGTTATGTGCTGTCTTCATGGTGTCAAGCTCTGAATGAGCTCGGGCAATTTGCTTTATAAAGCAACGCACTAAATATGTCAACACTCGGGGCATGTTTTTAATATAATATTTCAGATTGTTTTGAAAGAAGCCAAGATCCTGCTTTCTCTCTTCATTAGGAACGTTCTGTGTGAGAGATGAACAATAGAGAGCGTTTGCCAGAGAGAAAGCTTTCCCAAGGATTTGTTGCTGCTGAGAAATCAGCTGGTTTTTACAAGAAAAAAAACCCTCGATGCATAACTATCAGGGCAATTAAGCAGCGTGTAAGCTGCCAAGGGAGGTTGTAGGAATGGCTTTGCTGGACGTGTTGAAGGCCAGGCTTGACTGCCGCCATTGGGCGGGCTTTAGGCACGCTGAATCCCTGCTCTCGGCCGGGGAACGGGCTGACGACCCACCAGCAGCTCCCACCCACCCAGGAGCTTCAGAGATATGCTCTGAGCCGTGCTGGCACTTCCAGGCTGGAAGGCGAGCGGGTTTGTGAATCTCACACTGTTTCAGCCCAGAAATGATGGCTTTGGCTTTTGACTTGCTTCTCGGCGGGACCAGGGCTGGGTTCTGTCCTGGTCTTCAGCTGGGAGACTTGGCCTTCTGCCATGGAAAGGGTAGGACCTTCTGCCTGGCTGGTTGCAACGCTCTATTCTGGCTGGTGCTCCTCAAACGGAAAAAAAAAATACAAACCCCAGAATCCCACTGCAATACTTTCATCAGGGAAACAAGGTTTCTCTCTCCTCCAGAGAGTTTCTCTTTCATCACAAGTTGGAGGAAACTTTCAGGGAACTTGGAACTTTCCTCTTCAACAAGGACAAAGCTGGGGAGACAGTGTGAGGGAGCCAGTCTCCGAAGCCCATGCCAGCCCTGGCTCTCCTTCCATCGGCCCTCCCCAGCCATGGCCCCGGTGGCAGTCTGAGATGATTTCCTCAGGAAATGGAGGACAGCCAAAAGCCTGGAGCCTTCCCATCGTGGAAAAGCCTGTCTGCAAGCCAGGGACCTGCAGCCTCATCAGCTGGGGTGGGTGGCACCGGGGCAGCGGACCCTGGAGAGGCATTGGAGCAAAGAGGGTGGTCTTGCTGCTAGGATTGGTCCGGGAGAGATGCTCCAGGCAGGAGACCCTGCAGATATTGGCATGGCAGCTGCCCGTGCCGGGATGCTGGCCGTGCCGGGATGCTCTGACCCAGAGCTGGGCTGCGCTCATGCCAGTCTGACCCAGGACAGGGCAGGAAGGGACAGATGACGCGGGTCCGAGGTGGGACCTGGCATGTTGTGTGTGTGCTCGCTGCAAGATGCTGCTGGGGGTCAGGAGAGGCCTGGGGAGAAGCTCCCCGGGGATGCTGCTGCCCCATCGCTGCTGGGTGCTGGCAGCTGCACCATCCCCTCCTGCACCCAGGACAGGCAGGATTTGGTTTTTCTTCACCTCCCGGTAATCCTGCTGCTCAAATATTCTTCCTGCAGATCTGTGGTGGTTTTTTTTTTATTTTTTATTTTTTAATTTTTTTTACCGCTCCTAAATGGAGTGTTAAGCTTATTCTTTTCTTTCCTGTGAAAGAGGCAGTAAATCCTTTATCCTGCCTGGCTATTTCTGTGCGAGTATTTTCTCATTGTGCTCCAGCTTGTCATCTGTGTCAAAGACCGGAAACCTTGGCCTCTGTTGGACTCCAGACTTGGATTTCTCTGTATTTAACAACACAAGCTCCCTTGGACTAACAGTGCTTTGCTCTCCCCTTGCTGTCTTTATTTTTTTTTTTTTTTTTTTCAAAAACACCTGGTTAAAAAAAGCCCTGACAAAAGGGAGCAAGCAGAAAGGCAATGTTCTGTCGGGTTCATCCCCAGCACAGCCTACCAGCGCTGGCAAGGAGTCAAACCCGGGGTGTCCTCCTGCCCCCCCCACACCTCTGGGGTACCAGGGCTGCCCTGGGAAGGGGAACCCCCCTGGGAAAGGCAGCTTTCCGGAGATTAGCTTGGGACGAGGGGTGCCTGATGCTCGGGCCGTGGATCCGGCGAGTGCAGAGGCAGGATTTCAGTGTGCGGGGGGGATTAGCCGGGGGGGAGGCGGATGGTTGCCTCTGCGCCGGGGCTGTGTGCCAGCTCTGGCTGCGGTGCCCGCTCCCGGGAGCAAACCTGGGGTGTCTCCGTGGGGGAGATCCGATGGAGGGACAGACAGACAGCCGTCCTCATGGCTGGGGAGAGGCAGCCCAGGCTGTGATGCTGATGGATGCTGGTGGGACTCGGGGTGGTGGCAGGTGCCTGCTCCATGTCTCCGCTCCCCAGGGCCAGCTCCACCATCTTCGCTTTGCAGCCGTGCTGGTGCTGGGTGAACGCCATGGCAGCTTACCGTGCTGGGCAGCGTGGCTGTTTGTATGAGAACAAAAGAATAAGCAATGGAAACTGTGATTAATTAGCGCAGCAAATTAGCAGCATGCCTGGCCAGGGCTGGAGCTTGGTAAAGTGCCAAAAAACGCGTAGACGTGGCACTTCAGGACATGGTTTAACAGGCATGGTGGTGTTGGGTTGACAGTTGGACTGGATGATCTTGGAGGTCTTTTCCAACCTTAATGATTCTGTGATCAGAGGAGAAGCTGGGGAAGTGGCTCTGGTGAGAACCTCTTTGGGGAGTGGGGCAGGGGAGCGGGGAAGGGGCGAGGATGCTGTCCCACCACCCCGTTGCAACATGCCCGTGCCGGGAGCTGGGATAAGTGAAATTGCTGCCTGTATTCCTCGGAGGTGCTGCTGACACGCAGCTGTCGCCGTCCCCAGCAGCATCCTTCTGTTCCCCGGTGCTGCCCTCGCTGAGAGATTGCTTCCCTCAGCCACGATCAGCATTAGGAGCTGGGCATCAGACCTCTCTGCGCTCCAGTGCTGCGGGCGCTTATTACCGAGCCCTCGTTAGATCAGTGGAGTTGGTTGCCTTCCCTTCGGAATAGGATCCTCCTTGCTCGCCTTCCCCTACGCGGTATGGCTGTCTTAGTCTTCGCTCTCCAAATTAGCTCAAGGCCCGCGATCAGCAAACAAATTTGCAGTGAGTGCATGGCGGGCTTGGGAGATTTGGAAGAATCCTTGGCAAATATTTGCCAGCCTCCGCCACGAACCTCGCGAATACCTTTCATGACTGAGAGATGCTGAGCGTGACTGGCAGCTTGGCGTAGGACGCCAGACCTCGCGTTGGGGACGGCTGCTAAAAACTACCCAAGCTAGCAGCGCTTGCTTCCATCCCTCCTCCTTCCTGCCTGCTCGCTGTGCAGCGTGGGGATCTCTGAAGAGATGATACGCTTGACTGCAGCCGTCGCCGGATCACATCGCTCCCATTAGAAGGTGGCTGTGGCTAAATACCACTCGCTCAGCAAGGTCTGAAGCGGTGCCCTTTGGAGTAATTGGGAGACGCGGCCCCTATTCCGAGGATGGGAGAGTCTATTTTTCAAGGCGCCGTGGCTTTATTATTAATTTGTTAAACACTGACTGCTCTAAACTGTTTGAGACGCAAAAAAGGATGTGAGCTCTGCCTTGGGGACCTCACTGCTAAATAAATGTATTAAATCAAACCCATGCTGGAGAGGCTAGTGCTGCACGCAAAGGTGAAGCTGATTAGAGGAGGGGTGAAGGTGCCACCTCCTCCATCAAGAGAGGAGCTTGCTTCTCTTGCAGTGATGAAGCCGGGAGGAGTGCTTGCAGATCAGCAGGTCAAGGATCTGCTTTCTTATAGTATTTCTAAGGTGGCAGTGGGACCCCTCGACTTGGGAGCAGAGAGGAGGGCTCCCCCAGACTCATGAGACTGCTGGCTGGGCCCATTGAGCTGGGGGTCCTTCCATGTTTGTGTGCATCAGCATAGGCAGGTGGGCTGCTTGCCCAGGCAAGCTTGTGCTTTCTCTCCCACCCCACCAGTGATGCTGGAAGCACAACTAGACCCTCTGGGAACTGCCCCCAGGTATCACTCTACACCTGGCAGGAGCCCCTCAGGAGTTGGTGGACCTCTTCAATTATTCACATCTGCTTAGCATCCAGAGCTAAGCACATTCCACCTGACTCTGCTTGTCTCCTTGATGATGGGGAGGGGTGAAATAAGAGCAATATAGAATGGAGCAGCTGAGGGAGCTGGGGCTGTTTAGTCTGGAGAAGAGGAGACTGAGGGGAGATCTTCTTGCTCTTTACAACTACCTGAAAGGAGGTTGTAGTGAGGTGGCTGTTGGTCTCTTCTCCCACATAACTAGCGATAGGATGAGAGGCAATGGCCTCAAGTTGTGTCAGGGCAGGTTCAGATTGGATATTAGGCAAAATTTCTCTACTGAAAGAGTGGTCAGGCACTGGACCAGGCTGCCCAGGGTGGGGTCACGATCCCTGAAGGGGCTTCAAAAAACATGTAGACGTGGCACTTCAGGACATGGTTTAGCAGGCATGGTGGTATTGGGTTGACGGTTGGACTTGATGACCTTAGAGGTCTTTTCCAACCTCAATGATTCTATGAAAAAAGTCAATATTTGAAGTTCTTAACCTTCCTAACTTTCAAGTCAGACTTGCCGTGGGGTTGGGTTTGCTTGGTGAGCGCTCGAATCCCGGTGTTCCCAGTCTGATGTCTCCTGTGCCTTCTTGCCCGCAGCCCCCTGCGCCCGGGAGCCATGAGCTGCCCGCAGAGCTGCTGGAGCAGCCCCCCGGCCGCAGCCCCCTTGTGCTGCTAGGCTTCCCTGCTCCCAGGGAAGGCACCCGTCGCTGGCGGGGAGAACTGGCTGCGCCCACACCCGGCTTCACGCATCCCTCCAAGGTAAGCACCGCATCCTTTCTGTCGGCAAAAAGCAAGGGGGTTTGTGAAGACGGGTTATTTCTTAGATTGTCGTGTCTCCGGGTGGGCATATCTACCTGGGCAGCCTGCCCTGTGCTCGCCGGGAGGGCAAGGTGCTGGGTCAGGTGCAAGAACTGCCCTTGTCTTGCAATGAAGAGGTGGTTCTGAAGGTGGGGGAGCTCCTGATGCAACCTGTTACTCGTAGACTGTATCTCATCTGCGAATTTTCTCGTGTTTTAGCAGGTAGCCTGGGCTGCTGCAAGGGGCTGGGCTTGGGTGGGACCAGTGCCTTGTGACTGCCTCCGCTTCCCTGACGTGCTTCTGAGGATAACTGTCTATAATTTGCCTCTTAATGATGCTCTGGAGACTTCCCAAGTACGTGCTGCCTTTCCTCCCGCTGTAAAAGGCCTCTGGGGTATTTTGGAGGCTTCCTGCGGCAGGGGAGCACGGGGTGGCTGTGGGGGGCTACTTGGAAGGGGGCTGAGCCCCTGCCCCAGTGAAACACCCTCATCTGCCTGTCGCACTTTGCGGTGGGGGGGTTCTTTTGAGGTTGAAGAAGTAGAGCTCGGATTGCAGGGGGTGAGCTGGGGCTGAGGCTGGTGCGGGGCCAACCGCCCTCCCGACGGGCGCAACATCGGTACTCATGGCTGAGGAGCGGAAATCGGGTTTAGAAACCAAAAACTCGATTCCTGGGGCTGTTCTGGGTTTTGAGACTTTTGGGCCTCTTGTTTTCAAGCTGCTTCTTGTAAATGGAGGAGTCAGCTGTGTGCGGGAACATATGGGAATGACTCCTTCTCCGAGCGTACAGCCCCTTGGGCGGGGGAGCTGGGACCCAGAGGAAGATGCAGGTGTCACCAGCCTATCGCGGGGTGGGCATGGGCACAAGACCCCTGGTTGGCGAGAGGGTCGCAGCAGCCCCAGCGAGCTAAAACAGAAGCCAGAGCTGGGGTCTGGCTTGTCCTGCCTCCCTTCGGGATCTCCCTGCCCGCAGCTCTGGAGCTGGGATCAGCTGGGATGCTCCAGCCGGGGGAAGCAGGGGCTGGTTAGCGCTACTGAGCCTGACATCCTCAGCCGTAAATATCCAGCCTGCTCGGAGCCTCCCGGTAGCTCCAGCACTGCTGTTCTCTTAAGAGTTATTTGACTCTTTGTGTTGCGCTTCTCAGACAAATGGCTTTTAAATAAAACCCTCCGCTACCTCGTTAGGCCTCCTGACCAGGTCACTTCCCACGTGGGTGATTTATAGGGCTGCTTTTAATGTTTTATAAACTTTAAATCGCTGAGGCCAGTCAATCGGGTTCTATCCTATTAGCTATGGTTAGTGGCAGCTTGGGGCATCGGGCTCTCCTGTAGCCTCCCTCGCTTCTGGGGAGGCCGCGGTGCTCTGGGAGTGACACGGGGTGAGAGGTGGGAAAGAGCAGGAGGAGGGTTCGGATAAGGAGGAATAGATCTGGGATGGAGAAGTGAATTGCATAAGGGTGATGGAGATAATGGGGCTTGTGATCATATCGGGGAGCTGGCTTATCGCCTGCCGTCGGTACGCGTTTTCTCGGCTGCATCCCCTGCAGCACGTGCTGGACTGGGCAGCGTCCCAGAGGATCATCAGGGCTTGATCAGGAGGTGGCTGCTCCAGGCGGATCCCAGCAGGGCATCCCTGGGCACCCACCCTGGATGGGATGCGCCTGTGTTTAACCCCTCCTGCAGCAATGCCGGAGACGGAGCCTTCCTCCTTGCCTAGTGCCTGTGCAAGCCCCTTTAGCTCCTGGCATCCCGTCCAATCCAGCGGGCTGCTCCTGGAGAGCTTTTAATCCGCTTCTCTTCTGTCTCAAACCCTGCAGCTCCTTCCCCTGTCGAGCAGAGCTGGCTCTGGCCAAGTCCTGCCGTCCCCGGCAGTGGGGTGAGCGGGGCTGGGCACAGCCTTGGCGCGCTGGAGGCTGCTGGGGGCTGAGTGAGCAGAGACCGCTCCAGCTGGGAAATCCAAACGAGACGGCCTTTGGAAGTGATGTGAAGCTGCAGCAGCAGCTTTGATTATCTCTGGTTTTGTGGCTGCTCTCCCTCTGTGCCCTGTCTTTGTTCCACCCGTGCTCAGAGATGTTATTCAGCAGAGTTTTCCAGCTCTTGGTAACAGGGGGGGAAAAAAAAGCCCAAACTCCTGCACAACCAGAGCTAATGAGCTCTCTCTGGAAATAAAAGCATCCTGAGGACAGCCTTACCGTACAGAACAGCCTGTCCTCTGCGGCTGCTCTGGCCACTGCCTCCGAGCGACGGCCCAGCACGGGGCTGTGGGGAGCTGAACGGAGCTGTCGCTCCTGTCCTTCCCCCCAGCCATCACCTGTGTGAGGCACTTGGAAAGCTGAGCCCTGGTTTGCTCCTCTGGCAGAGCTCTGCTGCGGGGATGGGGGGTTGAGACCGTTTGTCTGACGCCCCGATGTAGTGGCACAAGCTGGTGGCCTTGGGCATGCTGGCAGGACAGGGCGAGGAGGGAACACACGTCCCTGCGGGTCAGGACCAGCTTTAACTGGCTTGGAATGGGATTGGGGTAACGGTCTGGCTCCCATCACCAGCTGGGCATTCCCTGGGGTGGATGGGTGTGAGGAGGTGGGCTCACTGCAGCCCTGCCTGTCTGCAGGGAAAGCAGACCCACAGTCCCCGAGGGCTGTGGGGCTGTTGGCTGTACAGCCAGGAGGGAATTTATCTTGCAGCGAAGCCCGCATCTGAAAGCCATCGCTTCTGATGTGCCCATGATTTGCTGAAACCTGCGTCTCCTTTGTCATATTTCTGCCCGTCTCTGCCTCAAATCCCAGAGCAAAGACTGAGAACCTGCTTGCAGAGAGGAGTGGGTGGGTTTTTTTTCCACTCTGCCTTTAAATATTTATTCTGAGCTCTCAGGATGCGTGTGCTGGGATCTGGGGAGCCCACCTGTGTTTGTGGCAGAGGGGGTCTGGTTGCCCTTCCCTCTGGGGAGCCCACGCAGAACCTACCTTCTTGCTCCCGCCGCTGCCCCGTGCAAGAGCCAGGTCTGAGATGAGTGAGGTGGGGTCTTCTCCTCTTCCCACGCCTGTGTTCACGTGGGAGCAAAACCCAAAAAAAGCAGCCTGGCCCGTCCGGCGATCTCCATCGCTGGGGTGGCACATCCGGAACGGCCCCCACTCCTCCGTCCCCTGCCTGAGCTCCCCTGTCAGAGCTGCTGCTGGAGGCTTTCCCTCCCGTCTCTGCAGCTTGTCCCAGGCTCTCAAGGTCGTGCAGGTAACCGGAGCGATGCCACCAGCCTTGACTTTGCAGCCTGAGCTGACGCTCTGCGCTCAGCTGTGGGTTCGGGCTCCCTTGCGCTTGCCTTGCTCTACTTTTCCAAGCCTTCCCACTGCCACCACTTGGGTACGCGGATTGGATTTGGGGACAGCGGCCCCATGCTGCTGGGATGCGCGTGCCCGTCATGCCAATGGGGAGCAGGGCTGGTGCCGGGGTCCCCTGCGGATGGGGAGGTGCCGGGTCCCAGGTGGCTGCACCTGCCACCCTCTGAGCATCTCCTGCAGGGCTGGCTCACCTCTGGCTCTGCCACAGGGGTACCTGGACCAAGGGAGAGTGGATTTTTGCACCTTCTCCGTGCAGCTCCATACAATGATGTTAAACTCTCAGGGGAAAAGCCAGGAGCTGGTTTCTCAGCAGCTCTGTGAGGGATGGGAGGGGTGCCTGCCTTTCCTGGTGAGCATACAAATTACTACCTCTGCCTCCAGCTGCTGCAGCAGCCCAGGTGACCAGCTCAGCAGCTGGCACTCGTTGGCAGTGAGCCTTGTTCCCGGTCCCCTCCTGCGGTGCCAGCCACGCGCTCCCCAGGACCTGTAAGGGATGCACTGGTGCAGAAAATCCTCTGCAGAGGGCTAGGACTGGGTGGCAGGAGCAGCTCCGCTGCGAGATGCCTTGAACCCAGCACATAGCCAAAGGCAAGGGGAGGCAGCGGAGGCGAGAGCTGATATAGTGGGGTATTTTGCTTGAAGGAGAAACAAATGCGAGCTGGGTCGCTGGTACAGTGCCAGGACTGGAAAGCTAAACTCCAGTGAGCTGCAAAGCGATGAGGTTGGGACCGTGGCAATGGTTTCCTGAGCAGCTTTTCCCACGCCTGCCTGCCCTCCGCCTGTACCTGCCACGAGCTGGCAGCAGGACCAGCCCTCACTGAATTCCAGAGCAGAACAGCCTCATTAGCAGGAAAAGTTCCCCCAAGATGAGTTACTGCTGCTGTAAGAAGTGCAATTATCTCCCTTTTCTGCTATTGCAACTGTGGGCACTGAAGTTTGCTGCTCTTATACCATGTCACGGCAGAGCTCTTGCACGCAGGAGGGCGCTGCCGGGAGAAAAAAAGTCAATTATAGTGAGGACATCTTGGGGAAAGAAACTCTTGTTCTTGGTTTTTCTGCTTGGTTGTCTCGTTGGGTCAGAGCTGCTGCGCCCAGGCGGGGCGATGCCAGCCCCTGCCTGCCCCTGCCCTCCTGCCTGCGCGGGGCTTGGCTTGGGTGGTGGCTGCGAGTGGGTTTTTGGGGAAGGCAGAGGAGAAGTGCTCTGTGTTGGGCTCCTGCTCTGCCTGTGTCCTTTCCTTCTCGCAGCGTCACTCCTTGCCCAGGGCTGCAGCACCAGGGCTCCCCGGCTCCGGCGGCGTTCTTCACTGAGCCACAGGGCTGCAGGAACAGACAGTGCCGAAAGCATCTCCTGGGAGTGCAAATACGAGGTCTGAGACTCGGAGGAAACATTTCCTTAAGATTCGGGCTTATTCATTCATCGGTCATCTGACCTCACCAAACCCTGTGGCACTCCGTGAGCTGGGGGGAAGCCTCCCAGAGCACGGGCGGGGGAAGTCTGCAGCTGGATGTTGCAATAACTGACTGGTGAATGGCTGGGAGAAGTCGTATTTCCTAAAATCAGCCGGGAAAAAGATTGCTGATTAATTCTCTTTCGTAAACAATTGGTGAGCAGCGTGTCTCGGTTCGAGCCAGATTGACTTGTACAGTGATTCATGGATTTTTCCACAGGAGAAATCATTTTTGTGGGGATTGTTGGTGTGCGGGGTGCCTGCTTGCCTCGGTGAGTAATTCCATCCCCCCTCCCGCCCCCGAAAGCACCGGGGTGTGGCAAAATGATGAACTTCTCTGCGGGAACTGGAGGGGGGACTGGAGGGGGAGGAAGGGTGTGCTTGGCTCTGCCACCCCAGCCAATGACTGGATCCTGTTGAAGAGCACTGCAGGAGGTGGGGGAGTGGGAATTTCGTGTCCAGAAATGCTGAAGGAGGTGAATCTTGGGGGGGGTTGGGGAAGAACAGAGCCGAGACATCTATGCGTGCTGTCCTGGGCTTCGCTAAGCGAGGTCGGTTGGGACCAGCTGATGCTCCTGCTTGCAACATGCCGCAGCCCTCCCCTGGCAAAGCAAACCCCCGAGAAGAAGCATGTCCCAGCGCCATTCAGGTCTATTTAATTTGGTTTTTCTCTATTTCCAGCACCTCAACTTTGTGCTGAAAGATGGCCAGCCTCCGTGGTCCCCCATGCCGCCGGGACGCACGGGTCCGGGGCAGGAGCGTGCGCGGGAGGTGTAGCGTGCATCTGTGCGATGCTGCTTTCTGAAAGCAGCCAGGGTGGGATGGGGAAACGCCGGGTGACGGCACTAGTCAGAGGTGTGAGCGGTGCCCACGCCCCGGGGACGGCGGTGGCCCTTGCTGTGTCGTTGCGGGCTGGTTTTGAAGGTAGAAGCAAAGGAAAAAAAAAAAAGTAGTAGTTCTGCTAAGCCTAAAGTTGAAACTTCATTTGGTTTTTGAGTTTGACTCTTTTTGGTGAAAAATGCAGGTTTTTTGGGGAAAAGCCTTGAGTTTCCCAGCACGAGAAAGGAAAGGTGGCACAGTGGTGGGAGAGGCTTGTATAGAGATGGAGTTGGGAAGGAGGAGCAGTCAGCCAGGAGGTCGGTCCAGCCCCGTCAAGCCGCAGGCAGGCTGGCGCGTCGCTTGGTGCCGTAACACCCGGCGGCAGCGTGGCTCTGCCCATCAGATACCCGCCCAGAGTCCCCCATCCCCACAGCTGCCCCGCGCGTGGACTGCATTCCCAGAGCAGCTGCCTCCTTCTCCAGCCCTCCCTCCACCGCGGTGCCCATCCTGTATTCATTACGATGCCTGTGTACTTCTCTAAGCCCAATATACTTTGAATTACTGCTCATCTATTCCTCTTGACATCCTCCTGCTCATAACTAGGAAGCCTGCATTACCCGTTTGCACATCTGTCAAGCTGTGTGTTCCTTGGCCATTTCCAGAGATACATAAAATTGGCTGTGGTTATGACATTATTGACAACCCACCCCATCTCCTCCCCCTTTCCCAAGCCCAAATGGCTGCCTGGCTTTATGAGGATTGATATTTGGGCAGTAAATATTTTAGAGCCTCATCTGATGAGTGTGTCTGCGTGGGTGAATACATTTCTGGCTGAGGACAGATGTTGGAGCTGTCTTCATCGGAAATGCGGGGCCTTGGCTTGCCCTCTCCAGCCTTTGCAGCATCTCCCTCCAGCCCCTCCAGTGCTGCCTGTTCCCGGGGGGAAGAAAGGGAATTGGAAGGAAAAGCCAGGCAGAGGTTGCTGGGAAGGAGAAGGGCTGGCTGGGCTGGCAGAGCTCTGCGAGGGATGTTGGGTGTCGATGGCCTGTCGCTGTCATGTCCTGATGCCGGGCTTCCCGTGTCGCGCAGCAGCAGGGCTGAGCTTCTGCAGAGAAGGTGTTTTCCTTTCCCAAACCCAGGGAAGCCACCAGTTCCTGCTGTGCTGGACAAGCAGTTTCATCCCATTTGAAAAAAAAAAAGAAGACAAGTGTCAGGCTGTCTGTGGTTTCCGAGGGATATATTTTGACTCGGCTGTTCTGAAAAAGCCACTTCATCTCCAGAAGTTTCACAACATGCTTCGGTAAATGTCTCAAAAGAGGGAACAGCTTGGGAACGACACAGCCTGGGTGACCTGAACAGTGGTGTTTTATCTAGTGGAGAAAGGCAAAGGAGCCTGTTTTCAGTTCCTGAAAACAGTTTGCTCTCTTTTCCTTCGATCAGCAAAACGAAAAGCGTTGCCTGCTTCGTAGGGCAGGGACACAGCAGCTCCCGCCAAGCGATTTGGGGTGGCACGCGCGGCTTGGGCTGCTCTCAGCCGGCAGCATCAGGAGTCGGGGAGGTTTTAAAGCACGTCTGCGCTCGGGCTTTCCAGGCAGAGCTTTGCTGAGCTGTGAAATGGAGTTGTCCTTGCACCCAGGTCTGGGCTGGGCCTTGGGTCCCTTCCCTGCGAGTTGGAGAACGCCACAGGCGGCCGGCTGGCACAAGCTGGAGCCCGTGCGAGGCAAGTCTGCCCCGCAGCCCCCCGCTCCGTGCCTCCTCGTTCCCATTTTGCTGCTTTTTTTCCTCTCTGAGCCAGGAGTGAGTGCGTTGAAATGTGTAAAAATACAATAAATAAATAAATCGACTGCCTGGGGGCGGCTTCGCAACCTCTCCGTCGCAATTCCTCGGAGCCTTTGCCATCAGGGCTGGAGTTTCCTGGCTCCGAAGTGGGGAGCTGCGTGCCGGGCTGGGACCCCGATCGGGGGGGCCAGAGTGAGGTGATGGGGGGGTGCCGGGTTGGCATGCCCACCGGCACGTCACCCAAACACCGGCTGTTCCCGGGGGGTGGGTGTCCTTTCCCCACCCTCTTCGCTTGCGGGACGATGTGCGAAGGGAAGATGGCAGCATCCCCGGGTGTTGCGGGGCAGGGAGTAGGATGGAGCATTTCTGCGTGCTGCTGCTTGGGGTTTAGCTGTTGCCTAGACAAGGGGGGTGCCTGAGGGGTAGGTGGATTCCCAGGGGTGCCCTTTGGGCCAGAGCCCATCACCCACGTTCCTGGGGGCAGCTGTGTTTGTGCTTGCTGGTACCACCCTGCCGGTGCTTGGTGCCGTGGGGTCCATCGCAGGTCTCGTGTCCGAGGGAGATCTGCAGCATCGAGGAGCTAATCTGCATGGGAGAGATCCGCAGAGGTCCTGGGGAGAAGAGGCGGTGTCCAAGCCCGCTGCCAGGGTTTAGATCTCCTTCTCCAGGAGCCACGCACCGAGGTGAGGAGTTCAGCAGCCTCGGTTACTTGCCGATGAAGGATGCTGCCCTGGCGCTGGTCAGCCTGCTCTCATATGACACCATAGTATCTATTTATTTATGATTTCCGTGGGTGGTGTTTCGGATGATCTATTGAGCCGGAGTAGAGATATTTTGAGGCATAGTGAGATATTTTAAAAACATCTCATCACTCTGGAAATATCCACGGTGCGATGGCTGCGTATTAGTCATTTGGAAAGGGAGTGATTTCAATGAAAGAAAAAACATTTCATCTTGTCAGAGCATTTTCACTCACTGTCTGCCAGGCAGCTACTGTCGGTCTTCAGTCTCTGTGGCTGGTTTTACTCTTCTCAGGCTCTGCCTTTTTTATTTTCTAACAAGAAATAAAATAAACCCACTAATGGATATTGGTAGCTATGAACTCATCAGTTGTTGGTAAGAAAGAGCCTTTAAAAAGATGCAATAAACCCTCTTTGCACTGGATTATTTCCAGTGAGATTATTTCTCCCGGGGGCTATCTCTGGAAGGAGAAACTCCTCCTCCAGGTATTGCACCTTGAACAAAAGCCCCTGCCTCCGACAGGATTTATCCCCCTGGAAAGTGGGAGTAACTCCAAGCCTTTCGCACACCAGCTGGGGATGCAGAATTAGGCTCACAGAGGACAGGAGGAGAGATGCTTTTCTCCCAGGAGGGAAAAGAAAGAAAAAAAAAAAAAGTAAGAAAACACAAATTATGAGGCCCCATCGTGCAAGGGAAAGCAGCACAAAGCTGTTCAGCAAATCAAAAGCCAAATGAGCTGTAAAAAACCCACCACCATGGTAGGAGAGATTTTCACTTGGAGGGAATCTGCTGTAAATCACCTAATATTCAGCTTTGCACTGCCATTTGGGAAAACGTTCGTCATATTCCACCAGTCTCTGCTCTACTTTCTGTATATCTGTAGCTGGGGTTTCTACAGTGCAGCCCACGTGCCCTGGGGAGGAGGCGATTTGGTTGAGATGATCCTGTCCAGTTTGATCATTCTCCATAATCAAGCTAAGAGTAATTACACTGTAGTTATACCGTGAGTACTATGTGCTGTCGCTTTGCGGGCCGCAGTTGCCATTGCCTCGTGCAACCAGTAGGTAACTGCTCAAATGACCCAAAATTATCCCTTTGCGGTTGAATGCGTGGTGGGTGCTGATACCCAGAGCTTTCCTGGTGTGCGGGATGCTCAAGGGCATCTAAGGGCACCTCCAAGGCAGCCTGGTGGGGACGTTTGGAGCTGTTTGGGGGCCATATCAAGAGGACTGTGGCCAGCAGGTCGAGGGAGGTTCTCTCTACTGGAGTACTGAGTCCAGTTCTGGGCTCCCCAGTTCAAGAAACATGAGGAGCTACTGGAGAAAGTCCAGCAGAGGGCTACGAGGATGACGAGGGGACGGGAGTATCTCTCCTACGAGGAAAGGCTGAGGGAGCTGGGCTTGTTCAGCCTGGAGAAGAGAAGGCTGAGAGGGGACCTTTGAAATGCCTCTAAATATCTGCAGGATGGGTTTCAGGAAGACGGGGCCAGACTCTTTTCAGTGGTGCCCAGCGACAGGACAAGGGGCAAGGGGCACAAACTGAAGCAGAGGAAGTTCCAGCTGAAGATGAGGAAGAACTTCTTCCCT
>Ga0065711_1011798_pt1 | contig 14741 bp, 14 predicted proteins | sample Hoacrofraction12_FD_59098 | JGI IMG/M metagenome (GOLD analysis project Ga0065711, IMG submission 59098) | Hoatzin crop microbial communities from Cojedes, Venezuela - Epithelial fraction 12 v2 (version 2) | ecosystem: Host-associated > Birds > Digestive system > Esophagus > Crop | place... | reverse complement strand
CTGGGCACCACTGGAAAGAGTCTGGCCCCGTCCTCCTGACACCCACCCTGCAGATATTTAGAGGCATTTATTAGGTCCCCTCTCAGCCTTCTCTTCTCCAGGCTGAACAAGCCCAGCTCCCTCAGCCTTCCATCGTAGGAGAGATGCTCCAGCCCCCTCACCATCCTCGTAGCCCTCCGCTGGACTCTCTCCAGTAGCTCCTCATCTTTCTTGAACTGGGGAACCCAGAACTGGACACAGTACTCCGGATCTCCAAAGTAAAACAAGGTGTCTAAGTACTCCAAGAGCTTCCCATTAATTTTAGCGCGCTGTCACACTCAGGTCAGACCTCTCCTTGCACAGGACTGCTAAGGAACTGATAAGAAATTGGACCTTTTAGGTCCACCCGGCTGAAAGTAGCTGGGAATGCCCCACACATGCTTAGCTCCTCTTGTTCGGGCGCTCCCGTCACAGACAGTGACGTGCCACAACCCGGTGTTAAAAGGCAAGAGGTTCACTAGTACTCGCTACAGCTGGGATCAAAATCCTCTTGATTCATGCAAAACCCATCCATAGTTTCCTAAAGCCTTTGGGGTCTTTTAGTTGTCTTTTTAAGAAAACTGTACCCGTAACGCTGGAAAATGGCTGCCTTTTCTGGTTTTACTACATGTGCTTTATGATATTGAGTTATGGATAAATGGTAGTGAGGAAATATGTACGACTACGGGATTTAGCATAATCTCTACACACAGCCCAATATTGTCTCTCCAGTGGTTGCAGTCGCCTAGGTGTTACTTAGTTTTATTTCTCTCGCTGATTTTACCCAAAACATGCAGTATGGGATTTCCTGCTACCAAATGGCAGCGATGTTTTTTCATTCCGTCTTATACTGTGCTTAAATCACTTGATTTAATACTTGCTATACTAATATTTCTAATTTTCTGCAGCATATTAGATTAGATTGAATTCAAGGCAAGTATATTTACTTATTCTGCAATAAGACCAGACCTTTAGTCGCAGAAAAATCTCTCTCTGCCAGTGTAATATAGCCTAGTAAATCATCCCCGTGACAACTCCGGCTTTGTTTCTGCGGAGCAGATAGTGTTTCAGGGTTTTCTGTCAATCACCAGAGCATCTGCTTTTCCTTGTGGATATTTCCATCCACAACTCAGAGGGGGTGTGTGTGTGTGTGTTCAGAGATAACGGCTGATGTAATTTCATACAGGAAAATAAATGCATTCAGATAAGGTGAGAGGAGAGTAATTGAGTTAAGATCTGTCTGGTGTGCGACGGCAGAGATCAGATATACCCTTCATACATTCTGCTGAAATTGCCATTAATAAGCAGGGGGAGTGAGAAATGGACTTTATCTTGTTCTTCTCTGAACGGTTCTCCAAGCCAATGACTTTCACTGCTAATTACCCAACAGGACTGGGTGTGAGCTCCTTTCTGGTACAGCAGCACCCTGCACAGAAAGTAACCTAAGTGCACTGCTGCGAGGTCTGGTAAATGGTTCAATTTTGGTGCCGTGGGTTTCCATCACGTTGTTTTTCTGTGATGCAGGAGTGGATGGAATTTGTTTTGAGAGACGTTTTTCTCACCGACACCCACAGTGCAAGGTGAGGAGCGTGCTGGGTTTCCTTCCTCCCCCCCCAAGACCTGGAGGATCACAAGATGCAGTTTACTCTTTTTGTCTCAGTTATTCCAATCTTCCCAACTCTGTGCGCTTTACATCCCTTTGCTTCAACCAACGGCTCACAAAAGGCTGCAATTCATAACATCAGGCTATATTTGATGATTTATTTCTGTTACCAACTCCAGTACCCACAGGGCAGCAGGCGGCTGTGCCTGTCTCAACGCCGCTGTGCCAGCGACTTTATCTTATCCCGAAACCCAGCCCAAGATCCATTTCTCTTTTCATTGGACATCTGTGTTTCTCTGACCACTTTTTTTATCAGGTAGAAGGCCAGTATAATGTACAACCACCCCAAAAACGCCTGCTGCCAACGGGGAGGCTGCCCTCGAAGCAGCGGTGGAGCAGAGCAGCGGGAGGTGGTTGCCCATGCCACCCGGCACAGCTGGTGTGATGGAGCGAGGAGCGGCACGGGCAGGGCCACCGCACGCCACATTATGGGGAGCACAGCAAGAAGGTCCTGCTGGCTTGGGACCTTTTGGTCAGGGGTTAGACTCTCATCAGGGAGGAAAGTCTCAGGAAGCCTTGCAGATCCAACCCACCCCCATGTGTGTCGTTCAGAATCCATAAAAACGCTGCACCTAGAATCCCTCTTTAGCATCCACCTCTGGCAAAAACCAGTCCCCAGTGCCTCCGTGCCTCTTTTGCCGTGTCTTCTGCAACGTACACAGGCTCCAGTGCGATTTATTGGAACTAACCTCAACTAACCTTCAGCAAGTTAGAGCCAGCTTCTCAGCAGGGGCAATGAATTCTCACGGATTTCCAGCTCACTTCGCAGGCTGGTTGTGGTACCACTGGTATTGGCACAGAAGTGTTGTTTTCCCATGGGATGCAACCCAGTGCACAAGGTGTGGGGGGAATCCCTGCACTGCAGATTGCAGGAAGCTGTAGAGGATTCCAGGAGAAGCACACTACATGCTTAACGTGCTCTTCTGCCCTTCTTGAGGCACCCGCTGATTCTTCTTTAGGGCCACAAAAAAGAAAAGATACTGGGCCAAATGGGCCAGGATGGCCATTCCTGTGTCAGGCGGAGGGCCAATCTGTTCTTCATCCGAGCACCAGTGATCCCTTCCCTTCTGCTTTACAGGCTCCCTTCAAATCATTTTCAGAGGTCGTAGCCCGAGTCACAGTAGAGCTGAGAACAGACACAAACTCTCTGAACTTCACTCTGTACCTAACAACAGACTTCATTTCCTGAAATAAGCTCGCATTTGAGACTTGCAGGAAATTTTCCTTCTTTATATTTGTCACAAAAAAATATTCCTGCCCATTCAGTTTCTGTTATTTTTATCAAGAGAAAATTATTATTACTTTCAGGTGTAGCTTTATAAATCTGTTCCATTTGTTAAGCTATATGCGAACCTGCAAGGGATGATAGAAATATTAATATATGCTAGGCATATTTAAATGCACCTGCAGGTCTAATGATAAGTGCATTTGCATTACCGTGCTTCTTTCCTAACAATACAAAAATTTTATCACCAAACCCTTCCCTTGGAGAATATGGATTCTCTGTACGTGAATATTGGCCCTAAAGGCCTCAAATAAGCCCAGGATACTTTTGGACCACGGTAAATGCTGGCTGACGTCACCCATCTCTGCATCCATCTTGACATCCTTCAGCACTTGGCAGGCAGTCTCGGTGAAAGCAACTGGTGACATTTGTCAGGTTTACCGCTGTGTTTGCCACCGGTGATCATAAAAAGCATTTAGGTTTCTTTGGGGGGGGGTTGTTTATTTGTTTGTCTCTGGAAAGTTAGAGCTGAATCTACTAAGGGCTCAATTTTTTAAGCTATTTTTTTCCCATTTCGCCCCAAATAAGAGGGAGTTCTGCCACATATTTTTCTGAATTTTGTTTTGTAATCTAAATGCATTCTTCGTTGATATGGATGAACAGTAAGATTTTCAGAAACACTTCACACCGGCCTGACGTTGCTACTATAGATTCTGGTATTGAGACTTTTTTATTTTAATGCACACGCGTGTATTTCTTTTGCTGCAGTGTTGAAATGTTTGACAAAACCATTTCATGCTAATATTTTGCACTGCTGCAAGTGACTGTAGTTTCTTTATAATAATAATAGTGCCGTCAGACTCACTTAGTGACCTCATACCAGAGTTTATGCTATGAATGGGCTAAGCCGACTCTATGATTCTATAATTCCATTGACCCCACGCCTAGCTAGTGTTAGCAATAACCAAAGGAAGGTATGGTTCTGGAGCTACCTGAATCCTCTTGGATTATACACCCTGCCCTCCTTTCCAGGCCCCTACGGAACATTTAATTAGGTTTTCCAAAGGCTCATTACTATTTTACCTCGCTACTTCCACTTAATTATTCTGAGATAAATCCATTGGCACCAGGTGAATTTTAATTCTCTCTTTGACAGCTTATCTACTCCGGAGTAATTTCAAAGCCTTTTAACACCGCCTCTTCACCGCGCTCCCTGTCCCTGCCACCAGCCCCCCTAGTAATCCGTCCCCGAGTCACGACCCCCTCCGCTTCTTCACGAAGGATGAAACAAAGAAATGAGCCCAGGCTTCCAGCGGTATCAACCTGATCTCTGTCATTAACGTGTTTTTCGCGACCTCTTGGCCCCGTCCTCACCGACGCAAGCCTGGATCTCTGCTACGGACGCTGCTGGCACGCTCCTTGTTGCGTGCCTTCCGTATCGCCTTTGCTGCGTTTATGCACTTTTTCTACCTTATCAGGTTTTTACATGGGTTTAGCTTCTATCTTTGTACACCTTTTCTATTCTGCTTCCCGTTTTTAATTTTCTCTAAGCTGCTCTCCTCTCTTACAAATCACCTTGCTAAGCTCTTTACTGAGCTGCGTAAATCTTTCCTTCGTCATCTTGTCTCTCGTGTGGACTTCTATCCAAACAGCAGCTCCTCGGCTGCGCTGGCCGCCAGCAGAGCAGCGACAGTCTCCGTACGCAGTCCGGAGAGGTGGGATTTGCAAAGCACACGTGCGTGGTTTGTCGTGGTTTATCGTACCTGACGGCGGCGTGACTGGGCAGACAGGCTTTGCAGGCAGGCTTTGTCCCGAGGAATTACGTTACGAGACCACGGAGGTTCAGCTGCATTGAGAAGCTCGGTGCCTCGCTGCGAAGCAGAGATCAACCTGCCTCCCCTGTAGTTTAGCAAGCAAGAGGAACAATTCAAAGTCAGAGAGGTTTTAATTCTACGTTTAGGGGTTAAAAACGGATGAGAATGGGGAACTTCAATTCCCACAGCGTCTCCGAACAGCCCACCTCCAACGTGGCTTTCTGTGGGATGTGGTAGGTGGGTTCGAACGAGAGGCAGATGCTATGGTGGGGTTTCCAGTGTTTTGACAGGGAAGGCTGGAGCCAAAAATTCCCTCGGGAAGGGCTGGGGAGAGAACTGTGCATTGCTGGCACTACATTCACCCATGCTATAAAGTTTCTGGTTTTATGCTAACTTACCGGGGGCTTCCTCCTCCGCTTCCACCTGCTGTGCAGGCTTGGACAAGTTATCTTCTAAGATAAGTGATACAGTGAGCAGATCAACAGATCTGTGTTTTTTATCTTTAATTATCTTATATTTCCCTTGGTATCTTCTCCTGTATTTTCTCCCGTTAGGGAGATTTCTGTTTAAAATAAAAGCTGATGCCAGCCTGACAGGAGAGAAGCCAAATGAATTCACAAAATCTCAGGCACCCTGCTGAACGGATTCCAGTGCCGCTCAGCTCCTGCAATCTGTATCGCTCCCAACACACTTCAAAGACCAGCAGGTAACTTCTCACCATTTTTGACAAGCCCCAGTTCTGGAAAAAAAACTTGGCTCCCAGTGGATTGAGAAGTTATTTTGATAAATCAAGAACTTCCCCACACTTCATATTTGACAGATTTCGAGCAAGCACAAGAGGTGGATGGTAGGTAGGGTGCGATTTTAATTCCTTGGTTAGACACAGTGCATTGGGTCCTCTCCCATGTCTGGGTCACGCTGCCTATGCAAGCACAGTCACCACAGCCGCCTTCTTTAACCTTTCTTCATCTTGAATCTTCACAAAATTAAGATGATTAACCTTAATAATCTTTAATCTTAAGTACTGCTGCAGTGCAGTTCAACGCACTGTGAAAAAAATGGGACAGACAAAGCTTTCTATAAAGCAAAAAGGACTAATTATGAAAATAGAAATGCCAAGCCTGAGGAAGAAAGAACGGAGACTGAATGGACAAAGAAATGTGGAACAGGGAAAAATCCACACGTGGAGAACATGGCCTTTCCTGGGTTGTTTATTTCCCCTGTGTTTTAGATTCATGGCACGAGCCCTGTACTTTGATTAGTAAGAGAGATAGAACTAATATTTGTAGCCCCCCGTCCTGGTGGTTGCTTTGATTTTCCTTTCTTTTTTTCCATGACTGTTTTTTCTTTAATTTGCACACATCTGGGCAATTAAAGCTCCATGATGCAAGTAGATTATCCCTTGGGCTGTTGGCGCTTCAGCATGGGAGGGAATACACACCCGTGTTTCGTTACTGCCTCCTGGGACGACAGACCGGGGGGTGCCGGCGCGTGGGGCCCCGTGCCAGGGGGCCGAAGGGACGGCAGGGGCACCGCGCCTTGGCACCGCTGGCGGGGGTCACGCTGCTCGGCAGGGGAAACCTCCGCCCTGCTCGAAGTAAAGAAAACCACAAAAAGAAACCCTCAAAAAAAAAAAAATGACGCTTCCATTCTCTCACTCCCATCTGCGGCTTCTTTATCTTTCCTTTGCTTTTCTCTGGCGCTGATGATGGCAGACACAGCGGGACGGAAAGAAATTAATCTTCACACACTAAAATCTGTGTTCTCAGAGTGAAATCTGTGACTTGAAAACCAACCTGACTTTAAAAAAGACCCCTAACCCACACACCCGGGAGTATTTCACAGTCGTCTGATTTATTTTTCAAATGTTTCCGAACCCACCATTCCTTTCTCCCCATTTTTTGAACAAAAAGGACCCCTGTCAGCAGCCAGGCAAGAACGACCGGGGCTGTGGGAAAACCCAAGCTCTCTCATGAGCGGTCCACTGGCAACCTGGTGTCCTTCCCAGGCACAACTACGTGTCCAGCCTGGTGAACCCACTGCCTTATCTGCATCATGGATTTTGCCTTCCTGTATAAATAAAGTTCCTTCTAAAAAATGTCAGGTTTCATTTTTAGTATTTTTACCATTTTAGTGGATTCCTTCTTTGAAGTGCTTGGTTCCATGACCGTGCGGCCATTGCGTTCCTCCTAGTCTCCCTTGGCTTGGACATCTACTTTTTTTTAAATTGCCAATATTATGGCACTATTACCTGATTTTCTGCGCTGATAATTTTCACTCTCCTGAGTAGACGATGATATATGCAGAAAGGTTATGGTTTTCCATTTTATTGATACTGATCACTAAAGAGTTTTTCCAGAATACTTCCTTACTGCGACTGCGGACTTTTTTTTAAAACATTTGCATATTGTGTGTTCTGCCCTAATAACTTTTGAACTACTTGGATAATTTCAGTTAAATTTGGCAAAGAGAGAGCATTTTCAAGCATATCAAATTCCTATTAGTTTAATGAAAATAGAGTAGCCAGAACCTATTAGTACTGTTATTGAGGAAGAGTGAATTAATTCAAGTTAGAGAGAGATTATAGAAGCTTCGTGTCTTCAGAAGAAAATATAATACAGATCCATGGGAAATGAAGCTGTTCACTGCGCGACCCATTTTTCTCATCGTAGCCAACACTGGCAGGCACTGGTATTTTCCGCGCCTCTCGTGTTTCACACACAACACCACCAAGTAGGATATAAAAATGCATCGGTAGGCAAAAAAAAAGAGAAATTTTTATCCTCCAGACCTCACAACATCCAACTACCGGACAATCCGATGACTGGAATAAAGTGGTCGCATCTGTAAAAAGGGCCAATTTATTATTTCACGTCTCGGCCTTGGGACAACATTTCCTCTTACAAGCTGCTAAAGCTCTTAATTAGCTGCAGCCACGCAGCGTTGCAACTGGATTCAAACTGGATATGAGCTGGCGTGGCATGGTCCTGCTGCGCAGTGCATCAACACCTGCGTTCCAAGAAGCGCTCTCGGTCTCCAGGTGTACATCCTTCCCCGCGGGCGAGCAAGGAAAGCAGCTCCTTGACGTCGGGATGGTCCCAAGAAGCACCTTTTCCTTGCCCATGGTTACCTCAGTGTTTACTCCTCAACCACCTTCCCTAGCAAAATCTACCGTAATAGATGCATTAAGCCAGCAGCAACACCCCCGAATCCATTTCCTTTTAATTGACTTCTTCCAGCGGTTTTCAGTTTCCCACGTAGGAAGTCCCTCATTCAGCTGCCCACAAGTTCACATTTTTTTATTAGCCTGGCCTGAGGAATAGTTGAAAACCGTTGGGTTATACATTCAGTAGTGCCTTGGATCTTACAGGTACATCTTTGTTTTAGGCTGTCTGACGGTAAGCCAGCACCTCCTTGACAGGTAGCTGGGGTTTGAATGTCCGGGGACCACCTAATTGGTATCTAGCTGCGAGCAAATGCCATCATTAAAAAAATACAGCTGTTTTTTGTATAACTCTGCTCATATTTTTACGGCTGTGGAATGCCTGAAAAGCTAGAGAATATTCAAATACATGGCTGATATAAAAAAAAGTTGAACCAGTACATTTTTTTTAATTTACTTCTCATTTGTGGGGAGCTGTGAACAAAATTCTTCTGGTTTAATAGGAGAGATTTCAGATTTTGAAAACAATGATTCAAATTTGGCTTGGTTCAATCATCTCTCACTTCTCTAATAATTTCATCGTGAGCGTAAAAATGTGTGCACAGACAAATACTGCACTGCTGCACTTCCGATTACCGTCTTCTTTTAAACATAGATAGATGAGTGGGTTTTTAAGGAGGTAGATACGCTTATTTTGCAGTTTGCATCTTCCTTGCGCAGCACTCCGAGTTGGCGCGTTGCGAGCACGCAGTATTTTTCCGCCTTAGGAGCCGATAACCAAACGCAACGGGGAACAGCAACGTCTTGCAGAGGCCGGTGCTGTGTGTTCCAAGTGAGAGCTTGGAGGCGAGCCGGGGAGTTTGGCAGGTGAGACACGAAAGGCTGGTTTCAGCGTAGGAAGAAGCACTAAAGAAGTTGCCATGTCAAGTGCAGGGCACGGAGATGAAGAAAGCAATTAAAAAAAACAGACTGGGAAAAAATGAAAAATTGGAAGAAAGGAGAGCAGAAATGAAGGTGGGGGTGAATTTGATCAGGGATTTGAAGGCGAGTGCACAAAGACGTTTGTCAGGAATACCCCTGGGTGATACCAAGTGGTGAACTTTCTGCTTCTTCACAGAAATGGGTTGCTTGCTTTTCTGCTTACATAAAAGGGAGGTTGATGCACCTTGGTAGATACAGAGGGTTCACGTTTCGTTTCAGACGTCCCAAATTAGCAAGCAGAGGAGCAGCCAAGCCAGGGGAGAAAGCTGCCCGAGGAACATTCTGTTCGATCTCTGCTAACACAATCACATCGCTGAAATATGGTTTATCCTTTTCTCGTTGTTGCTTTTAACTAGGATTTGGTTTAACACTGGATCAAGAGTCGTCACCTATTTGCAGGGATGTTAAGGGATGGAAACCGAAAGAATAAAGAGTTGAAGAAATTATTCCTTTACTGATGTCTTGCCATCATTGTCTCCATGCCTTCCTATTTTAATTTCCTGTTACACCTGGTTAACTCACTAGACATTAATTTTACGAGCATGCCCAAACGGAGAGCGTGCGGCGTCTGCGTAACGCTGCGTGGAGCTCGTGGCAGAGGCAGGAATACAGACCAGCACACAGCACACAACCCAGCTTCGTCACCCAGTCATCCTCTCCCCGTTTGTGTGTGCACACAGCAGAGTCTGTAGCTACGTCGGAACCGAAAAACCTGGAAGTCAGCAACAGTCGTAAAACATGTTTGTGGGGTAGAACACTGCCTAGACACAACTTTTTAAGCCGATGTACTGAACATCATTAGGACTGGGTTATGACGAGCTGCAAACATTTCAACTTTTCAAAATGAAAATGTTATGCAAATTGCAACGATGCTGAGCAACTTTCAGCACCATCCAGGGCTTCTGCCTGTAAAGGGAAACATCTGCGAAACGACATTGACAGAACCGGGTTTGGTTTTTTTTCGAAAGCAAACTCGTTCCACTTGCATTAGAAGGTAGCAAAAAATTAAAGGTAAACCAGAGAGCCAAAAAGCTGAGGAAGCAGCGAAATGACGAGTGCCTGCAGCACTGCCCCGTGCAGAGTTCAGCCAGCCCCAGGCTCCGGTTTTTTGCGTGAGACATCTGGAAAGGCGAGTATGAAGGCACAGTGGTTTGGATGTTCTTCCATTCCATTAGGGTCCACGACTTGCAAAGACATCAGCTCACAGAACTGTCTTGTCTGAACGGGGCTTATTCAGGATAAGGTTTTCCTGAAGAGGGTCTCCTCTCTTTTCTCCACCTGCACCATTCGGATGGACTTTGGCCATTGATTGAATCAGTCTCAAACCACCTAAGGTCAAGCATTTTTAAGAATTTTTAAGGGGAGTTCAGAAATATATCAAGAAGATATTTTTATGCTATACAAGTATCTTTTATTTTCACTTCCAATCTCTGATGATGGGAAAAAGCAGAGACAGACATAGAAGACAGCCGTATTTTTAAACCGGGAGTGATTCACGCTGTCCTCTGTATTTTGTGGCACAAATCAATTCTTGTTTTATCTTGCTGCATGTTTTAACCTTAAACTGACTCCCATCTACATGTTGTTGTGCTGTACTTTTTCTCGCTGGCATATTGTTAGTGAAGGGAGAAAGGATGAAAAATCTGCAGCAAAGGCTGTAACGTATTTTTGATTGTAGTATCCATTGCAGAAAACAATTCCCTCCGATGTGGAGGCCATGATAAAAAAGGCACCTTTACAGTATTTTAGGCTCAGAGCTGGGTTTGATGCTGAGAAATTCAGCTCATATGTTTTATTTTCCCTATTGGATAAAATGTGCTTCGTGCTGATGAGGTTTGGGAATCATAATTTCACTCCGCGTCTCAAAGCAAGAGGAGAAATTCAGCCATTTTGTGCCTGCTTGCCTGTCAGTGCCATTAGAAACTGAACACCGAACGGTGAATAAATAAGCACAATACATATTACTTTTAAATTTTTCTTCTCCTGAGGAATTCTGAATATTAGACATGGTAATTTTAATCCAAGTCATCTATCTTTGATAATCTGAGCTGTACATCTCAGGAAGAAGTACAGCTATGATCTAGTGTTTACTGGTTGTACTGGAAATTGAGTAACTCTGGAAGCCAAAGAATAAATTACATGTTCAGAATAATGTCTTACACAGAAAGTGTGAAACCTACAGCTGCATAAAAAAGGTGAACGTGTCAAATCCTCTTTCTGAAACCACGCCACATAATACACCACGTACCTCCTCTCAAAGCGGTGTGTGCGAACCGGACTGGCTGAGGCCAAGGGCGTTTCTCCGGCTGTCTTTGGCAGCGCCAGAACTTTGGCCAGCTGCTCGTTTAAGATCAAGACCATTTGTGCCATTAAGTGCAAACTGGAATTAGCTATCAGAACTCCATTTTTATTATTTAAAAAAACAAATCAATGACCAGATTCTTTAGTAAAAATGAAAAATAACACATCCTAATTCTGGACAGAGTTGAAGTATATTGCACAAAAGCAAATAATTATTTAGCTGCTGGCTATTTGATTGGAGGATGATAATTCTGCACTTGTTAATCACACACTTTGTTGTTGTTAATGCCTGATTTACACTGGTCTTGCCTTGCAGAGTGCTGACTGATTGATAATTTTTGTCATTTACTTGATTGGAGTCATCAGTGTAGATTGTTACTCTATCAAACTGTTATCACTTTTTTGTTTTTAATGCATTTGCAGTTTATATTCAAAATGGTACAAGAGTTTCATGGTAGTTTCACTATTTCTCTTTTTGTAAGAAACTGTGAGGAACTGTTATAAAACTTGAGTCAGACAGATCTGGTTTTATAGCTGGTTATGAAATAGATCAGTAAGGACCAGTCCCAACCTTTAGCTAGATATTCATTATTATACTGACCCGCATTCAATTATATTTCATTTCTTGTGAAACGCGAATCCTAAATAAGAAACCACAAAGCATACTTTTAAATGTGACTAATGTCTTGGCCCTGCAGATCCCAGTGACCACGAGGAGCTTACATTACCGTCTGCAAATGAAAGCAGAAGCGGGCAGGGAATGGTCCCACGAGGGACGACTGCGGCCACGGGCTCTGCATCATGCTGCTAAATACCAGCACTGGGGCTTCAACATTGACCTCGCACTAACCCTTACAGGTCTCTACTGGTCTGCACTAGGGCACATTCTTGGCTTGCTGAATATATGGAAACACCTCCGAAAGTCACAAACGTTGAAGTCATTGAGTAAAATTATTAGGTAATGGATACTAGCTATCGGATCCTTCACAGAAAATAAATTCAGATAGAATTAATAGAGCAAACAATAACCAAAGATCTGACATTTAAGGTATCGCTGGTATTTCTAGTCTCCTTTCATTCCAAATTCATCTTGATTTTGAGTGTAATGTTGGCTTATTTTCCCTAAGAAACAAGTAAACACAGCAGATAAAAATGTCCTGATACTGAATGTCACGGGTCTGTCTTCCCTGACCTAGCAGCTCCATGGCAAACAGTAAATAACCCTTCTAGGCTTGTTCCGTTGTTTGGCAAGCAAACAATTACAATATTGTACTAAATAATCCAAACCCAAAGCAGAAGGAAGCAGCACATGCAGTCACGAAACAGTGGCACACACATGCGCACACACACACTATTTTCACATAAGCCAGTGTTATTTAATGGGATATTATTGTAGCTGATCTCTTCAAAGCAAATTCACATTAAAAATGCATCGAGTACTATATAAGTAATAAAATGAGGACTCCATAAAGAACAATAACAAACTCTCATAAATAAAAGTGCTTCTTTGAATAAACTAGAACCAAACATCAATTCTACTGTATGCACCCAAACACAGGTGTGCATACGCATGCGTGTATACACGTGTGTGAATATACGTCCACACACAATCCTGTATTTGCCCTGACTACACTGATCTCGGTGCACAGTTTTCTGCGTGCACATAAGTACCTTTTGCACATTTTGGGTATCTTTCTGTGTCTTTGACTAAGCACTGGGACAAGAAGAAATTCAATTAGCAATGAAAGAGTTACCGTGAGGAACCAACTGAACGCTGCAACGTGACGATGTTGGTGTTACGCCTGTCGTACTCCCAGGGAGACATTCGAGCACGGAATTTCTAGAACATCCAGCAAATACCACGTCGTGAATAAACATTAGCTTTTTTTTTTTCCAATTCACAAATGTTATGCTGAGCTTTGTTGAAAAAGCTTACAATAGAAACATGTTCTACTGATGTTGAAATTACGTTTTGCAAACTGACTACATTAAGCCCTTTGCTGGAGAAGACTTGTACAAATGCCACATGATTAAAGTCGTGATAAACAAAAAAGAGAACTTGAGGGGAGTATTTATGTACAAACATTAAACAAGACATGCACAACAGAAACAAGAATGTGGTTTTCTTTACAGCACTGTTTTCTGTTCTTTTAAATGCACGACACCATATACTTGTTTCACACACAGTACTTGAGCTTCTTGCTTGGCTCCTTGGCTCTGCGAATACAGCTTTTCACATTTGCTTTCTCAAACACTCGGTGAAGAAGGTAAATATTGCTGTTCCCACTTATAACAGGAATATATTCTATAATATTCAAGATCACCTTGAAGTCTAGAGCAGACAAAGACTTGAAACTGATTATCAAGAATACTCTTAAGCCCTCTGTGGAAATGAACTTTTCTTCTGTCCCCCCCATTCTGGAGCTGCTGCATGAGAAGTCACCACATCGCCCTGTGGAAATTCTTCAGAAGGACGAACGGATGGAAAATCTGACAAAAGACGTTTTAGAAGCCACAAATGAGTAAACTGAGGTTGTTCACCGACCTCCTTACTCCCTAGTGTAGGATCTGAACGCAAGAGAAGGCTTTTTAAAAACTCTCGGGTCTGTTTCCGAGAGGAAGGCGAGAAACCAGCTCGTTTCGCCATGTGGGGGTGGACTGGCCCCAGCACTGCTTCGGGGTGGTTCTTCTGCCCTGTTCTAGCTCCTCTGCCCCACGCAGAATCGCGTCGCATGGAGGGTTCCGGAGCCCGTTGCCGGGCTAGCTTCCCTGCATCCCAGTGAGGATGACTTCTCGCCTCTCTCCCGTCAGCTGAGGTCTCTCTCCTGGGCACCTGCCCTNNGTGAGACCTTGTGTCGTTAACAAGACTGCTAATAGCAGCACGTGCACTGGCCTCCTGTTTCAGATACACGGTACGTACACGTAGATACGCACCCACGGACTCCACGCGACCAACGAGCCCCCTGTCTCTCCTTTCCACTGCTCCTTGTACAGTCACTCTACGCTTCCATGAAGGGAGTCATGCGAATCAGAAACCACCACGCTGCTTCATGCCATGGGGACGACAACGAACCAGGAGATGCCAGACACCTCCAGAACCTTCGGGCCCAGCTGACACATCCTCCAGCCCCCGTGTATTTAGGATGGGCACCTGATGAGATTTCCTCAAGGAAAGAATGGAGCAGTGTCGCTTTTTGTGCTCTCCAGACGACTGCTCTTGCTCTGCTCCCCCCGAGCACCTTCTCCGGGCTCCCCAGTTCAAGAAAGATGAGGAGCTACTGGAGAGAGTCCAGCTACGAGGATGAGGAGGGGACTGGAGCATCTCTCCTATGAGGAGAGGCTGAGCGAGCTGGGCTTGTTCAGCTTGAAGAAGAGAAGGCTGAGAGGGGACCTTATAAATACTTACAAATATCTGAAGGGTGGGTGTCAGGAGGATGGGGCCAAGCTCTTTTCAGTGGTGCCCAGTGACAGGACAAGGGGCAATGGGCACAAACCGAGGCAGAGGAAGTTCCGTCTGAACATGAGGAAGAACTTCTTCCCTCTGAGGGTGACGGAGCACTGGAACAGGCTGCCCAG
>Ga0065711_1043416_pt1 | contig 14743 bp, 10 predicted proteins | sample Hoacrofraction12_FD_59098 | JGI IMG/M metagenome (GOLD analysis project Ga0065711, IMG submission 59098) | Hoatzin crop microbial communities from Cojedes, Venezuela - Epithelial fraction 12 v2 (version 2) | ecosystem: Host-associated > Birds > Digestive system > Esophagus > Crop | place... | reverse complement strand
CGGCGCCGCTGCGGCTCCTCAGCCCCGCGCCGCCGGCGCCAAGGCCTCGGTGAGCGGGGCAGGCCCGGCGCTGCCCGCTGAGCTTCCCCCTTCCCTCTCACCTCACCGCCCGCAGGAACCTGGCGGAGCTGAGCCTGGACCAGTTCCTCGCTGCCGGCTCCGAGTCGGAGCCTGACGACGGCCCGGAGGAGGAGGAGGAGGCCGCCAGGCCCGGCAAGGGGCCCGCGGCCCGGCGGCGGCAGAGCGGGAAGGACGGGAGGCCGCGGCCGCCGCTCCAGGCCCCGCCGGGGGCAAGGTGAGGGCCCTGCTCGCTTCGGGCGCGTTCCCGGCTTGCTTGGGTTTATTTTCCCTTTTGCCTGTTTTTAGAAGTAACGGCGGGACTTGGTTCTCGTGTCTGTCGTGGAATGAGCCCGTTTTGGGACTGCGTTCAACACCGCGGAGGGGTCACAGGGTGCAGGGCAGTCGGGTTTGCCGTTGTACCTGTGTCGATTCAGTAACTGCAGCGCAAAAAAGCTCGCGTATGCTTTTAACCTTTTACAGGGTATATTGGAGTCAGAGAAAGCTCCCTTTTTTTTTCCTCAGTTTGTGTCTATTTGCTCTTGCTGAAAGACGTTGGAGTATCCGCAGATAGAAAATGGTGAAGTAGTTCTTAGGTGTGGTTAATCGTTATTACAAGCCAAAACAATCCCTTAGTACCAGACCAGATTTTGCTAAGCTTTCATTGTCAGATTTCTGTGGCAGTATGGCTTGCAGTATAACAACCTTGTGAGAGTAATTCTGAGAAACTGAGACACAGATTTTTTTGGTTTTGCAAGATATTTTTGTGGCATATGGTTGGTATCTCAATGCAACCTGATAGTTTGTTGTCAACGTTTCTTAGTGCTCAAGGAAAATAACCTTTTGCATGTCCTCTAGAGCAGGTGTTAAATGGGATACAGAACTGCGGCCACACCCCTGATAAATCCATCACCAGTCAAATTAGCCCCAGGTGTGCTTTAGTGCCCAGAAGTTGCTTGCTTTTCTTACAGCATCAGCAGAAGTTTGAGCAATAAATAAATGCATGTTAATTCTTATCTAGCAGGAAGAAGGGAAAGGCATCTGAACATAAAGATCAGCTCTCCCGGCTGAAGGACAAAGATCCTGAGTTTTATAAGTTTTTGGAGGAAAACGATCGCACACTGCTGAATTTTGATGCTTCAGACACTTCTGATGAGGAGGAGGGGGTGCACATACCACCTGATACACTGGAGGTACTAGGCCCTATTCTGGTGTGCTGAAATCAATGATTTCAATTACTCACATGTCAAGTATTTGAGTTTCAGTGCAAGACCTAAGTATGTGTGGGCTTATGGGGGCACAGGTGGGTGGAGCGGAGCTTCTGCAGAGATCATCTGCAGGTGTAGGGGATTGTAATCCAGAAGTCAGCTGTGGGTTTTAACTGAGCATGAGGTGTTTAAGGCTGGTGAAAGCAGAGCCTTGGAGTGTGTTTTCTCTGTGGCTTTGGTTTGGTGTCTCCTTTCCCAGTAAGAGTTTGTTTTGCTTCTAGTGATATGCCCTCTCCTTGATGTTTTACATTATTGCACATTGTATTTATGTAGTAAAGCTGCAAGGCTTAAGTAGCTGTTCTGCAATTTGTAATATCTGTAATTTGGGTACTGCTTTACATAAGCTGCTGATAACAATGTTAATAAAATTCACTGCTGCTTGCCAGCCTTCCTTTTCAGTAGCTACTCAGCAAAAAAGGTCGGGCCAGAAAAGAGGTATGTAAGCTTTTTCTCGGTCTTGGTACTGACTTCTCTAGGAAGCAAGTGATGAAGATGATGATGAAGAACAGGAAACAGTCAAACGGAAAAGAGTTTCTTTCATCCATGTGAGCTTGAAGATGGTTGAAGAATGGAAAAAAGCTGCAGAGGTGAGCAGGGAGTTGGAACACAAGGCACCTGAGCATTTTCCTTTAAACATTCTTCCACATGTGTTGCTGCCTCTAAAAGAACAACTCTTAATTTGTTCACTTTTCACAAAAATCTACAGAGAAGATGTATGTCCTACATACAAGGTCGTACTCCTAGAGCTCTTGTTAATTCAGCATGACTTGGCTTTGCAATTTTTGCTGGGGCTGCAAGATAATAGATTGCTTGTGCTCCATCTGAGGGAGAAGCTAGAGAGACTTGTGTGGCTCAGAAGAGGTCAGAATGGTTAGCTTCTTTGCATTCTCTTGCTAAGCATTGTGCCTTTGCTGGCTCCAAGAACATTTTTAGTCACATTTTGAGTAGGCTTGCTGCTTCTGACTAAGAGGGGGAGGGAAAGGTCAAATTGCTTGCAGCTGATTCATTACTTCTCCACCCCCAACTAATTAAAAGCCCTAGAAGCCCATTTTAGAGCAAGTGAAGGCCACTAGCATTTGTTAACACTGATGTTTTTTCTTTGTGCTGTAGGATGGAGCTATTTTTGCAATCAAACTTATAATGAATTCGAATACTCCTGTCCTAGTAAAGTGCTTCAGAGTTTCAGAATATTGCTTGCTTTTTCCCCTCAGCAATCCTTTTTCTTCTTTCCCCAGGGAAGGCTAACGCCAAAACTTTTCCATGAAATCACTCAAGCCTTTAAAGCATGTGTGGCAACCACCAAAGGAGATAGTGGTGGGGCTGATCCCAGCAAGTTTCAAGTCACTGATGCAGCAGGTGAGTGGGTCATTGTACTACTTCTGTGAGAGAAGGGGAGTCGTGGTAGGGAAGGTTTAGCTGTTGGAAAGGAGTGGGGATAAGTACTGGCAGGACTTAACTTACCCTTTCATAGGCTTCATTTCACTTAAGTAGCTTAGCTTCTTCCTGGTGGAGAGTCTGTGCAGCAGTATCTCTTCCAGTGTCCCAGTGGGTGAGCATACCTTTTGGTGTGCGTGCCTGGAGCAGCTGGGCTTGCAGACTGCTGAGGAAAGTACCACTCTTCATTCACCAGACTTCTTAGAGTGAAGATGAAGTTAGGTGCTGTTTATGTGCTTGCAGTGCCTGTTTTTCTGGACAACTTTTGCTGCAGCTTCTTACTGTTCCCAATTAGGACTAATCGTACAAGACTATTTTAAGTCTTCATACTAAATAGTGTTCTGTAACCTCGCAACAGTTCCGAGTTCAGTTGCACTGTCAAGTTCATGTTCCCCTTGCCAGGACCTCTCAAAATACTGCATGTCTAGATCACGTTCTGTACAGGATTATCCTGCCTGTAGAACAAATCAGATGCGACCTCTCTCTCCAGTCTAGCCCCCTTTTGCTCCCGTTTTTGCAAACAATCCTGTTTTAGACTTGCAACAGCATGGCTGAGAGGGAAGCATCTTAGTGTCTCAGAGGATGTGACCTGCAGCCTGCCTACTCTTACCGCTAAATTAGCAGGTCCTTTCTCACTGTTTTATCAGCTTGTTACTGTGTGCCATCTGGAACTGGCACTGTGGGGTGGGACTGCTTAAACCCACATGTTCTCTTTAATCCTTTCTTGCCTGGCATAGGACTTTTTGCCTCTTTCATTGCTTTTGGTAAAATCTTGCTCCTTAATGCAAGACGTTATGTAGAATTCAGGTGTTGTCCATTTTGGGGACTTTTTTTTTTAAAAAGAGTGCTTTTAATTCTCATTATGTTTTGGGGGAGATTCATGGTGGTATAGACTCCCAGTCGAGGGTTAGACTGCTTTTGTGCTTGGTGCTATTTAGTGAGAGAGCAGAAAGCTGTCAGTGGTAATCTTGTTGTTTAGATAAAAAATTGTGGGGTAAGACAAACTGATGTTTTCCGGTGGCTTGTGGAAGTGAATAGTTCTGCTATGGGAATTACTGGCTTTGTTTCCTTGGGGAGCTCTTTTCAGGTTAGCTGAGAAACCAGGAATATATGAAAAATCATTTACAAATGCTTTATTGACTTTTTTTAACTAGTGTTCAATGCCCTTGTGTCCTTCTGTGTCCGGGACCTCTTCTGCTGCCTGCAGAAGCTGCTTCTTCTGAAACCCCCAAAGAACAAACTAAAGTAAGTCCGAGGAGATTTGAGAACTGCAGGTGAGAGAAAGCTGGTTGGGGTTTTTCAGAACTGCAGGCTGCCTTGGAATCTGGAAGAAAATGGCAGCTCTTCCTAAACAGTAGCAAAGTTGTCTGATTATATTCCCGGTTGTCTTAGGTACTTCCTTTCTTCCCCAGAAGGGTGTCCTCTCTAATATTAGACATTTGCAATATCCAGCCATTTGCAGAGGACATGTGGCTTCAGTAGAATGAGATCTGGAATTGCATGTGCTTGTGCTCCGGAGCACTGCTAAGGCGTTGAGAGTTGGCTTTCAGCAAAAGGGACCAAGCTCTCTCCCTCTGTGTAGGCAGAGGATCACAAGTAGGCGACTTCGGTTAATCCAAGCTTAGCAGCTGTATTACGCCCTAGAGTCAGGTGGTCTGAGGGCTGGATCTTCTGAGTTTGAGCAGCTCACTGTTAAAGCATAGATGGAATGAAAACAAGCATGCAAGTGGGCAAAGAATGGTACAATTCATTTTTTTCCAGAATGGCAGCATTGGTCCAGTACTTGTGTATCGCATTCGCTGATACGATTTGATTGGACTGCAGAGGAGGAATCTGAACTCTTGCTGGATGAAGCAGTACCACAGCTGGGGACTATAAGCCCAGTTTCATAAAACAAGCTGTGAAGTTCCCAGTATGTTTTGCAAGCTGGAGTAGCTTTATTTAACCTCTGTGTCTGTTTCCTACTAGACATTCACAGAAGCTTTTTACCTCAGCCCTCTCTGGACTTGCAGCTGGATGCAGTTTTATTATGTGCTTCATAGTCTGAGCGCTTCTGTTTTTCCCATTGCTGGGTAGAGTGAGAATTGAATACCTTTCAGTTCCAGGTAGTTTATGTAGCAGTTATTTTAATTTCCATGTCACAGGTGAAGGGAAGGGTGAGCTAAACTCTACATTCGTTGTTGACAGTGGTGCCTGGTCTGAGAAGTACACTGCAGTTCTTTGTATGAATACCAGCCGCTTTCCTCCCGTGCCCGACTTGTACAGAGCGTGTCTGAATTTTGGGGTGGCTTGGGGGCACCGCCTCATGAGTTCAGTGTCAAAAGCTGAGAAGAGACTGAGCAAATGTCTCACGACTAGTTTGAGCCCAAAAATAGACTTTCTTGCTATAAGCCAGCCTTCTCTGTTCTCGAGTGGTGGCTGCAGAATGCCTGACTAGAAGATAACATCAGTGATTTGGGTTTCCACCAGGCTTTCTGGCTGTTGCAGTTCCCTGTATCACACTCCCAGAGATCTGGGTACTCTGCTGGGAATCTCTTTGAATGGAATTTTCTAATGCTGTGCTTCAGGCAGTTTTTACAGAGTAAATTACTTCTTTTCACTTGTGACAGAATTGTTACTTCTCGCTTTGCAAGGAGTTGTTTTTACTCACTGGCCATATTGAGGAAGTGGACTCACTGTTCCTTCTGCTGCTGAAATCTAGTTTATTTGCTGGGGTTTTTTTAAAGCTAAACACAAGTCTTGCTCATTTCCAGAATGGTCCTTCCTTCTACCAGCCCACTTTGGAGCAAGCTGCGACTGGACGTAAAAGTGTACCTCAGCTGTACCATACAAGTAAGAAATTTCAGCGTGTTTGTGTTACTGGGGTCATGCTGTGCGTTGCTGGGCTTTTGTTCAGGGTATTTTGGAATGAGGCAGGTGGGCTTTTGCATCTGTAAGCACCACTGCTAAAAGGAGAGGAAAACAAGATGATAAAGCAAGTAACAATGTAGCCTCAGGTGCTTTTGCTCTTGAAAAGACAGTTACTCCAGTGTGAGGGTGACTACCTAGTCATCACGATACTGGGAACCTTGGGTATATTGGTATCTATATTGTTTCTGTGCTTTCTTGGTATGTTGGTTTCTATGCTTTCTTCTGCAGAGAAGAATAAATAAGACTTATTGGCTGAGATTATAGTGGGCAAAAGAAATCTCACTGAGTCTCGAAGCCTTGAGCATCTGAGTTTGTGTGTCCATCCAGTTCCCTGTCTTGTTTTGGAAGTATTTGGTCTAACTAGCCATTTGGAGGTCCATGGTATGGTTGGTCCTGTAAAGAAGGGCTGGGTTAACGTTCTGGCAGTTCTTTCTGTCTTAATTTGTCCGACAAATTAATATTTAGTGGGCTTTAAAGTAGTTTGCAGTGCTGTACTCCTGCATTCTGCATCTTTAATTCAAATTTTGGCGCTACAACCTTTCTACTTCTAGTAGTAAATTTTAAGATGATGATGGTAACCTCACATATGACATCTCCGAGTATGTTCCATCCCACTAGGATAACCCATCCATCCAAAGTTGCTGGTGTCTGGTGTTTCAGAGACAATTCATGGATTATTTCTGAAGTAAATTCCCACTCTCAATTAATTTTTCTTTTAGATTGCCTCATCATGCATCTCCAAATTTGGAATATTACAAAAAAAAAACCCCAACAACATTGAAATACTCTTCAGAAGCTGAAGGAAGGGGATATAAGGAAAGAAAGTGAGAGCGCTGATGTCTCTTAGCTGTAAGCTGGCAGAATGACTTAGCAGAAAGAGCACTTTGATCAGTAGAGCTGTTTTTTCCTCAAGTGGTGGTGCCTCTCGCCAGCAGCAGAAGATTGCAGTAGAAAAGGAAAGGCTGGCAATGCAGTGCCACTGAAGTAATCGCTGGTCCTGTGCTTACTTCTGAGTGCCCCCAGTCCCAGGCTTTACTACTGGTTTTCTGGTGTAGTAGTTTCTGAACAATATCTTCTCCTTTCCTTTTGGTGTGTGAGGGACTTTGTAAAGGAGACCCGCTCAGTCCAGAATCTTTGCAGTACGAGGAGAAGAATGAGGAGGAAAACTAAAAGTAGAAAAAATGCCTCTTCTTCGAGCAACTGAGATTGCAGGCAAGAGGGGCCTCTGCATCAGGCAGAACCTCTCTCAAAGTGACTTCGAGCTCACCATTGTCTTCAAATGAGAAACTGCAAATATCTCTGAGTTTGGCTCCAGGTGAACTGAGCTGAACAATCTGGAAATGCCAAGATGTTGTTTCTTAAATAGTTTGTCTAACCTTCTCCTTGAGCTGGAGTTAACCTCTTGATACCCAACAGTATTTCATTTTAGATTAGCTGTAAGGAAGAAATTCTTCACTCTGACGGTGGTGAGGCCCTGGCCCAGGCTGCCCAGAGAAGCTGTGGCTGCCCCCTCCCTGGCAGTGCTCAAGGTCAGGCTGGATGGGAGTTGGAGCAACCTGGGCTGGTGGAAGGTGTCCCTGCCCATGGCAGGGGGGCTGGAGCTAGATGATCTTTAAGGTCATTCTGTGAGGATTCTGTGATTCTATTCCAGTTTCCCATTAAAAAAATTTTAGTGAAATCCAGTAAGTCATCAGATAGCTGAGATGGTCCGTTTCCAAGCCTTGTGTAGACGGAGGGTGTCTTCACTGTGTATTGACCATTTGTAGTGAGGTGACAGAGGCATTGGTATCATGCCATCTGTAAGATGTCTCTAAACTGCATATAGACTTAGCTTTTGCAGCATACACAAATGAGGTTTCATGTGATGAGCTCAGGTGCCATTAGCCGTCCAAGTCCAGTAGCCTGAGCTCACATTTGCCTGGATGGTGTACTTTCAAGGGAGTTATTTAACCTGCCATGTGTCTGATAGAGCTTTTAGGGGTTTCTTTGATCTTACTGGGGAAGGCTGCTCTTCCAGTTCTTTGCTAACATAGAAATACTTGGAAAAGGCAAAATGCAGATGCTTAATGGTAGAGATGATGAGGAGTACACACTAAATGGGATCGTATTTTGCTTTCCCTCCATAGCTCCTGTCTTGTTTAACAGAAGCCTCAGTCGGTGCAGCAGTCCTTCAGCATGTCGTTTCCACAGTGCCTTATTATTTGTCCTTTCCAAAGCAGTGCCGTGTACTCCTCAAGGTAAGGTAATGTGCTGTGATATCTCATTTGGATGTGAGGCACTTCCTTTACCCCTGCAGATGAGCCTCTTGTGGTATTTGGGCTGGATCCCATGGCAGTTCAATCCCTTGTACTCCTTTTCCCTTGCTTTTCTTTTGGTCCTGGAAAGGGCTCCTGCCTTTCCTACAGGACTTGTAGGTGCCATGAAGTGCTGTCACGCTGAGGTGGGTGGGCATGTGGCTCTGCGTGTAGCTGCTGCTAATCCCCATGCAGTGACACGCAGGTGTTCTGGGGAAGCTGTCTGCTTCCTGGTGGCAGATGGAGTAATTGCTGCCTGCGTGCTGAGACTGTGTGTCTGTCTGTGATAGTATTTCATTCGAGAGCTGGGGGTGGAATATTTTTGCAGAAACTTAGTCACAACTGCTGAGCACTTAAGAACAACAAAGGAGGTGTGGAAGAGAGGAAGAGGGCAGCAGGGTGACATTTAAATGAAAAGCTGCAACACAACATTTAAATGAGGCTGGGAACCCTTTGATGATAAAGATGACGGGTATACAGCGTTGGGAGGCTGGTACACGTCATCTGAAGGAGTAACAGTCTGCTCACTGCTACAGTAGGGATTTATGAGTAGGCTTTTTCAGCCCTGTGGCTGGAATCATTCCTGTAGAGTTCATCAGTGCAGATAAGGTAACTGGTTTTTGGAGACGTCAGCTATGATTGTGGTCCTGCTGTACCAGATGCTTCCTGTCAGGGCCAGCCATGTTCCAAGTGAATCCGTACTCTGAACAGGCAAATGCAGCCAGGCCTGCAAAGATCAAAATCTATCCGTTTGTTCCTCAAGAAGTTGAGGGAGGTGACCTAGACATGATTGCTTTATGCAATGCAGAGATGTGTAAAACTCGGATTAATGAGTTTACACGGCAATGGTGGGTGGTCTGTTAGCCCAGACCTCTACATAGATCAACCTACCCCTCTACAGCTGGTGTAGATATTTTTATGGTGCTCTGGGTGCTCGTCATCATGTCTGTACCAGAGTGAGCAAGGATATGTCTCAGCAGAAGTGCTGCCATACACAGGTCCTGTCTCTGGCTCCAAACCCTGCTGCTGCTCTGTCGTTTGCATTAACAGAGTGAATGTGCAGGGAACTGGAATGGAGTCAGAACTACAACCAGTAGATGTGTCTCAGGAATTGCAATCTATTTGCCCAGAGGGAAATAGCACTGATAAATTCAGAAATCAAACCCTGGTGTCCCCTCTCCAGAGACAAGTGCATCTTTAATAGCATTCTTTGCGAAACTAGAATTTTATGTTTGTGGTGAGAACTGGAGTGTAATTGCAGTGTTGTATTCTGCAGAGTTCAGTGTAAGACATAAAAATTACTTTTTCTGTTGGGCTGGAAGATGTATTGGCCAAACCTGTAATCTAGTGTGGTGTTGCTGTCTAGGGGATGGTGAGGAAGCTTTGCAAAGCCGAGGAGATTGAGTTGCATGCGCAGGCTGGTGGCTATGCTCAGAAACTCAAATGTATATTTAGGCACATGAATAAAAGTGTATGTATTTTACAGAGATGCTAGTTTTGGACAGTTTCCTTTATTGATTGTGGAAACATCAACCTTGCCTTTTGTGGGGTCTCACAGCTAGAGTATGAGGGCAGAATGACTGCTGGTGGTGTTGTGACTGATTCTGTGACAATACAGCCTGCCATCTTTATGTCATCTTCCTCCTTGCTTGCTTTTTTTGGTGTGCAAGAGGGAAGCTCAGGCCTGCCTAACCAGGAAGGAGCTCTTTGTCCCTTCACTTATCTGTGCCTTTTCATTTTCTGTTCCAGCAAGCAATTAATTTGTGGAGCACAGGTGAGGAAACAGTGAGAGTACTGGCCTTCCTGGTGCTGAATAAGATCTGCCGCCACAAGAAAGAAGTGTACCTAAGTCCCTTGCTCAAGGTAAGGCTGGTACTTGTACTCCACAGCTTTTCATTCTCACGTGATATATGAAGACCTTAGAGCATGAGCTGCAGCCTAGTAAGTAGGGTAGGTGCTGGAGGTGATGCTGGCTACATCCAGAAAATTAAACAAGGAAGGAATTCTGTTAGTTTAGAGTGATATCTTGCTTCCTTCCTGCTGGAGGGACACAGGGTCTTAGCAGGGAAGGCTTCTGTTACTCATCTGTGTACTAGATGAAGGCTCATCTTCCAGATTCTTGAGGGCTGTGCTCAAGTGCTGACACAGTGCTCGGTGCTAGTGAGCTGCCCTGATCTTTCAGCTGACAGCTGAGGTTCCCAAGTGTAGTTTCCTTGGGTATCACTGTTACAGAAAGAGAACTGTGACCAACCATAAGCAGGTATGGCTCAAAGCCATCCTGCAGTTCCCCTCTTCTTGCAGAGAAGAAGCAATTGCAGGGGCGTCTCCATGCTCTGAGCTAAACAATGTGTAAGTGCAAAAAGATTGTGATTCTTTCCCATCTCCCCTGAAGAAGGAGCAGGCTGGATTATTATTTTTGCATATTCCTTTTAATTGACCTATAAAAGGAACGCTTTACCCCTGGTTTGGACATACATGGGCAGAAAAGGTTAGTGAAATAATGTTTTTTATTTTTGATGTTGTTGTATCTTCTTTCCTGCGCAGCAAATGTACATTGCGTTTGTGAAGAATTCCAGATTCACCTCTCCCAATGTCCTGCCCATGATCAACTTCATGCAGCGCACACTGGCAGAGATGTATGCTGTGGACACACACATCTCTTACCAGCATGCCTTCATCTATATCCGTCAGCTTGCCATTCACTTGCGCAGTGCAATGACGATAAAGAAGAAGGTAGGTACCCGTCAGTGTGGAGGAAGTTTACACTCCTGTGGGGAGTGCGTGGAGAGGGGATAATTACAGCAGCCACTTGAGGCTTTTGGTGGTGTCTCTAAAGTGTCAGTGCCTGTGTCTGACCTGTTTCGTAATGTGACGAGGAGTTTTTTGCCAGGGGCTGGGAGCTTCAGAGATCACCTTGTAGTCACCTATGTTTGGAATTTCAGCAAGGAAGGAGAGAAAAGACAACTGCGTGGCAGGAAGTCACTTTTCTCTCCCTAGTTTATGAGAGTTTTTGATTCGTTTTCCATCTTCTGCCTTGGTCACTCTTTTTCCACTCTGAAGCTGCTGTTTGCAGCCTCTGTTGCAAAACCTCAAGGTAAAGCAGATTAGGAACCACCCTGATGTGTGCATGTTTCGAGTGGAGTCCATACTATTTAAAGGACTTAATTGAACAAAGCAGCTCAGACCTTGTGGGAGCAGCCCTGATTTCAGCCACCTCCAGTCTGACCTCAGAAATCTGAGTCAGATTGCTAATCCTGTCTTTATTCATGTTTAGCAAAACAGTCTCCTAGATTAATTGTTCAGCTGCTCGCAAACATGGTAGGATTGGTGACCAGTTAAATCTCCTGGCTCTTCAGACATGGGAATAAATGAAGTCTGGGCTGCATATGCCCTAATTGGATTGCATTGGCTACTTACACCCTCAGTCCTGGCCCAGACAAGACCTCAATCCTCTTAATTTCACAGCTGGGGGAGGATTGTAGGAACTTTAAATGACAGCAGCACAACCAAAATATACAAATCCAAGTAATAAGCCAATAAAGTTAAATTGAGTAGTGGGTAGATGTGGAAGGTGATTACAAGAGCAGATTGCTTATCTGTTCTGTGCAAGAAAAGCTGAGGACAGAGCTTCTTGGTACACCTCGGTGGCCTAGTGTGAGAGCTGGGAGAGCTCTACCGTGCCCAGCTGTGGCTTAAGTCCCTGCTAAAAGATTTGGTCCAGTAGCTGCAATCGAGGACTTCTGTCCTTGTTTTGGGGCTTGCACATCTTGCTTCATCTGTGCAAAAGAGGAGGTGACCTGGGCCTTGCAAGTTTGTCTGAAACAAACGCAAATTGGAGCTGAGGCATCTTAAGTGTAATCTCAAATTCTTGATGCAATTCTGGGGAAGACATGGGCCTGCAAAATTGTTTGGAAAGGGTGTACTTAAGGGAGTCCTGCGCTCTCTTGGGCTTTTATTTAATCTGGCACTATGGGCTGATTAAGCACGTGGCAGGGAGAGAGTAGGGGCTTGCCTGCACATTGTTGAAAACTGTCCCTCTTGAATTGGTGCAAGACTTGACCCACACCTACCCATACTAGTGAGCCAGCCTGAAGCACTGGTTCGGTGTGTCGTTGCCTGTCAGGGACACTGCTGACCCGTGGCATTGTTTTTGCTGGTAGCCTTAAAGACTGGCTGAGAAAGAGCTGAAAGTTTGTTCTCAGCTCTGCTGCCTGTCGTTGTTACCCTGCAGTTGAAAAAAATGAAACTGTCCTGGGTAGCGTCTTTTCCAAAAGCAGGGAGGAGTGCTGGATTGACCATTTGGTCCTTGCTTGGACAGTGAACCTTTATAGGAACATCTTTAAGATGAGCACTGATACTACCTTTCAGAGTTAGTGGGGTGGTGGTTAGGGGATTTTTAATTAATACAGCTGAGGGGAGGGAAGCCTGAAGTGGGAAGGACAAGCTGCTATATAACAGCCAAAGGAGTTAGAGTGCAGAGAGGTGAAATCAAGAAGAATTCAGATTAATTTCTTGCTAGCTTGAATCTGTAGTGTGGCTTTACACACTTTTTTTTTTTCCCCCACTCTCTGGTCTGCAGAGGCCAGAAGGCAATTCACAAGGGTATCGGAGAGGGGTACTACTTTCCAGCCTTCCTACCTGTGGGAAACTAGGGACTGTCCCAGGGACTGTGGGTGAAAGGACAGTTAAAGGTTTCCTGAGGCTTGGACACATCCCCCCAGCTGCTGTGAGCTGGGTCACTAAATCATCCTGCTCAAGTGAGCCATACTTGTGAAGAAAAGCAGCCTGTGTGTTGTTCATTCTTTCTTTCGAGGCACTAACTGGTACCGAATCGTAACGTTGCCAGCGCAGCATCGGAACTTGCTGGATGGTGGGTCAGGCACTAGCATCCAAGCGACAGCTAGAATGTTGGTTCATCCTCTCTGAACAGAACAGAATGTCCTCTTGGGGAATGCTGGGTAGAATGAGTCCTGTAGAGAAACCAGGGTGAACTCTTCTCAGATGCCACATTTTCAGGTTTGTGCCTGTGCTTTTCCCTTTTCTGCAGGAGAACTTCCAGTCAGTTTATAACTGGCAGTATATCCACTGCCTGTATTTCTGGTGTCGGGTTCTCAGCACAATCTATCCCAGTGAGGTCATGGAGCCGTTGATCTATCCTTTGACGCAGGTCATCATTGGCTGTATAAAGTAAGTCAGATTTTTTCTTCTCGTGGCTATACTACTTTCTCTTACTTGATGTGGCAGAGCAGTTACTAAGGGGCGTTCCTGGCACATGATTAGGATTTAACCTTGCATTGTAAGGAATTGTCTGAGAGCTGCTTTTGATTGAAGTATTCCAGCTGAAGATGTGTTGTGTGTACCTGTATGTTTAGGTGCTGAGAAAGCCTAGGAAAGAATAACCTACACCACAGGTAAATTCTCTGTATGAGGAATTTGACTTCTACTTGATTTGATGTCCAGTTCAAGTCCTTCCGTGAGCACCCTTATTGGTCTGTGACCCACTGTCAAACTGCAGCCATTTCTGGGCTAATGTGAAAAGTACCCAAGTGGTGCCCAGCAGCCAGAACAGAAAATATTGTGGAATTCCTCTTCCTTTATGCTCTAGAATATTTGCAGGGTTTGCGTGGTCTGGGCACGCTTCTGAACAACGCAAACACTTTCTGCTATCATCTAGTGGGGAGCTGGGGAGACCCAAAGCAATGCAGTTAACTTTGGTGCTAAAAAGCATGGTACCTCTGCTTCTGGAGAACTGTATCTCCAAGAAGACATTCTAAATAGCGTCCTCTTTTTCTGAAGGAAAGCTTAAATTAACTGAGTAATCCCCAAGCATTCCTACAAAGAACTAGTCCAAGTGCGGCAGCTTAACTTTTGAACATCCATCGGAATGCTTTGCCGTGTCTGGAGCAGTTGTAGCCCTAGGTAGTATTTGCATGCGTTCTTTCCAAGAGGTTATAGCTGTCTGGATATTTCCATGGAGAACTGTCCAAGTGCAAGCATGCCATGTGTAGCAGTTTCTGACTGTCTCAGAGCTGAGCTATTTGGAAAAAATGAGGGAGAAGGTGAGGACTTGGTTTTGGAATCTAAGTGTGTTTAGATTTTTTAAAAATTATTTTTCTTAAAATATGCACACCAGTAGGAAAGCCTGCTCAGGTATCTTTGGGAGTATGAAAGCTATTCTTATTTGTGGATTGTTTGGGGTTTTTTGGTTGTTTGGGGATTTTTTTCTCACTTCCAGAGTATTGGCCAGGTACACTGGTGTGCGTTTAAGCTTGCTGAACTCTGCTAGTTCCATTAATGGAGTTGAACCACAGTGGAATTTCTCCCTGTGGTTATCATGGAATCCCAGTGTTGTCAGCGTGCGTGCAATCGGAGAGCGAGGGGAGATGAACTCCTAATACCAGCCAGTAATTGTACGTTGTGCAGTAGTGCTGCAGCAGTAAGGCTCTGTTTTGAGGGAGTGTGCATGGTGGCTGATGGCTCTCTGCTCCGCAGAAGTTGCAGTCTGAATAGCCTGGACAGATTATCCTCCTGGTTGTATGAAGTGGTCAGGAAAAATGGAGTGACTTGCCTCAGGACCTAACAGTGCCGGCGTACAGAATCAAGTCCTCATCTCTAGCTCTGTAAATACAGAATCACACAGAATCACAGAATGGTAGGGACTGGAAGGGACCTCTGTGGGTCATCTAGTCCAACCCTCCTGCCGAAGCAGGGTCACCTACAGTAGGTTGTAGAGGACCTTGTCCAGGCGGGTCTTGAATATCTCCAGAGAAGGAGACTCCA
>Ga0065711_1043415_pt1 | contig 14743 bp, 11 predicted proteins | sample Hoacrofraction12_FD_59098 | JGI IMG/M metagenome (GOLD analysis project Ga0065711, IMG submission 59098) | Hoatzin crop microbial communities from Cojedes, Venezuela - Epithelial fraction 12 v2 (version 2) | ecosystem: Host-associated > Birds > Digestive system > Esophagus > Crop | place... | reverse complement strand
CCCTTGTTGAACCTCATCAGGTTCCTCTCTGCCCAACTCTCCAGCCTGTCCAGGTCTCACTGAATGGCAGCACAGCCTGCCGGTGTATCCACCAGTCCTCCCAGCTTTGTGTCATCAGCAAACTTGCTGAGGGTACACTCTAACTCTTCATCCAGGTCACTGATGAAGAAATTAAACAAGACTGGGCCGAGTACTGACCCCTGGGGGACACCACTAGTTACAGGCCTCCAACTAGACTCAGTGCCGCTGATGACAACCCTCTGAGTTCTGCCATTCAGCCAGTTCTCAATCCACCTCACTGTCCACTCATCCAGCCCATACTTCCTGACTTGCTTAAGAGGATGTTATGGGAGACAGTGTCGAAAGCCTTGCTGAAGTCGAGGTAGACAACATCCACTGCTCTCCCCTCATCTACCCAGACACTTATGCTATCGTAGAAAGCTATCAGATTGGTCAATCATGATTTCCCCTTGGTGAATCCATGCTGACTACTCCTAATACCCTTCTTTTCCTCCACTTGCTTAATGATGACCTCTAGAATGAGTTGCTCCATCATCTTTCCTGGGATGGAGGTGAGGCTGACCGGCCTGCAGTTCCCTCATTCTTGCCCTTTTTGAAGATTAGAGTGTCACTGGCTTTTCTCCAGCCTTCGGGCAGCTCTCCTGTCCTCCAGGACCTTTGAAAGATGATGGAGAGTGGCTCAGCAATGACATCTGCCAGCTCCCTCAGCACCCGTGGGTGCATTCTGTTGGGGCCCATGGATTTGTGGGTGCCCAGATTGCTTAAGTGATCTCTCACACAGTCCTTTTGGACCAAGGGAAGAGCATCCTCTCTGTAGGCTGCCTCTCTTACCTCCAAGGCCTGGGATTCCTGAGGGTTGGCATTGGCACTGAAGACTGAAGCAAAGAAGGCATTCAATAGCTCTGCCTTCTCTGCGTCCTCTGTCACCAGGACACCCACCTCATTCAACAGTGGCCCCACATTATCCCTAGTCTTCCTTTTGCTGCTGATGTAGTTGAAGAAGCCCTTCTTGTTGTCCTTGACATCCCTTGTCAGATTCAATTTCAGGTGGGCCTTAGCCTTCCTTGTTGCATCCCTGCATGCTCTGACCACATTCCTGTACTCTTCCCAAGTGGCCTGTCCCTCTTTCCACTTTCCATGGACCTTTCTCTTCAGTCTGAGCTCCACAAGAAGCTCATTGCTCATCCATGCAGGTCTCTTGCCTCCTTTTCTAGATTTCTTGCTCAGGGGGATGCACCGCTGCTGAGCGTGGAGGAAGTGACGTTTAAACAGTGACCAGCTCTCTTGGACCCCCCTGCCTTCTAGAGCCCTGACCCATGGAATTCCTCCAAGCAGCTCCTTGAAGAGGCCAAAGTTAGCTCTCCTGAAGTCCAAGGTTTTGATCCTACTTATCACTCTGCTTCCTCCACGCAGGTTCCTGAAGTTCACCATTTCATGGTCACTACAGCCGAGACTACCTCCAACCTTCATATCCTCAACCAGTCCCTCTTTGATTGTGTGAATGAACATGATCTACTGAACTTGACATTATTTCCCATGGTAGGGGGTCAGTCTCTAGTTCAGCTTCTGCTGAGTGGAGTCCTTTGGGAGACAACCCTGAAGGGCAAAGGGGTCCAGGGTGGACATACTTCAGCAAGGAAGTCTTAAAGGCATAGAAGCAGGCTGTGCCGATGTGCCATAAGATGAACCAGTGGGGAAGACAACTGGCCTGGCTGTACAGGGAGCTTTTACTGGGACACAGGAAAAAAAATCTGGCTAAAAGGTAGAAAAACATCTGGATAGCCGAGCCCACGGAGCTGTGGTGAACGGAGTTAAATCCAGCTGGCAGCCAGTCACAAGCAGTGTTGACCCAGGGCTCAGTTTTGGGGCCAGTCTTGTTTATTATCTTTATTAGTGATCTGGATGAGGGGACTGAGTGCATCCGCAGTAAGTTTGCAGATGACACCATGTTGGGTGGCAGTGTTGATCTGCTTAAAAGTAGGAAGACTCTACAGAGGGATCTGGACAGGCTGGATCAATGGGCTGAGGTCAATTGTATGAGGTTCAACAAGGCCAAGTGCCGGGTCCTGCACTGTGGTCACAACAACCCCATGCAACACCACAGGCTTGGGGAAGAGTGGCTGGAAAGCTGCCTGGTGGAAAAGGACCGGGGGAGTGCTGGTAGACAGCCGATTGAACATGAGCCAGCAGTGTGCCCAGGTGGCCAAGAAGGCCAATGGCATCCTGGCTTGTATCAGAAATAGTGTGGCCAGCAGGAGTAGGGAAGTGATCATGCCACTGTACTAAGCTCTGGTGAGGCCGCACCTCAAATAATGTGTTCGCTTTTGGGCCCCTTCATGCAAGACAGACATTGAGGTGCTGGAGCTTGTCCAGAAAAGGGCAACAAAACAGGTGAAGGGTCTAGAGAACAAGTCTTATGAGGAGTGGCTGAGGGAACTGGGGTTGTTTAGTCTGCAGAAGGGGAAGCTGAGGGGAGACCTTATCAGTCTCTACAGCTACCTGAAGGGCAGTTGTAGCAAGGTGGGCATTGGTTTATTTTCCCAAGTAACTAGTGACAGGACAAGAGGAAATGGCCTCAAGTTGCATCAGAGGAGGTTTAGATTGGATACTAAGAAAACATTCATTGCTGAAAGAGTGGTCAGGCATTGGAACAGGCTTCCCAGGGAAGTGGTGGAATCATCATCCCTGGAGGTGTTCAAAAAACATGTAGATACGGTACTTCGGGACATGGTTTAGCAGGCATGGTGGTGCTGGTTTGATGGTTGGACTTAATGATCTCAGAGGTCTTTTCCAACCTTAATGACGCTCTGATTCTATGATCACTAAAATAAGTGTGGTGACTGCACAAGGAAATGCAACTGTGACTACTCACCTGTTAACACAGTTTGTTACTAAACTTCAGCTGAAGACCAAAGTCAGGGCAAAACAGAATAAACATAGGAAAGCAAAACAAATGTCCAGCTTCTTCAAAATTTCCAGACCATTACAGGAATATATGAGCAGTTGAGACAGGCTGGCAGTGACAGTGTGGCCAGAGAGAAGCGCATGACGGGGCACTGCTGCTTGGGCTGTGGCTATGTCTGCATGCACTAACGGTTTCATATTTTCTTCCTTCAGCACAGCAAACTGCCTAAATTGCCGTGACTCATACTTGAGGCCAGAATGCTGCATATTGTGATATGATGTCATTTAATGCTCTGTTGTGTGACCCTCTGGTCACTTATTGCACAGCTATGTGAAACTAGGGTATTCCTGTATAGCCCCTCTAAGGCCTGTGCAGCTTTCATGCTGAGTCAGCATCTAGGCCAATGACTCTTATCAGGACTTTTGACCTAGCAGTTTTTTGTTGCATTTCCTGCAGAGACTAATACTGCCAAAGAATGACTGTATTCAAAATGTGCATCTTTCAGTTAAGGCTCCATAGTCCAATGAAAAACACAGATCTGAATAGTAGAAAAAGGAACTTTAGTTGTTACTCTTTGTCCCTGTTTTCAAGTGTAATTTTTTAAGGCAAATAACTGATTTGGCTTTGTAATTCTGAAGACAGCATTTCTCAGATGTATAAAAATTCTGTAAAATGTTAGTAATGTGTCAGCTAAGCTGTGCAGATCTTTATCCATACATGCACATCTAGCCAATATTGACCTCAAGAGAATAAAACTCAACCACCATCCATAAATAAATTGATCTGACAGCAAGTTCGCGTAGTGCTGCAGGCAACATCTTGGAACAGGTTTGCCTGTAGTGAAATCTGAAGATTTGGAAGAACGCAGTGTGAAAACAACACCTACAGTTTCATTGGGTTGGAAATATCAGCATATCACAGATAAGACAAGCACTCAGTATGTTCTGTGTTAGGCTATGGAGGAGAACTAAAGATGGAATAACGTGCAGCTGCTGAAGTGCATTATGAATCTTTCTTCACATTCCTAGAGGAAGGTCATTCAGTTACACACACAGTGCTGTCCTTATGGGAAAGTATTTTTTTTTGAACTTAAACCTGTATTTAAATTAAATAAAATAAAGTCTTTTGACTTTGGCTCTCTTTATTGCAAGATAGTATACAGTAAGCAATTGCTAGTTCTGTATCACGGACCTAATTATGTATTAAAGATTGGTTGAACTTATAAAAAAAGTTTGTGCATCAGGATAAACATCTCTGACTGTACGTCTGTGGGACAGAAACACTCTTTTTTATCCCTGTGGTAAAAAAAGCTGCATTGGCACTTAGGAAATGTGTGTTTCAGTCCTGAACCTGCCTCAGATTTCCTGTATTATCTTTGACAACTTAGTCTTTGTTTTTAAGTGTAAAACTAGTATGAGACCATTTCCTTCAAAACGTTCTTCACTTTGTAAACTCTTCCAGTGAGGGACACTTGCATGTGTGTTTGTCCTGCATCGACCTCAGTAGGTCCCTGTGTAAATGAAGGGACTAAGACATGCTGTAACAAAGATAAACACTGCAGAAGTGCAGAAGACACCTTTTGGTACAAAAGCAACAATTTTTTGGAACTTGGCTAAGATGTTCATGACATTTCCACATGGGATTTTTCCCATATGGGGAAGAAGATTTTCATTGAAAGTTCTCATACGATATTTAACATACACATATTTTGGAGAAGAAATATCTAAAATTTACATTTTGGGAGAAAATTTGAATGAATGTTTTTCTTCTGAATCAAGGAACAGAAATACTAAAATGTCATCATATCAGTAAACTGCAGAAAACTAGCACTTACAAGCTGAAAATACTCCTCCAAATGCTGTTGAAATTAATGGGTCATGTTTAGCACTATTAATATTCATGTCATTTATGAACAAATTCAAGCAATTATATGACTTACTGGTATTTTGAATTGAGAGACAGAGAGAATAGAAAATAATATGGGCTTAAAAGCAACCCATGTAACTATGTTAAACCTTCCAGAAACAAAAAAACCTTCTAAGAATCTGTTTTAATTTGTAGTGGAAAAACTCTCAAAACACTTAGCTGATGTATTATTTGTGAACAACTTTCTCATAGAAATGTTCGATTTCACTGAAAATTCAGCTAAGATTCCTTTTGTTTTGCAAAATATTAATTCTAAAATGTTTTCCTTATTTTGAATTCATTATCTTTTGTTTGCTTTTAGTCTCATGTTGACGCTTTTTCATTAATTTTGAGTTTTCTTCAGTGTGCATGCTTTGTAGTAGTCACTTGAAAATTTAGAAGTATTTACAAAAATAAAAGACAAAAAGTCTGAATTGGAATCGTTATTGAAGAATAATTTTTGTAATGCAGAGCTTTGCCTACTCTAACAATGCATTTTCACTGTGAATTATGAACACTGTATGCACAGTAGTTGTTGTTGAAGATGTATGAAGTGAAATTAAGTTTGTAGGACATCCGCTGTGGTAAAAGTTTAGTGAATCAAAGGTAATCCAAAGATAATAGCATATACTGTTTTCTTTTTATTACCTTCTGCAACTTAATCTTTAGGCTGATTCTTTTCTCTCTAGTAATACTTATTTGGTTTGCCTCATTCTACACGAACAGTTTTGAGACACGCTTAGCTTTAAAACTGACACTGAAATTTTATTTGCTTTGCTTTTCAAATTTAAAATTTTAAAATGCAGGGATTGAAAAGACACCAATGTCATGCATATCGTTCCTTCTTCTAATGAGAAAGTAATAACTTAAGTGAGTGCTCCTTCTGAAAACTTCTCAACAGCTCTGAATCTGGCAAATTCAGAGAAAGGAGAGGAATGTGTTGTTTAACACAGTCTTCGAACTGGGGAGTATGTTTCCAAAGGACAATATTTTTCAAAAGATGTTTCCTTTGGGATAGAAAATCACTGGCAATGAGCGAAGAACTGGAAAAAGTTGCAGTCCTGAGCAATATTCTAGAGTGTTTTGGAAATGTTATGAGCTGTTGATAACTTTTGTCAGAAAAAAAGAGAAGGACAGAAAACTATGACAAAAAAGTTTGCTGAAAAACAACAGGCAAATCATTAATCCCGAAGTTAGCTCATGTCCAGGGAAATGGAAAAGCACTTGGCAATTCTGGGATTTTTTTTTAGTTGGTTGGTTGGGGTTTTTTTTTTTTTGAGGGGGAGCAGGAGGGCAGTGGTTGTCTGTTTGTTTTTAAGGTCAAGACTTGGATTCAAAGAAAGGACCTGTTAAGACTTTCACTGGTATTTCTATAAAATGCATCCTTTCATTTCACCTCCCATAAACGTCTTTAATTGTAAGGTCTTGAGTACATAGGATCTTAATTTACCTTCAGTCATTAGAACAGAAATAATGGGACTCATGGTTCCTAATCTGAGGGAAACAGCTTTATGGGGTTTTACTTTTTTGTCCTTGTTTCTGATGAAGTGAAAGAAGTCAAGGATGGCTCTTACATTTAAATCTGAAAATGGCGATAATCATAAAGGTGATTTCCTGTAGAAGAAAATCCTCTAGCTTAAATACAGTTCCTTGTGCAGATATGTCACCTACAATTATCTGTCTTCCTTTTCTGAAATAATGAACATAAAAAAATCCCTTAAAAGACTTGTCAGTAAGGGGCTAAACTTACTTATGTTCAGTGGAAATTCAATTCAGAGAGAAGCTCCAATATTACAGACTTCTTATAAAGGAAAATATTTAAGTCAAATATGTAAGTAGCCATTGTGTTCCTGTATCATGGAAACCAAAGTCTTAGCATGGTGAGATGGCTAATTTATAGTTCTGAAGTGAAATTTCCCATTAAAAAGCTGGATGGAAATGATGCTTGAATGGATAGAATTCCTTATCATCTAATATTATGCTGGTAGAAATGTGTTAACAGTGAAATGAGATGGGCTGGGGGCTCCTAAGGTAGTAGAGGCCAACAAGGAAACTTCTGTGCAACACCTTAATGGAAATAAGGCGTGTTCCACTAAGTAGGTGGCATGGCTAACTGCCCCGCTGAAGTGCCTCTACACCAATGCACGCAGCATGGGCAACAAACAGGAGGAGCTGGAAGCTACTGTGCCGCTAGAAAGCTATGACCTGGTTGCCATTACCAAAACTTGGTGGGACGAATCCCATGACTGGAGTGCAGCTACCACTGGCTATGGGCTGTTCAGAAGGGACAGCTGGGGAGGAGGGGTGGGGGGGTTTCCCTCTACATCAAGAAATGGATAGAGTGTGAAGAGCTGTCCCTGAAGAAAAGTCACGAGCAGGTTGAAAGATTATAGGTAAGAATCAGAGAACTAGGCAACAAAGGAAACCTTGTGACTGGTGTCTACTCCAGGCCGCCTGACCAAGGGGAGCCTACTGACAAAGGCTTCTTCCTCCAGCTCCAGGAGGCTTCGCGCTCACAGGCTCTCGTCCTGCTGGGGGACTTCAACCACCCCAACATCTGCTGGAAAAGTAGCACAGGGAGCTGTAGACAATCCAGGAGACTCCTGCAGTGCATTGAGGATAATAGACACCCCTACACAAGGGGATGCAATACCGGACCGGATGATCACCAATGCAAGTGAACTCATCAGTGACATCGAGAATGGAGGCAGCCTGAGCTGCAGTGATCATGCATTAGTGGAGTTCACAGTCCTGAGGGGTACAGGAAAAGTAAGGAGTATACTCAGGACCCTGAATTTCAGGAAAGCAAACTTCTGGCTCTTCAAGGAGTTAGTCAATAGGACCCCCATGGAAAATGGTCCTCAGGGACAGGGGAGCAGAACAGAGCTGGAAGATCTTTAAGAATGCTTTCCATAGAGCACAAGAGCTCTCAGTCCTCAGGTGTAAGAAATCAGGCAAGCAAGGGAAGAGACCAGCATGGCTGAGTCAAGACCTGCTGGTCAAACTAAAGGACAAGAAGGAAATCCACAGGCAGCAGAAGCAGGGACAGGTAACCTGGGAAGAGTATAGGGATGCTGCCCAGTTTTGTAGGGTTGGGGTCAAGAAGGCCAAGGCTTGACTGGAGCTGAATTTGGCAAGGGATGCAAAGAATAATACGAAGGGCTTCTAGAGTGATGTCAGCCAGAAAAGGAAGGTTAAAGAAAGCGTATCATCCCTGATGAACATGAATGACAACCCAGTATTAACAGACAAGGAGAAGGCTGAGGTACTCAATAACATTTTTGCCTCGGTCTTTACTGGCAGCCTCTCTCCTCACCCCTCCTGAGTCAACGGACCACAAGATGGGGACCAGAGGGGTAAAGCCCCTCTCACGGTAAGGGAACATCAGGTTCGTGACCACATGAGGAACCTGAACATACATAAATCTACGGGATCTGACAAGATGCATCCCAGAGTCCTGAGGAAATTGGCTCATGTAGTTGCCAAGCCACCCTCCATGATATTTGAAAAGTCCTGGCAGTCAGGTGAAGTCCCTGGTGACTTAAAGAAGGGAAACATTGCACCCATTTTATAAAAAGGGTAGAAAGTAAGGCCCTGGGAGCTACCAACCTGTCAGCCTCACCTCAGTGCCTGGGAAGATCATGGAACAGATCCTCCTAGCAGCCTTGCTAAGGCACATGGAGGACAGGGAAGTGATTCAAGACAGCCAGTATGGCTTCACCAAGGGCAAGTCCTGCCTGACCAACCTAGTAGCCTTCTATCATGGAGTGACTACATCAGTGGACAAGGGAAGAGCTACAGATGTTGTCTGTCTGGACTTCTGTAAGCCTCTGACACTGTCCCCCACGACATCTTTCTCTCTAAATTGGAGAGCTATGGATTTAATGGGTGGAATGTTTGGTGGATGAGGAATTGATTAGAATGTCACATCCAGAGGGTAGTGGTCAATGGCTTAATGTCCAGATGGAGATCGGTGACAAGTGGTGTCCCTTAGGGGTCCATACTGGGACCGGTACTGTTTAATATTTTCAGCAATGACATAGACATCAAGATCGAGTGCACCCTCAGCAAGTTTGTAGAGAACACCAAGCTGAGTGGTACAGCTGACACACCAGAAGGATGGGATGCCATCTAGAGGGACCTGGACAACCTTGAGAAGTGGGTTGCCTGTGTGAACCTCATGAGGTTCAACAAGGCAAAGTGCAAGGTCCTGGACCTGGGTCAGGGCAATCCTTGGTATCCACACAGGCTGGCGGATGAAGGAGTTGAAAGCAGCCCTGCCAAGGAGGACTTGGGGAACTGGTGGATGAAAAGCTGGACATGAGCCAACAATGTGCGCTTGCCGCCCAGAAGGCCAACCGTATCCTGGGCTGCATCAAAAGTAGCATGGCCAGCAGGTCGAGGGAGGTGATTCTGCCCCTCTACTCTGCTCTGGTGAGACCCCACTGGGAGTCCTGCTTCCAGCTCTGGAGCCCTCAGCACAGGACAGACATGGACCTGTTGGAGCGGGTCCAGAGGAGGCCACAAAAATGATCATAGGTCTGGAACACCTCTCCTATGCAGAAAGGCTGAGAAATTTGGGGTTGTTCAGCCTGGAGAAGAGAATGCTGTGGGAAGACGTTATTGAGGCCTTTCAGTACTTAATGGGGGCTAAGAAGAAAGATGGGGACAAGCTTTTTAGCAGGGCCTGTCACGATAGGAGAAAGTGTAATGGCTCTAAACTAAAAGAGGGTAGATTTAGACTGGATATAAGGAAGAAATTTTTTACAGTGAGGGTGGTGAAACCCTGGAATGGGCTGCCCAGAGATGCAGTGAAAGCCCTATCCCTGGAAGCATTCAAGGTCAAGTTGAATTGGGCTCTGAGCAACATGATCTTCACTCTGAGGGTGACAGAGCACTGGAACAGGCTGCCCAGGGAGGTTGTGGAGTCTCCTTCTCTGGAGATATTCAAGACCCACCTGGATGCGGTCCTGTGCAGCCTGCTGTAGGTGACCCTGCTTCGGCAGGGGGGTTGGATTAGGTGACCCACAGAGGTCCCTTCCAACCCTGAACATTCTGTGATTCTGTGAACATTCTGTGATTCTGTAAAAATGTCCCTACTCACTGCAGGGTGGTTGGCCTAGATGACCTTTAAGGGTCCCCTCCAACCCAAAGCATTCCATAATTCTATGATTCTATATGTTTTCTATATTCAACTCTGCTGTGAAAATATCTTCTAAAGCAGCAAACATCTATATCAGTGCTTATCTGGTGCACTTTTTCGAATATAATGGGATTACTCATGCAAATGATGCTGAAAGACGTAGAAGTTGTGCTGACCTGAAGAAAGTGTGGAAATGGTGAAGAGAAAGATCTTCTTGTACATCTCAAACTATGGAGTGGAGAACAGCACAAAGGATTTCTGAGCAGTCATAGAAAATCATAAATGTGAAGAGTTAAATGAAACTCCACTGAGTCAACAACAACCTTTTAGAGTCAAATTAAATTCCACTGAGTCAACAAGAGCTTATTTATTTATTTATTTATTTATTTATTTATTTATTCAGTGAAGTCAGAGCTTTGCCACAGGACTTTTCTGATAAAATTCAGCATACCATTTAAAAACAGTCTATTTTCAGTTCTGTTTTTTTTTCTTTTTGAAGGTGGTTATGCATCTCTCCAATGAAGCAGCACGAAGGTAGTGAATGAAAATGTCCTATTATTTGGCTGTTCTTGTAGAAGAGTTGTTTCTTCTTGTATGCTTCTCATGGAAGTATTTCTCTTCTGTGTAGTGGTATTTGCTTTATACAACTGTCATATCTGCCTCATCCCACTTACAATACTGTATGTTACACTGCACTTTCTTTCACAGGAAGAAATTCCTGCAACTGTTTCCTTTTTAACCTGTGAAACCTGTACCAGCAAATATGAAAAAAGAAAGAGGAAAAAAAGCATATGAACTGATGAGAAACAGACTAATCAGGATTATTGAAGCATTGTTGAGAAAGAGGTATTTCTGCCTTTGTTTTTCCTTTAGCTGAAGGGGCCACTGCCTGTGATGTGTCAGAGAAAACACAGATGCACTTTCTGTAGCTGATTTACTGGAGACAAAAGCAACACTAGAAATTCAGTTTTAGTGGGAGGCCTCTAAGCATGCTTTAGATGCTATTTCTCAGAAAACTTCATCCGATACTTTCAAAACCTCAGTCCAATGAACTGCAAGTAAAGTGGGCTTCTTCCAGAGCATCTATTATATTGCTCTACCCTGCTTTCTCCTTCCTCACACTCACTTGTGCTCTCTTCCTCCCTACCTGATTGTCGTCTCACCACCGGTTTCAAAACACAGGATTTCTTCTACCACCTTTCGAGGAGGTGAGCTGCAGAATAACACTGCTCTGTAAGGAGGGGAGTGCGGAAGCTAAGCCATTTGCTGCATTTTCTCACTCACTAATAATAGAGTTTTCAGGCTTTGCCTTGCCAAATGTCACAAGATCAGGAGTCTGGAGAAAACAGTATTGGGGAGAAGGAGGCTTAAAAATATCCCTTGAAGAAACAGGTGCTGCTTTACTTTGATTTCTCTTCCTGTTAGGCTCTGCTGCAACTTGCAAATATAGGGATCAAATTTACAAGCGCTTTAGACAGAAAGACCTAGAAAAAATGAATTTATTTTCCTTTTTATTCAACACAAATTAAGATGTCTGGAGATTTTTCTGAGAAACTGAGGACCTTAAGAAAAACATAAAATATCATGCTACTTGGTACGAAATTCTAATAGCACTGGGAATAATGATATTGCAGCCTAATTCCATTAATTTGAGATATGGGTTTTTTGTTGTTTTTTTTTTTTCCCTTAAAATATCGTAACTGGAAATTATTTTTCTGAGTCATCCTTTTCTTCTGGTCAGTGGCACGGTATAATGTGCTTCTGTGGCAGGGAATGTAGTGAATGGCTTCACATTCACCTTTGAAAGCGGTTTTAGTTTTTCCTACTCTCTTACAATGTTTTCTCTTTTAAGACAGCTTGTGTACAAACAGGCTTCCAACAGATCAGCACACTTTCCCCTGATGGAGGAGGGATGTGAACATCGGGATCAGGGAAGGAAGTAAGGCAGGGCACCCTCTGGGGCTCAGTTCTCTGACGGGTGGCAGAGTGCTGAGCAAAAGTGCACGTTCTGCAGTCAGACACAAGGCATAAAACACAAGCCATAATCCCACATAACTATGTGTAGCATTAGTAAAACAGGATGTTACCAAGTATATAAGTCCCAGACCACTCATTGAACTGAATGTATAAACTATTACCTTACAGGTTACTCAATATGGGGAAGAAACCAAATCCTCATGGCTATGACGTCAGCGGGCTGACTCAAATGCCAGTACACTACTGTGCAGCAGTAGTATAAATACTTTTTATATTTCACTGCTTAAAATTGGTCAGCAATCTAGAAATTGTGGCCTGATGCTGCAAAGATTTCTGCTTGTGAGTAATCATAGCGCCATGAGCAGGGCTGTTGTGATACAGCAGTTTACTGTCAACGTTTCCTTAGACATGCAGACTTAGGGTCTCAGTAACTTTTGTAAGATCACATGATTCATAGTTTTCAATGTTTATGTGTAACATATCTATTCCAGATGAGTATGGAAACTGTTAATTTATTCCTTTCCTCTGCCTCTCGGTTCTGGAGAAACCATATCCACAGCTCTTCACAGAAGTAACGCATCCTTAATGCTGCTGAGGGGAACTCTGGCCCTGAATAATTGTGATTTCCATGTTGTTCTCACATTCCTGTCCCTGGCACTGAGAGGCTTTTGTTATTTCGACACCTTTCCTGTGCTTTCTCCAGGCTGACTTTTCCTTGCCTGTCTCTTGCATTGTGCATTTTAATTCCAGGGTATGTAACTGCTAATGTATTATTGCAGCCGGCATTGAAGCTCTGAAAAAACGAACTGGGTGAAAATGGCCCTCCCATCTTAAAAGTATGCAGAGGAATGCAAGAGAATTATGGAAGTATGAAAATCTTCCCTACAACTTGAACTTTGTAATTTTGAAAAAAGACTGTGTATACAATAAAGATCTGTAACACACATGAACAGCATAAAGAAGTGGTTGTTCTGTGCCACAGTCAGGAAGAGGAAGACTTAATGAAATAGTAAAAAAAGCACTTTAAATGTGTGAAAGCACTTTTTCCCCTTCATATGTAATTTAAATGATGACTCTCAATTTGTGTGGAGGTCAAAATTATAAATTCGTTCAAAAACTTATTAGGCAAATTCATGAATAATAGCTGTATGAAATACAATGGCTCAGAGGTAACCTCCAGCTTGAGGAGCCTCTAAACTACTGATTGCTGTCATCCATCAAGAGAAGGGTCGTACTATATGTACCTTGTTCTTCCACAAGCATCAGCTACTGTCCAATGTTAGAAAAAGGGACTTGTCTGGAACAGTGAAAATATGCCCATTGCTTTTCTTTAAGATTGAAGACTGATATCAAGGAGTCTTTAAATAGCATAGAAACATTGAAAATGCAAATACAAATGTGTTAATATCAAGAAGTATGAAGAATTATTTACAATGCTAAAATGAAGAATAACTAGCAACAATAGATTAATCTGAAAACTTGGCTTAGGTGAAATTCTGAGGAAAAAAATGAATTTAGATTAGGAACACTCTCTTCCTAGAACTACTAGAAACAAAAATCGCTTGAAAATGTACACTCTTTGAGAAGGAATCCTGAACTAACATCCGGATGGCGTAAGTTAAATGCCACAAGAGATGAGTTTACCTCAGTGCCTTGCTGGCGCTATCACAACATGCAACATCTGGTCTGTAGCTAAGTTGTGTATTGCACCATAATAGCATACTCCAGAAAGTATGGGCTGAGTATGCTCTGAATTGCGCCTAATGTGACTTCATAGAATTGATAACAGATTTCTTTACATCAAACAAATCTGTTCTTGGTAATGGTGTAAACTTGAAATAAGTTATCTTCGGGGATTTTTCCTTGGCTCACGGAGAACAGATCTGGGCCTAATACCTGGAATTTGAAAGACATCTCCAGGAAAAGTTTACTTTTGTTTTAGAAATTTTGTGATGGTGGAAAACAGTATTTACTTTAAAGGTCTCTCAGAAGTCTTATAAAGTTATGTGAAGTTTTTGGTGACTACCAGCGTTTCCATAAAGGGGAACGTTATTCAGCAGAAACATAGTGTCTTAAAACCTTGTCTATCTTGGTCAATGCTAATACCTCCGTTTCTCCCTGGAAAGAAAAATCACTGGCAAGCTGAAGGGCAAAACGAGCAGGGAGAAGAGACCATAAAGTGAGGAGTCAGAAGGAGAGAGGAAAAGATTGTTCAGACTTGTGAGAGGCAGCTAGACTCATCCTCATTTTGTCTCACATGGTAAATGCTGATTTTTATACAACCACAAGATCTTTACCCAAGTTCTGTCAATGCAGTTGAGAAGCTAAAAAATAACTTATACACCTATTGTCCATTAATGAGATTGAAATACCTGCACATTGACCTTAGGTCTAACCATGTGTTTGGGAGTGGAATTTTATTCTTTCACCACACAGTCTGTTTTCAACTAGGTGCATATTTATGGGCATGTGAATGATTCTACCAGCAGTGATTTACAGAATAAGTTGGAGTGTATTTGAAATATTACCTTACGAATTTCTTATCTCTTTGCTCAATTCCTTTCTAGTGATTTTTTTCCAAGTGTGCAAAGGAAGTGTTTTGATTTCGGCTGCCGCCGGCAACAAAAGCGCCACGCGGCCGCCCCTCCCCCGACCTGCGTGCGGAGGAGAATGAAAAGAAAGAGGCAGAAACTGGTGGGTCGGGATAAGGGCAGTTTAACAGAACAGCAAACAGAGGGAAACAGGAACAACAACGGTACAAATAAGGAGAAAACACAACAACGAACCGCACG